>Ga0209212_1005462_pt1 | contig 15112 bp, 14 predicted proteins | sample RifGroC2_FD_183996 | JGI IMG/M metagenome (GOLD analysis project Ga0209212, IMG submission 183996) | Groundwater microbial communities from Rifle, Colorado, USA - Groundwater C2 (SPAdes) (version 2) | ecosystem: Environmental > Aquatic > Deep subsurface > Groundwater | place: Rifle, Colorado... | reverse complement strand
CGTCGGCGTCCAAAATGCCCGATATTTTCCGGCAATTTCTGAACTGGTTTGCACGTTGATTTGTAAAGGAATGAAATTTTTGGTGATGTAATCGACTACGGTAGCATCAGGGTACGTCACGGTACCCAAGGTTTTGCAGCCTGTTCAGGTGGGTATGAAGAAATCCAGCAGAATAGATTTCCCCGTTGTTTTTGCCTTAGCGATTGAATCTTCAAGGGTTTTTTCCCAGACAATGGCTGGCGGAGCGCCTTTATTGCCAGCGATAGCTATACCAGCAATGGGTATTGTTATCAATGCAGCAAGAAATGACAAGACATATCTTCGCATGGTCTTCCTCCTTTTCTGGAAAAGGTGTGATGGGATGGATAAAAAACATGCTACTAAGTCTATAACAAAATATTTTTACAGAGTCAATAAAAATACCGGGTTCACGGATTTTTCCAGAGCCCATCCTGTGCTTACCATATAGGAATTTCAATGTGGTAGATCGTTCCGGTTGCTCCAAAAAAACTGCTGAAGTAAGTTAGTAAAAACACCATGATTAATTTACGTTTGTCATGCCCGAATGCCTTTGTCGGGCATCCATGTCTTTACAATCGCTGGATTCCCGCTAAAAACATGCGGGAATGACAGTGTTGTAGGATTGGTTAAACAAAGTGAACCCATCGCTCCTTTTATACTCCCCTCTTGAAAGGGGGCTGGGGTGTGTTATTCTCAGAACACTACGATTCCTTGTCCTTGAGAAATCTGTCCATATCGGCTTGTATGTGCGGTCCGTCAACCTCCTTTGCCTTATTATAACAGAGAATGCAGATGTCTCCTCTGGCGGTCGTCATCTTTTTCCACTCGTCTTTTTCTCCGAGGTACATGCCGCATTTCCAGCAATTGGCCATTGTCTATTCCCTTTGTATTTTTAGAAAATTAGCCACGAATACTCACAGAATTCCATCGAATTAAACCTTATCAGTGTTATTCCGTGTCTTTTCCGTGGTAAATTTCTCTACAAACCGTTCCACAAGATAGGCAAGATATTCTATGTCGATGTAAGCCTCCGCGCTGCTGTCCAGAAACAGTTTGCAACTTGCCTGAAACTCCTCATCGGCTTCCCAAAAGCATAAATACAGGGGAATACGTGGCAAGAGGTCGAAACGACAAACAAAATCGGCCTTCATCTTTCCTGAAGTTTCTATCCCACCCAGTTCCTCGCTATGCGCCTTCAGCTTGTTTATATTTCCGTTAAAAGCCGCTGCGATCTTCTCTTCTGCACTCCGTTGAAATGCCTTTACATGCGAGGCGGTATTGGGAAAGTATCCCAGGGTAACCCACTCCCCTGTTAAAGGTTTGGATCCCTCCCTGCGGACATAATCGTAAATAATGATCTTTGACCAGGAATCGCGGCAATACGTTCCATGTTCGAATAAACCTTCCTTGCGCATTTCGTAAGGTTTGTTTAACATTTTCAATCTGATAATTTCACATCCACTATTTGCCTCGAAATGGCCGCCAATTGCCGCAGACGCCTCTTTGAAGTTAGTATGTTTTGCCTCGGCTTCGAGTTCGTTACTTACCCGTTCATAGTTATCCTCTTGGGTGACGTTTTGTTTCCGGGGTAACGATTCCGTTTCTTCTTTGCTCACGTAAGGACAATCCCATATCTTGAGTTGAGCATTTTTCACCTTGACTGCAAAGGCCATACAGGTGGGCACGCCGCATTTGCCGCAATTGGTCTTTGGCAGTTTTTTATATATATCAATCATGTAATCCTTGACAGCAGGACTTCTTTATCTTTTTCGATCTGCGACTTGAGTTCGTCCGCCGTTTTAAATGGTATTTCATCACGTATCTTAAAGAGGAATTGCACCTCCAGATCCAATCCGTACAGTGATTCCTGAAAATCGAGGATATGCACTTCGATCTCCAGCGTTTCGTCTTCACTGGAAAGTTCTTCCTTTGCAAAGGTAGGCCTTAAGCCAATGTTGGTCAATGCCAGATGTTCCTGTCCCGCCCAGCGGACGCGTGTTCCGTAAACACCTCTTGGCGGCCTGACCTCATGATGCAGATTAAGATTGGCCGTTGGGTATCCCAACGTCCTCCCCCTGCCGGACTTCTTTACTACCGTGCCCAGGATGGAAACAGGCCTGCCGAGCATTCCTTCCGCTTTTTCCAGTTCACCTTCGAGAACGGCCTTTCGTATGGCCGTGCTGCTGATTACCTGTCCCCGGTATATTACCGGTGAACACCCGTGTACCTCAAACCCGTATTTGTCTGCCAGGCTGCGAACCAGGGCTATATTCCCTTCGCGGCCTTTTCCAAAATGGCAATTGAATCCGAGTACAATACATTTTACATTCAACCAGGAAACCAATATATCACGGATAAAGTCTTCTGCGGTCATTTGTGCAAGTTTCTGGTCAAAACTCAGCACTACGGTATGATCGACTCCAAAGTGTTCAAATAATTTTAAACGATGTTCCAGAGAGGTAATAAAGGAAGGAGGTCTGTTTTCGATAATGTTTTTTGGGTGACGGTCAAAGGTAATTACTACCGACTCACCCTTTTTCTGTATGGCATTATGCCGTATGCACTCGATGATCTTTTGATGTCCGCGGTGAACGCCATCGAACATGCCGATGGTAGCGACAGGGTAGTGAATTTTCCTGGTCAATTCCTTTCTGCCGTAAATCGTTTCCAACGTTTTCCCCTACCTGTTCAGTATCAATCATCTCTGTGATATTTCCGTATCTTTCCGTGGTAAATTATCAGCTTCTTATTGAAATTTTGTGTATATCTCCATGTGCCGGCTGATATCGCTCTGCCAATCGGTCAGGAAGGTCTCTTGTTTCTCATATAAATAACGCTTGGTTACGCTTTCCCTGTCCCTATCAAAGGCTGATTTATCCGCAGCTTTCTTATCCAGCAACGCTATGATATAGCAGGCCTTTTCTCCGGATATCTCTGCGGCTACCCCAAGCAGACCTGGCTTCAGTTCGAATGCCTTTTTCGCCACGCCGGGACGATCTTCTTTGAGTGCATCAATGTATCGCGACTCTTTATTGAAAAGCTTAACAGGACGAGAAATATAACCAGTTTCACAAACTGAAATATCTTTTTGCGGACATTCTGCTTTAATCGACTTTACAATATCATCGAAGGGAATACCCTTGGTTGTTCCGGCATATTTTTCGGCAAGTTCCTTCGCTTTGAGGAATCCCTTTTCCAGCTTGAGGTCATTAATTACATTATTTCTGACCTCCTCGAATGGCGCTGGTGCAGATGATCTCTTGTCAATAACCTGGAGAACAACCTTGCCTTCTACAAAATCTAAAGGAACAGATGGCTCGTATTTATCCCTGCCAAAAGCGACTTGAACAATTTGGTCTGAACCGGGCAACACCTCCGTGAGATCATTTTCCGTAAGAAATTCATTTTTTGACTTCTTACCTTTAGGAATCTCATAGGTTACGTTGTATTTCGTTGCCAGGTCTTTAAAACTCGGACGTTCGGCCTTATCCATCGTTTCATATATTTCCTCGTCCAGTTTATTCATGATTTCAGCAACCTTTTCCATTGCCATTTGTCTTGCAAGGGTCTTTCGAATCTCCTCTTTTACCTCAGCAAAGGGCTTATGTGTAAGCGAAGATTTCTTTTCTTGAGGTTTGCTGTCGTTCGTGGTCTCTTTTCCTTCTTTTTTTGAATTCTTCTTATCGGTTGTCGAAGCATCTTTGGTTGCGGCCTTATTTTCCTTCGATTCTTCGGGTTTCGGCTCTACAGAAGTAATTTTGAATTGTGTTTCCTTCGCGTCCTCATAATACTTTTTCATCTCTTCTTCTTTAACCGAAACGAGTTTTTCCATATCGTCAAATTTAGCAATCAGGCATTCTAATTTGACGCTTTCAGGAAGCTTGTATCCGGGGTTCCCCGCCGTTTCATTGTATTCATCATTCTTGTATTTTTCATAATAAACACGAATTTCATCCTCAGTTACGTTAGCAGAATCAAGAAAATCCTTCGCTTTCAATGAAAGCACCTTGAATTTTACCTGTTCGTTTTCAAGAGAATATCTCTGCCAGATTTCCTCTGTCGTCATCTTGGTGGACGATCGTAACAGGGCTTCCAGCTTCTCAACAAGCAATGCTTCTCTTATGGTACGGTCGATCTGCTCCGTGTTAAGCCTGAAATTATTACAGAGGAATTGCAAAAGTCCCGACCTCGGCATGTTTACCTGTCCGCCAAATATCTGAAATGCCAGTCCCTGAAGCGCACTCTCTACCTCTTGTGCCGTCACAACTATCCCCATCCTCTTTGCTTCTTCTACAAACAGGAGTTGTTTCCAAACCAGTGAGACGATAGAATCTTTTGCTTGAGAAAAGAACAATCTTTGCCATCGCCCTAACATGTCCGCAAATTCGTTTTGCGTAACCTTTCTGCCAAATATCTTTCCTATGGGTTTTTTGGGAATCATCTCCATGGCGGAATAGCTGATTCCCCACACAAACATTGCAAAGATCATAACGATATAAACTGTTTTTTGATGCCTTCGGAACCAAGAACTAGAAACCATATCCCCCTCTTAATTAATCAAATACTATCAATAGTAACATCGAAAAATTAACACTAAAAATAGTATTCTAGCCATAAACCTTATAATTATCAAATGGATTTTTACATTATAAATAACAAAAAATGTCTTGACACTTATTACAACCTCTGCTTAAATCTCACATTTCGAGGTTGTAACTATATGTCAAAAACTAAGAAATACATGGTAATCGTTGAGTCCCCCGCCAAGGCAAAGACTATCGGCAAATATCTCGGTTCGTCTTACTTTGTTCGCTCATCAATGGGACATGTACGAGACCTGCCCGAAAGAAAATTATCTGTTGACGTCGAAAACAACTTTACCCCCGAATATAAAATAATCCCCAGTCGAAAAAAGCTGGTGTCTGAGTTAATAGTTGATTCAAAGAAGGCAGACGCTGTTTACCTTGCATCTGATCTTGACCGGGAGGGAGAGGCAATTGCCTGGCATCTGTCTCAGGCACTTGAAATACCGGACGAAAAGGCACTGCGTGTCACCTTCAATGAGATTACGAAAGACGCTATTTTAGAGGCTTTCAATCACCCCGGTCCGATCAATATGGCAAAGGTCAATGCCCAGCAGGCACGCAGGATACTCGACCGCCTTGTGGGTTATCAGATAAGTCCCCTGCTCTGGAAGAAGATTACCAAGGGGCTCAGCGCCGGCCGTGTCCAATCCGTTGCAGTTCGGCTTATCGTAGAACGCGAGAAAGAAATCAAGGAATTTAAACCGCAAGAGTACTGGAAGATTACGGCGGAGTTGAAAATTTCTCTTGCGGATACAAAGAAACCTGAGGACGTTAAGACTTTTGAAGCTCTTTTACAGAAGCTTGATAATGAAAACGTTGAGGTAAAAAACGAACAACAAGCGAAGGACATTATTAACGAACTTCAAAAGGCAGAGTACATTGTTGCAAATGTAAAAAAACAGACCAAACGTAATAATGCCCCTCCTCCTTTTACTACGAGTCTTTTACAGCAGCAGGCATCCACGCGGTTACAGTTTAGCGCTAAGAAAACGATGCTCATTGCCCAGCAGCTCTATGAGGGTATTGATATTGGCAAGGAAGGTTCCGTGGGGCTTATTACCTATATGAGAACGGATTCTTTTCATATTTCTGAACAGGCGCTGACATCCTGTCGGAAACTTATTACGGATAAATACGGCAACGATTATATTCCTGAAAAACCCAACGTGCATGCTTCGAATAAGAAGGGAACCCAGGGCGCACACGAAGCCATCCGCCCCACCTCTGTTGAGTATGCACCCGAATCTATAAAGGATTTTTTAACAAAAGATCAATACAGACTGTATGAACTGATATGGAATAGATTTGTTGCCAGTCAGATGAAACCGGCGCTCTATGCGGTAACAGATGTTGAAATTAGTTCAGGCCGATATACTTTTAAGGCCAGAGGCAGGGAATTGCTCTTTGATGGACACACCCGCGTCTCAGGACACGAAATGGAAAAGGACGAACAAATCCTTCCGACTCTGGAGAAAGACCAGAAACTCGAATTGATGGAATTATCGCCCACCCAGCATTTTACCCAGCCGCCTCCCCGTTTTACCGAGGCATCTCTCGTTAAGACTTTGGAAAAAATGGGTATCGGAAGACCCAGTACCTATGCTGCGATCATCTCTACAATCCAAGATCGCGGCTATGTCAAACAGGAGAAGCGTGCCTTTTATGCAACGGAATTGGGGACATTGGTTACAGAAAAACTCGTCGAACATTTTGCAAAGATCATGGACGTAAAATTTACTTCACACATGGAGGATGAACTTGATAAGATTGAAGATGAGAAAATTGTATGGCTTGACGTGCTCAAGGAATTTTATGGGCCGTTTAAGAACGATTTAGAAAGGGCGGTGGGAGAGATGAAGAGCGTAAAAGGGACTCCGGAAGAAAGCACTAAGATATGCACCGTCTGTGGGCAGCCGATGGTGATACGATGGGGAAAACACGGGAAATTTCTGGGATGCTCTGCATTCCCCAAATGTAAAAGCACGCTCCCGCTGGATGAAAAGGGTGAACCTGCCGCTCCTGAGACCACTGACCAGAAATGTGAAAAATGTGGCAGCGCTATGATAATTAGAACCAGCCGTCATGGAAAATTTCTGGCGTGTTCTGGGTATCCAAACTGCAAGAACACAAAATCCCTTACCGGTGAAAAGACCAAGGTTGAACCTACCAATGAGAAGTGTGAAAAATGCGGTAGCCCCATGGTCATTCGATTCAGCAAGAAGGGACGATTTATGGGTTGTTCAGCCTATCCAAAATGCAGAAATATCAAGTCCCTGCCTACAGGGGTAAAATGTCAGAAGGAGGGCTGTGATGGCGACCTTGTGCAACGTCGCTCGAAAAAGGGAGGTATCTTCTTCGGGTGCAGTAAATATCCTGAATGCGATTACATTGCGAAGGAATTACCCGATACAACAACTGATACCGTCAAGGAAGAATAAAATCAGGCTGTCTTTGGAAGCACTTTTTCTTTAAGTAATATGCTGAATTCCATCAATTTGTTGGTCTACTCTATCATACTCCTTCCATTTCTAACCATTCTGCCCGTGTCAGTTTCTTTAAGCAATACCACCTTAAACGTAATAGCAGATTCGCACTCCGATAGTGACAAAATCCGGGCGATTGATTCCCTAAAGTCTTCATCTTCGCTTTCATGGAATGATATAAACGATTTTGCCTACCAATTACAAGATATAAACCTGACCGCAATAGGAGATACAGAATTTGATTTGGCTATCATAGATTACTCTGAAGATGGCAGTGAATCTGGTAGATTTAATGCAGAGAAAATAGAAACATTGATAAATAGCGCCGGTGGTTCAAAACGGGTATTGGCATATATGAGCATCGGAGAGGCGGAAAATTATAGATTTTATTGGGAAGAAAGCTGGGATGCTGATAAGGATGGTCAACCAGACACAGGCGCTCCAGCATGGCTGGGGCCGTCTAATCCCGATTGGCCTGGAAACTACAAGGTAAGATATTGGGAACCTGAATGGCAATCTCTTATCTTCGGTTCGTCCACGAGTTATCTCGATAAAATCATCGAATCTGGCTTTGACGGGGTTTATCTTGATATTATAGATGCCTATGAATATTGGGGGTCAGACGGAGAGAGCGGGGAAGATAGAGAAACGGCTGAACAGGAAATGGTTGACTTCGTTGTTAAAATTTCCGAGTACACCAAAGGTAAAAATTCGGACTTCGGCATATTTCCACAAAATGGCGCTGCATTAGGGGCACACGAAGAGTATATTAATGCCGTAACAGGAATTGGACAGGAGGACATTTATTACGGTTATGACGGCGATGGGCAAAAAACGCCAAGAAATGTTACGAAAGAATTGGAAGGATATCTTGATGTCTTTATAGATGCAGGGAAACTTGTATTAACTATAGATTACCCCTTCTCATGTTCTGAAGATAAACCTTGTTTTAACAAGAAAACCAAAAAGAAAATAAATAATGCTTATAAGAAATCAAAGGAAAATGGGTATATACCGTACTGCACCGTCCGAAACCTGAACTACCTTACCATTAATCCCGGTCATCGACCTGAGTAGGATGGGTCTTTATTCTGGCAGATGAGAATGATGTGAACTAAAGCTTTATTTCAAAGTTATAAACCCTTTATTCTTTACAAAGACACTGACTGGCTTATTTGTTTCTAAGAATTCGTCCATGAGTGACATGAATTCTATGACAGATTGCACCTCTTTTGTGCCTACTTTTGTAATTAAATCACCTGGCTTTATGCCGGCGCGCCCGGCGGGGCTGTCCGCCTCAACGTCGACAACCAGAACCCCCTTGTCGCCTTCAAAACCGAGTGATTTTGCGACATCTTGATTCAAATCGTTGACCACCAATCCCAGAGAGAATTTCGTCGGTTCATCCATCTTTCGAATAGCCAAATAAGTCTTGCCAGCAAGGTCTTCAGGCTGTTTTTCTACAAAAACATCCAGCGCACTTTCTACTCCGTCTCGCAGGACTTTCACGACGACTCTTGTGTCGACCTTTGCACGCCGAATAGCATGCTGGAGATCCGTTGTATTTTCAATCCTTTTTCCGCCTATCTCAGAAATGACATCACCGGGACGGATGCCGGCCTTTGATGCAGGCGTATCACTCCACACCTCCAAAACAAATGCGCCCATCTCTTCGTACAGACCAAAACGGGAAATAATTTCTTTTTTATCTTTGAGGCCAAGCGATGCGGCCAACTCATCGTTAATATCGTGTGTTCCCACACCCAAATATCCCCTTACAACTGCTCCTGTAGCCATGATGTTTTCAGCAGTCTCTTTTGCAATAGCGGCGGAAATCGCAAATCCTACACCCTGAAAACCACCTGAACGAGTGGCAATGGCGGTATTCACACCAATGACCTCACCCCTGAGATTGACAAGCGGCCCTCCACTATTTCCAGGGTTGATAGCAGCATCCGTTTGGAAAAAATCCTCATAAATAAAGGGGAGTACGAACGGAATAACATGTGTTCTTCCTCTTGCGCTAATAATGCCGGTAGAAACTGTTTGCTGGTACCCAAAAGGACTACCGATGGCAATGACCCAATCGCCCACCTGCACTGCTTCTGAATCACCAAATTCGGCGGGCAAGAAGTTCTCTCCTTCTATCTTGATGACTGCAAGGTCTGTATTCGGATCGACGCCGACGATCTTGACCTGTTTGATTTGTTCACCATTATAAGTAACCACCGTGATTTCATCTTCAGAAAAACCGCTGATAACGTGGTTATTGGTTAAAATATAGCCGCGTTCATCAATGATAATACCAGAACCCAGTCCCTTTTTGGGTATATTTTCAGTTGGATGATCGCGTTTTGGTTGAAAATCTTGATAGGGTGGCGACGGCTCTGCTCCAGTGCTGCTTTTTAAAGATTCCTTTTTTTCCGTACTTAAACTGACAACTGAAGGACTGACGAGTTGTGAAACTTTTCGAAATGTTTCTATGAGCGGTTTGGTTATCTTCTCAAGTTCAATGAGTTCTTGCTTTAATTTGTCTACCCCGGCATCTCGGCCTGCAAAACTAGGGTAGTTATGCAGGAAGGACAGGGAGGTTGCTATCAATGACAAAATGAATAATTTTGCGCATTTCATTTTTTATCTGTAGGGGTTTTCAGTTTATAAACCAGGTATCCACTACCTGCAAATATAAATACATCTAAGAAAAATGTTAAGATAACTACCTTTTTCGCTAATTGGGGATCGTTTGTCCTGTGGACTTTTGCAATTGCATTAAAGGTAACATATACAATTAAAATATATGCAAAACATACCCCTATAATCAAGGATATTTTTCTTGAAGTTTTCATTCATTAACAGCGCAGTTAAATTATATTTTCAGATAGTGATGTTTAGAAGCGGACTTAAGGAGTTGTTGGAGATGCCGTCTTCTCTTTTACCTCCTCTTTTATACCCAACTTCATCGTTTCCAGCCGATTAGATAACTCAATTTCAGCCTTCCGGATATCATCTATTTGTTTATTAAAGCCTTCTTCCGTAGTTTTATAATTGGCCTTAAGACCGCAAACATGATCATTTAAATTTTTAATTACTGTTTCTATCTCTTTGATCTTTTGCTGGATATCATTATTGCAGTTCTTTATGTCATCCATGTCGTTATGGAGCCCATTCCCGTCATTTACAATCAAAGAAATAGACCTGGATAAATCATCTAACCGTTTTTCTAATGTTTGAGTTGTTTTAGAAATTTCAGCTACTCTGCGATCTGTAACCGTCAACCTTTCACTTGAAGTAGTGCTACACCCGAACAAAAATATCGGTAACAGTAGGATACAAGGGTAGGTTGCAAAATATTTTTTCATTTTATAATTTGTAATTATAATTCAATTATATACAAACACAAAAAAAATTTATTATAAACTGGAACTTTTTTTGAATTAAATATGTTTTTACTATCAAATTGTTCTCCTTTTTAAGCAAGCTGACTTTCGCTTTCCTCCTTTTCTACGAAAGTCGGCTTGCTGTTTTTTACATGTAGATATCCAAAAAGGAACCCAGCGGTTCTCTGCGTTTTCTTTTTTCTATAGTCAGGGGATCGGCAATTCCCGTCGTTTGAATATTCTTCGCTGTGTCTCCCTGTGTAACGTTTTTGACTGTCTGTGCAAAAATCTCACTTTTTTTCTGTATCTTCCCCACGGTCTGCGAGTGGATACTTTTAAATACATTTTTAATATCATTCGTACGGTTATCCATCACATCGTTTTTAAAATCAAGGGCAGGGGTTTCTTTTTTGTTTGTTTGTGTAGATAATCTTTTAATTTGCTCAAGAAGTTTTGATGCTGCGGGAGTGACGCCATTTACCATATCCCTTCCTCCTAAAATGATTTGATAAACCCATATATTCGTAATCTTTGATTAACTCAAGCGATTTTTGTACCTAAATTTGATACAATTACTTAAAAAATGTACATTTTTGAATAAAGGTATCAAACACTGTAGCAGCAAAGCAAATCATAAGAATGTTTATTATTTGAGCAGCAGGTAGTATTCCCATAAGTATGGTAATACTAAAGTATTACGATATTTTTTACCAAATCTTTAAATAGCTCTTATTATACATTGAGGGGATGTGTAAAATGGTTTTTATCTTGTTGTGTTATGAATAGAAGTATAAAACTGTTAAATAGCGATATAGTAATTGACTACAACTCACGATAATTTACACGAGCCTGTTGTGAAATTCAACTTGATTGTGCATACTTTAGTTTTGTCAAATTGCATTTTTATGTTCTAATTGGTATACTTTTTTTGTAAAATATCATTGTAAGGAATAATTCTTGCGTAATTTCTCATCGAAACATAACATTAACTCATTATAAAAGGGGGCGAAAGGATTCGACCGGACAGTTTGAGGTTTAGGTGGCGTATTGAGGTTGTCAGGCGGCCTCATTAAAAACCTGGCAAAATGATTTAAATGCCGAACAACCAATGGCACTGGCTGCTTAATTAACAGCCACGTTTCATTAGTCTTACCTGCGAGGTTAATGAAACGACAATTAGCAGGTTAGTTCTGTTCTTCTGCCCGGTGGGAACTGAATGAACTATCAACTGAGCTGGTCTATGGAAACCCTGTCGGTTGGGGTTCCGGATGACGAGACTTAAAAAAACCGACTATATACGTAGAAGCCTATGCTGAAATGTCTAGGGACGCGGGTTCAATTCCCGCCGCCTCCACCAATGAAATTAAAAAGACCAATAGGAATAGAAAGGCTGACAGTAGAAATAATAATTTACTGTCAGCCTTTTTTGTTTGAAAGTACAATATGGGAATAAAATTTTGAAAAGCTGAAGAAGATAAAAAAACTACCATTAAAACCAATCTCAACTCATTAAAACGCGATATCTGGGAAAACTCACCAAGGAAGACAAAACAACTGGAAGTTAATCTAAAAAAAACAAAGTCATTATAACGTTCTCTGCTTAAAATGCTATAAGGAGGGTTATGAAAAATGTCTTTGCTAAATAATTTCAAAAGTTGGCTCGGTGAACTAGAAATACGTTTCATTTACTGGATAGCCCTTGACAAAAAAATATACCACAAATTCTATAACATTACACTTCCAACATTTGACGGCGGATCCACACAAATAGACTATATTATCGCCTCGGTTTACGGTATATTTGTCATTGAAATTAAAACCATGAACGGATGGATATACGGACAAGAAAAAGAACCAACATGGACTCAGGTATTCTTCAAAAAAAAATACATATTCCAAAATCCAATACTTCAAAACTATAAACACACTAAAACTATTTCTGAACTCCTAAAAATTCCAGAAGAAAAACTCATATCAATTATATCATTCAACGGAAAGTGTAAATTTAAAAGGAAAATGCCTCACTACGTACTGTTTAAACACTACGCCTCTTACATAAAAAACAAAACAAAAAGAATTTTAACAGAAAAAGAAGTTTCAAACATCGTTGAAGGTATTACAGCATACAAATTACCTTCCAGCTTTAAAACCAAAAGGAAACACATTAACCACGTAAAAAATATTAAAGAAAATAAATCTAAAATTCACAACTAACCTACTTTTGGCACAAATAGAATCTCTTTTCCGGAATGTACAATTTGTGACAAAGGCTGCTGTATAGCTTCTGCTATTCCCACCCGCTTAGCGGGCAGTTTCGCTCTGTAATTATCCAGACTTGCAAAAATATATTTACTATGTATAACGGTATCCGTTATAATGTTGGCGTATGGATAATGCAAAAAGAGAGGAATCCTGGTGATAAAATCATTCCGTGACAAGGGAACAGAGGATATTTTTGATAGAAAAAACACCAGAGAGGCGCGTAAAACCTGTCCGCAGCAAATCTGGCAAACAGCACAACGAAAGCTCGATCAACTAAATGGAGTTGTTTCTTTAGCATCGCTGAAAATTCCACCGGGAAACATGCTGGAAGTCCTTAAGGATGATCGAAAAGGACAGCACAGTATACGGATTAACGATCAGTTCCGAGTCTGTTTTGCGTGGAATGATGATGGTGTAGATAACGTCGAAATTACAGATTACCACTAAATAATAAGGAGAAAGAATATGGTTCGTATACCAAAAAATGGGCCGCCCACGCATCCTGGCGAAATGCTATTGGAGGAATTTCTCAAACCTCTGAATATGACGCAGAGCGAGCTGGCAGAAAAGCTTGGGGTTTCATACCCGCGTGTTAATGAACTGATTAATAAAAAAAGAGGGGTTACCCCTGACACTGCACTTCGTCTAGAGAAACTTTTTGGCATGGACGCACAGTTTTGGCTTAATTTGCAGTTGGCATGGGATCTCTATCATGTAACTCACTCATCAACTGCGAAGGAGATACAAAAGATAAAAAGACTGCCTGCTTTTATACATGCCTGACCACTTCTAACCCGCATTTAACTTTTAAGCTGGTGACACATTGGTGACGGTATTTTTACCGAAAAAATTTGTCAGGTATTCATCTGATAAATCAGTGCCTTCGCCATTTCAATCGCCGCTTCTTTCGTTTTTACGTTGCCTTCGAGTTGCTCATCCTCAATTTTCATTAAAATATCTTTGAATACAGGGCCTGGTTTTAAACCCATGTCGATGAGGTCGTGACCGGTAATAAGGGGCTTTGGTTTGACTTCTTCATGGCTCAGTTTACTGAACATCTCCTGGCAGTAGTGGTAGTCCGATAAGTCACCACTGCTGGCAAGGGCATCAATCCTGCACAACTCTGCCAGTTCCGGATAACCCTCCTCTGCTAATAATCTTTTCAGTTTGCTCAACCGCATCTTTTGGGCATCCTTAAAATACAGGTGTTTCAAGACGAGCCAGACAATGCGATCCTTTTCAGCGTTAGAAGTCTTTAATCGGTCGCAGATTTTTGCCGTCATGTCTGCACCCACCTTTTCATGCAAATTGAACCGGATTCGGTCTAATTCCTCAAAGGTAATGGTCTTTCCGATGTCGTGTAACAGTATCCCCATAGCTAACGTCCATGAAGGCCTTTCCATCCCCTGTTCAGGGACAGGGGCAAGCTTTGACAGGCACAAAAGGGTATGCACGAAGACGTCTCCCTCAGGATGGAAGTTTTCAGGCTGTCGTACACCTTTCATGCCGGATACCTCCGGTAATATCTCTTGCAAAAGACAAAGTTCATCCAGTAGTTTAATGCCGATATGTGGGTTCGTACCCGTTAATATTTTTTCCAGTTCCTCACGTATGCGTTCGGCGCTGACGGCATGAATATTTTTAGCGAGCTGAACAATCGCCCGTTGCGTATCCTCATGGATGGGAAAATTAAAACGGCACGCAAAACGTGCGGCTCGTATCATGCGCAGCTTGTCTTCCGTAAATCGTTCGGCAGGATTTCCGATGGTACGGATGATACCTTTGGAAATGTCCTCCTGTCCGCCGACATAATCCAGTATCTCATTCTTTACGGGATCGTAAAGCAGACCATTGATCGTGAAATCCCTTCTTTTTACATCGGCTTCGGGGGTGCTGAAGGCTACGTAATCAGGATGTCTTCCGTCAGTGTAAGAACCCTCCGTGCGAAAGGTAGCCACCTCGAAGTTGTGACCGTCTTTGACAACAATGACTACACCAAACTGCACGCCTACCGGAATAGTCCTCTCGAAGAGTTTCATAATATCCTCCGGAAGGGCGCTGGTGGCAATGTCGTAATCAGAGGATTCCTTCCCCATAATCATATCACGCACACACCCACCGGCAAAGAAGGCTTTATAGCCGTGCTTTTTCAAGGTTTTTACGATGTCTATGGCACTTTGTTTAACTTTCATTCCATTCTCTTTTTCTAGTCTTAGAATTTTCCATCTTTCTGTGTTTGATCAGCAGGAGTGGAAGAAGAATTTCCCCCCAGTCTTCGACTGCGCCGTTCACACCGCCAATTTCAAGCCCGTCCTCACCATAGTAGATTTCTATCTTCTCATCACAGCATCCGCATTTAAGCAGATATCGTGGTGATTTCTTG
>Ga0209212_1005461_pt1 | contig 15119 bp, 11 predicted proteins | sample RifGroC2_FD_183996 | JGI IMG/M metagenome (GOLD analysis project Ga0209212, IMG submission 183996) | Groundwater microbial communities from Rifle, Colorado, USA - Groundwater C2 (SPAdes) (version 2) | ecosystem: Environmental > Aquatic > Deep subsurface > Groundwater | place: Rifle, Colorado... | reverse complement strand
GGTTTCTATCACGCCGCATGGCAGGCCGAACAGCGCCTTGCCGTGAGCCTGCCGGACAAATGGCAGGGGCGCGACATCGAAGTGATCGGCGTGGTGGCGGAATTGCCGCGCCGTTACGAACGCGGCTTGCGTTTCATTTTCGATGTGGAACAGACCGTCACGCGGGTGCCCGGACAAGAGTTTTTCGTACCGCAAGCCAGCGTGCCGGAGCATATCTATCTGAGCACTTATTTCGACAGCAAGGCAAAACCGTTGGCGTTAAAAGCCGGGGAGCGCTGGCGGCTCACGCTGCGCCTCAAGCAACCGCACGGTGCGGCAAACCCGCACGGTTTCGATTTCGAAGCCTGGGCGCTGGAACGCAACCTGCGCGCAGTGGGTTACGTGCACAACAAAGGGAATAATGAGCGAATTGACGCACTGGCCGCCGGCTTCGGCTACCGCATCGAAACCTGGCGCGAAGCGGTGCGCGACAAGTTTGACGCCACGCTTGGCGGTGCGCCTTATGCCGGCGTATTGAGCGCGCTGGCGATCGGCGACCAGAACAGCATCTCCGCGCCGCAATGGCTGGTGTTCACGCGTACCGGCGTCAATCACCTGATGAGCATTTCCGGTCTGCATATCACCATGCTCGCGAGCCTCGCCTTTGCGGTCGGCTACTGGCTGTGGCGGCGCAGCACACGGTTGACTCTGCGTTTGCCGGCACGCAAGGCCGCCGCCTTGGCCGCGTTGCTGACAGCTATCGGCTATGCACTGTTGTCCGGCTTTGGCGTGCCCGCGCAGCGCACCGTGTTCATGGTCGGTGCGGTTGCCGCCGTCTTGTGGCTGAATCGCAATTTCTCGCTCGGGCAAATCCTGAGCATCGCGCTGCTCGGCGTGCTGTTCCCCGATCCGTGGGCGGTGATATCGGCAGGCTTTTGGTTATCGTTCGGCGCGGTGGCGCTCATCCTGTATGTGTCTGCCTATCGTATCGAGCGTAGCCATTGGCTGCGGGAGGGTGACGGCAAAGCCGCTGTGCACCCGCCGGGGCGCCCCTTGCGGGTGCTGACGGAATATGCCAACGTGCAATGGGCGATGGCCGTCGGCCTGACGCCGCTGCTACTGGGACTGTTCCAACAGGCTTCGATGGTTGCGCCCATTGCCAACGCCATCGCCATTCCGCTGGTGAGTCTGATCGTCGTGCCGCTTACCCTGCTCGGCGCGGCATTACCGCTGGAAGCGCCGCTGTGGCTGGCGCACACCGTGATGCATGGCGTGATGCATTTCCTCGAGTGGCTGAATGCATTGCCGCAGGCAGTATGGACGCAGCACGCGCCGCCCGCGTGGAGCATCGTCGCCGCCATGCTGGGCGCACTGTGGATACTGCTGCCGCGCGGCTTTCCGGCACGCTGGCTGGGTTGGTTGCTGCTGCTGCCGATGTTCCTGAATGCGCCGGAACCGCCGGCGCAAGGCGCGTTGCGCCTGATTGTATTTGATGTCGGACAAGGCCTGGCCGTCGCCGCGCAGACCCGCAACCACGCGCTGCTCTATGACACCGGCCCGGATTTTTCCGGCGAGGCCGACAGCGGCAACCGTATCCTGATCCCCGCATTGCGCGCGCTCGGCATCGGCAAACTGGACGGCCTGATTCTCAGTCACGACGATACCGATCACACCGGCGGCGCCGCCTCGATCATGCAGGCCATGCCGGTCGGCTGGGTCTCGTCTTCACTGCCCGCCGAGCATCCGCTGCTGCAGCCGGCACCCACTGCGCGACGCTGCCAGGATGGTGAAAACTGGAGCTGGGACGGTGTGCAATTCGAGATGCTGCACCCGGCGCAAAATAATGACGGCGCGAAAAAAACGCACGATAACGACCAGAGCTGCGTGCTACGCATCGGCATCGGCGAACACAGCGTCTTGCTGGCAGGGGACATCGAGAGGAATTCCGAAGTGCGCCTGCTCAGGCAACACGCCGATAAATTGTTCACCACCCTGCTGGTCGTGCCGCATCACGGCAGCAAGAGTTCCTCGAGCTACGAATTCATCGCCGCCACGCTGCCGGACTATGCGGTATTCACCGCCGGTTACCGCAACCGCTTCGGCCATCCGCGCGAAGAAGTGCTGCAACGCTACGCCGACAGCGGCGCGCAACTGTTGCGCTCGGACGAGGATGGCGCAATCCTGGTCGAAATGAATGCCCACGGCTTGCAGGTGGAGCGCTACCGCAAGTCGCAGCGACGCTACTGGGCGCATGTGCCGCGGCCTGATTGAGTCAGGTGAGCCGAAGAATCGGTCCGAGACTTTCCGGCGCTGCACGCGCAGCTCATCCCTGATTCAGGATATGCAGCGGCGGTGCGCTGCCGTCCCTGGCCTGGCCGGGATAAAGGGTGAGGTGAGGGAACGGGATTTCGATGCCGCGACGGTCGAACTCCTTCTTCATGCGCAGCAGGAAAGCGCGCCTCACCGTCCATTGCTGGAGCGCCTGTACCTTGAAGCGGCAGCGGATCACCACCGCCGAATCGGCCCAGGCATCGACGCCGGCGATGTCGATATCCTCCAGAATCAGGGGGCCGAGCGTTTCATCCTGACGCATGCCGGCCGCGACTTCGCGCATCACTTCAAACACTTCCTCGACGTTCTCGCGGTAGGCGATGCCGATGTTGATCACCGCGTAGGCAAAGCTGCGGCTGCGGTTGGTGACGGTAGTGATGACGCCGTTGGGGATGAAATGCACATTGCCCTCGTAGTCGCGCAGGCGGATGTAGCGCAGCGTAACTTCTTCCACCAGACCGCCCTTGTCGGCCACTTCCACCACATCACCCTGACGAATCTGGTCTTCCAGCAGCAGAAAGAAACCGTTGAAATAGTCCTTGATCAGGCTTTGCGCGCCGAAGCCGATGGCGATACCAATTACACCGGCGGATGCCAGAATCGGGGCAATGGAGACACCGAGTTCGGCAAGCACCAGCATCCCGGAAATCAGCGTGATCAGCACGGCGGCGATATAGCGGAAGACGCGCCCCAGCGTCTCCAGCCGTTTCAACTGCTCGGGATCGTCGGTGCGTTCCTGCAACTGCTTGCGCAGTACCGGGATCAGTTTTTGCGAAAGCGACAGCATGATCCACGAAATCACCAGAATGATGCCGATGCGAATCGGAATTCTTGCCACTTCGCTCCAGTAGCTGATTTCCTTTAACAGGGTGTTAAATGTATCCATAGCGTGTGAGTTCCTTTGGATTGTGTGAGCCAGCGACCGTATTCATGCAGCATCTTTGCCGGACCAGTGGTAACTATCTGGCTTCATCTATCATTTGCCTGGTTTTGGCCTCGACCTGTTGCGCCACCTCTGCCAGTGTCGCATCCTGCGATAGTGCAGCAAGCATCGGCATCGGCCTGATCATCCCGATTCTGGTTTTGCCTTGTTCGGTGTATACCGAGATGCGGCAAGGCAGCGCCATATTGATGCGCATGTCGGAGGAGAGTACTTTGGCGGCCTGCGCCGGATTGCAGACTTCGAAGACCTTGCATTGCCCGGTAAAGTTAACGCCTTTGCTGCGCAAGGTATTGCCCAGGTCATGAATGTGCAACACGCCGAACTCGTGGCGTTTCACCGCCGCTTCCAGATCGGTCGCAGCCTGTTCGAATGTCTTGCCGCTTTTAGCGATGTAATACATGGATTCGGTGTTCATGATGGTCATATCTCCATAGTTCGTTATGAGAAAACAGGGCAGTCGATAAGCACTGCCTGTATCGCCTGCGTTGAAAAAGCCGCTTCATGAGCTTTGCTGCCGGATTGGCCGTTTTTGAATATACCGGCAACGGAAATCTTGCTGCCCCGATTATAACCCGGGCAATCCGGAGGGTTCCCCTATCCGCTATAATTCGCGGCCATGCCTGCCATCCATTTGCTTCCCGACCTGCTCATCAATCAAATCGCCGCTGGCGAAGTGATCGAACGTCCGGCTTCGGCGCTGAAAGAGTTGCTGGAGAACAGCCTTGACGCGGGCGCAAGCGACATCGCAGTGCAGCTCGAAGGCGGCGGCATCAAGCTGCTGCGCGTGCGCGACAACGGCAAGGGCATCGCCAGGGATGACCTGCCGCTGGCGTTGATGCGCCATGCCACCAGCAAGATCGCCAGCCTCGACGACCTGCAGCGCGTCGCCAGCATGGGTTTCCGCGGTGAGGCGCTGGCGAGCATGGCGGCGGTGGCGCAACTGTCGCTGAGCAGCAGCACCGCTTTAGATGCGCATGGTTGGAAAGTGGAAGCGCGCGACGGCCAGATGAGCGAACCTGCCCCGACCAGCCACGCGCAGGGCAGCACGGTGGAACTGCGCGAGCTGTATTTCAACACCCCGGCGCGGCGCAAATTTCTGAAATCCGAGGCCACCGAATTTGCCCATTGCGAAGAGACCTTCAAGCGCATCGCGCTGTCGCGCCCCGATGTCGCGTTTTCGCTGCAACACAATGGCAGGACCGTCTGGCAACTGCCCGTGCAGCCGCCTGCTGAGCGCATCGCCGCGATACTCGGCGAAGAATTCGGCCATGCCGCCGTATCGGTGGAACGGCAGACGGCGAACCTGTTGCTACAGGGATTTGCCGCACTGCCCGCCTATTCGCGCAGCACGCGCGACGCGCAATATTTTTTCGTTAACGGCCGCTTCGTGCGCGACAAGGTCGCCGGTCACGCATTGCGCCAGGCGTATCAGGACATCCTGCACCACCAGCGCCACCCGGCCTTCGTGCTGTTCCTCGACCTGCCTCCGGAGCAGGTAGACGTGAACGTGCATCCGGCCAAGAGCGAGGTGCGTTTCCGCGAAAACCAGGGGGTGCACCAGTTCATTTTTCACACCTTGCAACAGGCGCTGTCGATTCCGGCATCAGGCGGGCAGGGTGCCGCAGGAACTGATTCAAAACCTGCGCCGGCGCAGCCGCAACAGCAGCATATCGGACTGGGCACCGCGCAACAGGCAGCCGCATATCGGTTGTGGGAAATGCAAACAGGGAAGGAGGAAGGGGAAAGCGGGAAAATCACCCCCACTCTCTACTCACCACTTACTACTCGTCACTCCCCGGAATTTCCGCCGCTCGGCTACGCTCTCGCGCAACTGTCCGGCATCTACATCCTCGCGCAGAACGCGCACGGGCTCGCCGTGGTGGACATGCATGCCGCGCATGAGCGCATCGTTTACGAGAAATTCAAGGCCGCGCTGGATGCCGAGCGCATCGCCACACAGCCGTTGCTGATTCCGGTCACGTTCCATGCTGAGCCGCTGGATGTCGCTACCGCCGAGGCGAATCAGCAAGCGCTCGACAGGCTGGGCTTCGATATCGCGCCGCTGTCCCCCACCACACTTGCGGTGCGTGCCATGCCGGTGATGCTCAGGCAGGCCGAAGCCGAAACGGTGGCGTTCGAGGTGCTGCGCGAACTTCGCGAATACGGCGCATCGCGCGCGCTTACCGAGCGGCGCGACGAGCTGCTCGCCACCATCGCCTGCCACGCCGCGGTGCGCGCCAACCACGCGCTGAGCATCACCGAGATGAACGCGCTGCTGCGCGAAATGGAACAGACCGAACGCACCGGCCAGTGCAACCATGGCCGCCCGACCTGGTTCCAGCTTTCGCTCACTGATCTGGACAAGATGTTCATGCGCGGAAAATGAATAAAAAGGATCGAGGATCGAGGATCGAGGATCGAGGCGAAACCCTTGCTCCGCCTTTAACTCAATCCTCAATCCTCAATCCTCAATCCTCAAAAAAATTGCCTCCGGCGATTTTTCTGATGGGCCCGACTGCCAGCGGCAAAACCGGCATCGCGGTGGAACTGGCGCAGCGTCTGCCGGTGGAACTCATCAGCGTGGATTCCGCGCTGGTATATCGCGGCATGGATATCGGCACTGCCAAGCCGGATGCCGCCACTCTCGCCCGTGCGCCGCATCACCTGATCGACATCCGCAACCCGACCGAAGCCTATTCCGTCGCTGCCTTTCGCCATGACACGCTGCGCCTGATGGCGGACATCACTGCAAGAGGAAAAGTACCGCTGCTGGTAGGCGGCACCATGCTGTATTTCAAGGCGCTACGCGAAGGATTGAGCGACCTGCCGCAAGCCGACCCTGAAGTGCGCGCCGCGCTGGATGCCGAGATCGCGCAACACGGCATTGCCCATCTGCACAAACAACTTGCCGCAGTGGATGCCGAGACCGCGGCGCGGCTCTCGCCAAATGACTCGCAACGCATCCAGCGCGCCATGGAAATCTACCGCATTACCGGGCAACCCATGTCCGCGCTGATCTCCCGGCAGGAAAGCCCCGAACTACCCTACCGCACCATCCTTGTCGCCCTCATCCCAAGCGACCGCGCCCCACTCCATGCCCGCATCGCCACGCGCTTCAAGGCCATGCTCGCACAGGGCCTGGTGGAAGAGCTGCGCGCGCTGCGCGCAAACTATCCGCTGCATCCCGATCTGCCCGCGATGCGCTGCGTCGGTTACCGCCAGGCATGGCAATTCATGGAAGGCGAAATCAATGAGGCGCAGTTGCTGGAAACCGGCATTGCCGCCACGCGCCAGCTGGCGAAACGCCAGCTCACCTGGCTGCGTTCCATGCCGGGGATCATCGAACTGGATTGCCTTGCGCCCGGCCTTTCGCAGCAAGTCGATGACGCAATCCAGCGACGGATGCACGTATAATGCGCGCCTCGTTTTCTGAAAGTCTGACGCAATGAAAATTACCGTCATCGGTTCCGGCTACGTCGGTCTCGTCTCTGGCGCATGCCTCGCCGAACTGGGCAACGACGTTGTGTGTCTGGATGTCGACCCGCGCAAGATCGAGATTCTCAACAACGGTGGCGTGCCGATCTACGAACCCGGTCTGGAAGAGGTCATCAAGAGCAACGTCGCCGCAGGCCGCCTGCGTTTCACCACTGATGTGGCAGAGAGCGTGGCGCACGGCCTGGTGCAGATGATCGCCGTGGGCACGCCTTCCGGCGAGGACGGCTCCGCCGACCTGCAATACGTCATCGCTGCGGCGCGCGCCATCGGTCAAGCCATGACCGAGTACAAGGTGATCGTGGACAAGTCCACCGTGCCGGTCGGCACCGCCGACAAGGTCAGGCAGGCGGTGCAGGAAGAGTTAAACAAGCGCGGCCTCGACCCTCAATCCCCGACCCTCAATCCTAGTTTTTCCGTGGTCTCCAACCCCGAGTTCCTCAAGGAAGGCGCGGCGATCGACGATTTCAACCGCCCCGACCGCATCGTCATCGGTGCCGAGGACGAGCAGGCGATCAGGGTAATGCGCGACATGTACGCGCCGTTCCAGCGCAACCACGACCGCCTGATGGTGATGGATATCAAATCCGCCGAACTGACCAAGTACGCCGCCAACGCCATGCTCGCCACGCGCATCTCGTTCATGAACGAATTGGCCAACCTCGCCGAGAAGGTCGGTGCGGACATCGAGCATGTACGCAAGGGCATCGGCTCCGACCAGCGCATCGGCTACCACTTTTTATATGCCGGTTGCGGTTATGGCGGTTCGTGCTTTCCCAAGGACGTACGCGCCCTGAAGCGTACTGCGGAAGAGCACGGCCTGCCGCTCAAGGTGCTGCAGGCCGTGGAGGAAGTGAATCATGTACAGAAGAAAGTGCTGCTACACAAGATTACCGGGCGTTTCGGCGAGAACCTGAAAGGCAGGCACTTCGCGCTGTGGGGGCTGGCGTTCAAGCCGGGCACCGACGATATGCGCGAGGCAACCAGCCGCGTGGTGATGGAAGGGCTGTGGGCGCGCGGTGCAACTGTTACCGCTTACGATCCGGCGGCGATGAAAGAAACCCAACATATTTATGGCGAGCGCACCGACCTGAGCTATGCCGACAATCCCAAGGACGCGCTACAGGACGCCGACGCGCTGGTCATCGTAACGGAATGGAAAGCATTCAAGAGCCCGGATTTTGCCACCATCAAGGCGCGCCTGAAACAGCCAGTGATTTTCGACGGCCGCAACCTGTTCGAGCCGGCCGACATCAAAGCATTGGGGTTCGAGTATCACGGGATCGGGCGGGAAGGCTAGCTGCAAACAGGGTCAAGCGCCGGCGTTTGCGTCCAGCCGGCTGATAAAGCTCTCCAGATCCTGCGGCAACGGTGCGGTCAATTGCAGTGGCTCACCCGTCAGCGGATGCACAAAGGCAATGCTGTGCGCATGCAGAAACATGCGCTTCAGGCCCCGTTTCATCAACACCTTGTTGCGTGCAAAGTCACCGTATTTATCGTCTCCCGCTATCGGAAACCCCAAATGGGCAAGATGCACGCGAATCTGGTGGGTGCGCCCGGTCTTGAGTTGTGCTTCGAGCAGGCTGAATTCCGGCCAGCTCTTTTGCAGAGTAAAAATGGTGTGTGATGACTGACCGTCTTCCCTGACCATCACGCGCTTTTCGCCCTGCGGCGTATCGAATTTGTGCAAGGGCAGTTTGACGTGCTGTCTGGCGTTCTTCCATTGCCCCAGCACCAGCGTGAAATAACGCTTGTCGCTGTTGCCCTCGCGCATGATTTCGTGCATGGCGGTCAGCGCGGAACGCTTTTTTGCCAGCAGCAGCACGCCGGAAGTCTCGCGATCGAGGCGGTGCACCAATTCGAGGAATTTGGCCTGCGGGCGGGCGCGGCGCAGTTGTTCGATCACTCCGAAACTCACCCCGCTGCCGCCGTGGACCGCCGTTCCGGCAGGCTTGTTCACCGCCAGCAGCGCATCATCTTCATACAAAACGGGAAACTCGACTGCGGGGACGAACGCGGTCTCGGGCTTTTCCGCCACGCGGACCGGCGGAATGCGCAACAAGTCGCCCAGTTGCAGGCGGTAGGTCTGGTCGACGCGCTTTTTGTTCACCCGTACCTCTCCGCCGCGGAGGATGCGGTAAATGTGGCTTTTGGGCACGCCCTTCAGCTGACGGAACAGGAAGTTGTCGATACGCTGATCTGCGCCATTTTCACCCACTTCCAAAAAGGTCACAGATTCTTTGCGTAAATCATTCATTTTGCTTATACTTCGCCACTCGCGCGTTTTGGAATCGGGTAAGTTCGGGATGAATTCCCGTAAAAAGCGACGGCGCAATGTATCGCCGCCCCCCTGAGAAACCAGCCGCAGCCCGGTTAATATCGCTCACCGGAACCAGCAGCGATAGTAATTGATTTACGCGCTCAAAGCACCTGTGAATTTCCCGTGTCGCGCCAACGCTGCGATACCCCGAATATTTTTAAAAGACCGGCTACTGACAGAGAACGAACTTGACCAACCGATTGCACAATACAACACAGTTTGCACGATTGCTCCTCTCTACCGCCTGACCGCGGGTAGTTTGGTCTTGCCCGTGTCAGAGCGCGGGAGACAATAAAATGAAACGCATGTTATTCAATGCGACACAACCGGAAGAACTCCGTGTCGCCATTGTTGACGGTCAAAAACTCATTGACCTCGACATTGAAACCGCCGGCAAAGAGCAACGCAAGAGCAACATCTACAAGGCACTCATCACGCGCATCGAGCCCAGTCTCGAAGCCTGTTTCGTCGAATACGGCGGCAGCCGCCACGGTTTTCTCCCCTTCAAGGAAGTCTCGCCGCAGTATTACAGACCAGGTTGCGGCAGCCGCCCCAGCATCAAGGAAGCCTTGCGCGAAGGCCAGGAACTGCTGGTACAGGTGGAAAAAGACGAGCGCGGCAACAAGGGCGCGGCGCTGACTACCTACATCAGCCTCGCCGGCCGCTACATCGTGCTGATGCCGAACAACCCGAGCGGCGGCGGCGTGTCGCGCCGCATCGAAGGCGAGGAACGCAACGAGCTGCGCGAAGTGCTGGCGCATGTCGAAGTGCCACAAGGCATGAGCATCATCGCCCGCACCGCCGGCATCGGCCGCAACGAGCAAGAGCTGCAGTGGGATCTGGACTACCTCAAGCAATTGTGGGATGCCATCGAGGGCGCTGCCGAGTCAGAAAAAGCCCCGTCGCTGATCTATCTGGAAAGCAGTCTGGTGGTGCGCGCCATCCGCGACTACTTCAATCCGGAGATTGGCGAAATCCTGATCGACACCGAAGACATCTACCAGCAGGCGCTGGCGTTCATGAGCACGGTGATGCCGGACAACGTGAACCGCATCAAGCGTTATGTGGACGACGTGCCGCTGTTCTCGCGTTTCCAGATCGAACACCAGATCGAATCCGCCCATGCGCGCGAAGTGCGCCTGCCCTCCGGCGGCGCGATCGTGATCGACCATACCGAAGCGCTGACCGCGATCGACATCAACTCGGCGCGCGCCACCAAGGGCGCGGACATCGAGACCACCGCGTTCAACACCAATCTCGAAGCGGCGGAAGAAATCGCCCGCCAGTTGCGCCTGCGCGATCTGGGCGGCCTGATCGTCATCGACTTCATCGACATGGAGAGCGCCAAGAACCAGCGCGACGTGGAAAACCGTTTGCGCGACTCGCTGCGCTACGATCGCGCCCGCGTGCAGACCGCGAAGATCTCCCGTTTCGGCCTGCTGGAACTGTCGCGCCAGCGTTTGCAGCCCAGTCTGGGCGAGAGCAACTACATCGCCTGTCCGCGCTGTAGCGGTATCGGCCACATCCGCGGCACAGAATCTTCCGCGCTGCACATCCTGCGCATCATCCAGGAAGAAGCCATGAAGGAAAGCAGCGTCGCCATTCACGTGCAAGTGCCGGTGGACGTCGCCACCTTCCTGCTCAACGAAAAGCGCGGCGACATCCATCGTATTGAGTCGCGCCTCAAGGTCAGCGTCACGCTGATCCCGAACCCGCACCTGGAAACGCCGAACTACAGCATCAACCGGCTGCGTCACGAAGACATGACCGACGAAGTGCTGCAAGCCAGTTACAAGCTGGTGGAAAAACCGGTGGAAGAGAAACCGCTGACACCGGCACAGGAACAGCAGAAAGCCATGCGCGCTACCGCCGTGGTACAAGGCATTATCCCGGCGCAACCCGCCCCGATGAAGGCAGAAAGCCCCAAGGCCAAGCCCTCGCTGCTCGGCAAGGTGTTCGGCTGGTTCAAGACACTGGGTGCGGAAGAAGAACAACCCAAGGCCAAGCCTGCTGCCGGCAAACCGCGCAACCCGCCTCGCCGCGAACGTGTTGAGCGTGGTGAACGTGTCGAACGTGGTGAAGTTGGCAAACGCCGTCGCGACCGCAGTGAAAAGCAGCCTGTGCAGGCCGAAGCGAAAGCACAGGAACCGCGTCAGCAAGGCGAACGCGAACCACGCCCACCCAAGCAACCGCGCCCGCCGCGCGTAGCCCCGGTGCAGCAGGCCGAAGAGAAACCGGTGCTGGAAAGCCCGGTTGCAGTGCCCGCAGAACAGACCGAAGAAGGCATCGCGCGTGAAGGCGCTCGCCGTCGCGGCCGCCGTGGTGGTCGCCGCGAACGCGAACGTCGTGAGCAAATTGCGCAGAACGGCGAGGTGGCGACAAGCAACGTCGAAGCCGCCGCCGAGCAAGTCACTCCGGCCAGACTGAAACCGAGCGAGTACATCGCCTACCCCGCAGACTACGAGCCGCCGCTGAAGCCGAGCGAGTACATTGCCTACCCTGAAGCGCCGTCCGCGGCAGAGCCAGCCGCCGTGTCGCAGCCTGTTGCGCCAGTCGTATCTGCGACAACGGGCGAAGGGCTGATCCAGATCGAGACCGATCCGGCCAAGTTCAGCGCAATCGCGCAGGCTCCTGTCAGCAGTCAGGCGCCCGCTCCCCGCCGCCGTCAGCGCCCGCGCGAGGTGTACGTGGAGAATGAACCGCTGGTGCAGATCGAGACGCAGCGCCCGCAAGCGTAATGCTGGTCAGGCAGTAAACAAAAGCCGCACGGTGAAAATCGTGCGGCTTTTTGTTTGCCAGGCTGGGGTATTTTGCCGGCTTGTGTTTGTGGCAAAACGATCACGGTTTAATGGTCAGTTTGCTTAACACCTGGGTAAGCTGATCACCGTTGGCTTCGGTGATGGTCATTTTGCATGGCAGATTATGGTACTGCATGGCCAGCCAGATTTCGGTGCGCCTCTCGCCCGGCCTGGCCTGGCTGTCGAGGTGGGTAGCCTTGAACTCCCCGGCCGGAACCTTGATTGTTTGATTGTGCGTGATGGCGTAGTGATAGTTATCCAGCTTTTCGCCATTGGTCATCGGGAAATCCAGCGCGGCAGCATTCTGTAATGACAGGAACATGAATTGATACATCACGCTCAGGCGGTCCTGCGTGCCGTCTGGCAGCGCAACCACCCTGCGTTGCGCCTGATGGATCAGCGTAAGCCGTTTGCCATTCCAGTCGAATTCGGCGCGGCTGTTCTTGTTCCCGTCGAGTTCGCGCCGATGGTTGAGGAGCAGCGGTTGCAGGCCCTGTTTGCCGATCAAACCGCTGCTTTCGATAAAAATCTTTTCCGGCTTGAGTATTGCCAGCAGACCGACCGGAGTCCAGACGCTGGACAGCGCGTAGCGATCATGGTCGCGCGTGTAAGTTTCCCTGATTTCGACCCGCATGCCGTTTTTGTAAACATCATAGGTGGCTTGTACGCTGTCCGGCGGGGCGGCAAGCACAAGGGTGGAGGCACACAGCATAAGCCATGCGAGAGTTTGTAAAGGCAATTTCATGACTATTCCAGTCCGGGTGAAATCAGCGCATGGCTTGTTTGGTTGCGATACCGGAATATGACCCGCCCGTCGTCGCGCAGTTCAACCCGGTCATTGCATAACCAGCGTATGGCCTGCGGGTAGATGCGATGTTCTTCGTGCAGCACGCGTGCGGCGAGCGTCCGTTCGGTATCGCGACACAGCACCGGCACGGCGGCCTGAATGATGATCGGGCCGTGATCGAGATCGGCGGTGACGAAATGCACCGTGCAGCCATGGATGCGCACGCCGTCGTGCAAGGCGCGCGCATGGGTGTTGAGGCCGCCGTAGGCGGGCAACAGCGAGGGGTGGATATTGACCAGCCTGCCGTGATAGCGCGTCACAAAGCCAGCGGTGAGGATGCGCATGAAACCGGCCAGCACCACAAAATCGGGATGAAAAGTATCGATGAGCCGGGCCAGCGCGGCATCGAAGCTGTCGCGATCCGCATAGTCGCGGTGTTCGATGACGGCGGTCGGAACACCGTGCGCCTGCGCGATCTCCAGCCCTGCGGCATCCGCGCGGTTGCTGATCACCGCCGCGATGCGGCACGGCAGCCGCGCTTCCAGCAGCGCCTGCAGGTTGCTGCCGCGTCCGGAAATGAGGATGACGATGTTTTTCATAGGTTCCAAAATTAGAATATCAATAAGCAAAGCGCATTGCGCTGGATGGTTTGTCTCGAGAAGTAAATACCCAGCTTAACGCTCGTTAGTTATTGCGTCCTACGAGTTCTTTATATGACATTGGAAAAGTATTTCTTTTTTAGCCGCTCGATTAGTTTTATATCAACTTCAAATGGAATTTCTGGGCGCTTTGGAATTGGTAGGATAAAGTTGCTAAAGTTAAGGCTAATAACCTTTTGGTTGTATGCAAAATGCATCAAGTGTTCCAAATTTACTGTGTCTTCAATATTGTAGGCTAGCAATGTATCTAAAGCAGACCTTTTTCCTTTTTGATGCTCATACCAAAGATGCACCGCCATAGAACCATCTACACCTTCCAGTTCCTCTCTGCTCAAGCCCAACGCACGCTCACAGGCTTTTAATCCACCCGAATAACCTAAGCTTGCCAAAACGTATCTAAGATCGATATGACTTTGACGTAACTCAATGTCAAAGTATTTCTCAATGAATGGGATGTCAAATCCCTTACCATTAAAAGTGACGAGCAAATCGTACTTTGCTATTTCGTTCCGGAATCTCAGGAACCCCATGCTTTTTGACCAAGTCTTTATTTCTTTGCCGTCATAAAGAGCGATAGTTGTGATTTCGCTGAAATCAGGAGAAAGCCCTGTCGTTTCGATGTCGATATAAGCTGTATTGTCAGCAAACTCCCGAAAAAGTCGCCAATGCTCGGCAGTTGGCAGTGACTCTGAAAAATAGCGATGGTCTCTATTTTTCAAAGCCAAAATCGAATCCTGAATTCCTTTTGCGAATTTGTCATATGTAGGGCTTTTTTGCTCTACGAGCAGAAATTTTTCCCAATCTAAGACACCTTTTGCCCAAAGTTCACTTTCCTTTTTGCGCCCTACACTCGGTAGATGCAAAAACGAATTTAGGATCATTTCGTATCCCCATCCTTATTCTGTCTTTCTGGCTGATAGGGAATACCTTTGCCATCAAGCCAAGAAACATCGCATTTCCATTGGTGTGAGTTGCGCTCTTCCCAAATACTGAATGCATCTTTCAGTAAGTCAATCGCTTCCTTTTGAGTTAAAACATTTACTGCTTGAAAGTGACGCAAGGCATCTTCTGCTTCACCTCTGAGAAAGGAGTTTCCTATATGCTTGACGGAGTGGCAGGAAGGACAAAGGGCGATTAAGCGTACTAACTTCTGAAGTTTATGCTTGTCGTCATATTGCCAGATTTCATGAGCTTCCACTGGGTGCTGACTTCCACGTCCACCACATATTTCACAGAGATTATTTGCCTGTGCGTAGCACTCCTTACGCAGCACATCCCAATTATGCTTAGATACCATGCTACGAACATTTGAAAACCAGGCGGTTCGTGGAACTAGCTCGAAGGTTAACTTTAAAATTAGAACACCCGACCCTTTATTCATTTCTAACCTCTAGGAATAATGAGAAGCATATCGAGTGTTATTACGCCACCTGCGTTTGGTGCTCGGTGCCTTGGCGCGTCCGAATCGTGCCGATCACGGTGGCGGTCTCTCCGGCGGCATTGAGCTGCGCCAGCGCGGACGCCGCATCATTCTTGTCCATGATCACCACCATGCCGATGCCGCAGTTGAAGGTGCGGTACATTTCCTGCGGCGCGACGTTGCCCATCTCGCGCAGCCAGTCGAACAGCTTGGGCGTATGCCAGGCCTGGCCGTCCAGTTGTGCGACCACATTTTCCGGCAAGACGCGCGGTACGTTCTCCAGCAGGCCGCCGCCGGTGATATGCGCCATGCCTTTCACGGTGAGCTGCTGCATCAGCGCCAGCAGCGGCTTCACGTAGATGCGCGTTGGCGCCATGATGCAGTCGGCCA
>Ga0209212_1005459_pt1 | contig 15120 bp, 12 predicted proteins | sample RifGroC2_FD_183996 | JGI IMG/M metagenome (GOLD analysis project Ga0209212, IMG submission 183996) | Groundwater microbial communities from Rifle, Colorado, USA - Groundwater C2 (SPAdes) (version 2) | ecosystem: Environmental > Aquatic > Deep subsurface > Groundwater | place: Rifle, Colorado... | reverse complement strand
CTTTGGCCGGATCTTTCGCAAGTGGATTTTTTCAAGCCGTACCTTGGAAGCAATCCGCAGGATCTCGTGTACCTCGCCCTCTGTCTGAAGTTTCTTCCGAACGGGTTGATCGGAGTGTTCATCGCAGCGATGCTCGCAGCAACAATGAGTACCCTGAGTTACGTCTACAACATGGTCTCTTCGGTCTTTGCGCGGGATATGTATCAAGGGCTCTTCCGTCCGAAAACAAAAGACGAGGAGTTGCTCAAAATTGGTCGTATCGCTTCGGTGTGCATTGGCATCATGGTGACGAGTCTCGCGGTCGTGTTTGTGAACAGCCAGTTCGGCATCTTCAACATGATGCAGGCCTTCTTCACACTCTTCAACATTCCCGTTACCGTTCCACTTTGCTTTGGGCTTATCTTCCGTCGTGTACCAAAGTGGTCGGCGGTCGCCGGGATCTCATGGGGCCTGCTGGCCGGCGTCGCTGGACGCTATCTGCTTAGTTGGGACATCGGGCCACAGGTGTATCTATCGTTTGTCATGACCTTCAGTATTTTCTCGACGTCGTATTGGACCGCGAAACTCTATGAACGAAACAAAATGGTCTTCGCGGGCCTGTGCATCTTGATCGGCCTGGGGACGGGGCTCCTCTTCTCCGAGACCATCGTGGGAAATCAAACAGATCTTCTTGTCGCCCTTGCCTGGATGTGCGGGCTTGCATTCGGTGCAAGCTTGTACGGTTTTGCCGGACTCTTCACTCGTGATAGTGTGGAGGACAAGCGCGTGGTCATGGATTTCTTCAAGAAGTTAGACAAGCCGGTCGATGTTGCCACCGAGGTTTTCGGAGCAGGAAAGATGCAGGTTTCCGCGTTTCCGCTTGTCGGAATCACCATGATGGTAATGGGAGCGTTGCTCAGTCTCATCTTTCTGACGGAACTCCACCGTGAAGAGATGATCATTGTTGGAGGTCTCGTCGCGTTCATGATTCTGTTCGGAGCTGCGATGGTGTACTTCGGCAAAAAGTCCGAGATCCGAGGTGGAGAAGTGAACGGAGAGACCGCGTCGAACATCCCGTAGTCCGACTTCAACCAAGGAAGCCTGATGAAATCAGTCAACATCTATGACTATGTAGTGATCGGCGCCTACTTCTTGTTTATGTTAGGCATTGGTCTTTATTTCATGAAGGTGAATAAGGGAGGCAAGGAGTACTTTGCCGGCGGCAACATGATCCCCTGGTGGGTCTCAGGCATGACGCTCTACATGGCCAACTTTAGCGCCTGGACCTTTACCGGAGCGGCCGGGTTCGCGTATGCCACGGGTTGGTTTGCCATCATCTATTTTGCCATCTGGTCGGTGGCGTACTACACCGGCTCACAGATCACGGCGTCCAAGTGGCGCCGCACGCGCTCAATCTCCCCCGTTGAATATACGAACACACGGTTCAATTTCACGACGCAACAGTTTCTGAGCGTCGTTATTGCAACCAACTTTACGCTCTCCGCCGGCGTTCAACTTGCGGCGACGTGTAAGCTCCTCGCCCCCGTCATCGGTCTGGATATCACGATCGTGACACTGGTGACGGGTGTCGTCATTCTTCTCTACACCTTCATGGGCGGGCTCTGGGCTGTTTCCATCACAGACGTTGTTCAGGGCGTTATCTTGCTCGGTATCACGTTTATCGTCATGCCGCTCGCGCTCGGGCTCGTCGGCGGCCTGGGAAACCTTGTCAACGCCCTCCCCGCGCTTTCATTCGACCACACGTACAACGGCGTTCACTACACCGAGCATTATTTGGTTTCTATTTTCATCATTATGTGTTTGGGCACGGCGGCGGGAGCCGCTCAGCGGTTCTATAGCGTGAAAGATGAAAAGGATGCACGGCGCGTCGGGAAATTGGCGGGTGGATTGTTTCTCACCGTGCCGCTGGTCTTTGGCGTGCCGCCTCTTGTTGCAAGCATCATTTGGCCCGACCTTTCTCAAGTTGATTTCTTCAAGCCGTACATCGGTAGCAATCCGCAAGACCTCGTCTTCATCGCGCTCTGTCTCAAGCTGTTGCCGAACGGTCTCATCGGCATCTTCCTGGCAGCGATGTTGGCCGCCACCATGAGCACCCTGAGCTCGGTCTACAACATGGTTTCTTCCATTCTCTCGCGCGATATCTACCAGGGTTGGTTCCGACCCGTTATGAGTGACCAGGAGTTGTTGAAGGTAGGGAGAGTATTTTCGATCGTCCTCGGTTTGATCGTCACAGGGCTGGCCGTCCTCTTTGTGAATACACAGTTCGGCATCTTCAATCTTATGCAAGCCTTCTTTACGCTTCTGAACATTCCCGTCGTCGTCCCCCTTGCTTTTGGATTGCTCCTCCGGCGCGTCCCCAAGTGGTCGGCGGCTGGAGCAATTGCGTGGGGATTGCTCACGGGCTTCACGGCTCGTTACATGCTTGGATGGGACATCGGGCCGCAGGTGTATCTCGCCTTCGTGATGACCCTGGGAATCTTCTCGGCATCGTATTGGATCGGCCGGCTGTATCGGACAAACAAGATCGCTTTGGGTGCAATGAGCATAGCCATAACGCTGCTGACGGCATGGTTGTTCAATAGCACGGTGACAAGCAATCCGTGGGACCTCCCCGTTCAGATGCAGCCGATCCTCGCCGATCTGGGGTCGCTGATGCTGGGCCTGAGTCTCTTTGGCTTCGGTAAGTTGTTCGCATCGGAGACGGATGAACAGCGGGCGATGGTGGCAGATTTCTTCAGGAAGATCGATCTACCGGTGGATGTGGCGAAAGAGGTCTTTGGAGCCGGGAAGAAACAGATTTCCACCTTCCCGCTCGTCGGCAGCACGACGGTCGTCATGGGCCTCCTCATGAGTCTGATCTTCGTGACCGAACTACCACCAGGGGAAACGATCATCCTCGGAATCATGATCGCCATCATGATCACCTTCGGTTCGTTGATGTGGTACTTCGGCAAGAAGTCTGAAATCCGAACCGCCGTGCAATATGAAGAAAGAGTAAAATAGAATCAGCAGGACGAAAGGGGAGAAAGGAAATGCTCACAACGTACGGAACACGAGCGCTCATCACGGGCGGATCGCGCGGCCTGGGCATTGCCGGCGCAGAGGCGCTCGCACACGCCGGCTGCGACGTTGTGCTGAACCACTATCAGGATGGAGCAAAAGCTGAGTCGGAGTGCGAAAGGTTGCGGCAAGAGACGGGCCGGAACATCTTCCACCTCGATGCCGATGTTGGAAATCCGGTCGCAGCCCGGACAATGGTTGAACAAGCAGACAACGCGCTTGGAGGACTCGACATTGTGCTGAGCAACGCGGGAATCTGCACGTTCACCCCCTTCCTGGAGATCGACGATGAAAACTGGCGGCGTCACATCGACGTGAACTTCAATGGAGGATTCTGGGTGACACAAACGGCGGCAAGAATTATGGTGAAGCAAGGAACGGGAGGAAGAATTATCTTCACGACAAGCATTGGCGCGTTCCGCTCGAACGCAACCCAGACCCATTACTGCGCGACGAAAGGCGGATTGCATCTCCTTGCAGAGGGAATGGCGATTGAGCTCGGCGGGTACGGCATCACCGTCAATTGTATCGCCCCGGGCTGGATGCACACCGACATCAACGATGCGCAATCTCGCGATGAAACATCGGTTCGGCCATGGCTGAAGTCGCACGTCAGCGTCGGGAGATTGGGGAAACCATCCGACGTTCAAAGCGCTGTTCTCTTCCTCGCGAGCAAGGAAGCCGAATACGTAAACGGTGCGACCATCTCGGTCGACGGCGGCTGGAATGCGCAATTGTAAGGCATCATACGCTACTCACTGAATGGAACAGTGATCATGAAACCGTACCGGATCACGGCGCTCAAGATGGGCGAGACAAATGTCCCCTCTGCAGAGATCTACTGGATGACGAAGCTTGTTGGCTGGGAACCGCTCACGTTTTGGGCGTTTCTGATCGAGAACGATGAGCACAAGATTCTCCTGAACACGGGGTTTCCGACCGACACGTCGGCGCTTCGCCAACATTGGACCGCCTGGGCAAAGTCGGCTATGGGTGAAGAGGGACACGTACCGGTTGTGAAGGAGGAGAATTGGATCGTGAACATTCTCGCCGCCAGAGGACTGAAGCCGGAGCAAATCGGTCACGTGTTTGTCACACCGCTGACTTCCTACGCCACCGGCGGGCTCGACCAATTCCCGAACGCGACGATCTGCATCTCCCGGCGCGGATGGATAGACTTCCACGCTCCCGATCCGGAGATTCCGCAACTGCCGCGTCATATCATCTTTCCGGAACACGTGCTGAGTTGGCTGGTTTCCAAAGCCGCATCCCGTATTCGTCTGCTCCCCGACGAAGAGGTCAAAGTTCTGCCGGGGATCACGTCCTGGTTCTGCGGTGCGCATCATCGGTCGAGCATGGTGTTCTTGATTCAGACGAACTCAGGAAAGGTCGCGCTGACGGATGCAGTGTTCAAGTACAAGAACGTTGAGGAGAAAATCCCGCTTGGTCTAAGTGAGTCGCTCGAAGAGCACTATCGACTTTACGCGAAGCTCAACCGCGAAGCAGACATTGTAATCCCGTTGTATGATCCTCTGGTGATTGAGAGACATAAAGAAGGAGTGATTGAATAATGGGCCCGTATGATTTCCATGGAAAGGTAGCGTTGGTGACGGGGGCGGCCAGCGGCATTGGCTTCGCGGCGGCTAAACAGTTGGCTGATGGAGGAGCACGGATTGTCGGCGTCGATAGAAACGGAGATCGCCTGAAAGCTCTCTTGAGCGGGCTTCCGAAAAACAGCCAACAACACGTTTCCATCGTGAAGGATTTGCGCTCGGCAGCAGCGGCGCAAGAAATCATTCCTGAAGCGATCTCGCTCGCCGGCAGACTCGACATCGTCGTCAACGCGGCAGGAGTTTGCTACTTCACCGCAACGAACAATATCAGCGTGGAAGAGTTCAACGAAGTGTTTGACGTGAACGTTCGGGCTCTGTTCATTCTTTCGGTGGCAGCGGCGGAGGCAATGGATGCAACCAGAGGTGGGAGAATAATCAACCTTGGCTCGAATGCGGGGCGCAAGGGCCGGGCGCTCTCCGCGCACTATGCAGCGTCAAAAGCAGCGGTCAAGAATATTACCGAGTCGCTCGCCCTTGCGTACGGCTCGAAGAAAATTTCCGTCAATACCGTTTGCCCCGGGCCGACGGACACACCGATGTGGGACGTCAATTTTGAGGGCCTTCGTGCCATCACCGGCAAATCGGCCGCAGAGTTTTGGGACACCTGGGCAAAGCAGACGCCCCTCGGACGCGTTGGCAAGCCGGAAGATGTTGCGAACCTCATTTGCTTCCTTGCCTCCGAGAAAGGGGGCTACATCAACGGCCAAGAGATTAACGTATGCGGAGGTTTCATGCTGACAAGCTGAGGGGGAACGGAAAATCAGAAAGTGGAATGCCCAATATTGAATGCCCACTGTCGAATATTCAATAATCTATCACCTATCACCTACAACCTTTTTCATGAACCTCAATCTCTCTTCCCTTCTCAACCGCGATCTTCGGCAGGATGAACCGAATGAAGTCGGTGTCTCGACGCTGAAGCAGGCGTACGAGGCAATGGAGCGTGGAGACCTTGCGGAAGCCAAGCGCATCATCGAATATGCCCGTCTCGAATGGCAAGTGGTGCACGATATGTATGTGAACTGGTCGTGGTCGTTCTTCACCTATATTGCCGAGAACTTTGGTGAAGAAGCGCTCGAGAAAGCGTATCGTTCGATTCTCGGAAGTTACTACCGACACCGCTACGACAAAGTCATGGCAAGCGACGTGAAAACACAGTTGCAGTTGACCGTGGAAGGACTACGCGGACATCTGATGGGTAAGGAGCGTCAGGGAGAAGTCTACATCACGGAAGAAGAAGATCGCTACGTCCTGAAACTAGATCCGTGCGGGAGCGGAGGTGTTGCCCGCCAGCGGGTGGAGAGCGGCCGGGAGCCGTTCCCACAACACTTCGGATTCTCCAAGCAGCCCCATGATTGGACTTGGGGAAAGGAAAACGTTTGCTACTATTGCGGCCACTGCGCGTACGTCAACGAAATTCTGGCAATAGAAAACTATGGCCATCCGATGCGGGTGACGGAGTATCCCGAAAACGGTGAGGGTCCCTGCATCTGGTATGTCTATAAAGATCCCTCAAAGATCCCCGGCGAGTACTACGAGCGTGTCGGCAAGAAAGCACCGGAGGGCGCGCCACGCTTGCATCCGAAAGGAAAGAGCACATGAAGAAGCGAGATCCAAAACATGCGTGGTCAACTCCCTGGGATGCGCCGTTGGTACCGGAGTTCCCATTCACGTTTCGTAACGTGGAAGTGATGACGCTGGTCTATCGAACAAGACCGGAAGCCATCAGGACACTCCTCCCGCCGCCGCTCGAATCCACAGGTGAGTGGGTGCTCATTCACATCTACAATATGAATGATGTGGAGTGGCTCGGGCAATACGGTGAATGTAACGTCATGGTCGGAGCGAAGCTTGGCAAAAAGGCAGCGGGTGGCTATTCTCCGTATCTGTTTCTGAACAGCGATGTCGGGCTGGCGCACGGTCGGGAAGTTCACGGTCAGCCGAAAAAATTTGCCGACGCACTAGTGGAAGCACGAGGCGATCTCTTGGTGGGAACGGTTCGCCGGAACGGCATCGACGTCATCACCGGCACAATGGCGTACAAACAGCGGGGTGGCTCTCTAGACGATTTGAAGAAAGCGACGTTTGATTTTGGCACAAACCTGAACTACAAAGTTATTCCCCATATCGATGGAAGACCTGCCCTCCGACAAATTACGAGCCGCAAACTAAGCAAGGTCAAAGTCCACGAGTGCTGGGTAGGGCCGTGCACTGTGGATCTGCGGTCGAATGCCCAAGCGCCGGTGTACAAGCTTCCTGTTATAGACATGAGCCTAGGCTACTTCTGGAAGGCCGACTTCACGCTCGTTCCCGGAGAGATTCTCCACGACTACCTGAAATGAAAGTCGTCATCACAGATTGGGGTTTTACCTCGCTGAACGTGGAACGCGAGATCTTCTCCCGGCACAACATTGTGCTCGAAGCGCACCAGTGTAAGACCGAGGACGATGTATGCGCCATTGTGGCGGACGCCGATGTCGTGATGACGCAGTGGGCTCCCGTAAAGTCCAGGGCCATTGCGGCAATGCAGACGTGCCGGGGGATCGTCCGGTATGGCATCGGACTGGACAACGTCGATCTTGCTGCCGCGAAAGAGCGCGGCATCCCTGTCCGCAACGTACCTGACTACTGTCTAAACGAAGTTGCCGATCACACGATGGCGTTGATGCTCGCACTTCAGCGGCAAGTCTCTCACACACAGGCTCTCGTGCGTGGCGGGGTGTGGAAGATCACGCCCCCTCAAACATTCCCACCGCTCCGCGCCTGCACACTGGGTCTGATTGGCTTTGGCCAAATTGCGCGCCTTGTTGCCGAGCGGGCAAAATCATTTGGGCCGGCCATCATGGCGTTCGATCCGTATGCAAGCGACGATGCCTTCAACGAGTCTACGACACAAAGAGTCGATCTGCAAACACTTCTGACAACCGCAGACTTGATCAGCCTCCACTTGCCCCTCACGGACGAGACGAAATATCTTATCAACGCACAGAGCATAGCCCGGATGAAACCCGGCGCGCTGATCGTGAACACAAGTCGAGGAGGGCTGATCAAAACGCAGGACCTTCTTGCGGCTCTGCAGGAAAACCGGATTGGTGGTGCGGCACTGGATGTCATTGAAGAGGAGCCACTAAAGGCAGATCACCCACTGCTGGCGCTTCAGACCGTCATTGTTACGAGCCATACAGCATGGTACAGCAGCGCGAGTGTAGGGGAGCTGCAACGACTGGCGGCGATTGCCGCAGTTGACCTGTTGTCATAAGGACGCAAGTTAACAGGTTATGAAAATTCTATTGAACGACCCCAAAGGCTTCTGCGCCAGGGGAGCGTAAGCCTCCGGCTTGAGTTCTTTCCAACGAAGCGGTCAACTCGATTTCTCCTCTTGTGTCTTCTGCTTCACTTCTCACATCAAAGGATGAATAAAACGAATGAAACATCTCTGGTCTCAAAAGCAAGCACGCGGTCTCAACGAATTCGATCTTCTCGTCTACCGTTCAAATATCCTCGGAGAAGATCCATCAGTCACAAATTGGGGAGGGGGAAATACGTCGGCGAAGATCCTGGAAAAGGACTACCGCGGTCGGTCGGCAAAGGTCATGCGGGTGAAGAGCAGCGGCACCGACCTGCGAACGATCACCCGCGCTGGTTTTCCCGGAGTATTGCTCGAGCCCATCCTCGAGCTCCGATCGCGTGGCACGATGACCGACGAAGAAATGGTGGACTATCTCGCCCACACGATCGTCGATCTCAACGCCAAACGACCCTCTATCGATACGCTCATTCACGCGTTTATCGACCACGCACACATTGATCACATGCATCCGGATGCAATCATTGCCGTGAGCACGGCGCGGGACGGAAGAAAGCTGATGAGAGAGATCTATGGCGACACCGCGGTGTGGATACCGTGGCTTCGTCCCGGCTTCACTCTCGCAAAACAGTGTGGGGCGATCGTCAATGATAACCCGAAGCTCCGCGCCGTTCTTCTCGGTAAGCATGGCTTGATTACATGGGGAAGTACTTCGCGAGAGTGTTATGGGAGCACCGTCAACGTCATCGCAGACGCGCACGAGTTCCTTTCTCGAAGACTAAAAGGACAAAAAGTGTTCGGCGGCGCGGGAGTAGAGACACTGGAGAAGTCAAAACGCAGAGAATTAGTCGAAGCAATCCTTCCCCTCGTCCGGGGTGCCGTGAGCAGGAATCAGAGAACGATCCTCTCGTTCGACGATTCAGCGGATGTGCTCGAGTTTGTAAATGGGCGAGAGCTAAAGAGTCTTGCAGGGAAAGGGGCGGCGTGCCCGGATCACCTTGTGAGCACGAAGCTCTTTCCGCTGGTTGTCGATGCGAAAAAACATGCGAGCGTGGAAGAGTTCACACGGGCGTTTCCCTCCAGCCTCACAACGTATGTCGAGAAATACAGAAAGTACTTCAATAAGCACAAGAGCAACGGCGACAAGATGTACGATCCCTTTCCCCGCATCATTCTTATTCCGGGCGTGGGCTTGATTGCGACGGGAAAGGACAAGACGACGGCAAACATTGCACGCGATATCTATCGTAGGACAATCTCGGTCATCAAGAGTGCCTCCACTATCAGCACCTATGTCTCGATGACACCCGCGGAGGCCTTCAGCGTCGAGTACTGGAAACTGGAGCAGTACAAACTCTCATTGGCTCCGCCCGAGAAATCTCTCTCTCGCCGGATTGCCCTCATCACGGGCGCGGCGAGCGGCATTGGAAAATCCATCGCGCTTCGATTCGCCGCCGAGGGAGCACACGTGGTGATAGCCGACATCAATATTGAGAACGCCGGAAAAGTTGCAGGTGAAATCAACACACTGTACGGAACGGACAGGGCTCTTGCCGTCCGGATGGATGTCACAAGCGAATACGATGTTGTGAATGGATTCTCGGCAGCGGTAAGCCGCTACGGAGGAGTAGATCTCGTTGTATCGAATGCAGGCATTTCGTCCGCCAGTCCGATCGAGGACGCGACAGTCGGGCAGTGGGATCGCCAGATGAGTATTCTCGGGAAGGGGTACTTCCTCGTCGCTCGTGAAGGATTCAGGATTCTCAAGAAACAGGGGATCGGCGGTTCCATTGTTTTTGTCGCGTCGAAGAACGCGCTGGCGAGCGGTAAAAACGCGGCCATCTACAGTGCGGCAAAAGCCGCCGAGCTACACCTTGGTCGCTGCCTCGCCGAGGAAGGGGGCGCGCACAAGATCCGGGTCAACACAATCTGCCCGGACGCCGTGCTACAGGGCTCGTCCATCTGGAACAGTAGCTGGCGGAAAGAGCGCGCGCAAGCGTACGGCATCAGACCCGAGCAGCTTGAAGAGTTTTATCGCAATCGTACCATTCTTAAAGAAAGTATCTTCCCGGAAGACATTGCAGAGGCGGCTCTGTTCTTCGCGTCCGACCGCTCGAAGAAGACCACCGGGGGAGTGCTCACCGTGGATGGCGGTGTTGCCGCCGCGTTTGTAAGATGACCCCCCCCACAATTCCGGGTGAAGCTCCTCCAGGCACGCCTTGAACAACGTCGAGCCTCATCGAGGAATCTCATGAGAGAAACAGGTTTCGTCATCCCCCAGTCGATGATTGATGAACAGAACTACGTCCAAAAGGCGCGTCTTGAGCAGGAGTATGCAGCCTTGGGTGAACAGCTTGATAGACGCGGCTTCTCGATCGATCAGATCACCGCTCAAGTTCAGAAGTTTGAAGTGGCCATTCCCTCGTGGGGTGTCGGGACCGGAGGAACTCGATTTGCCCGCTTCCCGCTGGAGGGAGAGCCGCGTAACGTGTTTGAGAAGTTTGTCGATTGTTTGACGATTCATCGGCTTACGGGTGCGGCGCCACGGGTGTCGCTTCACATTCCGTGGGACAAGCCCGACGACCCGGATGAGCTGGCGGCATTTGCAGCTCATCTCGGCCTCGGATTCGATGCGATGAACTCGAACACCTTTCAAGATCAACCGCACCAAAAGTTGAGCTACAAGTTTGGGAGTCTGACCCACGTCGATCGTGCCGTTCGAGTGCAGGCGGTCTTGCACAACATCGAGTGCATCGAGATCGGCAAACAGCTTGGCTCGAAAGCCCTAACGATGTGGATTGGAGATGGCGGCAACTTCCCCGGCCAGGTGGATGTTCGCAAGAGCCTCGAGCGCTACATAGAGAGTGCACATCAAATCTATCGTGAGCTCCCGAGTGATTGGAAACTTCTTGTCGAGTACAAACCCTATGAGCCCGCTTTCTACTCGACGGTCATTAACGACTGGGGAACTGCCTACTATGTGGTGACGCAACTTGGCCCACACGCGCACTGTCTGGTTGATCTTGGTCACCACGGTCCGAACGTGAACATCGAAATGATTGTCGCCCGACTCCTGCAATTTGGCAGGCTCGGAGGGTTTCATTTCAACGACAGCAAGTACGGAGATGATGATCTTGATTCGGGAAGCATACGGCCGTTTCAGCTATTTCTTGTCTTTTGCGAGCTCGTCGCAGCGGAGTCGGACGCCTCTCTGAATAGCCCGAGGCCCTCCTATATGATTGACCAAAGCCACAATGTGACCGATCCGGTTGAATCGCTCATCAGTAGTGCGGAGGAAATTCAAAGGGGATATGCGCAGGCACTGCTCGTTGATCGGAAAGCGCTCACGGAGTATCAAGAGACGAACGATGCGATCATGGCGCTCAAGACGTTGAAGCAAGCGTTCACGACGGATGTTTCACCGATACTGCAACGAGCTCGCGTAAACCGTGGAGGCACCCTCAATCCAATCGAGGTGTATCGAAGAAGCGGATACCGACGGCAGAAAGGGGCAGAGCGGCCTGCACAAGCCGGCTCGCGTTCGGGGATTGTCTAGGGAAGGCGATGTAACGCTCCCAGCGCCGTCGTGGAAGGGAAAGTACCAATATGATGTCCCTAACCTCCAACACCGAGAGATTCAACAAAACGGTATGAAAATTCATCTTGCGTACGGCAAGGATGGACTCGACATTGAAGTGCCGGATAAGAACCTGATGAAGGTGCTAACAATCGAAGGGGCTCCACCTCTTCAGAATCTGGACCGGATCGTCCGGCAGTCTCTTCTTAAACCGATCGAGGCGATACCTCTCTGCCAGATCGCCTCCAAAGCAGGAAGTGCGTGTGTCGTCATCTGTGATATTACACGTCCGGTTCCCAACAAGGTTCTGCTTCCCCCGATTCTCCAGACCCTTGAAGAAAACGGGATTGACCGGGGAAGGATCACGATTCTCGTTGCCACCGGCCTCCATCGCCCCAGCACAGAAGAAGAACGACGACTGATGGTTGGTGATGAGATCCTAAACAGCTACAACATGTTCGATCATCATGCCCGCATTCTCGATCAGCAGGTTTTCCTCGGTCGGACGATGAACAACACACCCGTGCTTATCGACAAGCGGTACACGGAGGCCGAACTAAAAATCACGGTTGGCTTCATAGAGCCGCACTTGATGGCCGGATTCTCGGGTGGGAGAAAAATGGTTGCGCCCGGTTGCGCCGCGGAGGAGACGATCAAGGCGCTCCATAGCCCGTTCTTTCTTGAGAACCCTTACTGTCGCGAGGGTTCGATGGAGCAAAATCCTCTTCACCACGAGCTGCTAGAGATCGCGCGCATGGCCGGCCACGACTTCATGGTCGACGTGTCGTCGGATGCGGAAGGAAACATCACGGGAGTGTTTGCGGGCAATCCTCAGACGGCGCATGCCGAGGGAGTCAAGTTTGTTCGAACGTCGGTCCGTTCAACCATCGAGAGGCCCGCCGATATCGTCATCACGACCAGCGCCGGATTTCCCCTCGACCTTACATACTATCAGGCTGTCAAAGGTATCACCGCAGCGTTGCCTGTGGTGAAGAAAGCAGGAATGCTCATTCTGGCGGCTGAATGTGCCGAGGGACTCGGAAGCCGGGAGTTCAGCAAGCTGGCCACAAACTTCGCTTCCGCAGACGCGTTTCACGAGTCGATCCTGAAGAATCCGGTGATAATCGACCAATGGCAATTGGAGGAGTGTGTGAAGGGGACAAGACATGCCGAAGTGATTCTGGTCTCGAAGGGGATCAGAGAAATGGAAAAAGAGAAGCTCTTTGTGAAATCGGCTCCGACGGTTGAGGAGGCCCTTGAACAAGGCTTCAGGAAACTTGGCTCGAACGCATCCGTTGCCGTCATCCCAAAGGGACCCTACACGCTGGTTGAAGTCGGCGCAGACGGCGCGTCAGACTAGTGGATTGTTACTTATGTTTCCTTACAACTGTACGACTGCACGAAAAGGGTAGATCCAGAACAATACAATCCGGGCCTCTCTGTACTGCGATCGCCCGCAGGCGGAGCCGGCGTATGGCGCACAAAAAGCAGCGCGTAAACCATCCCCTCTCGTGTGTAAGCCAATGCGTGGAGAGAGGGGAAGGGGTGTGTTCTCTAAACATAGAAATCATCGAAACAATCAACTAGTGCTCGACGATGTTTCTCTCAGAGCACCGTTTGAGTCTCTGGATCCGGAATCTCGCGAGAACACAACCGGACACACTCATCGTGCGTGGATGGCTCATGACTCCGGGGCGTTAATCGCTCCACCTCAGGGTCGGGAATTGTCATGCACAGCGATGTCTTGACAAACGTAGGGAATTCTCTTATACTCATACCACCTTAATTAAACCACATTCAATTAGCAAAAATATCAACCATGGCACTGAACTATACCGTCCCGGCGATTGATCGAGCGATTCGAGTGCTCGAATTGCTCTCGACCTCCGCCCAGGGCATGTCGCTCGCGCAACTTGCCGTCCAAACAAAAGTACCCAAGAGCACGATGTTCCGCATTCTGTACACGCTTCAACAGAATTTCATTATCGTTGAAGATCGTGATCGAAGGCTCTTTACCCTCGGGATGAAGCTGCTCGACTGGGGGAACGCCGCGCTGGCGAAAATAGATTTGAAAACCATCGCCCATCCTCATCTCGTCACGCTCGCACACGAGACCCGGGAGAGCTTCTACCTCGGTCTGCTCGATCACGACGAAGTGATCCTTGTTGATCATGTGGATACTCCCGAGATCTGGAAAATGGTGACTCGGTTGGGACTCCGATCTCCTTTTCACTGCACTGCAATCGGGCTCATACTTGCGTCCGACATGAAATCCGAGCAGGTTGATGTTATGATCGAACGCCATGGCCTCAAGAAGTACACTCCAAAGACAATCACCAATGAAGCAAAGCTGAAGAAACGTCTGGAGGAAGTGAAGAAACTCGGTTATGCCGTTGCCGACGGTGAATACAAACCAGACCTCTGTGCGGTGGCGGTACCCATTCTGGATCATTCACGAAGGGTCGCTGCGTCGCTGATGACGGCAATTCCCTCCGATCGTATGAACCGAGATAGGAACCTCGTTCCGAATCTCGTTGCTGTTTTGAAGCGGGAGGCAGCCTTGATCTCAAAGCGCCTTGGCTTCAGCGTTTGAGGAAATTCTCAGAAAAACATATTACCCGGATCTTTGCCGCACCGGCATCAAGAGAGACGGATGCCCCTCGTAACTGGAAGAACAGACGCATGCACAAGCTCTCCTTGGGAATTGTCAGTGACGAGCTTTCGCCTGATTTCGGTGAGGCGGCTCGCTTCGCGGTCGAGTGGGGTCTCTCAATTGTCGAGCTTCGCGTCCTGAAGACCGGACGTATCCCAAACGTCGATAAACGCGAGCTCGACGAGGTGCTCCATATCGTCAAGACCAATCACCTTACCGTATCGGCACTTTCACCGGGCATCTTCAAACATTCGTTGTCGGCTGCGGCGCGGCTCGAACATGAACTGACCAACGACTTGCCGCGCACGCTTGATCTCGCCCGGCAGTTCGGAGCCCCGATCGTCATCGTCTTCGGATTTCAGCGCGAGGTCAACGAGCCGTCCGATAACCTCCACCGCGCTACAGATCTTCTCCGACGTGCGGCAGAGATGGCTGAGAGTGCCGGGATCACCCTGGCTGTTGAAAATGAACCTGGATTCTGGTGCGACTCCGGCGCCAACACGGCGCAGTTGATCGATGCCGTGGGAAGACCTTCTCTGCGTGCAAACTGGGATCCATGTAACGGCTTTGGGACCTCCGAGTCGCCATTCCCCAACGGGTATGAGTCCATCAAACGATTCATCGCGAACATCCATGCGAAGGATACAAAAAAGGGAGCCACGATTGAATGCGTTCCGATAGGAGAAGGCGCAATCGACTGGCGAGGACAATTAGAAGCGATCGTGCGCGATAGGGTTGTGAATCACGTGACCATCGAAACGCATTCACTGCCGTTAGTCGAGAAGTCAAAGCGAAACGTGGAGATCCTTCGATCTTACCTCAAAGAAATCGAGTCCAACCAAGGCATACCATTATGAGTCTGGAGCGCCGTGAGTTCTTGAAGTACGTCGGTGCGGGCGCGGTCGCTACA
>Ga0209212_1005458_pt1 | contig 15122 bp, 11 predicted proteins | sample RifGroC2_FD_183996 | JGI IMG/M metagenome (GOLD analysis project Ga0209212, IMG submission 183996) | Groundwater microbial communities from Rifle, Colorado, USA - Groundwater C2 (SPAdes) (version 2) | ecosystem: Environmental > Aquatic > Deep subsurface > Groundwater | place: Rifle, Colorado... | reverse complement strand
CTGCTCCCAAGGTAGGCTGCATCTTATTGTGCACCTCCTTGCGCGGCCTGCTGGCCGCTCCCGTCCGCCTTCGGCGGCCGTACAACGCAGAAAATTATTTCCCGCGCCCATAAATCTAAGATGCAGCCCACATTTCCGCTATTTTCCCTGCCCTGTGAATGTCACTTATAGAGTGTAGATACATTCTAGACAAAAGCATAGAATGTAGTCAATAAGTGACAAATCATCATGAAAGACATACGCAAATCATACGGTGAACGCCTGAAAGCCTTCAGGAAGAAAAAAGGCCTGTCCCAGGAAGACCTAGGGTTTAAGTCTTCCCTCCATAGAACCTACATCAGTGAAGTCGAGCGAGGCCGCCGCAATATCTCGATTGTGAATATTGCCAGAATTGCGAAAGCATTAGACTTGAGTATAAAAGAATTCTTCGACTAAGCTGGATAACATAGCCTCAATAGTGGAAATGGGGTTTCTAAGGACCAAAAATGAATACTACTAATCAAACGCCCTCATTAGAGATGCCGGGCTTGGGCGTGGTGCTCGTGGGCATCATCCTTCCCATTATCGCGCTGGCAGTCGAGATTACTACCGGGATCTGCGCTGAAAGCTTCTTCGATCCCATCCCCACTTGGATGCATATTGTCCTCTATGCAAGCATCGCGGTCTCAAACTTCCTGACCCTTAATCCCGTAGCCTGGGGGCTTTCAGGCCGGCTTGCCCTGCTGGCACGTATTAACGCCTTCGCCTTGGGCGTCTCCATCTTCTACACTGTGCTCTTCCTCCCGCTTCTGCCCGTCAGCCCTTTTGCCATGATGTTCATGGGGGTTGGAATGTGCTCTTTGTCCCCCATACTAGCACTATGGGCGACTTACAGGAGCCGCAACTTTCTGAAAATTCTCTCCGCTACTAAGTTACCAAGCATGTGGACTGGACTGGCCGCCGCCATCTGTCTGCTGTTCCTCATCGAGCTGCCGTCCACAGTAACAAGGTTTGCCATGAGCATGGCGGCCTCAAGTAAGTCGGCAAGGAGCCAGCACGGGATCCAACTATTGAGATCATGGGGCGACAACGACCTGATGCTAGACCATTGCTACCGTAGGCCCGGCCGGTTCACGGACCTGGTCAGCCTTATCCTTCTTGCAAACAGCGATCCAGTTAGTAGCGAAGAGGCTAGGAAGATATACTACAAGGTCACCGGAGTTCCATTCAACTCCGTACCGGCGCCGGAGTACAAGAGGCACAGAAGTTCTTGGGACTCTTTCGATTTCGACGAGGACCAAGCCGGAGCGGCGGTCGGCGGACTGGTTAAAGGTCTGTCTCTTGCGTCCTCTCGCATTGACGGCTCCGTGGACCCCGACGCCGCCCTGACCTATACCGAATGGACGCTTGAGTTCAAGAATACCGGGCCCGGCCAGGCGGAAGCAAGAGCGCAAATCTCACTCCCGCCGCAAGGCGTGGTCTCCCGACTGACCCTGTGGATAGGAGGCGAGGAACGGGAAGCCGCTTTTGCGGGGCGGGGAAAGGTCAGACAGGCCTATGAAAAGGTAGTGCAGCAACGCCGCGACCCAGTGCTGGTTACAACCGCTGGTCCGGACCGCGTATTGATGCAATGCTTCCCGGTGCCGCCAGGTGGAAGCATGAAAGTGCGGTTGGGCATAACTTCCCCCTTGGTTCTGGCGTCCAAGGAGAAGGCTTCCTTAGGCCTGCCGCATTTCCTTGAACGGAATTTTCAGATCGGCGAGGGAGTACTCCACTCTGTCTGGCTGGAATCGTCAAAGCCTCTGTCTTCCGGGAGTCTCACCTTCAAAGCGGAACAGCCCAAGCGTGGTGTGTACGCGCTCAGAGACATGGTTAAGGATTCCGAGCTGAGCAGCGGGCGCTCTGCGGTCTGGACCGAACGCTCCGGGGACATCACCCGTGCATGGGCCAGAGACCGCCGCAGCAAGCAAGGTGGCTTGGTCGTTGAGACTATAACAGAAAAGCGACAAATCCCCGCTGAGTCCGTGATAGTAGTAGTCGACGGCTCCAAAGGCATGGCCCCATTAATACCGGCCCTGACCGAAGCGCTAAAAACAACTAAACCCGGGGCATCCCTCATCCTGGCCGGAGATGATTTGGCAGAAGTCAACGGAACCCCGTCCGAGCTCTCTGAGCGGACGGCTAAGTTTTCCTTTACGGGCGGCCAAGACAATGTGCCTGCCCTACTGAAAGCGTTGGAAACGGCCGGCAGCAAACCCGGAGGTGTGATCGTGTGGGTACATGGCGCACAGCCTGTCACTTTCGCCTCTGCGGAACTCCTAAGGCAGGCGTGGGAAAGAAGGCCCGAGGGGCCGCTGTTGAAGTCATACCAACCCGTAAACGGTCCCAACCGGGTGCTCGAAGGTCTCGACGGTATCGACGCGGTCACCTCCATCCCGAACACGGGCGACGTTAAACGCGATTTGTCCGAGCTCTTCACAAACCTGGCCGGGGAGCAAGCTAACTTTATCATCACACGGGCCAAGGCGGGCCATGCCCCCGGAGGCTCGTCGGCGAAAGAGACCTCCGACCACCTGGTGCGTTTATGGGCCCGTGACGAGGTTCTAAAACTAGGCAAACCGAAATTGAAGGAAGCCATCCGCATGGCCACGGACTATCAAATCGTTACCCATGTCAGCGGGGCAGTAGTACTTGAAACTCAGGAGCAGTACAAGAATGGGGGCCTAGAGGCCGCAGACCCCGCCAAGGTTCCCACGATCCCGGAGCCTGAAACCTGGCTTCTACTGGCCGTGGTGTTGGCCTTATGCCTTTGGCAGTATCGCACGAGAAAAGTTACATGCGTCTAAAACGCGCCGACTGGCTGTTGCTCGGTCAGGCACTCGCCTTCTGGCCTGTCTGGAGGTGGTATGCCGCGCGCCTCCAGGATGGGACAGACGAACTGTGGGGCCTATTATCCCTGGCTGCGGCGCTGGCGCTTTACATTAAGACTCGCCGGGATAATACCCGGGACAACGTACCGGGAAACTTATTGCTCCCGGCTATTCTGACCGCCCTCTACGCCGTGCTGTATCCTTTCCTGCCGCCGCTGGGAAGAGCCGTGCTCGCAATAGGGGCAATGGGCACAGCTTTATGCAGCGGGACCGGGCGAACCGAGGGCCTTAGGATCGGTGGTTTTCTGCTGCTGTCCCTGCCAGTTATCGCCTCCCTGCAATTTTACTTAGGTTACCCCTTGAGGCTTGTAGCTGGGACCGGGGCAGCGGTTTTGTTGAGACTGGCTGGTTACTCTGTAGTACGGGAAGGCGCTGGCTTGAACTGGGGAGGCACACTAACACTTATTGATGCTCCATGCAGCGGCATCAGGATGCTGTGGGCCGGATTATTTTTTTCCCTCGTCATCTCCGGCATTCACAGGTTTAACAGCCGAAGGACCCTTCTGGTGGCGGGGTTATCCATCATTTTCGTAGTCATCGGGAATGTACTGCGTTCAACCGCATTATTCCTGCTGGGGCTCGGGCATGGTCTGCCTGCCTGGGTTCACAGCGGCACAGGCGCGGTGGGCTTTCTTATAGCTGGCATACTACTGGCGTGGTGCGCACGTCTTATCGCCATGGACAGAAAACAATTATGCGAACCGACGCTTTCTTCCTTGTAGCCTGCGTTCTTGCCGCGGCGGCCCCGCTTTTACCCGCCCACGGCAGGAGTGTGTCGGCTTCCCCTGAGTTCACCTGGCCCACACAACTGGAAGGCCGCCCCCTGAAAGAGAGTGCCCTGTCCGCTCGTGAACTAAGCTTTACCCGCGATTTTCCTGGCAGCATCCGGCGGTACACGGCCGGGCCCAGAGAGATGATCGTGCGCTGGACCAATGCACCCACCAGGCGGCTGCATCCCAGTTCTGACTGCCTTGCCGCCTCAGGTTACACTATCGCGCCCCTGCCGGCCCGGCGTGACGCGGGAAACAATGTCTGGTCCCGGTTCCTCGCCGTGAGAGGCAGCGAGCGCCTGGTTGTCCAGGAACGTGTTCACGACCAGCAGGGCGGGACCTGGAGTGACGTGTCCGCCTGGTATTGGGCTACGCTTCTGGGTAAAACCCGGGGCCCTTGGGCCGCAATCACCATCGCCGAGCCGGAGAGAACCGAACTATGAATTTTTACTGGAATGCCTTTGGACTTGTTAACCTCGGCTTAGACCTGGGGATAACCGGAACTTTTTTTGCGGGGATTTTTATCAACAGCAGAATACAGCCCGGTAAGCCGGTTCTCACTATTGTACGTCAGGCGGCCTTGGGAACCGTCCTTTTATGGATATTGAATGGTTTGTTTGTGGGCGGAATAATCGGCTTTTCGCTTGTCGCCCGCACTTTCTGGACCCTCTTCACTGCGTCAATTCCGCTCCTCCTCGCCTATTACGCAGTGAGGAACAAGAAACGGCTTTTATTCATCCCGGCCTTACTGCTTATAGCCTTCAAGTATTATGGCGAAGTGATCGAGCCTAACCGATTGGAGGTGGAGCACGCTGTTATAACCATCAAGGGACTTAAGAAGCCGGTAAAGATCGCGCATATTTCAGACCTCCAAACCGACGGTCTCCGGGCAATGCACAGCGAAGTCCTGGCGGCCGTAAACGGCTATCGAGCGGATTTTATATTTTTCACCGGCGACGTGCTGAACCACGCTTCGCTGAAGGAAGAAATTAAGTCCTATCTAAAAAGCTTTAAAAGCCTGCACGGGGGATTTTTTGTAAGCGGCAATGTGGACGGGTTATTGGATCTGCGGGAATTTTTTAAAGATACCAGCTTTCAATACCTGGACGGAGATTCTGCGAAAGTTCAACTTGAAGCAGGGACCGTAGGGATAGCGGGTCTTGGACTAGAAGATTATTCAGATAAGATACTGCTCGGGAAGATTCTCGCTAAACTAGGCAAAACGGATACGACACTTCTATTGTGCCATGTCCCGGACGCGCTAACTACGGCCGAAGGTCTCCCCGCTAATGTGCTGTTTTCCGGGCACACGCATGGCGGGCAAGTCTGCCTGCCATGGTTCGGTCCGATAGTCACGCTCAGCCATGTAGCCCGCAATATAGCCGCCGGTGGGATTCGCAAGGTTGGCGGTCTCTATGTGGTAGTTTCTCGCGGCCTCGGCTTGGAAGGACACATAGCGCCAAGAGTCCGCACCTTCTGCCGTCCCCAGGTACTCCTGCTGGAACTGACGCCAGGCTAAACCGTGGCCATTGAGGGGCATCTTGCCGAATACGTAGAAGGTAGTCGGCAAGTGACATATGCTATAACCAGTCTGCACGAAACCTAATCAGAATATTCATTAACTTGAACAATAATCCAGGAATAATATTATCCAGCACATACAGTCCAAACACCGCAAATATTAAGACTAGAGAATTATTGCTTGAAATGTAATTTAGAAATGGCTCATTAACGCCGAGAATGAAACAAATTGAGAACGTAATTATTACAAGACAACAGAAAAGAATAATTGTGGCCATTGACGTGGAATAGCCAAACAAATCAAGTTCCTTAAGAAGTCGCTTTCTTACTTCAGATTCAGGATACCCATACAGGTAATACTTAGCGTTGCTAATATTGTCTTCGATTTGCCAATGCCATGTTTCTTCCAGAAAATAATATCGGATAATTTTAATTAGCCCACCAGTTAAATCCCTAACCTTATGCTTACTAGTACGCAGGGTAGCAACCAAATACCCCGTTGTTTTTAAATGTTTTTGAAAAATCCAGTCCAACAACTCTTTTGGGGCCAGGCTTTCCCCAGTCTCCAAGACAAAACGAGCATCTTCGTGATCGAAACACCCTTCCATAATTAAATCAAGAGGTTTCGGCGTCTTATTGCTTACCGCAATCGACTCCTCTGTTGGGCACTCTTTGTTCTCAAAGTCATACGAGAAATGCTGGCCAATCCATTTGCTATACCGCACAACTGTGATTCTAACTGGCACGCTATTTGCGGGAGCAACAGCCGCCTTGGGCCCTGGATTGTAGACGATATGTATTATCGCAACAACATCAGGAACGCCATCGGCCCGCATTGGGGGCCGGTATCGTCCATCTACAGGATACTCTCGCTGAACAGAAAATCCGACATTTACATCCGTCAATGGAGTAATATTTTTGTACTCGTTGCTTTCGGCAATCTCAAACAACTTAAGAAATTCGCCTGTCGAGTTAAAGTTGGCCATATGTGCGTGCTTCTAATATTCTTACCGCGAGATTTCACAAGCTACAAATCTGGGAGTCTGACGTTAAAATAGGCAAGAACCTTTCTATACCGCGCAGCCAATTCCGGATTGTCCTGAGCTTCCCATCGTACGAGCTCACTTTCGATAAATCTTTTAGCCGGCACCAACACCTCATTTTTAGGCAGAGCTCTGGAAGAAGTCGCAAGAATCAGTTTCCCAAGGTAATCTAGGATAAAGTATCCATCAGAATCTTGTACGATCATTTCTCTGCAAAGACGGGCTATTTGTCTTGCGTACACGGCTGTCCTTTCGGTAGATGTGCCAGCTGAAACTGTGGCCAAAAAATCCAGCATTCCCTGACCAATCACTATTCTCGGGTGTTTTGCCACATAGCCCTCAAGAGTAACTGCCTTAAAAAGAGCTGGGCCATAAATCTCAATCGATTCCGGAGCGAGTTTTATCCCACCATCTATTTCAATTCCGCCCCTGATAGCATGTTTAGCTGCAAGAGAAAGAATGAACATCCCGGCTGACGCCATTAATATTCCATAAATACTGTTCATAGCGGCACAATGATTGTCGCTAGCCATTAAAGGCGTCCACGCCACAACCGAGTCTGAAAGGCCGTAGAGACTTATGTCATTCTTCTTGAGTCTTAAATATTCTTCGCGAAATTGTTGAGGGACCCTATCCTCCCCGCCGGCTGATTTACTATAGGTAGCAAAACAATCTTTAAAGCCATTGCGCAGAAATTCGACAAAGCCAACGGTGTCTTTCAACGCTTTAATAAGACGTTGATGACCCTCTGGATCAGTAGGGACTTTGACAATTTGCTTAAAGGCATCTTTCTGCCCAAGGATGTCTATAAATGCAACGGCATGATATGAGTAATGCCAGTTTTTCTCATCTATTGGGGTATTCGCAGATGGCATAATGTGGGGGGTAGCCTGGGCTCCACTTCCGGCGTATCACCGTATAATTTAAATGTTATATTTCCTAATTATTCAATACTGTTTCCAAAGTTGCAATAAATTCGCACAACTACCAGTTTTCTTTAGGATCTTTTTTCCGCATTACTCTTCGCATGTCCTTATCTTTAGTAAGTCCTCTTTTCTTTTCTCTTAGACTTGCACATAGGGTTTCGAATTTTGTTTTACATTTATTAAAATCTTCCAGCTTAGGCAGTTCTTGTCTCTGAAAATCACTTCGATTATGCATCAGCCCTTTTTCCGATATTTCCCCATGTAGCGCCACAATATCCAATGCTAAATCCCGATCAAAGACGACCTCTTCAAGATTCTGGACTCTAACATGATCATCATACCGTTGAATAGTCCCAGCAAACAACAACTCTTCAATTACACATTCGCAGGATGATCTCAAGTAGTCAAAGGCATTTGCTAATGCCCGTTCCTGAGCCTCGAAATCTAAACCTTCATAGTTTTGAACTGCTTTTTTATATTTTTCCTGAAGATTTGCCAAATTTGCCATCTTTGGGCTTGTATTTTCATTCACCCGCCCAGCGCCCAATGCTGACCGGTCAACAACATGAGAGATAAAATTCAGATTCGTATCTTTTGCATGTTTCACAAGCTGGCTTGCAAATAGAAGGTCATGCGTAAAAACCACAACTTGCCTATTTTTAGCGATCTGGACTAGGCGTTTTCCCAGATGATTTCGAACTTGATGATCCAAACTGTTCACAGGGTCATCAAAGACAACCGGGGATTGGGCGTTTGTATTATCAAGTTCAGAGAAAAATAGCGCTAATCCAACAGCCTTCTTCTCGCCCTCACTTAAAACATCATTCACATCATGCCCCAATATGTTTAGCCTGGTTCGGACAATTCCCTTATCAGCCTTAACTTTCTGCAATTGCACGTCCATGCTTCTACCCAGTTCTTTCAACTCAGTCTCAAAAGTCTTTCGCAGCTTTTCAGTTAAAAGCTCATCATGTGCTTTTGCACCCAGATCTGTTATTCCTTTTGTGCGGATATCACTTTTTATTTGTTCGCACTTCTCAACAAACTCATTCACCTTAAAACACTTATGTAATCTTGAACTCCACTCGGAAATATTCTTTTTATCTTCCAGTTGATTTATCCTGGAAACCAACTCGGCAATCTTTTTATTTTTCTCATCAGCAGAGGCACCGAATTCAGCCACAATCTTTTGTTTGTGGGCAATAATATTTTCAAGTTTGGAAACAGGAAGGCTGACATCCAATTTAAAATCTCCGCATACTGTATTTTTTTTGCGCACCACATTCAGCAAAGCCGTCTTTTGCTTTTCAGCCTTCAGAAAGACTTCATCTATGACCTTTTTCAAGCTCAGCTTATCGCATTTAATTTCAGCGAGAATATCCACAGTTTCCTGTCCAGCCGCAAAATCCGTCTCGATATCAAGCTCATCCGCGTACCCACCCAAGACATCCTCTGCCTCTTTAAATTCATCCTGAGATTGGTCATTAAGGTATTGAGTATAGGCTTGAACAAGAGACAAGGCATTAGCTGAAAGTGGCTGGCGACAATACAAGCACACTTTAGATGTACTTGATTTAGCTATGTCGGCGACCTCACTATACTCCCCAGCCGCCTCAATAAAGGATTGCCACTCCTCAGTGTCATGGGCTGGGATTGATTTGAGAATTTCGAATTGCTTTTTCCGTTCCTCACGTATCTTTTTTTTGTTAACGTAATCTTTTGCAGCAATCCCGATTTCACTGGTAAGTCTTTCAGTCAGTTCTTTAAGGTTTTGAAGCTGTTCTTTTAATTTCTGAAAAGTTTTCCGCTCTTGTATAGCAATTTTCTTCGCATCCTCAACATTCTGCTTCTCAAGACTGTTTTTTCTTTCAACAAAGTCCTTTAGGCTTTTTTTATCCTGCTCAGTAAAAGCAGAGTATTTGCCAAGAACAGTTAAATCTTCCTGCGTAAGCCCTGACTTTTCAAGAATAGCTTTTGGGCCATTTGAGTGAAGCAGGTCGACCAATGGCGCCAAATCCACGCTTTCACACGCCTTAGACTCCTGTAATTTTTCCAGCCGATCTTTAAAATCATCTACTACTGCGACAAGCACATGAAAGAGATTTAAGCCTAAGGGTTCAATATTTACAACATTCTCTCGCACATCAAGGAGTATCGGCAAATACTCTGAATCAAAGACCCGAATCTGAGAAAAAGGAACAACCCCTCTATCCCCAGCATCTCTCCACTTATATGTTTGCTGAAGTTTCCCATCTAAAGAGTACTCAACATCAACTTCAATGCCGTCCTCACAATCAGTCCGAATGTCCCCCAATATAAGTTTGGTTTTTTCTGCACCGGCAAGCTCATTAACAATACGGAAATATCCACTTTTCCCAGCACCATTTAACCCATATATCATAGTAAGCTGGGGGTTAAACACTAATGCCTGATTAGGAAGCAAAGCATTTACTCCCTTTGTGTGGATTATTTTCTCAAGTCTAAAACAAGAGCCGCAGGATTTGTTTACTTTCTTTCTTTGGGCAGGACTGGCTGGAGTATGTTTAGGGGTAATTTTCTCTGATAAAGATGTGAGTCCATTTTCAGCCAGGAGTTTTTCAAAAATCTTATGCTTGTCTTGCTCTTCAATGTCACCCTTAGCCTCAATAACTCTTTGAATAAGTTCTTTAAGCCAATTCTGTAGACTCTTTTTGTCTTTATATTCTAAAAGGTAGTCTTTAGCGTGCGTTTTCCCCATTTTACCCCCAAGACCAATACAGCATTTCACAGTCGACTATTCTTCAATATATTATTGTCGGCACGCTATCTATTTAGTTTATGAATCTTCCCTTCGATTTTTACTTCTCTTGGCGATATAATCTGCATTGCTCCGTAATCCAACATCTTGTGATGATTCGGGCACAAAATCAAAATATTCTCTGGTGTATCAAGACCAGCTTTTCTACGCCTAATGGGGTCAATATGCGCCGCTTCACAGTAATGATTACCATTGCTCATCTTGAACGTAAAACCACAAGAAAGGACCTGGCATCTACACCCATATTTCTTCTTTATCGCTGCCACCATAGCGACACATCTTTTCAGACGAGTCACACGGCCATGCATTTCTTTGGGTGCCATTCCATGATTCTTTTTTGACCACTCAGCAAGTAGCTTATCCAAATCCCGATCACGCGTCAGCTCGTCCACCTGCGCTAACTTCTCTAAAGACACACGCTTGCCATCCGTAATCTTATTCAAAGCATCTAGCTGGGCAGTCGTCAAACCCAGATTAATGCTTCGATGTGCCGACGAAAAGTCTTTTGCCCCAGACACTGTCGTTCCGGTCGGTGTCGCCCGTATCTCCGCGTCTATGAATTCCGCAATTTGGGGTAGTTGTGCCTCCAGTTCAGATTGTCTAGCCAAACTCGCCCACAATCGCCCTTCCCTATCCAGAAACAATACAAAGAACCATTTAATTCCTTTTGCGTTATCAGAATTAAATTGAGCTTGATCCACTGCCCAAGCAGATATTTGAGTTATGCGCCCAATTCTAGTTTCCCCCGGACGCGCATGTGTCGGCCTCCACCACTCAATTCTCGCAGATTTAATTGTTCTATCAGGGGACAGCCAATGAACGACGGCACTTGATACACCTTTTTTGGCAGTCGGCGTTGGGAACATGCGCCCCAAGAACGGAATCCACTGTTTCCCACGGAATCTCAAATCCCTGGCGCCACCACCAGATGCCGCAATATTAGACTTTGCGCTATGCTTCTTGATATCTCCCGACAGAACTTCCCGAAAAACAATCATTTTTATATTCAATGAAGTCATTAAAATGCCCCTGAATCTGAAGGAATGAATGGAATTGCCCCCAAACACCGCGCGACATCAACCCGCCCTCTAAGATTGCGAATTTTCGATTCACTAATGCCACCAATATTCTCACAAGCCCTCAGGAGCACAAAATCCCGCGTTATCGTTGAACGCTTTTCACCTGGTAGTGGCGGCTGCCTTCTATCAAGCAATGGAAAATCCTTCAGGACCATCTCAAGTTCAGAGACCCCCAATGAATACCCCTTAAGCGCTAGCCACTCAATCTCCGCTCGGTACTCCGCTCTTTGCCAAAGAGATAGTTCTGGGTTGTTACTAATCGTTTCAGATAAGACCCCGATTTTACGGCCAATTAAGCTAGTTGGAGAACTTTTAGGCATTGGCAAATCTAAAAGTAAAAAGAAATTGACCGTAGTCGTCGCCACACGCCTAAGCAACCAGTCAAAAGCAAAGCTGTTAACAATTCCAATCCATGCATCAATAAATACATCTTCGTTTTCGTGCGCATGCGGGAACATTACTGTAGGCACCTTATTACCACACACGACATACTGCGGAATTCTTGCTGAAAGCATAGTGCGCTCATTTGTTTGCCCGCTTATATCGCAAAACCCAGCGCGCTTAGATGAAATACGCTTTAAAATATGACTAGAAAGTTTAGTTTTTGGGAAATAATATTGCGGCCGGATATTTTTTACTGAATCCGTTTCCTGCCACTGCCACAAGGCCTTTCTCCCCGTTCCCTCAATATGGCGTTTTGCGGAGAATCTATACTGATGTACCATTCGCCCTTCGAGCAAAGGCACTCGCTCTGTCCCGGCCTCATGCATGAAGTTTTCTGAATCCTGAGTCATATCGACTTCCCGAGTAAACTGAGGATTCCACAATGCATCCCCCATTCGCACACCGTTCTCTGACATTTTTTTAAACAATCGCCATTCCGCGATGCTTTTCACTTCTGGGACAGAAAGGTCAGGGCGAATCTTACTTAACCCGGCACGGGTAATTGGCACCCTATTCTGCAAAGTAATAGACGTTCTCCCATACCCCAATTGATTAATTCGGATGGGCTGCATCGGGCGATTTTTCCCCAAAGTTGCATGAAGCGTTAGGAATTTAAATCGTGTATCTATACCAAAGAATCGTGGGCGATTATCCAAAATTGCAAAATCAAATTCAGAACAGTTACTGAATACATGCGCTCGCAAATTAGATGTCCCTTGCGCCCGGATGAGGCCGGCAGGAACAATTAGGCCGATACGCCCATTAGGTTTGGCGAGTATCGTTGATAACTCGACGAACAGCTTGTATAAATCCCGTTCCCCATTACCTTGGACCAAAAAATTAGTGTCGAGAGCTTCTCCATATTTTTGCAAATCGAGCAGCTTGTTTTTAAGACCGGACAGCTCGACTATGCCAGAATATGACTCCCCATACGATCTCTTTACTCCAGTAGACTGCAACCACTCATGACGTGTAATTTTGAGTTTTTCCCAGGGCGGATTGCCTATTACATAATCAAAACCTTTTGGAGCTACGTCCTGCCACCCATTCCTCAACACCAGAAGACTATCCATGCAGCGCAATCGATTCCCCAATAAGCGAACCGTACCGATGCTTTTCGCCAAAGAAGACAAAGCAATCTTTGCGCCATTCAAGGCGCCTTTAGACAGATCTGCGCCACAAATTGCTTCCCTAAGTATACGATCAGCTAGATTCTTTTTCCCGTTAGACAGTTTTAGCACCACAGCAACCAACAAAATCCCCGTGCCACAGGCAGGGTCAACTATTTTGGTTCCTGGCAGCCAACTAGCAGAGAGTTGACCTGCTAAATACTCTGCCAATCGAAAATCGGTATAATAAACGCCATTCACCTTTTTATCAAAAACACTATTCTCCGGCTCAGCAAGTATGGCGAGCGAAAGCGCGGGGGGTAATGATGTCTTCTGTAAGGCCTTAAGCAATGTTTCCGCAGCCGACTTCAATTTATATTTTTGGAGTGTACTGCGCATTGGGGTGTTCGAATATATCTCATCCTGGGTAACACCACTAAGCAATGAAGATATATAAGAAAGTATCTCTAACCGAGTAAAAGGGTCTTGATTACCCTTTGACTCGGCTTCAATCCTTTGAAGTGAAACCTTCACTTCTTCCAGGATTTCGTCCTGTACTGGTCGTGGTGCGCTCATCTTAAATAAACTTCCTTTTTCTTCGAGGCTCCGATGCATTCAGAAGCAGGTGTGGTAATTTCGCAGGTAATTAGATATTCAAAAACATTGTCACCGGACTTGGATGCTTTAGCGTTAGGTCTATACCGGCCAATCGAGGCCAACTTATGCACTTTTGTCTTTCCAAGCAACCCAAACTGAGCTTGAAGAGAGTCCAGGCTAATGTGGCCTTCCGAACTATAAGACAGCGCGACACGCTTCGCTCCCATCTTCCCAATTAATTCCATAAGCGCAGACAAGGCTTGCTTCTTAAAACAAAAAGGGGACGATTTGTGGCGCCAAGGACGGAGCCCTGTAACACCGGAAACCTGTGGAGCATCAGCAAGGGCGATAGTGTCTAACAAGTGATAATAGGCTGCATACTGCCGCTTAGTATATGGCGGATCAAGATAGATAACGTCACTATTTTTCACACGCATCAAAAAAGCGTCCATTGATGTGACACGAAACTTGCGTCCGACCGGATGAAGACTGCGTTCAACCAAGCGGATAGGTCGCAAAGCGGCAGGACTCAACTCTTTTAAAAAGCATCCATACGTCCCTGAAATATTAGCTACCCGATTAGACGCCTCTATTAAATCCGCTATCAACAGTTCTGCTTCTTTCTGAGAAATAATCCTTTTCCGAAACCAGGCGCCAATAGCTTGTCGGATTCCATCAATTTTACGTGCGTTCTCAACTGCAAAATATTTCCTTACTTGGCCTGAAAGCGAACAACCAGATGGAGAATACTCGCGATAAACAAAGCCATCAGTACCTTCGACAGAATTTAGCATCTCTATAGCTTTGCCGTATCCGCCTTTTTTACCAAAAGGGACATCTTCTATGGAAAAAAGGTGGGCAGCCGTGATAATTGCTGAGGATGGAAGATAATCATTTGCCCAGACTTCCCAACCACGGAGCAGCGCTCCACGTCCAACAATACCCGTCCCAGAAAACACATCGACAAATCTACCCATAGTGGGTCTTCCGATAATATCCAAGATATCATCGCAAACCCTAGCTTTTGAGCCAATATATCTCAATCTACCCATGACACATACTCACAGTGCTTTCATGAAGACTCTATGCCACATTCCAGCGACTCTTAATAAAATGGTTTAAGTCCGTCGGACGGATTTTCCACTGGCGTATTTTAATCGCCTTTAGCTCTTTTTTCGCAATAAGATCGCGTATCCATTCTTCAGTAAGCCCCAACTGTTTTGCTACCTGACGCACAGTCAGATATTTGGATATATCTTCCATTGAACTAACTCCCGGGTTTAAACTTCCAATCACTCCGTATTGCTCCATATTGTATTACTTGTCCGGATGTCGGTCAATGAATAAGTATTTGTCAGTTCATACAGAAAGTATAGCAGACGAACCCGACAAGGGTGTGTCGCGTTGGGAAAAGTCTTTTTTGCCCCGAAATTACCGATAAATTGCCGTTAAATTTCCGATAAATATAGAGGGTGGGTCATTACGCTGTATCATGAATGGGCGGGAACATTCTAAGGCGGGCCAGGCCGGGGGCGGCGGCGCCTCCCGAGCGCAAGACGCGACCGGCCTAGCCTTACCTTATTTTCCTTGCTATTTCTCCTCCCCGCCGGTGGCTACAAAACATTCACAGAAAAGGCCACCGCGGCGGCCGCAGCAGCGGACGCCGGGGTGGTTTTTTATCAATACGGTGCCACCGGATAATTCATAGGATAGATATCAAGAACAGGCCCGCGCCGCGAGCGAAGCGCCGCGCTTTGCTGGCGAGCGCGGGCAGATACTTTATAGAATGAATGCAGCGCTCTTATTCTTTGCAGTGGGCGCGGGAAATAATTTCTGCGGAGTACGGACGCCGAAGGCGGACGGGAGCGGCCAGCAGGCCGCGCAAGGAGGTGCACAATAAGATGCAGCCTACCTTGGGAGCAGAACG
>Ga0209212_1005457_pt1 | contig 15122 bp, 15 predicted proteins | sample RifGroC2_FD_183996 | JGI IMG/M metagenome (GOLD analysis project Ga0209212, IMG submission 183996) | Groundwater microbial communities from Rifle, Colorado, USA - Groundwater C2 (SPAdes) (version 2) | ecosystem: Environmental > Aquatic > Deep subsurface > Groundwater | place: Rifle, Colorado... | reverse complement strand
TCCTGCATGACGATGGTATTCCCTTCCATGCCTGTTATTTCGGCGATCTTGACTATTTTACGCGTCCCATCGGCAAATCTTACAAGATGGATGATGACGTTGATGGCGGAGGAAATCTGTTCCCTAATGGCCCGATCGGGCAGATCCATGCCGGTCATCATCACCATGGTGGAGAGCCGCGAGATGGCGTCACGCACCGTGTTGGCGTGGATGGTGGATATCGAGCCGTCGTGACCGGTGTTCATGGCCTGCAGCATGTCCAGCGCTTCGCCGCCGCGCACCTCGCCCAGTATGATCCTGTTGGGACGCATGCGCAGTGCGTTTCGCACCAGGTCGCGCTGGGTGACCTCGCCCGTCCCCTCGATGTTTGCCGGACGTGTTTCCAGCCGCACCACATGATCCTGCTTCAGCTGCAGTTCCGCGGAGTCCTCAATGGTGATGATGCGTTCGTCCTCGGGTATGAACTCGGAGATCACGTTGAGCAGCGTGGTCTTGCCCGTGCCGGTCCCGCCGCAGACCAGGATGTTGAGCCGCGTCTTCACCGCCCCCTCGAGCACCTTGGCCATGCGCTCATCGAAGGCGCCCAGCGCAAGGAGATTGCCGATCTTCAGGGGCTCCAGCCCGAAGCGGCGGATGGAGAGGACCGGGCCGTCCAGGGCCAGCGGAGGAATGATCGCGTTGACCCGGGAGCCGTCCGGCAGGCGGGCGTCCACGAAGGGGGAGGATTCGTCGATCCTCCTTCCCACCCGGGTGACGATCCGCTCGATGATCTGCATCAGGTGGTTGTTGTCGCGGAAGGCCACGTTGGTCTTTTCCAGCTTGCCGTTGCGCTCCACGTAGGTGCTGGCGTAGTTGTTAACCAGGATGTCGGATATGTCCGGGGAGCTCAACAGCGGCTCGATGGGCCCCAGGCCGAAGGTCTCGTGCTGCACCTCGATGACGAGCCTCCCCTTTTCCTGGCGGCTCAGGGGGACCCCCTCCTCGACGATCAGCCTTTCGATGACGGCGCCGATCTCCTGCTCCAGCTCTCCGCTGCGCAGCAGGTCGAGCTTGGTCAGATCGATCCGCTCTATGAGCAGCCGGTGGATGCGGCTCTTCAATTCCTGAAAGGGGACGAGCCCGAGCTCGGTCGGCGCTGCGCCGTTTTGACGATCGCTATATGGCACGGGGTACCTCCTTGGAGCCGCTTGCTAGCTGTTGTTGCCGTCCAGGCGCAACTGTCCGGCCAGCAACTCCATCGCCTTGCTGAAGGGGGACTTCGGCAGGTGGCGCACCAGCGGCACCCCCTTGTTGATGGAAATCCTGACCTCGGTGTAGCTGTTGGGCAGGGTGTGGTAGGTCTTGAACCCCAACACCTTCTCGGCATCGGAGATCCTGATTTCGTCCTTTGGGAGGTACCGGTTCAGCACCAGCTTGACGCGGCCTGGGCCAAACCCCTCACCCGCCAGGGCCGAGAGGTAGCGTTTGGCGTTTCTCAGCCCCGGTACGCTCAGCACCATGGCGAACAGTATCTGGTCCGACTGGTCGAAGGTCGCCAGGTTGCAGCCGAACAGCTCCCCTCCGGTGTCGATGACGGTGTAATCGAACATGGTACGCAGCACCGAGATCACCTCCTGAAGCAGCTCCGGCGTGATCCGGCTCGCTTCGCCGAGATTGATCGGGCCGTCCAGGACCTGCACGCCGCAGGGGTGGGGCATGATGATGCTCCTCAGGAAACTGGCATCCACCTCTCCCATCTTGGGCATCACGCTGGACAGGGTGTAGTGGGGCGTGAGATCGAGAAACGCGCTGATGTCGCCGCCGAAAAGGTTGAGGTCCATGAGTGCCGTGCTTAGCCCCTGGCCTGCCAACGCCGTGGCCAGGTTGACGGCTATGGTGGTGGTACCCACCCCGCCGCAGGGGTTGTACACCGAGATGACCTCGCCCCTCTTGCCGGCGGGCCCGCCTTTCACCCCCTGCAGCTTGGCCACTTTGGTCAGCGCGGCGCTGAGCTCGCAGGCTGAGACCGGGCGGGTCAGGTATTCGCCGGCTCCGGCCCGGATCAGCCGCAGGATCCAGTCGGGGCTTTTCTGGTCGCTGGTCACGAATACGGCGCCTTGCTGGTTGCCGGAGAGCAGGAACTCGACTTCCCGGGCTCCACGCTCGACGTCCTTGACCTCCAGGATGACTAGCTGCGGGGCGGAGGCCTGAATGACCTTCATCCCCGCCTGCAGGTCGCTCGCCACGGCGAGCAGGCGCACCCCCCCCTCGAAGCCCCTGAGCGTTTCCTGGATCTGCTTGCTGGAGTTCACGTCGCTATCGATGAGAATCGCCGTTATCTGTGGCCTCATAAGAAGTTCCTTGCCTGGTTGATCGCCTCAAACAGCCGGCTTACTGCACAAGGTAAGCCTTTGCGCCAAGAAGCTCCGCACTGTCTTCGCAGCTGACACATTCGATCGAATCGATGACGATGGACTGCTCGTTACCGGTACAGACTCCGGGGGGGCTGAAGAAAGCCCTTTCTCCGCTGCAGGGGTTTCCCCCCCCCGGACCGCAGGCCCTGGTCAGCCTGATTTTTGCGTATCCCTGCACCGGATAAGGCTCGGGCTGGACCGTAGGGTTGTCGGCAGCGGCAACTGGAACGATTATGGTCCAGGCCGTCACTTGGCCTCCCGCACCCAGGGTCTTGTTGGCCACGTCATAATCCGGATCGTAGAAATCGGCCTCCATGTCTTGGAAGACGGAGGCTGCGCTGCCATTCATGGTGTAAAGAGGATAGGCGCAGACATCGATATCGGGGATCTTAACGCCACAGATGAGATCGCTGACGTTGATGCCGGGACCGGTGGGGACGGACTGCAGGGAGGTCCACGCCATGTTGTTCGCCCCGGGGGAGAGGCTGACAGGCATCGCGGCCTCGCAGAGCTGTCTGCTGAGCATGAAATAACCCCCCGCCCGTGCGACCCGCTGCGCTATCGCGGTTGCGGAGACCCCGATTTTCGGCAGACCGAAGAGGTTACTGAAGAAGAGGTCGACCTTGGACTGCTCGGCGGCTCCAGCCGATTCTTCGGTCCTTCTTGCCTGTACCTGCACCGCGTTGATGGGTCTGGGAGGGGTGCCTCCAGGGTCCCCGCCCGCCAGATAGGCGGGGTTCAGCGTCGGATTGTAATTTCCCAGCGTGACATCGTTGCTGTCGGAGAGCGCATCGGCGCCGCTGGAAAGAATGGTGACGGGGCTCCCCGCGGCGCTGTTGTTGGCAGCGAAGATCACGGCCGTGGCTCTGGCAAGTGCGGGGTCCGGCAGCTTGGTGGCCCCGGCCAGCGCAGCCGAGTCGGCTGCGTTCTGAAGCTCTCCCTTGGCCACATGCCGGTAGCTGAAATCCACGGCCAGCCCCAGAAAGGCGAACAGGAACATCATGAAGATCGCCGCGTAGAGGATTATCATCCCCCGTTCGTTTCGGCACGGCGCTAATTTGGGAGCGGAATCCATTGTAACTCCTTCTCCTGCTCCGGGGTGAGCGGCTGGTCGGTGGGAAGGGGAATGCTGCTCCCCGGGGCGTTGGCCTTGGCAAGCCTTGGGGTGATGAAAAAGACCAGCTCCTTTTCCTTTATGTCGTCCTGGGTGGAGCGGAACAGGGCGCCCAGAATAGGTATGTCTCCCAGAATCGGTATCTTGGACATGGTCTTGATGGTGTCTTCCTGAAGCAGTCCGGCCAGCACCAGGCTTTCTCCATCCCTTAGCTGCACCCGGGTGCGCACCTCGCGGGTGTCTATGATCGGGTAGCCGTTGACGGTGATGGTCCCCGAGATGCTGCTTACCTCGGCCGGATCTATCTTCAGGGATATCAGTCCGTTTTCCAGCACCTCCGGCTTGAAGTTAAGCTTCACCCCTACGTCGATGAACTGGATCGAGGTGGTGGAGAGGGCGCCGACACCGGAAACGTAGGAAAAGGGGATCTTGCTGCCGGCCAGGAATTTCCCGACCTGACCGCTATTGACCAGCAGATTGGGCTCGGCCAGCACCTTGGCCAGGTTCTTGGTGACCAGCGCCCTGAGCACGGCGCCGATCCCCGGCTTGAAGGCCGAAATGCCGAACTGGAACGAGTCGATGGGGGTGATGCTCGCCAGTCCCGGGATCTGTCCCGCTATGCCGGTGGCTTGGGATCGCACCGAGCCGTCCGGGTTCCGGATGGTGAGTTCACCGACAGGCGCTCCCACCTGGTTGATGAACCCCTCGGCGCTCGCCCCTCTCATGAAGGCGCTGATCCCCAGCGACTTCAGCGCGGTCCTGTCCACCTGGGCCACCTTCACCTCCAGAAGCACCTGCTGCGGGTCGTCTGTCTGGATGTGGTTCAGCACTTTCAGAGAGGGGTCATCGCCTCCCGAGGGGGGCGCCTTTTCCTTGTAAAAGCCGTTTTCCACCGCCTGGTAGGAGGCGAGGGAGGTGTCCAGGGGAGGGTCGGTGCTCCGGCCGCTCTGCGCGGAGCCCTCGCTTTTTGCGGCGTAAGCCCGGGCCAGGTCCAGCGCCTTGGCCACCGTCCGCTGGTTGGTCGCCTTGCCGGAGAGCACGATGGTGTCGTTGGCGAACTCCACCTTGATACTGTCGTTGGGGGCCAATTCCTGGATCTGGCTCTCCAGAAGGGTGGCATCACCCTGGACCCGGATGTCGAAGAAGGTGGTCTTGCCCCCCGTCTCCCAGACGATGAGCGTGGTGGAACCGATCCTTTTGCCGTTTATCTGCAACTGGGTCGGTGAGATGACCACCAGCTCCGCGATCTCCGGGGAGGCGATGGATACCCGTTCCGACTGCTTTTGCAGGTTGAGCAGCACGCTCTTGTTCAGCACCACATCGGCTGCGACGCCGGCCCGGGCCAGGGCGGGGCCGCAGAGCAGCAGCAAAAGTACCCAGAGTACACAGGGGATTTTTCTGGTTCCAAGCGGTTTCATCCGGTCACCTCATGAATTAAGTGGCTACCTGATAAACGACACCCCAGGCCGCCGCGACGGCGCCCACCTCGAGGCGGCTCGAATCGGTCTGGCACAGAGCTCCAGCGCCAGCCGGAGCCCTCAGTCCTGAGCGAACTCGCGGACGAATTTCGCTCCCCCCTTGATGACCTCCATGCTGTACTTGGCCTGCCGCGGAGGCGGCGCCGCACTGACGCGGGGGGCGCTCCGGCGCTGAGACACGGCACGAGTGACAACCGTGGGGGGACGGGTTTCGGCACCCCCCAGCGCCTTGGACACGGTGGCGCCTTTGGTGTCGATGGCCGCAACGTCGATTATGTTTCTTAGCAGCAGTTGCAGGGAGCCTTTCTTGCCGCCGCTACCGATACCGATGCCGACGATGAGCTTCTCCGCGTCCTCTGGCGCCAGGTCGAGGGTGACCGTTGGCACCACTCCGGGCTTGCCTTCTTTTTGCTCGGTGACCTGGCCGGTTGCCAGCACCGGGACGTTTTGCAGGATGATCTTGCTGATGTATTCCCTGTCGTCGCTTGATCCCGGACGCGGCGTGGTCAGCACCACATCAACCCTGCTGTTGGGGGTGATGAATCCCGCCACTCCGGCCACCTCGTTGACGGCGACCGTTACCGCGCGGTGACCTTTCGGCACCATGTAGGCCATGATGCCGCCCGAAATGTTGAGCGGCATGAGCTTGTTTTCGGTGACGATGTCGCCGGCGCTCAGGGGGCGCACCACAACGCGCTGCGTGAGGGCTTGGGCGTCGCGGTAGCAGCCGGCAGGCAGGGCATCCTTGGGCCAGTCCGCCAGTTTGATGTTGGACGCATCAAGCTTGCTGCCGATCGGGAGATCCACGGCCGCTGATACTATCGCCACGCGCTGATAGGAGTTGCCGGCCTGCTGGCTGAGATAGTTGTAGGCCAGAAAGGATGCGCACGCGGCAAAAAGGAGCGCCAGCACAGTCACGGTTGTCAAGGTACTAGGTCTGGTCATGATTCCTCCTAGAGCCATCCAGCTTCAGACGCTACTCGTAAAGCATCGATGCCTCGCCCCTCAAGGTTATGCTCTTCAGACTTTCCAGCCCTTCCAACATGGGAACCATGCTCTGGAAAGGTAACGTGACAATCACCTCTATGGTGTCAATCCCGTGCTGCGGGGGAGAATTAGTCGGATTGATGTCAATGTCCAGGCCCGTCTTGTCGAAGGGGATGCACCCTTCGATGTAAGTCTGCAGCGTGGCGCTGTCCAGCGGAGAACTGACCGCGGCTCTGCGGGCGCCCTCGCGGGCGGCGTTGTTAAGGGTGTTGACCATGTACAAGGCTCTGCCGAACTCCGTAATGCCAAAGAGTATGAGAAGCATGAGCGGGAGGATGAGTGCCAGCTCTACCAGTGCCTGTCCTTTCTGGTCGCGAAGTTTCATAGATTGCCTCTATGGTTGGCGAAATTGGGAGGAGAGGTGGGGGTCACCCTTCCTCCCATTGGGTATCGGCATGCTGTTCCCCCAACAAAATCCGGCGCCGGTCCCTTACGGGTTCAACTTGCCGGAAATTTCGGTGAACTTGGCGGCGATATCGGTGCCCAGAACCGCCGCGGTAACAGCTCCCACCACTGCGATCAGCGCAACCATCAGTGCGTACTCGACCATCGTGGCGCCTTTCTCGTCCTGCACCATGGAGCGCATCTTGACGTACATCTCGCTAAGCTTTTCCATGACGTCCTCCCTGCTTGATTAGTGCTGCATTGACGTTTGACTGCCCCTTGCCGCCTCGCTGCTTGGTAACTTCCCCGGCTTGCCATCACCACCTTTCCAGCCGCTATCCCATCAGCCGCACACGTCGCCTCGCGCCCCCCACTCCCACCAGACCTGCAAAGCGCATGGGATGGTATTAGGCGGCGCCCCCCTTCGGATTTGTCATTAATAAAACTAAAAAAACCGTTTGGCTGAACAGTTAAATAAATTACTCTACAAATTTTTTAAGAAATAAATATTTATTATAGTAAGCCAATAAATTGTTTGCTTTGACAGGACAAAGTGCCCCGCTTCGCATTGGAATTTGCTATCCATCTCTGACTGTCGATAGCCGGTTTTCAATGCCAAAAAAAACTTATAATACGACTGGTTATCCAGTTTTCGTGCAAGATATATTCCTGTGCCTGTATTTTCCATAGGTTGTGCCAATTTTGCTTTTCCCTTATCCAGTTATTGTAAAGATTTGCGACAGTTTATTAGCTGTGGCCGCCTCTCTGGCTAGTGGAGTGTAAAGATTTCCGACACATCTTGGCGTGGCACAGTTGATGGCCTGCCGGCAGGGGTGTTCCAGGTCAAAGTGGAGGGAAAGCAGCGCGGAAGGTCAAAAAGCGGAAGGCGGCCGCGGCGAAAGCTCCGACCGCTGGCGGGGGGGGCGTGAAAAGCGCCAGGAGGGCCCAACCGCCCTCCTGGCATGGCGCGGCAAAAAAAAAGGGCCAAGTCAATGACTTGGCCCTTTTGCCTTTGACGATTGCTCTGTTCTTCGTTGAGCTACGGCCAGCTAGTTCATTAAGATTACGCTTGCATCAGGCTTTTGGCCGACATATAGTGTCGGCTCACTTCAGCCGCTGAACGTTTGGCGGCAAATCCAATCAGGAGAGGGTACTATGAAGCACATTTTGTTGAGTATTGTAATGGTCCTAAGTTTTTCCTTCTCAGTCAACGCAGAAACCGTCAAGATTGCCGGCTCCGGCCAGATGCTGCCACTGGCAATGGAACTGGGGAAGGGGTACATGAAGAAGTATCCCGGCGACGTGGTGGAAGTAAACCCGAAGTCGCTTGGTCAGAAGAATGGCGTTGTGGCGGTGAGCGAGGGGTACATCGACATCGCCACTTCGGCGCGCAGGCTGAGCGCCGAGGAAAAGGCCCTGGGTGTGAAGGCGTACGAAATCGCCACGGTGGCGGGGGTGTTCGCGGTCAACGCATCGGTTGCCGTGAAAGGGCTCACCAGCCAGCAGATCTGCGACATCTATTCGGGCAAGATCAAGAACTGGAAGGAAGTCGGTGGACCCAATGCCCGCATAGTGGTGTTCACGCGGCCGGAGAAGGACTCGACCAAAATTTTGATGCGCAGCCAGGTCCCCGGGTTCGCCAAGGTCCAGGAGCCGGCTGAAGTGGATTCGAAGCAGAAATCAAAGGAGATGGTAGAAGCCCTGTCGACGACTCCCTACTCGATCGGCATGACCGATGTCATCAATCTTGACAACGCAGGCTGCAAGTTCGTCGCTTTGAAGCTGGATGGCAAGGACGTCACCTCCTCGGTTAACAGCCCGCTGCTGCACTACTACAGTTTAGTGCTCAACAAGAATCCGGCACCGGCCGATCTCCGGTTCATGCAGTTCGTGAAGTCCACGGAAGGGCAGAAAATCATAAGGCAGGAAAAGGCGCACCCGTTGAACTTCAACCTGTAAATGTCCCCGCTTGCCGCACTCCTCATAACATGATTTCGCCTTGCCTGGTGCTGCGTCCTCTCAGGGCGCGGCGCCAGGTCGGGGGAAATGTCCAGCTTTCCACACTTCCTCACAAAACATCCCAAAACCAGTAGTGTCTCATCGGTTAGGTGCTTGCATAGCTCCCCCTCCCTTGACGGGAGGGGGTCGGGGGGTGGGTGAAGCTGCCAACGACGGAAAATTTGGCACCTACCCCCACCCCCTAACCCCCTCCCGCAAGGGGAGGGGGACTGATTTTCAGGAGTTTTGGAGCTAGTGCAAGGGCCAAACCGGACCACGATGTCCAAAAACAAGAAATTTCCCTTGCCGGCCTGTGGTCAACTGGTAGGCTCGGGCGGCTCGGGCGGCCTGAGGGGAAGATGGCCGCAGGGGTAAGCCAGTGGCAGTGGTGCCAGAGTGGCTTGACACCCATCACTGGCTGTATAAAATTAGTCGCATTTAATGTTTTGTCGGTCTTACTGGAGGTGGCGGGGAACGTTGTCTTATCGCGACCGGAACATCAGCGTGGCTGCCTGATTTCTCGTCCGTGGGGGCTGAAATGGGTTTGTCCTGTCGCATGACGGCGTTATGCACCGCGATCGCTTTTATCCTCTGTTCCTGTGCCAGTAACGGCGTTCACAGGGAAGAGAAGAAGTGGAGTTCGCCACAGGCATGCATAGCTGGACACACCGTGGGCGGCGCAGTGATGGGCGCTTTATCGGGCGCCCTGATTGCCGCTGCAGCCGGCAAGGAGGTTGGCCGAGGTGCCGCAATTGGGAGCGTCGCAGGCGGGAGCTTGGCCTTCGCCTACGCATGGGGCAAGTGCTTCGCCTCCTTTACCAAAGTCACCAGTGTTCAATCCCAAGGTTACCGTGCCGCCCGGGGTCGCATCGGCTACCAACCCAGCCAAGGGGCTATGGTGAGAATCGGCGAACACGGCATTCATCCGTCGGCGATTGCTCCCGGGGATAAACCTGAAATGCATGCCAGTTATTATCTGATGACTCCCAGCGACCAGGATGTAACGGTCAAGGAGACCGTGACGCTCAAAGTCTACAATCCGGACAAGCATCTTTTCGAGGAAGTCGGTTCCACCTCAGAGACGATCGTGGCCAGACCGGGGGAAAGAAAAGCCACCTCTGAAATCCAAATCCCCTCAAACGCAGTGGAAGGGAAGTTCTTCATAGTCCTGAAGGTGCAGATGCTGGGACAGAAAGATGAAAAGGAGATGCCGCTCACAATCACCACGGATCAGACCATTCTGGCAAAGGCAAAAAAGATTCCATGAGGCGTGACCAGACAGCCTCAGTTGATCTCACACCCATACTACGCAGCCACAAGAGGTCTCACAGCCATCCGAACATACCGGAGTGAACTTTGAGCAAACTGCGCCTCTTTCTCCTCACTATTCTCCTTTCCGCGATTGCTGCCTCCCCAGCCTTCTCCGGACAAGTTTCCTCTCCGGTGACTGCTTCACACCTGATAATGATCGAATCCCTCTTCCGTGATAACAGGCTGGACCATGCCGGCGTCGCGCTGGACCAGGCCGGACGGGTGCTGCTCAGGGGGCAGTACAGGGACAATCGCGAGGTAAGCCTTGCCTTCTCCCTTGCTCAATCAGTGGTCGGGGTCAAATGGACCTCTCCTGTCACTCCGGAGCAGATCAAAGTACGAGAATGGGCTCAGAATCTGTCGAAACTGTTTCCCACCAGGGGCACTTCGACGGCAGCATCCGGCACCAGAGATGCTGGTGCTGCCCGGCAGAAGTTCGCCTTGATAGTCGGGATCAGCAGGTTCAAAAACGACAGGAGCGGGAAGAATTCTCTGAGATATGCAGCGGATGACGCTGTACGTGTCAATGAGTATCTCACCAGGATACGGGGCTACCAGAAAAGGAACGTGACGCTGCTGATCAACGAAAGTGCAACTAGAGCAAAGATCCAATCCGCACTGGATCAGTTGGCAGCAAAGGCGGCAGACGGCGACGAAGTCTTTCTTTATTTCAGCTCTCATGGTGCTCCGGTTTACGACGGCAGCCTCAACGTTGTGACCTATGACACCGTCTTCAAGAATCACTTCACCATGTCCGATTCCTCTTTCCCCTCCAAATCCATCAGAAATTTCATCGAGCGGGCCGGTTCGGGCAAAGTCATAGTGGTTCTGGACGTCTGCTATAGCGGAGCTGCCTTCAAGGGGATCGAGGGGTTCTACCATCCGGGTTCCAAAACCATCACCTTTGACGACGACAACCAGGGCTTTTCGCGGGCGGCAATGGCAAAAAGCCTGCTGGGAGCCAAAGACATAAAGCTCGATGAGGATGACGATCAGGCACCGGCCGGCGCAAGCGCTGGGGGAGCGAAAATCATCATCAGCGCAAGTGACGCCGGCGAAAGGTCCTGGGAGTCCGATTCATTCAAGGCCAGCTTCTTTACCCATCATTTCCTGAGAGAGTTGCGCAGCGGCAAAGACTTCAAGAGCGCCTTCGAGATATCAAGACCGAGAGTAACCAGTGAGGTAAAGAGTGAAAAAAAGGCAGAACAAAATCCGCAGGTAATAAGTTCCAGGAGCGATTGGGGGCTGTGAACAGAAACTCTATAGTCTCAGCCTCAAAGGAGGGGTTCCATGGAAGTCTCGGGTGTAGAAAAGAGGTGGGGACTATTTCTGGTCATGACAGTGGTTTGCGCCCTTTTTATGGATGGCGACGCTTATGGTTCCGGTGCCAAGGCGATCTTCCCGCTTCTTCTTCGACTTTCGGTCCGTGCCGAGGCGCCCCGAAAGTCGAAGAAGAAGCGGGCAAGCCACAAGCAGGAGCGGCATGGATCTTCCAGCCAAAGCTACCTCGGAATCTCCTATTGGATCGACCTGATGGACCACCAGGGTAAATTGGTCCGCACTACTGCGTCCAGGATTTTCCGGAGTGGAGACAGGATCAAGCTGAACCTCAGAAGCAATCGTAACGGTTATCTTTATGTCATAGGTGTCGGGTCGACAGGCACATCGCGCGTTCTCTTCCCAGATTCCGAAGAGGTCGCCAACGGCATCAAGGCCAAGGTGACCTATGCCGTGCCTTTTGACAGCAATCTGAAATTCGACGATTCCCCGGGAGAAGAGAAGCTTCTGATTCTGCTCTCACAGAGCCCGATCCCTCAGCTTGCCAGGAGAGGTGAAGTCCCGACGTGGGAAACAAAGCAGTTGGTCGCGTCGGCCCATGTGCCAGGGGCAAAGGATCTGGTGCTAGAGGAGGAAGTGCCTGAAACCGGTGTCGAACCTGCGACCTACGCGGTCATCCCGGTGTCGGCGCTCGGGGAAAAAGGAACCCTGACGCTGCAGATAAAGCTGAAGCACAGGTAAGGCAAGGCCATCGGGCATCGTCTGTCTGGTCACTACAGCTGGCTGGGTCAAGGAGGTATTTATATGCAGGCATTGCAGTTTCTCCAACGGGCTAACAACGACCACTTTCCTCCGGATGCCAATCTTTGGGATGTTAACCTCATCTTCAACCTGGAAAAGGAGATTATCGACAGGGAGATCGAGAAGCGGGCAGGCGGCAACTGGCGACGCCTCAACAGTGAAGATGATGCCCTTGCTCAATCCGATGCCATCATCAAGCAGATCGCCTCCAGCTACGACCCGCCGGACGAAGAGCCTGATCCACGCATCTATGACGAAGCCCGCAGCGGCAAACTGCAACTGATGAGTCCCACGGTAAAGATGATAACCACCATGAAGATCGCCTTCCTGGTAGCGGTCCTTGCCGAGCTGTCCGTACTGGTTCTGCAGGCCCTTTTTACCGGAGACTTCAACCCCTTCATCATTGTTCTCGGCATCTTTCTGGCGCTGGGAGGTTTTCTGCAGGGAATGGGCATCGGAAATCTGCTGACCAGGAGCTGGAAGATACAGGCCGGCCGTATCCAGAGGGGAGAATCATTGGCAGTTTCCTGGCTCCTCATTGGCATAGGCAGCGCCCTGATACTCTTGATCTCAGCCCTGAGAGCTTCCGGCAGCAGTGGCACTTCCTATTTTCTGCTGGTGTTTCTGGTTACCCTGTTTTTTGGCGAGGCTGTGGCAATCTGTGAGGCCATAAAAGTGAGGTACAGCTCGATCCGGTCGGTTCTTCTTCAGGAGATTGCCCTGGCGCAGTATTGGCAGGCGAATTTATCCCACCACCAGCACATAGTTCGCGGCGATTACAAAGCTCACTATGAAGCGGCTGTTAAAAGGGCAGCCAGCGAGTTGGCTCAGTTGAACCAGGGGACGCCGAAAACGCAGGTCGATGATCAGGAGTCGGAAGACGCTGCGGCATCTATACAAAGCTAGGGAGGCTGTCATGCACATACATAGAACCAGCAGCTTATTTATTCTGGCCGGGACGGTCCTTTGCTGCACTCTGGCCACTTCCATAGCCACCGCATATGCCGGAGATGCCTGTGATGTCTTGATCAGCAAAGCGCCCTTGCCGCAGCGGACTGTTCTGTTGTCAGACGGCAATGCCTGGAGCCTGTTCCAACAGTATCTGGGAGAAGCTGAAAATCAGGCGGTAAAGATCAATCTGTCCAAGGTAAAGGTTGTTCTTGCTAGCAATAAAGAGAAAAAGGAATTTCGCCTGGACTGGAAGCAAATGATTACCGGCGACAGCAAAAGAGAGATCTGGGCCCGCATGCTGAAAAAGGTCAACGCTGACAATGATGAAGCCCTCTACAAAGAGGCTGCGCGTCAGAAATGGGATGTCGTGTGCTACTCCGGAAGTGGCGCTGCAGTGAAAGAAGTCCGCACGGCTCCATCTTCAGCAGGTAAGGCAGGGTCAGTCCCTGGGTCAGTCCCCATTCCTCTGGAAGCGAGGCAGCATTTCCAGCAGGGGATGCAATACGCTGCTCGCAGGGACTTTTCCAACGCTTGCAAGGAATTCACTAGCGCTATACGGGTAAGTCCAGGCTATGCGTCGGCCTATTCGAACCGAGGGGTGGCGTACATGCAGCAAAAGAAGTTCGACCTGGCTGAGGATGATCTGAAGAAGGCGGTCGAGCTGGAGCCGAGAGAGGGAAGGAATCATTACAACCTGGCCTGCTGGTATTCTCTGCAAGATCAGGTCGGACGGGGTCTTGCTTCCATCGACTCAGCGCTGGCAAATGGCTTCACTGACTATCAAGCTCTCCGAAAAGACAGAGATCTTTCGGCCCTGCGCAAGAGCCCGGACTGGCAAAAGACGCTGGATAAGCACAAAGTCTTTCTTGGTAGTGGGAAGTGAATTGGCGGAGGGGATGTTGGTACCTAGCCCGGAAGACAACAGTGTAAAGCGACAGGATGCGGAGACAGAGGTTGGTTCTGTTGCACAGTGAATTGGCCGGTGAGTTGGCCTCTTTTCCCTTTGCGGATGTAGATTCTATTATGTATCCTGATCTTGCAGAAAATTCATCAGGAGGTTGGGCAATGCAGACCGCAACCGTGCGCATATCGGAATCTTCCTACCGTGTACTTCGCGAGATGTCTCAGCGGGACAACAAATCGATGCAGGCTGTGTTGGAACAGGCAATTGAAGCCTACCGCCGGCAGTGTTTTCTGCAGGGCTTAAGCGGTGATTTCGCCTCGCTACGTGAAAACGACGTAGAATGGCAGGAGGAGAAGGCGGAGCGCTCCGCGTGGGATGTTGCCATCACTGAATGCATGTCGTAGAAGATTGCCCTGCGCATTTCGATGGGACCTGAACCCACGTTCCTCATTCCACCAAACACTTCTGCGCACCGGACAGTTACTTCTCCTCCCCGACCAGTCTCAGGCGAAACAGCTTCTTGGCAAGCTGGTAAATGTCATCTCTTGCGCCGTTGCGGCGCAGACCGACTGCGACAACAATCACTACGATCTCCTGCTCTCTGATCGCATATATGACTCGATAGCGCTGGCCTACAGCTCTGGTACTGCGCAATCCCGATAGCTCTCCAACCAAAGGTTTTCCCTGCTTTTCAGGATCCTGGCTCAGCCGGTCTATCACAACTAGAATCTTGTCCCTGATGCGGCGGTCGGAGATGGCGCTCAGCATATGCATAGCTGTGGGTGTGATGACGATACGCCACGTCATTTCAGCAGCTCCAGACGGGCCTCCTCCCAGGAAATCGCTACGCCTTGATCCAGCTCTCGGAGACTCTGCCGGAGCTGTTCCATCGTTTCTTTGTCGGCCATGACTTCAAGCGTTTCTGTAATGGCCTCGTAAAGTTCCCATGGTAGCACTGCGAGCACTGGTTTGCCTCTACGTGTGATCTCCATGACGTTGATTTCCCCATCGCGCACCAGAGTCTCTGGCAACGAATTCAGTTGCTTACGTGCTTCCATTATGGGCAGGGTTCTTGTCATGTGTTCACCTCCTGTACTGCTAAAAGTACGGTAAAGCGCTCTTCTGGTCAACTGGTAATCCGGCGGCAGAGGTTCCAGCGCGGACCGGATATCAGACATGCCTCGTTGACCTTCCTCTTATCAGCAGCGCATGAACTATTGCCCCTCCCCATCAATTCACAGCGCTTTTTTGACCTGAATCAAACCTTCCTGCTCCAGATCGTGCTTATAGTCAAGCTGCTTTATATTCCAGTATCGATTTGAAAATAGGGGAGCTACATGACTGATGCCTGCAAGACCAAGGTGGATCTGGACAACCTGAAGACGGGAGGCTTTATCAAGGAGCGCGGCAAGGACCTTTTCACTGTGCGTCTGCGTGTGCCGGGCGGCAAGCTTAACGTGGAC
>Ga0209212_1005455_pt1 | contig 15124 bp, 14 predicted proteins | sample RifGroC2_FD_183996 | JGI IMG/M metagenome (GOLD analysis project Ga0209212, IMG submission 183996) | Groundwater microbial communities from Rifle, Colorado, USA - Groundwater C2 (SPAdes) (version 2) | ecosystem: Environmental > Aquatic > Deep subsurface > Groundwater | place: Rifle, Colorado... | reverse complement strand
GTGCAGCGCGACCGTCGGCTCGTGGCTGACCTTGAAGATGAACTCGCCGTCGGGACCGGAGCTGACGCCGACCGCGGCGACACCCGCAAGGCGGCCGAGGTAGCGCTTGAAGCTGGCGATCGAGGCCACGCTGGTGAGGCCCAGGACGACGACCTGCTCGGTGACGGCGTTGGCGGGCGGCTCGTGGTGGTGGCGCATCGAGCGGCCGTTGGCCGGTTGCTCGGAGGAGGGGACGAGACCGGCCAACCGCGCCGCGATGGATTCCTCGGAGACTTCCTCGATCGGTTCGCCGATCGTCTCGGCGGGAGCCTCGACCTCGGCGGTGTTGGCGGCGTCGACGACCGCCTCGCGCTCGGCCAGCGCGAGATCGGGCGTCATCGCCAGGGCGGCCAGGCGTGGGTCGAGCGGCTCCTCGCCCGGCACCTCGGCTTCGGCCGCGGGCGCCGTCTCGACCCCCCCATCGACCGGGACGCCCATCAGCGGGCTTTCGGGCTCGGCGGGGGCGGCCTCCGGGGCGGGCTCGGTGTCCGCGACCGGCTCGACCGCTTCGGCCGGGCGGCGCAGAAGTTCGCCGAGCGCCGCGGTCCGGGCGGCCGCGTCGGCCAACTCGAGGCTGGGCGGATCGGGCATGAGGCGGGCCAGTTCGGCGATGACGGCCGGGTCGGTCTCCGCGACCAGCCTCTCGAAGAAGGACTCCGTCTCCCGCTCGTAGGCGGTCACGGCGGCCTGGACGCGCTCGATCTCGCTCTCGATCAGCGCGGCGTGATCCTCGAGGTGGCGATCCAGCTCGCCGCGCCGGGTGGCGATCCGCCGCTCGGTCTCCTCGCGGATGCGCGCGATCTCGGCCTTCGACCACTCGCGCACGGCGGCGACGTCGTCGTCCGCCTGCTTCTTGAGCTGGCCGACCTCGTCGGCAGCGCGCCCGTGGATCCCCTCGATGTAGGTCTTCACGTCGACGCGGAACGTCTCGAGCACGCGACCGCGCTCGTCGCTGGCGGCGGCCTGCATGGCGCGGGCCATCTCGGCCAGGAAGCGCGTCGGCAGGTGCGGCGCCGCGGAGGGCTCGGCCGGCGCGACCGGAGGCGCATCGACGGCCGCCTCGGTCGTCGGCTCGGTCTCCTTCGGCGTCTCGGCGTCCGTTTCGGGGACCGTCTCGGCCGGCGGCTCGCCCGCGACGGCCGCGGCATCCGGGGCGGTCTCCGCGACGACGGATGCCTCGGACGTCTCCTCGGGCTCGCCCTGCGGCCTGCCCGGCTCGCCCGCCCCCCGGGCAAGGCCCCACAGGCGGAAGCCTGCACGCTGTTCGGTCTGCGCCATGATCGTCAAACCCTCTCCAGGCGGGCCGGTCAGGGTCTGGTCCCGCCGACTGCGGTCATCCTAGGTGGGCGTGTCGGTCTGGTGCACTTGGCTAGAGGTACCACCTGAGCGCGGCGGTAGTACCGCCGCTGTCGCGCGGTTCCCTAAGGGGGCTATCATGCGGCGGGCGACGCTTCCACCGACCGAGCAGCAGGAGGACGCCAGATGGAGACGCCGGGTACTCCTTCGGGTCAGGAACAGCCGGGCGGACCGCCCCCGTCGCTCCCGCCGGCCGACTGGACGACGCAGCCCGCCACGCCACCCCCGCCGGCGGGCTGGCCACCGCCTCCGCCCGCGTCCGCCGGACCCGCGCCCGGCTGGCGGTACGGCGGGTTCTGGCGGCGCCTGGTCGCCTACATCGTCGACGCGATCATCGTCGGGATCGTGCTCGGGGTGCTGCTCTCACCGTTGACTCGCACCGTCGTCGTGACCGATGGGGGCGTCACCGTCAACTACGGCGCCTCCGGGCTGCAGACGCTCCTGTCGGCCGTCTACTTCATCGCGTTGTGGACGCTTCGCGGCCAGACGATCGGCATGATGCTCTTGGGGTTGCGCGTCGTGCGCCAGTCGGATGGCGGACCGATCGACTTCGTCACCGCTCTCATCCGCTACGTCATGCTGATCGTCGGTTTCGCGGTGATCCTGCTGGGCGTCATCTGGGTCGCCTTCGACGGCCGCAAGCGCGGCTGGCACGACATGGTGGCGAAGACCTACGTCATCCGGCCGGCCTGAGCCTCGACCGGGCGGACCGTGCTTGTCCACAGGTTCTCCACAGCGGTCGAAAACTCGTGGACGAGATCGCGGCCGCCGGCCCCGATTCGGTGGATAAGCGCATTGACCCGGGCCCCCGTCCCACCGTATCGTTCGGCTTGCCCGAAGGGGCCGTCAGGGACCTCCGGGGCTGAGATCACATCAACGTCCTGGATTGCTCGACCGGTCGCTTCGGGCGCTCCATTGCCCGGCGGGCGTGACCGGCATCCCGGTGTCGGTACCTCGCCGGGCGATCTCCTTTCCGGAGCAGATCCCCGGGTGAGCAACTGGACGCGAACGGACCGTTGAAGCTTCCGCTCGACCGCCGGGCGCGCCTCGACGCGCTGGCGGGTGCCGTGCGCGAACGGACGGCGCTGGTGCCGATCGCCGGTATCGTGCTCGGCTCCGGACTGGGGGACCTGGCGGAGGCGCTCGACGACTCGATCGCCATCCCCTTCGCGGCCCTGCCCGGCTGGCCGGCCGCCTCCGCGCCGGGACACGCCGGCCGGCTGCTGCTCGGTCGCCTCGAGGGCGTGACCGTGGCGATGCTGCAGGGCCGTCTCCACGCGTACGAGGGTCATGCCCCGCGGCTCGTCGTCGAGCCGGTCCTGCTGATGGGCCGACTCGGGGCGCGCACGATCGTGCTGACCAACGCGGCCGGCGGGGTCAATCCTGACTACGAGGCCGGCACCCTGATGGTGATCGCCGACCACCTCAACCTGACCGGTGAGAACCCACTGGTCGGCCCCAACGACGAGACGCTCGGGCCGCGCTTCCCCGACCTCGTGGATGCCTGGAGCCCGCGCCTGCGCCGGCTCCTGGCGCGCGCCGCGGCGATCGAGGAGGTGACCCTCGAGGAGGGCGTCTACGCCGGGCTCCCGGGGCCGAACTACGAGACCCCGGCCGAGGTGCGGATGCTGCGGGCGCTTGGCGCCGATGCGGTCGGGATGTCCACCGTCCTGGAGGCGATCGCCGCGCGCTGGGTCGGCCTCGAGCTGTGCGGCCTCTCGCTCGTCACCAACCCCGCCGCCGGGATCGGTGGCCGGCCGATCCGCCACGAGGACGTGCTGGCCGCCGCGGCGGCGGCCGGGCCGCGGCTCGGACGGGTGCTGCGACGCTTCCTGGCGCTCCTGGCGGCGGAGGGGTAGCCTGCGCTGGACGGCTTCCCACGCCCCTCGCCGCGACGTATCCTTGCCCCCAACCGATCCCCAGCCCGCAGGAGGCAGTAAGAATGACCGGACCCGGCCCCGGCGGCGAGCCAGTCGCCCCCCAGAGCCCAGCCCAGCCGGAGCCTGCGCCCGCCGCGCCTCCGCCCGCCGCCGCGCCCCCGCCCGCCGCTCCGGCCCCCGCCGCCGGCCCCGCCCAGCCGATGCAGATCGGGGGGTGGTCGCCGGTGCCGGTCGCCGCGGGCCCGGCCGCGGGGTTCGTCTACTGCGACTTCACGACCCGGGTGATCGCCTACGTCATCGACGCGGTGATCCTCGCGGTCGTCTTCATGGTCCTGAACACGCTCCTCGTCTCCGTCGCCCTCGGGTTCATGCTGGGCTACGGTGGGCTGATCCTCCTCGTCGTGCTCGAGGCCGCCATCACGGCCGGCTACTTCGCCTACACGTGGTCGACGATGGGGGCGTCACCGGGGCAGAAGGTCCTGAAGCTCCAGCTCGTCACGGACGCTGAGCGCAAGCCGCTCGCCATGAACGCGGCGATCCGCCGCTGGGCGGTCCTCGCCTGGCCGATCGTCCTGGCGCCGCTTTCGGCGTTCGGCGGCTTCGGGCTCGGATGGATCCTCAGCCTGGCCGGGCTCGGGTGGGCGATCTACCTCGCCTACACGACGCTGAGCGACGCGAAGCGCCAGGGCTTCCACGACAAGTTCGTCGGGAGCGTCGTCCTCAAGCCGGCCGCGTAGGGCGGCCCGGTCGTCGGCCTGGCCTGCCGGGCCGGAGCTAGACGGTCGGGAGCTCTCGGCCGACCGCCCGCGCCGCGGCGCGCTTCTCGGCCCAGGCGGCCAGGACCTCGTCCTTGTGGGGGCGGATCGGGCAGTGCCCGTCGCGGTTGCGGTCCTCGTCGCAGTAGCCGAGCGGCACGCACTTGGGGGCGAGGAACGAACCGAGGAAGGGGCTCACCGCGAAGATCTCGTGGCGGATCAGCTGGAAGAGCCGGCGGATCTCCCACTGCGCCATGGTGCAGAGGCGCAGGCCTGACATGTGGATGAGGGCGCGCAGGTTGGTCGTCATGACCAGGTTGGTGCGCGTCGCGTTGGGCATGACGAAGCGCGCATCCTCGCCGGGGATCCCGGCTCCCAGCAGCCGCCCGTAGAGCTCGAGCGACTCGTCCATCTCGGCCACGAAGGCGTCGCGCAGGCCTGGCTCGGCGTCGGCGATCGAGCCCGGCACCATGTAGCTCGGCCGCTTGTAGTTGACGTAGCGCTGCGACTGCTGGTCGAAGGCGACGCCGGCGCGGTGGCGGACCAGCTGGTGGGACAGCGTCCGCGTCACGCCGCTGATGCCGAAGGTGAAGACGATGTGCTCGATCGTCGAGCCGTGGCCCGACTCGATCACCTTCTTGATCAGCTCCTGCTGCTTCTCCGCGGCGACCTGGCCGCTCGTGGCGCGCCGGAAGATCTCGTCGGGCTCCAGCTCCGAGTAGCAGGTCCGGCAGGCCGTGTAGACGAGCGGCACGTAGTAGCGCTGCACGATCTCGCGGTCGGGAAAGAGGAGGGTCGCCTTCATCCCGAGCTCGCGCGCGGCGGGTGAGCGGGGCGTGGCGGTGGGGGTGCGCGCCTCGGCCGTCATGGTCGCCCAGTCTACCGCCGCGCCTGCCGCGGCGCCCACGGGTGGCTCAGGCGCGGCGACCGGCCGCCGATGCCGTGGTGCATCAGCGCGCGCATGAACACGCTCGACCCCCGGTCGGAAACGGCCGGATCCGGCACGGGGCCACGCTCACTCGTGCGCCGCGCGATGCACACCCGCATCGCTCCCGGCGAGGATCGCCCCCGTGCCCCGACCGCCGCCCCGACCGCCGATCCGACCGCCGCTGCCGCCACCGTGGCCCGACACTACCAGGGCGGGGCCAGCGCCTCGACGGTCGGCGCGTCCGGCATCGCACCCTCGGCGGTGAGGGGGATCAGCGCGACGTGGTCGGCGCCCGCGTCGAGCATCGCGCGCAGGCGCGCCCGGACGGCCGCCTCGTCGCCCCAGCCGACGAGCGCGTCGACGAGGCGGTCCGCGCGCGAGGCGACCTCCTCCTCGGTGAAGCCGCACTCGAGCAGGTTGCGCACGTAGTTGGGGCGGTCGAGGAAGCCGCCGACGTGGGCGCGTCCGGCGGCGCGTGCACGTTCCGGGTCGTTCTCCAGCAGGACCGGCTGGGTCACCGCCAGCAGGGGCCGCGAGCGGCCGGCGGCCGCCGCCGCGTCGTCGACGATGCCGCGTGCCCGGGCCACGTGGCCGACCGGCACCAGGAAGGGGAAGGCCCCGTCCGCCGCCGTCGCCGCCAACTCGAGCATCCGCCGCCGCAGCGCGGCGACCACGAGCGGGGGCTCGCCATGCGGCAGCGGCGCCCGGTAGGTCGCGCGGCGGTAGGCCTCGAGGAACTCGCGCATGGCGGTGAGCGGCGGGCGGTACTCCTGCCCGCGCAGGCTCCTGACCGAAACGTCGTGGCTGACGCCGAGTCCCATCACGAAGCGCCCGCCCGACAGCTCGTGCATCGTCGCCGCCGCGGCGTGCGAGGTGAACGGGTCGCGCGCGTAGATCGGGCAGATCCCCACCCCGAGGCCGATCCGCTCCGTCGCCGCGGCGAGGTGTCCGAGGAGCCCGAACGGCTCGCGCCCGGCGCTCTCGTTGACCCAGAAGAGGTCGTAGCCGAGCGCCTCCGCCCGGCGCGCCAGGGCGATGACGGCGCTCGCGGGGACGCGATCGAAGTTGGACCAGGTGCCGTAACGTCCGATCTCGGTGCTCATGCGATGCAGGATATGGGAAGCGGATCGGCGGGCGCCGGCCCGCCGCGCCGTCCCGTCACGGCGCCAGGCTCGCCAGCCCGAAGTCCGGCCGCAGGAGCCGGTCGCGGTGCCGGCGGACGTCGGCCCCGCGGAGCATCAGCGCGCGGTAGGCGCCGGCGGCCCGGATGTCGCCGGCGAGCCGGTAGCCGACGATCCGCCCGCCGGAGAGGACGACCTTGCGCAGGCAGCCGTCCCGACGCCAGCGCAGTTCCTCGTCGCCCGCCACCGCCCCCACCGCGACGACGGGCAGGCCGAGGTGCCTGAGGCTGTTCATGCTCTCGGCGCCGGCGTAGACGGCCCCGCGCCCCAGGACGTTCTCGGCGACGATGCGGCCCTGTTCCACGGCGTTGGGGAAGAGGGCGTGGACGTAACGCTCGCCGGTGAGGCGGTCCCGCGTCTCCGCCACGTCGCCCGCCGCCCAGACGTCGGGGATGCCCGTGGCCAGGCGGTCATCGACCCGGACGCCCCACCCGAGGTCGATTCCCGCGCCTTCCAGGAAGCCGACGTTGGGCCGGACGCCGGTCGCCGCCACGAGAACGTCGGCGCGCAGGAGCTCGCCCGACTCGAGCCGCACGCCCTCGGCCGCCCGCTCGCCGACGAAGGCGGCCGCCTTCGTCTCGAGCCGGACGTCGACGCCGAGCTCGCGCATCGCGGCCACGACGATCGACGCCGTCTCGGCGTCGAGCATCCGCGGCATGACCCGGTCGAGCATCTCGATGACGGTGACCGCGAGGCCGAGTTCGCGCAGCAGGAGCGCCACCTCCACGCCGATGAAGCCCGCCCCCACGATCAGCGCCGTGCGCGCCGTCCCGCCGCGGACACGTTCGACGAGCGCCGTGGCGGCCGAGAGCGACTTGAAGTCGGCGATCCCGGGCAGATCGATCCCCTCGACGGGGGCGTGGAGAACGCTCCCCGAGGCGATCACCAGCCGGTCGTAGGCGATGGGGGTCCCGTCGTCGAGCACGACGCTTCGGGAGACCGGGTCGACCGCCCGCACGCGCACGCCCATCCGGTAGTCGATCTCCAGCCGCCGGTCGACGTCTTGTCCCTTCCAGTAGAGCGGCGCGGTGCGCCCGGTCAGGAAGTGGTCGGCCAGGGCCGGCGGCGCGTAGGGCGGATACGGTTCGGCCGAGATGAGGGTGATCCCAAGGGTCGGGTCGAGCTGGCGGAGCGTCTCCGCCACGGTGATCCCGGCCGGCCCGGCCCCGACGATCACGACGCGCATATCGCCACCTCCGCTTCGGTCTCCACGACCGCGCGGGCCAGCCGGCGCGCGGCCTCGAGGAAGGCCGACCCGGCCCCCTCGAAGAGGCCGCTCACCGCCGGGTCGCCCTCGAGGACCCGCTCGTCGTAGGGGAGGGCATGGCGCGTGTCGAAGAGACCCTCCTGCCCGGCGAGGCGCGCGTCGACCCGTGCCAGTTCCCCGGGTTCACGCACCCGGTTGACGACCAGGTGGATCGCCGGGATGCCCAACTGGCGCGCCAGGCGGGCGACCTGGAGCGCCGTGGCGGTCGCGTTGGCGCTCGGGTCGGCGACGATGATCGCCTGCTGGAAGCCGCGGGCCAGCGCCCGGCCGAAGTGCTCCACGCCGGCCTGCGTGTCCATGAGGATCGCCTCGCCCGGTCGGAGGACGAGCGCGTTCACCGTCGCCGCCAGCAGCGTGTTCTCCGGGCAGAGGCAGCCGACCGCCGGCTGGAGGACGGTGCCCATGACCAGGAGGCGCACGCCGTCGGGGGCGGCGACCCCGAAGCGGTCGACCGCGTCGGAGAGGTCGGGGTTGAGCCGCAGGAGCTGCCCCCAGCCGCCCCCCGGCCGGGCGCCGGTCTTCTCCTCCACGTAGTCGGCGTTGCGGCTGAGCGGGACGAGCGCCTCCGCTTCGGCCGCCGGGAGGCCGAGGGCGTGGGCGAGGTTCATCTGGGGATCGGCGTCGACCGCCAGCACGGTGAAGCCGCGGCGGGCGAGCAGCCGTGCCAGGACCGCCGTCAGCGTCGTCTTGCCGACGCCGCCCTTGCCGGCGACGACGACCCGGAAGCCGCCCGCGTCGCCGGCCGGGCGCACCTCGTCATGACCGCCCATCGACCGTCTCCCTGCGAACCGCGGCCGCTCAGGCGGTCACCGGCACGCGACCCTCGACCTGGATCGTCTCCGGCTCGACGTACGGCAGGCCGAGCGCCTTCCGCTTGGCCTCGATGTGGCGGAGGATCAGCACCGCCGCCTTCTCCGGGTCGGGCTCCACCGCGAAGCGAGCGCCGACGACACCGTCGAGGCCGTCGGCGAGCAGCTTGACGACGTTCTTGCTGCCGAAGATCGGCGGCTGGACGCCGAGCACGGTGTAGATGCCGCTGGCGACGACGTAGGCGCCGATCGCCACCGCCTTCTCCGAGTACCACTCGGGCGCGGCGCCGGCGAGCGGCAGCTGGCTGATGTCGACGCCGAGCGCGTTGGCGAGCGCCGAGGCGAGCACCAGGATGCGCGTGTTGTCGACGCACGAGCCGAAGTGGAGGACCGGCGGGATGCCCAGCGCCCTGCAGACGGCGGAGAGGCCGGGTCCGGCCATGGCGGCCGCCTCCGGCACCATCTGCCCCGCCTTGCCGTTGGCGACGGCGGCACAGCCGGTCACCGCCACCAGCACGTCGTGCTCGATCAGCCGCCGCGTCAGGGTGATGTGCCCGTAATCCTGCGGGATCTTCGGGTTGTTGCAGCCGACGACGCCGACCGCCCCGCGGATCCGCCCGTCGGCGATCGCGTCGATCAGCGGTTGAGGCGTCCCGCCCAGGGCGCCGACGATCGCCTCGACCGAGAAGCCGGCCATCATGGGGACCGGCTCGACCGGGATGCGCACACGCGCCGGGTTCCGGTTCGCGTAGGCCTCGACCGCGCGGCGCACGATCTCCTTGCCGACCTCGAGCCCGTGCTCCGGGTCGAAGGGGATGTGCGTGGCGCCGGGGAACTTCGCCTTGTCCGAGGTCGAGATGACCTGGGTGTGGAAGCAGCGGGCGACGTCGGTGACCGAGGGCATGATGCACTGGTAGTCGACGACCATCGCCTCGAGGGCGCCGGTCATGATCACCAGCTCCTGCATCAGGTGGTTGCCGGCCATCGGCACGCCGCGCCGCATCAGCAGCTCGTTGCCGGTGCAGCAGAGGCCGACGAGGTTGATCCCGGCCGCCCCCTTCTCCTTCGCCAGGGCGACGAGCTCGGGGTCCTGCGCCGCCTGCACGACGACGTCGGAGAGGAGCGGGTTGTGGCCGTGCAGGGCGACGTTGACATGGTCCGCCTTGAGCGTCCCTAGGTTGACCTGCGACATGCGGGGCGACGGCGTGCCGAAGAGGACGTCGGAGAGCTCGGTGGCGATCATCGAGCCGCCCCAGCCGTCCGAGAGGCCGGTGCGCAGCCCGTGGAGCAGGATGTTGACGTAGTCGTTGTCGACCCCCATGTGGGTCCGGTGGAGCATCTCGACGTTCTCGCGGTCGATGCCGCGCGGGGTGATGCCGAGCCGCTCCCAGAGGGCGCGGCGCTTCTCCGGGGCGCGGGCCACGAAGCCGATGCGCTCGCGGCGCGTGCCGAAGTCCTCCATCAGCGTCTCGGCCAGTTCGCGCGCGATCTCGGCGATCGGCCGCCCGTCGACGGCGATGCCGAACTCGCCGGCGAGCCGCTTCAGCTTCTCCTCGTCGGTGATCCGGTAGCCGGTCGTCTGGCCCAGGGCGGTCCGGTAGAAGACCTCGAGGATGTCGCGCCCGTGGTCGGAGTGCGAGGAGGCGCCGGCGGCGATCGTGCGGCCCAGGTTGCGCGCCACGATCACGTCGGCGTCGGCGCCGCAGACGCCCTTCTGCGGTCCTTCGCCGAAGGGGTCGACCCGGCAGGGACCCATGGCGCAGTTACGACAGCTGACGCCCATGGCGCAATAGCCGCACTGGGGCTCCTGCGCGGCGAGGCGGTCCCAGACCGTCTCGATCCCCTCGTCCCGCGCGCGTCCGAGCATCGCCTGGGCGTCCGCCTGGACGCTCATCTTGCGGAAGTCGTTCGGGCTGACCGTCTTCATCGTGCGCCTCCTGCTGCGCCGACCTCGGTGACGGCCGCGCCCCAGGCCCGCCACCCGGAGACGGTCTCCGGGGCGGGTGGGGCGGCCGGCTCGATCGACGTCGCCGCGGCCAGCACGGCGCGGGTCTCGCGCACGCGGCCGGCCTCGATCAGTTCGTTCAGTTCGCCGAAGATGAGGGCCCCCACCTTGCACGCCTCCACGCAGGCGGGCACGCGTCCGGCCCGCACGCGGTCGATGCAGCCGTCGCACTTGAGGGCGACGATCCGCGGCGTCCCGTCGACGATCGCCGCGCCGTCCGCCCGCGGGTGGAAGGTGAGCGCGTCGAAGGGGCAGACGATGGCGCACATGGCGCAGGCGATGCAGCGCGCCTCGTCGATCTCGACGAGGCCGAGATCCGTGTCGCGGAAGACCGCCCCGGTCGGGCAGACCAGCTGGCACGGCGCCGGGTGGCAGTGGCGGCAGCGGTTGGGGAACGCGGTCGTCGGCGTCGCCCCGACCTGCACGTGGATGCGCGTGCGGGGCGGCGGCTCCTCGAAGAGCGCCAGGTACGGATCGCGGCTGCGCGAGTGCTCCACGGCGCAGGCGAACTCGCACTGCTGGCACCCGACGCAGCGCTCCGGGTTCACGAAGACCGTCTGCATGGTCTCGCCTCCTGCGGGGGCGCGGCCGTCAGCCGCGTCCGCTCCCGCTCGACATCCGCGCGCCCTGGCCCACCATCGGCACGCACCAGCCACCCCCGTTGCTTCGACCCGGGTAGCATCGTCCCGCCGGGGCCGGTCGCGCCAGAGCCGAAGGGCCCCTCTGTCGTTCGGTGGTGAGCCGCCCAGGACCGTGGAGGCCGCGATGACCAACGTCCATCTCCTCACCGCCGGGTACGTCCGCGAGGGCGACCGCGTCGCCGGCAGCGTCACCTTCGTCCGCGACAGCGGTGCGCTGATCGTGACCGACCCGGGCATGGTCGCCGCCCGCTCGCTCATCCTCGACCCCCTCGCCGCGTTGGGGATCGACCCCGTGGCGGTGACGCACGTCTTCCTCTCGCACCACCACCCCGACCACACCGTCAACGTGGCGCTCTTCCCCAACGCCGAGGTGGTCGACTTCTGGGCGCGCTACCGCGGCGACCTCTGGCTCGACCACGAGGGCGACGGTCACCGGATCGGGCCGCGCTCGACGATCTGGCTGACGCCCGGCCACACCGAGGAGGACGCCTCGCTCATCGTCGAGGCCGACGACGCCGTCTACGCTTTCACCCACCTCTGATGGCGCGCCGATCGGACGCCGGCGGTCGACCCGCTCGCCTTCGACCAGTCGGCCCTCGAGCGCGAGCGGGAGCGGGTCCTGGCGGTCGCCGACATCGTCATCCCCGGCCACGGCGAGCCGTTCCGGGTCCGCCGTTGACAGCAGGCACCACCGCCTCGCCGTCGGAGGGTTGACCCAGTACTTCCGACGGAGTACCGTCGCCGCATTCGACGGTCGCGCGGGCCACGCGCTTGAAGGAGTGTCTGGCTCCGCACAGCGCTAGGCGTGGTCGCGGCTCACACGGAGCGCCGACCCGGCGGCGTCGGCAGCACCTTGGCGCGCCTCCTCGAGGGCCGCGTCGCCAGGCGCGTGGGGCCCGCAACCTCTCCGGGGTCAGCACCTCCGGAGCGCGCTCCTTGCCGATCTCGAGATGTACCGCGAGGACGATGGCTGGCCGATCCGGCCGCAGGAAGCGATCGGCGATCTCCGTCGCACGATCGGGCCGAAGGACATCGGAGCCCCCGATGTCACGCGGGACGCGACGCCGCCGCAGTCGCACGTTGCGCCCGCGCGGCGCCGCCTTCGTCAATGTGTGTTGGGCGATGGCAGCGTCAGCCCGGCAAGAGGTCGTAGGCGATCCGGGCGGCGAAGCCGAGGATGATCAGGTTCCCGGCCAGCGACGTGGCGACCCGCAGCCCCCCCGAGGCGTGCCGGTGGAGGAGCGCCCCGGCGGCGGCGAGGAGGGTCTGCCAGGAGAGTGACGCTGCGAAGGCGGCGGCGACGAAGGCCGCCTTCTCCGCCGGGCCGCTTCCCGTCGCGCCGAGGCCGAGCATCAGTGCGGCGAAGTAGGTGACGGTCAGCGGGTTGAGGATCGTCAGCCCGACGAGCTGGCCGTAAATGCGCAGCGCCGACGCCGGCGTCGCGGCGGGGTCCACCTCCCGCGCGTCGCGCCGGGCCACGGAGAGGAGGCCGCGCAGGCCGATCGCCGCGAGCACCCCCACGGCGGCGACGCGGAGCGGCGTGGTGACCGGCTCGAGGAGTGGCGCCAGGGCGAGCCCGGCAAGCGCCGCCACGAGCGCGTAGAGGCCGTCGGCGGTCGCCGCGCCGGCGCCGGCAGCGAAGGCGACGCGGAAGCCGCGCCGGACGCCGGTCTCGATGATGAGCACGGCGATCGGGCCCACGGGGATCGCCACGCCGTAGCCGGCGAGCGCCCCGGCGAGGAAGGCGTCGGGGACCATCCGGGCATGGTAGGGCGCCGCCCGGCGTGCCGTGGCCCGCGCGCGCGGGTGCTACCCTGAGGCGCGGAGATGGGAGCAACGCGCCGCATCGGCATCCTGACCGGGGGCGGGGACGTCCCCGGGCTCAACCCGGTCATCAAGAGCGTCGTCTACCGCGCGACCGAGCTCGGCTACGAGGTGCTCGGCATCCGCCGCGGCTGGCAGGGGCTCACCCACCTGCGCCAGGGACCCGATCCTGACGCCGAGTGCGTCCGCCCGCTCGACCGGATCAACACCCGCGGCATCGACCGGACCGGCGGGACCGTCCTGCACACCTCGCGCACGAACCCGCGCAAGATGCGCCGCGACCGGCTGCCGCCGCACCTGGGAGCGGAACGGCTCGCCGCGCTCGAGGTCGCCGACGGGATCTACGACCTCACCCCGGTCGTCCTCGACAACATCGCCCACCTCGGCCTCAGTGACCTCGTCGTCATCGGCGGGGACGACACGCTCAGCTTCGCCCACACGCTCGTGGAGATCGGCGTCCCGCTCGTCGCCATCCCCAAGACGATGGACAACGACGTCCAGGGGACCGAGTACTGCATCGGCTTTTCGAGCGCGGTAACGCGTGCCAAGGAGCTGATCACGCGCCAGCGCACGACCCTCGGCTCGCACGAGCGGATCGGCGTCTTCCGCATGTTCGGCCGCGAGTCGGGTTTCACCGCCCTCTACACCGCCTACGTCACCTCGGCGCGCTGCGTCATCCCGGAGGCGCCCTTCGACCTCGAGCGGCTGATCGAGCTCCTGGTCGAGGACAAGCAGCGCAACCCGAGCCGCTACTCGTTCGTGATCGCCTCCGAAGGAGCCGTCTGGCGCGGCGGGAGGGTCGAGGAGCTCGGCGAGGCCGACGCCTACGGCCACCGGCGCAAGGCCGACATCGGCTTCGCCCTGGCCGACGAGATCCACCGGCGAACGGGGGAGGAGACGGTCTCGTCGGAGCTGACCTACGACCTGCGGAGCGGCGAGGCCGACTCGCTCGACCAGATGGTCGCGATCACCTTCGCCAACGTCGCCATGGACCTGCTCGGCGACGGCGTGCGCGGCCGCATGGTGGCGATCCGGGACGGCAAGTACGCCCACGCGCCGCTCCCCGACCCGGGACTCGGCCCGCGCCGGGTGGACGTGCCCACGATGTACAACGAGGCGCGCTTCCGGCCCCAGTACTGGGACCGGCTCGGGCTGCCGCTCCTGCTCGGGCCGGTCGTCGGGGCGCCGGTCGCGGCGACCGGCGCGGCGCTCGGTCAGGCGGTCGGCTAGAAGTTCTCGCCGCAGCCGCTCTCGTCGGGGAGCAGCGGGCGCAGGCCGAGCTGGTAGGTCGCCCCGCCGCTCCGCCAGTAGGTGAGCTGGTTGGAGCTCGCCAGGTCGGCCATCGCGCCGTCGAGGTCGCCGCCGGAGAGGACCCCGCAGCGGACGTCGTCGGCGGCGGCCGGGGTTCCGAAGGCCGCCAGCGGCACGGCGAGCGGCCAGTCGCGGATGTTCACCATCCCCGGGTCGGGGGCGCCCGACGGGTCGGCCGGCCGGACGGTGATGCGGAGCGCGTCGTAGACGTAGGCCGCGTCGGGGCCGACGACCTGCGCCCCGAGCCAGGAGCGGAAGTCCGTCAGCTGCTCGTAGATGGCCCGCAGCGCGGCGCGCGCGTCGTTGCCGCCGGAGCCCTCGAAGAGGGCGTAGGCCGAGACGACGTGACGGGCGCCGCCGGCGACCACGGTGAAGGTGGTGGTGGGGGCGTCCATGATGCCCGGCCAGTCGTAGTGGGCATCCGGCCCGAGGAGCCCGGCGTCGCGTGCCGCCTCGAGGATCCGCTGGATCCCCGCCTCGCTGATGCGGGTCTGCTGGAGGTTGGGGAGCGCGGGACCGGGGTAGATCTCGATCTGGGGGCCCTCGGTGACGATCCGCCCGTCGCCGAAGAGCGAGAAGATGGGCAGGTGGGTGAGGGCCCAGCCCGGCCCCATGAGGCCGCCGCCGATGTCGATCCGCAGCACCAGGTCGGAGGGGCCGGTGGGGTGGTCGATCCGCCCGCCGTCGTCGGCGGTGCAGGCGGCGGCGACGAGGAGGGCGGAGGCGGCGATGACGAGGAGGCGTTTCATGGGCCCGCAGACGGCCCGCGCCGTGACACGGTTCCGTGCCGCCCGCCGGCGCGGTGTCGTAGGCTCTTCTCCGTGCGAGCGATGCCTCCCGACCTCCCCGCCCGGTTGGCGCGGGTCCGCGTCGACGGCGTCGCCGGCCTCCCGCACGCGGAGCTGACGCTGTCCGCGGTCACCGCCCTGACGGGGCCCCAGGGCTCGGGCAAGTCCCAGCTGCTGGCCGCCATCGTCTGGCTGGTCCACGGTCGCCCGGCGATCGGCGGGACCCGCACCGAGCACGGTGCACCCGGGCCGCGCGTCACGGCCTGGGTCGAGACGGCGGCGGGGCTGGTGGCGGTGACCCGCCGGGAGAGCGGCCGGCTCCATCCCGTCGCCATGGAGG
>Ga0209212_1005452_pt1 | contig 15130 bp, 16 predicted proteins | sample RifGroC2_FD_183996 | JGI IMG/M metagenome (GOLD analysis project Ga0209212, IMG submission 183996) | Groundwater microbial communities from Rifle, Colorado, USA - Groundwater C2 (SPAdes) (version 2) | ecosystem: Environmental > Aquatic > Deep subsurface > Groundwater | place: Rifle, Colorado... | reverse complement strand
AATTATAGCTTACTATAACTGATTAAATATTTTCATGTACTAAAAAGTTTAGATTTTATTTTTTCTTTAAGTTCTTCTAATTTTTCATTTAATCCATCTTTACAAAATGATTCATCTTTTTTTACAGATTTAATATCCGCCACAGAAAGAATTGCATGTAAATCAACAAAAGCAGGAGTTTTAAATATCTCAACAATTTCATCGTCTGTTAAATTAATTTTTCCTGACACCATAAATCCTAAAACCTGATGATACTTTACCAGAAGGTAAACGCTGTTTATAAAATCTTCGCCAAATCCCAATCTGTAAAGAATTGAACTTGATTTTTTCGCTCCTTTTACAGGATGCTCGGGGTCTACTTCATTTTCATTTTTTTCAATATCATGCAACAGTGCTGCATAAAGAAGGATTACTTTATCGTATTTTCTTAATTTATTAAAGTCTTCGTGTTTTTGCACGTTCTTTAATACTGATATTGTATGAAAATCCAAACAATAATCATGAATTTGATGTTGCTTACAACCTATTAGCCTTTTCCATTCGGGAATATATTTGATAATATTTCTTATTAAATTATTTTGTTCTTCTGAAAGATTCGGGCAGTTTATTTCAGAACCACTTTCAAAAGAACAATCATTTAAATCAGCCTCTTTCCAATCTACTGAAAGAAGCGTTTCGTTCAACTGCTTAATTTCATTAGACAGTTGTGAAAAAAGACATTCTTTTTGCTCTTTTTGTTCATTCATACTCATAAGTATAATTTAACATGGACAAATGTAAAAAAAACTTAATAAATCCCTATAAATTCTTCAGATAATCTCCAACTTCTCCGATAAATAAGATAGACGCAGCAGTTGGTAAAAATTTTAAAAGGTGATTGGTCTTAGAATGATAACACTTGATACAAATTTAACATTATATCCCGGCTTATACTATTACTTGCCAATGGTAAAAAACAGTAATAGTAAAGCCTATTCTGCTATAGACCAATATTCCGATGCTCAAGCTGCAAAAGGCACGAAAATAGGGCAACATGGTCAAATTATTCAATCTGCTGAAAACACCCAAGATGCAGATGCTGCAAGTAAAGTTAAGAACGTTCCTACTGATGCTGCAACCCTTATTGAAACTTTAAAATTAGAAATGCCCGAAAGTAAACTTGCAATTCTTAAATTAATTCCTCATTCAGAATTGCTTCAATTTTTATCTTTACTTAACAAAGAACAGCTCCTCAGCGGTTTGAAACTTTTTACAAAAGAAAAACTTCTTCAATTTGTCGGCAACCTTTCAAAAGAACAACTGCTTAAAATGCTTACTAAAATGTACATTTCTACTGATCAGATTTTGGAACATTTTTCAATTAAAGAATTAAATCACTTTTTATCAAGCAAAAAAATCGAAAAATCAAATATGCTTAAAATTTTCCAATCACTTTCCAAAACAGAACTTTCACAGATTGCAGAAGCAGCAACAGGCGTTCCTCAAGGAAATAAAACTCAAACCCAACTTTTTAAAGTTATTGGAGACCTTAGCACAGCACAAATTACAGACGGTATCAAAGGACTTGAATACAAAAAAATGCGCGGCATCGTATCAGAAATGCTTAAAGAGGATTCATCCCTTTATATGGAATTTACGCAGCAATCACTTTTCAAACAAACAATAAACTTCCCTAAATCTTCTCTTGTTGAAGGAATGGGGACTATTGATAACGATGAATTAATTAAATTCCTCGACAAATTACCGGATAACTTCCTTGCGCTTGTGACTACACAAATGGATACAGATACATTGGCACAAATACTTGTTAACGATTACCAAAATCTTTTAAGCCAAATATCCGCTTAAAATATAAATTTTACTAATTGCTCACCTTTACTCCCCTTACAGACGTAAGTCAATTGTAAGGGTTTTTTATTTTTTGAGTTATTTTGATAAATCAAATTTATGTTAGTATTATAAGAAGCTATCTAGTTAAAGTTTCTTTCTTTCTGGAACTGTCATTGCGAGGGCTTTAGCCCGTGGCAATCCAAAAAATAATGACTGGTTTTAGATTGCTTCGTCGCAAGCTCCTCGCAATGACAATCGCAAGTTTTAACCAGATGGGTTCTAAAAATACAAATTTAAATAGTAAGGAGAACAACTATTATGCAAAATCAATATCTTTTACTGGCAGAAAATATAACTTATAAAAACAACAAATTAAGCTGTATAAATATAATTGACCAGCTTATGACAATAAAACTTCCCTCGGAATTTCAGTTTGACCTTGTAGCAATTTGCGGTCCGGGCTGGAATGAAGGAGATTATAATGTTTCAATCAGAGTTCAGCTTGATGAAGGCGAAGTTAGTGAACTCGGGCAAACACAGGTGAAAATTCCAAATGAAGGATTTACATATAATGCGCTTGCTTCTGATTTAAAAGTAATGATTCCTGAAAATTCAAAAAGCATGAAGTTTTACGTTTACAGAAACGATGAATTAATGATTGAAAGAAAATATCAGATTGCATCATTATTCATACCTCAAGAACCTGAAAAACAACAAGAAGTTAACGCGTAAAAAATCATTATTTAAAAATAAAAAGGGCGAGCGAGTCGCTGAAAGCGACGGAAAGCGAGCCAAAAAACTAACTCTAGCCCCCTTCCTTGAGGGAGGGGGTTGGGGGTGGGTGTAAAAAATAATTTAACAAATACTTATTTAAAAAGATATAAAAAGGGCAAATGCTAAATGCAAAAAATCAAAGCAGCTTTTTTTGATATAAAAGAAACAGATCAAAAATTTCTTGAAAAAAATAAACCTGAAAACTGTGAATTTGTTTATATTCAAGCTCCATTTCATATAGGGCTTGACGATAATCTTGAAAAAATAAAAGATTCAGAAATTCTTTCAATTTTTACAAGCTCTCGAACTTCCGAAAAATTACTCAAGAAACTTCCCAACCTAAAGCTTATTACGACAAGATCAACGGGTTATAACAATGTTGACCTTGAGTATTGCAAAGAAAAAGACATAGCTGTTGTAAATGTACCGAGATACGGAGATGTTACCGTAGCGGAATTCACATTTGCGCTTCTTTTAAACGTAATAAGAAAGGTAAATATCGCCCATGCTGAATTACGACAAGGCTCGATTAATCTTGAAAAATATACAGGAAATGATTTACTGGGGAAAACAATAGGAATTATAGGCACAGGAGCAATCGGGGCATACACAGCAAAAATTGCCTACGGCTTTGGCATGAAAATTCTAACTTATGACCCGTTTCCCAGCGAAGAACTAAAAGAAAAACTCGGTGTTGAATACGTTGAGCTTGAAGAATTATTCAAAAGGTCAGATATAGTCAGCCTTCATGCTCCATCGAAAAAAGAAAATTTCCATATGGTAAACGATGAAGCTTTTTCTGAAATGAAAGACGGTGTAATTATAATCAACACTGCCCGCGGTGAAATCATGGACACAAACGCGCTTTATAATGCTATTCAGTCAGGTAAAGTTGCGGGCGCGGGATTGGACGTTCTTGAATGTGAAGAAATTATTGCAAATGAGGAATTATTTCTTTCCAAGATTGACTGCGTAAAGAAAGACTGCCTCGAAAAAACCCTTATAAATCATAAACTTCTTGATATGCCAAATGTTATAATAACTCCGCATATAGCTTTTGATACGATAGAAGCAATACAGAGGATTTTGCAGACGACAGTTGACAATATTAACGGCTATATTCAGGGAAATATTATTAATAAAGTAATATAATTTAACTATTTAATCATTCTATTTTAATAAAATCACCGGGATTAACCAATTTAGAATGTACCAGAGCTTCTATATCACTATTTTTATGCCTTACACAGCCATGAGAACGGTTGCCCCCGATAGATGAAGGTGCATTAGTTCCGTGCAAAAAAGTTCCTGATATAGTAGTATTTCCTGATTTAGCATCAAGGAATCTGTCATATATTACATGTGGACCATAATCAGACGGTGTTTTTTTGACTTTTTGGGTATCATCAGCGTGATTATACGGCGCATTTCCTATTCTGGTAACATATAACAATCCTGACGGTGTAGGTGTTTCAGGTTTACCGACAGCATCAGAATAATTTTTGACAAATTTGCCGTTATCATCATACAAGTAAGTTTTATGAGCTTTTTTATTAACCACTATTTGCGCCAAAACAGGAACTCCTCTAACTTTCAACTGAGGAGAAGGCACTTTCTGCTGCTCATTAAACTTTTCTATCTGAGGATCCAGCATATGTTGATGAGATTTAAGCTCATCCATAGTAATTTGTGTTATATATGGATCTTTTGTAGGTTTATCAATTTCATAAAGCCTGTCCACAACATTTTTTTGTCGCGTTTGTTTATCTATTTCAGGATATTTAAATGTTTTAACCTTACATTCTTCAGGATATTTCCATTGTTTAACGTACCCCTTTTCTGGAGAAGATTCCCATATTGATTTTCCCTGAATTTTTTTCGCTGATGATTTTTCAGGCTTGACAGTCTGCTTGACAGCAGGATTAGAAAATTTTTTCTGTCCAATTAGTGTACTTTTTTCTCCCATTTTTCACCTCTCCAAAAATTTGTCTTATATAATATTAAACAATTTTGAAAGATGAAAATTGCCAAAAATTTTGAAAAAATATTTATAACCCTTTACGTTTTTTAATCGCCAATTCAAAAACATCTACATACTTTTTAGCAGACTCTTCCCAGGTGAAGCGTTTTTTCATGGCATTTTCAATCAGGCGTTTCATTCCGTTTTTATTATTGTAATAAGTATAAACAGCCCAGCCGACAGTATCAAAGAGCGATTCGGCAGTTAAATCATTAAATTTAAAGCCTGTGCCTTCCCATGTTTTTTCGTTAAAATTCTCTACGGTATCATTAAGACCGCCTGTAGCTCTAACAATAGGAAGCGTTCCATATCTTAAACTATACATCTGATTTAATCCACAGGGTTCAAATCTTGACGGCATGAGGAAAAAATCAGCGCCCGCCTCGATTTTATGAGCAAGTTCATTATTGTAGCCGAAATAACATCCCATTTTATCGGGTAATTTATGTGCCGCATCTCCAAAATAAAAATGCGACCAGACTTCTCCGTCCCCGAGCAAAACAAATTGCGCGTTAAAATCAAAAAGTTTATAAATGGCTTCTGCAAGTATATCAATCCCTTTTTGCCTTGCCATTCTTGAAACAATTCCAAAAACGGGAATATCATCTTTTACAGGCAAGTTAAACGCTTTTTGTAAATCTCTTTTGCATTCTTTTTTACCTGAAAGATCTTTAATAGAGTAATTTTTAGCTATATATTTATCTGTTTCAGGATTCCATTCTTCATAGTCACAACCGTTAAGGATTCCGTATAAGTCATTTGCTCTTTCCCTTACTACTCCTTCAAGCCCCCAACCATATTCAGAAGTTTGAATTTCTTTTGCGTACCCTTCACTTACGGTCGTCAGCAAAGTTGAATGATAAATCCCGCCTTTCAAAAGATTTACTTTATTGTCAAATTCGAGTTCAAGAAAATTAAAATGTTCCCAGCCAATGCCCAGAACATCCATAAGCCCCTCATAAAAATCTCCCTGATACTGCATATTGTGTATCGTAAGGATACTTGCAGCTTTCCCTAACCTGTCATTTCGGTAATCCGTATTTAAAAACACAGGTATTGCAGCGGTTTGCCAGTCATTTGCCTGAATCACATCAGGATAAAAGTCTAGTTTTTTACAAAGCTGAAGACATGCTTTTGAGAAAAATGCAAACCTGTTGTCATTATCCATAAAACCCTGACCGTTTTCGTCATTATAAATACCTTTTCGTCCAAAATATCCTTCATGCTCTATGAAGTACACAGGAATATCAGTGTCAGGAAGCTTCCCTTCAAAAACACCGCACCATACTTCACCAACAACTCCTAATGGTGTTCCCATAGCTCCCGGAATTTCTTTTAATCCGTATTTTTCTTTATCAATCATATAATATCTTGGCAAAACCAATCTTATGTCATGCCCCAGCTTTGCAAGTTCTTTCGGTAAAGTCCCAACAACATCAGCAAGTCCGCCTGTTTTGGCAAAAGGGACAGCTTCCGATGCGCATATTAAAATCTTTAATTTATTTTGCATATATTAGACCTCAATTTTTTTCATTAATTTAATTATTTTTAATTTTGCTTTAAACATATATTACAAAATAAATTAACATTTTGATACATCGTAATATAATTTAAGACTTAAAATAAGTACATATTTATATAGCTTTATTATGGGTCTATAAATTCATTTTTCTTATAATTACAGTTTTTTTTGTTATAATTCTTCAAATATTATTGTAATTATTAGCACTAACCTGTAATATAGCAAAGTTATCTAATAAAGGGAGGTTCTTATGAACAAAGAAGATTTAGTAAAAGAAGTAGCTAAGAAAACAAAATTATCACAAAAAGACGTAGCTGAAATCCTTAACGCTACAATCGAAGCTATCACCAAAACAGTTTCCAAAGGCAAAAAAGTAACATTAGTTGGATTCGGTTCATTCGAAAGCAGAAAAAGAGCAGCTAGAATGGGAAGAAACCCACAAACAGGTAAAGAACTTAAAATACCTGCAAAAACAGTTCCTGCTTTCACAGCTGGCAAAAAATTCAAAGAATTGGTTGCTTCAAAGTAATCTCTGCCTAAAATTTTTAGCAAAAATATCCGGGTACTTAGTACTCGGATATTTTATTATTAAGAAAGTTTAATCAGCTTAAACACAATAGAATTGTATATTTTAGTCATTTTTATTTTTAATGTGTAAACTTTATAATATTTTTTTTGCATAAAATGTCAATTTTTATCTTTCAGCGGTATTATACATAATAGAAAACATGTTCAGGCAGTTTGATGAGAGAAATTAATGGTTAGTTCTGCTACAAATTTAATCCAAACTAAATACGCCGATTTAAGCGTTGGTGTTAAGCATAGAGATTTTGAGATTTTAGAACGAGTCGAAAACAGAATTTTAAATTTTTTACAAGAAGATAAAGAACTGGAACAGCCGGTAATATTATCAATAAACTCAAGAGCCATTATAAAACTTACTTATTTTCTTGGCGGTTTATCAAAAAGACCTGTCGCTATAGGCGTCGCGGGTGAAACAGCCAGCGGAAAATCCAGTTTTGTTTATGACATGGTTGATGCCGTAAATTCTGTCCATGCTCGAATGGGTAAAGAAGAAAACATCACTAAAGTTAATGCCGATAATTATTACTATGACAGATCAAAAGAAGTTAAAGCCGCAGGCGGAATAGCCAAATTTGTCGAAAATTATGACCTTGATGCTCCGAGCGCTGTTGATCTCGAGCTTTTAAAGACTCATATAGAAAAACTTATTTGCGGGCATGACACCATGACCCCTAAATATTTTTTGGATGGAACTGCTATAAGAATCGACAATCATATCCTCTGTAAAACAAACCCTATCATTGTTTCAGAGGGTATTTTTAATTTAAACGATAAACTTAAAGATGTATTTGATTTTTGTTTCTATGTAAATGTTTCGCCGGAAGCGCAAAGAGAAAGATGGTTCAGACGGGCAGAAGAAAGAGATTTTAAAGGCGAACAGGCAATAAAAGCTTTCGCGAGTATTATGGATAAAACAAAAATCCATATTAAACCGACTGTAAATAATGCTGATATTATTATTAACGGCGAAGCAAACCGCGAAGATTATCGAAAATGCGCAGAAAAACTTTTTAATATCTTCTGGGATTTAGCAAAAGTACCTGTTTAAATTGGCTTTTATTTAATCTAAAATTAAATTGTCATTCTGAGGGCTTTAGTCCGAAGAATCTGTCCAGTTTGCAAATATAGCTTATAATTCCAAAAGTGACAGATCCTTCGGCGTTGCCTTAGGATGACAATAAAGGCAAAAAAGGACAAACATCTTGAACTTAACAGTATTTGCAGGAACTTTTAACCCGATACATATTGCGCACCTGATAATTGCGGAATCCGTACGCGCGGAATTAAACGCTGAAAAAATCCTGTTCATCCCGTCTTTTAGTCCGCCACATAGAGAAAATGATATCGCCACACCAGAGCATCGTCTGAATATGGTCAAATTAGCCATAAAAAACAATCCGCATTTTGAAGTTTCTGATATAGAGCTGAAACTTCAGGGGACTTCTTATTCTTACAACACAATTCAGGAACTTTACAGACAAAATCCTCAACTCGAAGAGAAAATTAACTTCATAATCGGCGCAGATGCTTTTAATCATATAGAAAGCTGGTATAAACACGAAGAACTCGCGCAATTAATTAATTTCATCGTGCTAGCCAGACCAAAGAGCAAAGAAGTAGAGGAAATCGTAAGCAATTTAAGCCTGAAAGATTTCAGCTATAGATTCGTGGAAGCTCCGAGGATTGATATTTCTTCTTCTTACATAAGACAGCGAATTAAAGAGAAAAAATCCATAAAATACCTTGTGACAAATGAAGTAGAAAACTATATTATAGAAAATAAGCTTTATTTGAATTAAAGGAAGTATGGTAAAAATGATTCACTTTGAGATAGTCCTATTTCATCTTTTTATTATAATTATCAATATCTTAGTATATATAGCAATACTTCAACTTAGTAAAAGCAAACATTTAAAATTAGCTGTAAATGTCGTTTTTCTCTCTATTAATATTTTTTATGTTGCAATTGCTTTAGATGATATATTTTTAAATGGTCGTTATTTAGGGGATTTGTGGGAATTTCTGTGTTATAAAATATCACCAAATCCTTATCTTTTAATTACTACAATTTTTTCATTATTAGCTTTATTTTATAGACCAACAGCAAAAGGCAACTAAAATGACAACAAACTCAATAAACATAAAAGAGTGGATAAAAGACAGACTTCAATGCGATGAAGAGAGATATCTTCATTCTCTAGGGGCGGAAGAAAAGGCAAGGGAACTCGCAGTCAGGTTCGGGGCGGATATGGAAAAAGCAGCGCTCGCGGCACTTATTCATGACAACGCAAAATGCTTTCCTTATATAGAACTTGTAAAAATGGTGGAAGATAATAAATTTCCTATACCTCAAGATATTATTGATAACCACAAAATCCTCCATGCCTTTGCAGGAGCTTATTTGGCGCAAAAAGAACTCGGAATTGATGATGAAGATATTTTAAACGCCATAATATATCACACTACAGGCAGAAAAGAAATGAGTCTGCTCGAAAAAATCGTTTATCTTTCCGACAAACTGGAAACGAAAACAAGACCCCCTGAATATCTGGATAAAATCAATAAAGTTCTTGAAGAAACAAACGATATCGACAAAACGATTCTTTTGACTATAGATTTAACAATAAGAAGCCTGCTTGACAGAAAACTTGTGATAAATTCCCAGACTATAGACGTTTGGAATTATTTAACAGCAAAATTTTCAAAATAAAACATTAAAATATTATTAGTTTTATTTGCCGATACAGAAAAACCTAGTATAATAAACTAGTATGCTTATATAGATAATAAGTATTTAATCTGTTTTTTGTAGCTGGTAGAATTAGTAAGTATAGAGGTATAAATTGAGCTTAGAAGAATATTTAGGGCTATTTATTGATGAATCCAAAGAAAACTTGCAGGTTTTAAATGGAAATTTATTAAAGTTAGAAAAAGACCCTGATAATACAGAAGTTTTAAACGAAATATTCAGAGTCGCGCATACTTTTAAGGGTATGGCTAAAACAATGGGCTTTAACTATACATCAGATTTAACCCATAACATGGAAAACCTTCTTGACCCGTTAAGAAGCGGTAAAAAACAGGCGACAGGCAAAGTTGTTGATCTTCTTTTCAGTTGTCTTGACAAGCTGGAAGGTCTTGTTGACAGTATTGTAGATAAAGGTTCCGAACACGAAGACACTTCTGTAAATCAGCTTGTAAAAGACTTACAGGCAGCAATTGACAACAAAGAAACTTCCGAGCGTGATACATCTGTTTGTCAAAAATTGGAATTTAATCAATATGAACAAATCGTAATTAATGAAGCAATTGCGCAAGGTTTGAATGTAAAAGAAGTAACCGTATGTATTTCAAATGAGTGTGTGCTCCCCGGTGTCAGAAGCTATATGGCTAATTCAGTGCTCGAAAACATGGGAGAAATTATAAAATACCAACCTTCTGTCGAAGAAATAGAATCAGGTGTTTTCCTAAAAACAAAGGACTTTGACTATGTAATTAAAGTTTTATTGATTACACACGAGCCTGACGAAAATATTATAGACAAAATTAAAGATATATCAGAAATTGCAGAAGTTGAAACTTCTGATATAACTGCTGAAACTCAAATAAATCAAAAATTAAAAGAAAATAATATCGAGCAGACTGAAGAAATTCAACAACCGGAAGAAAACAAACAGGAAGATAATCAGTCGCAAAAAGCAATTTCCAAAGTTGTTAATCAAACTATAAGAGTGAACGCAGGCAGACTGGACAAGCTTATGAACCTTGTCGGAGAGCTTGTAATCAACAAAACAAGAATTTTCGAGCTTTCAAAAGGACTTGAAAATAATGACCTGCTGAATTCTGTAGGTTTCATGGAAAATATTACCGGAGAAATTCAGGAAATCGTAATGAAACTCAGAATGGTTCAGGTAGATCAAGTATTTAACAGATTCCCGCGCCTTGTGAGAGATATTTCCAAAAACCTGAAAAAAGAAGTGAATCTCGTAATTAAAGGCAAAGAAATAGAAATTGACCGTGCTGTTGTTGATGAAATAGGCGATCCGCTCGTTCATTTAATCAGAAATTCGTTGGATCATGGTCTTGAAACACCTGAAGAACGCATCAGAAACGGCAAATCAGCCAAAGGCACAATAGAACTACACGCCTTGAACGAAGGCGATAATATCCTCATAAAAGTTATCGACGACGGAAAAGGAATTGACCCCGAAAGAATTAAAAGCAAAGCCATTGCAAAAGGCTTTATCACAGAAGAAGCCGCGCGCTCTTTAGACGAAAGTGCTATTTTTAATTTAGTGCTAAAACCTGGTTTTTCTACAGTAGAAGTAGCAACTGATTTATCAGGACGCGGAGTCGGAATGGATGTGGTCAAATCAAAAGTGGCTTCACTTGGCGGTACAGTTGACATCAGCTCAAAAATAAACAAAGGTACAACTGTTACAATAACACTGCCGTCTACAATGGCAATTATTCAGGCTTTAATTATAAAAATAGGCGAAGAAATTTACGCAATGCCGCTCAATTGCATTAATGAAGTAATTGATATAACAGCAAATCAAGTTAAACAAATTCAAAACAAAGAAGTTATAACCGTCAGGGAAAAAACCATTCCGCTTATACGCATGCCGGAATTTCTTGAAACACCTGATTATGTAGATGATCCTGAAAAACCGATTACTGTAGTTATAGTAAAAAGCCATGAAAAATATCTTGGAATCTCGGTAACAGAACTTATCGGTCAACAGGAAGTAGTTATCAAGCCGATAAATAAAAAATTGTGTTCCGAACATTATATTTCGGGAGCGACAACTCTTGGTAATGGCGAAGTAGCCTTGATATTAAACATTAATAATTTAGTTTAGGAGTCTTTAATGCTTGAAGATTTAATTAAATCAGGTCAAAAAGAAATACAAGTAATCATATTTAAACTTGGAAGCGAAGAATACGCAGTCCCTATCAACGTTGTCCAAGAAATAATTATGCCCCAAAAAGCCACCAGAATTCCAAAATCTCCTAAATATGTCGAAGGGGTTATTAATTTAAGAGGAAACATTGTACCCGTAATAGACGGGAAAAAGAAATTCCTGTTAAAAGAGAAATCGGGCAATTCCACAATTGATAAAAGAATTATGGTTCTGGAAGTGGAAAACGAAACGACAGGACTGATTGTTGACAGCGTAAATGAAGTAATCAACCTGAATATAAACGAAATCGAACCGCCTCCGATTGACCTCGAAGAAAATACCGAAATATTCTGCGGAATAGGAAAATATAATAACAGATTATTAATTCTTATAAATTCGGAAAAATTTATGGCAATTAATGAAGAAGCCAAAAAAATTGAGGCTTTTTCTAAAGTAACGGAAGTAATTAAAAAAGCTCGTATTGCTGTTTAACATAGACCACAAAAGGATTAATTAATGAAATTAGATTTAGATAAACTGTTAAACCGCGTTGATGCAATTCCCGGCAATTTTCACATTGCAATAAAAGTTGCCAAAATGCTTGATGACTTTAATGTAAACATTCAGGAGCTTTCTAAAATTATAGGAACTGATCAATCTTTTACCGTGCAGCTTTTAAAACTTTGTAATTCAGCGCAGTTTGGATTTTCCAGAAAAATTGTAACCGTAAATGACGCAATAACACGACTTGGATTTAAAACTTTGAAAAGTCTTGTTTTTGTAGTGGTGTCAAAAGGGTCTTTTAACAGACCTGTCGAAGGCTATGATCTTTCCAAAGGTGAATTATGGAGGAATTCTTTGTCATGCGCGGTATATTCCAAATATCTTGCTGAAATTTCAGGATATAAAGATCCGGAGCTGGCTTTTACAGCAGGATTATTGAGAGATATAGGCAAATTAATTATCCATGAATACGTAAAAGAAGAATATGATAATATTATTAACCTTGTAAACACTGAAAATATAGGTTTTTCAGAAGCGGAAGAAAAAGTTTTAGGCTATAATCATTCCCAAGTCGGCGCTAAAATTGCGACAAAATGGAATTTTCCAAAAGTTCTTGTAGAAACAATCGAGTTTCATCATAATCCGAAAAAAGCTAATAACGATTGTGTGGATAAAAAACTTATAAATATTATCCATGTGGCTGATTCTATAGCAATGATGCTCGGAATAGGGATAGGAAATGATGGAATGATGCATAGCTTGAGCATGGATTCTCTGGAGAACCTTGGAATAGATATAAATTCGGTAGGGATCGAAACATTAATTTCTGATATGGTAGACTTAAATTCGGAAATTGATTTACTAATGGCAAGTATAAGTTAGATTAAGAAATAAATAATGAGTAACGTGATAAACATAGGAATGAGCCAAATAGAAATAGCATCAAAACCCGGAACTGTACTGGTAGCTCCGAGTCTTGGTTCGTGCATAGGTTTGGCAATTTATGACCCCGTGTCAAAAATTGGAGCAATGGCGCATATTGTTCTGCCTGATAGCGCAAAAATCTTAAAGCCAACTGAAAGTTGCGGAAAATATGCCGATACGGCGGTTCCTGAAATGTTAAAAAAATTGTTTTCAGAAGGAGCGAACAAAAACAAACTTATAATAAAAATGGCGGGCGGGGCGCAAATGTTTAATTTCGAAAAAGGTGCTAATGTATTAAACATAGGTTTAAGAAATACGCTTGCAGTTAAAACAGCACTTACAAAAGAAGGACTAACCTTAATAAAGTCTGATACGGGCGGAAATAAAGGCAGGACGTTTAAACTTGATGTACAGACAGGTGTTTTTTCAGTAAAATTAATTGGTCAAAATGAAATTGAATTATAATAAATTATAGGAGGATAATAATATATGCCTAAGGTACTAATTACAGATGACGCTGCATTTATGAGAATGATGCTTAAAGACATTCTCACCAAAGGCGGCTATGAAATAGTCGGAGAAGCTGTTAACGGAAATGAGGCAATTGAAAAATATAATCAATTTAAGCCTGATCTTGTAACCATGGATATAACTATGCCAATATGCGATGGGATTACAGCTTTAAAACAAATAATGGCTTCCGATCCTGCGGCAAAAGTTGTTATGTGTTCCGCGATGGGACAACAGGCAATGGTTATTGAATCCATTCAATCAGGCGCAAAAGATTTTATAGTAAAACCATTCCAGCCTCAAAGAGTGTTAGAAGCTGTTAAAAAACTTATCGGATAAATCCTAATTTGTCATTGCGAGGAGGAGGAAAACTCCGACGTGGCAATCTAATACCTTAAAAATTATTTATGTATTACAAAAAGTAGCAGGGGGAAACTCAGGCTACTTTATTGTTTTTAAGATAAGACTCTTTAGCTCATAAGACTTAAACACAAGTTCTTTTTCAAAATTCGCCTGTTCAAAAAGATTTTCTTCCATCCCGTTAACTTCTACATAGGATGAAAAGCTTAAATCCGTTTCTAAAGAAACTTTTTGCTCTTTATCTGACAAATTCATAAGCCTTAGGACAACGCCATCGCCTTTATCAGACAGTTTTACCGCGTAAGTATAGATGTTTTTGTTGTTTGTTTTGAAGAAAGATAGTGGAATTGCACTGAAAGCATCGTTGTTATTGCCAACATCCGCAATAATATTCCCCAAAAACTCATCAGATTCTTTAAAAAGTTCAACAGGGTTTTCAACTGCGCAAATTGCATATCTTACGGCATGTTTTCCCAAACACTGCGCCCCATTAGTATCTAAAGGAGGACCTGCTGGAAAATTCCTTGTATTAAGCGAAAGTTTTGACAATTTTCCGACTGCCCGTAAAACTGTTATATAAAACTCATTTTTGCTTACGCCGTATTCAGAAAGCCCTTCTGTAATTATGCCGAGCCCCTGTGTCCAGACAAATCTTTGCATTGGCGCGGTATTTGTCTTTAATTCCACTCCTTTTGGAATAGGCATATTTTCTTTTAGGCTGTAATCAGGATTGAATTCGCGTTTTATTATCCCAAAAGTATTTTCTGCAAAAGTTTCGGTTACTTTCTCATTAAACGCAAATTTTATCTGCAAAATATGATCTTTAGATTTATTTTCCCAGATTGTATTAAATTCTGCCCGTTTTGAACCGGAAATAACAGAAATATCCGTTGTTATTATAGTTTTATAGGTTTCAAGACTTCTGTGGTTTTCAACTTCATCAAAATATGCGGGAATATCCGACTCGTAATAAACCCTCAAAACACTTCTTAATTTGCCATTTTCTTTGATTTCAGTCTTAATAAGCTTTGACTTAAGAGGTTTGTCATTTTCCAAAGGCGAATAATTGTAAGTATCACCAATATCCGCCCTGTCATAAAAATAATGCAGCCCGTCAAATTCTTTATTTAACTCAAAATCCGTTAATTTTAAAGTCCCGTCAGAATTTACATCTATTTTTATGCGTGAATTTTTGAT
>Ga0209212_1005451_pt1 | contig 15133 bp, 16 predicted proteins | sample RifGroC2_FD_183996 | JGI IMG/M metagenome (GOLD analysis project Ga0209212, IMG submission 183996) | Groundwater microbial communities from Rifle, Colorado, USA - Groundwater C2 (SPAdes) (version 2) | ecosystem: Environmental > Aquatic > Deep subsurface > Groundwater | place: Rifle, Colorado... | reverse complement strand
CCCAAGTAAGCCGATCTTGTACCGATGAGCGACAAAATGTCGCCTACCGAGTCCGGGAAATGCCCGGTACGGCAGATTCGGGAGCGATGGCAGGTGAAAAAATCATGGGCAAAAGCTCAGGAGAGGGTGTTGGCAGAATGGAGCACGGATTCAGGTTAAACTGAAAAAATCGTATTCACGATCCGCTTACTCTGGCAATGGTGCGGCGATTGTCGGAAGGGCTCAAGCTGCCAGCGGATGTGCTGATAGCGGATTATGAGTTGCACCACGCCGCCTAGCAAACAGCACAAGTTGTTATAATGCCGACAGACCCAACCCTAGGGAAACGCGGATTAATTCGTTTTCGTCGTTCCCGCAAAGGCGGGAACCCAGTAAAATCAAGCATCTGGATCCCCGCCTTCGCGGGGATGACGAATTATCCGCATTTCCCTAGCGATCATCATTACGGGGTATCAACAGGGGTATAAAGGTAATGGTAAAAATGTAGTTCAATAATGGGCGATGGTTTCAGGCTTGTTTTCGATTCCTCTCTCCGCACCATCTTCAAATCAAGGTAGAGGGCATGCCTTGATTATCTTGTCAGCATGGCTGACCCGGCACTTGGGGAATTCACATGACATTGTCCCGGCAACGTGAGCAGAACCGCCTCCTGAAATATCTTCCTTATCTAGCCGTTCTGCTATTGCTGGCAGCGGCGGCCTGGTATTTCACGCGCCCCGAACCGGTTCGCGTGCAGTTGACTAAGGTCGAGCACGGCACGGTGGAGGCGACAGTGAGCAATACCCGCGCGGGGACGGTCAAGGCATGCCGCCGCGCCAAGCTGGCGCCGACGGCGGGTGGGCAGATCGCGCATCTGCGGGTTAAAAAAGGTGACCGGGTCAAGGCCGATCAGATATTGCTGGAACTATGGAACGACGACTTGCAGGCGCAGGCGCGGCTCGCGGAACAGCAGCTTAAAACGACAAGTACGCGTGTCGATGAGGTGTGTACCGTCGCGGATTTGAGCAGCAAGGAGGCTGGACGTGCGCGGCAGTTGCGCGAGCGCGGTTTCATTTCGCCGGAGGGGTTGGAGCGTGCCGAGGCGGACGCGAAGGCCAAACAGGCTTCCTGCACGGCGGCGCGCAGCGAAATCGCGCAAAGCCATTCGCGCATCGATGTGGCGCAGGCCGGTTTGCGGCGCATGGTGCTGCGCGCGCCGTTCGACGGGATTGTCGCGGACATTAGCGGCGAGCTGGGCGAATATGCCACGCCTTCGCCGCCCGGTATTCCGACCCCGCCCGCCATCGATCTGATCGATGACCGCTGCATGTTCGTCAGCGCGCCGATCGACGAGGTGGATGCGGCCAGCATCAAGGCAGGGCAGGTGAGCCGCATCACGCTGGATGCGATCAAGGGCAAGTCGTTTGCAGGCAAGGTCAAACGTGTCGCACCCTACGTGCTGGAGCTGGAGAAGCAGGCGCGCACTGTCGAGGTGGAAGTGGAGTTCATTGAACCTCCTACAGCAGAAAACCTGCTGATTGGCTACAGCGCCGATGTCGAAATCGTGCATGCCTCACATGAAAAAGTGCTGCGTATCCCCACGCAAACCTTGCTGGAAGGCAAGCGCGTGCTGCTCTACAGAACAACCGATGGCGTGCTGGAAGAGCGCGTGGTGGCGACCGGTTTGGCCAACTGGGAATACACCGAGATCATCTCCGGGTTGAACGAAGGCGAGCAGATCGTGATGTCGCTCGATCAGGCCGGGGTGAAGGCGGGTGCGCGTGTGCAGCCGGAAATGGGAAAGCCTGTTAAATGATTCTGTCATGCAGGGCGGATGAGTTCTTGGAAGATATCAAATGATTCGGCTAGAGCAAGTCAGCCGCATCTTCGACGTCGGTGACCAGCGGGTTGCCGCGTTGCGCGAGGTCAACCTGAATATCGCGGCGGGCGATTATGTTTCGATCATGGGGCCGTCCGGTTCCGGGAAATCCACTTTGCTCAATTTGATCGGTCTGCTGGATCGCCCGAGTTCCGGAACTTACCGGCTGGACGGCGGCAATGTCACGGATTTGTCCGATGAACAGCAGGCCAGGGTGCGCAGCGAAAAAATCGGCTTTGTGTTCCAGGCGTTCCATCTGGTGCCGCGCCTGACCGCCGCGATGAACATCGAGCTGCCGCTGATCCTGGCGGGTATTTCCGCCGCCGAACGCGAGGCGCGCGTGGCGCAACTGCTGGAAAATTATGGCCTGGCGGATCGCGCCGATCACCGTCCCGACCAGCTCTCTGGCGGGCAGCGCCAGCGCGTGGCGATTGCGCGTGCCACCAGTATGCACCCTGCCGTGCTGCTGGCCGACGAGCCGACCGGTAATCTCGATCAGACCACCGGCAAAGAGGTGATGAACCTGCTCGAGCAACTCGTCGCGCAGCAAGTCGCGCTGATTGTCGTGACCCATGATCCGGTCATCGGTGGGCGGGCGACGCGCCAGGTGCGCATGGTGGATGGGCAGATTATTTCCAACACGCAGCGGGACGCCTGATTTTGACATCATGTTAATCGCGGCTTTTAAATCCACCCTAACTCCCACTTTGCAAAAGGGGGCAAGGGGGATTTGCAGTGGCCCCCACACAGGCATCATGCCATGAACCTCGCTGACACCTTACTTTTCGCCTCGGGCAGCCTGCGCGGCAGCCGCGCCCGCACCTTGCTGATGATCCTGGCGATGTCCATCGGCGTGGCGGCGGTGGTGGTGCTGACCGGGCTGGGCGAGGGCGCGCGCCGCTATGTCATCAACCAGTTTTCCTCGCTGGGCACGAATCTGGTTATCGTGTTGCCGGGGCGCACCGAAACGGCGGGGCTCGGACCGGGCATGCTGCTCGGACAGATTCCGCGCGAACTCAGTCTGGACGACGCGCAAGCCCTGTTGCGCAGCCGCGCCATCGGGCGCATCGCGCCGCTGACGATCGGTTCGACGCAAATTTCCCAGGGCGCGCTCAACCGTGAAGTGGCTGTGCTGGGCTCGACGGCCGAGTTGTTGGAAGTGCGCCACATGATTTTGGGGCAGGGGCAGTTTCTGCCTGCCGGGGATGTGCATTCCAGTGAATCGGTGTGCGTGCTGGGCGCAAAGATCAAGCGCGAACTGTTCGGCCAGCAGAATGCTGTTGGCGCCTGGGTGCGGCTGGGAGACCGGCGTTTTCGCGTGGTCGGCGTGCTGGCGGCGCAGGGAGAGTCGATGGGCTTCAACACCGATGAGATTGTCATCGTGCCGGTCGCCTCGGCGCATATATTGTTCAACACTTCCGGCCTGTTCCGCATTCTGGTGGAAGCAAAAAGCCGCGATGCCATCGAGCGCGCCAAGCAGGATGCGGAACAGATATTGTTCCAGCGGCATAACGGCGAGAAGGATGTGACGGTTATCACGCAGGATGCCGTGCTGGCTACTTTTGACCGCATTCTGCGCGCGCTGACGCTGGCGGTAGCCGGCATCGCCGCGATCAGCCTGGCGGTGGCCGGCATCCTGATCATGAACGTGATGCTGATTGCCGTTTCGCAGCGCGTCCGGGAAATCGGCCTGCTCAAGGCGTTGGGCGCACCCGCCGCACAAATCAGAAATTTATTTTTTGCCGAAGCGATCCTGCTGTCCGGCATCGGCAGCGTGGTGGGGCTGATCCTCGGCGAAATCGGTATACGGGTGATTGCGCAAGTCTATCCGGTGTTGCCGGTAGCCGCGCCGTGGTGGGCGGTGCTGGCGGCATTCGGCACGGCGCTCGGCACCGGCATCCTGTTCAGCGTGTGGCCGGCGCGCCGCGCGGCGCGGCTCGACCCGGTGATGGCGCTGGCGCGGAGTTGAGATGTTATTCCCCGACCTGATCCGCCTCACCACCTCCAGCTTTTTCGCCTACCGGCTGCGCAGCTTTCTCACCGGCCTGGGCATCGCCGTCGGCATTGCGGCGGTGATCCTGCTGACCTCTATTGGCGAAGGCTTGCATCAATTCGTGCTGGCCGAGTTCAGCCAGTTCGGCACCAATCTGATCGCCATCCAGCCGGGCAAGAAACAGACGCACGGCGCGAGCGTCGGTATGTTCGGTTCGGTTCGTCCGCTGTCCATTGAGGATGCGCAGGCGATACGCCGGCTCCCCTTTATCCAGTATGTCAATCCCAGCGTGACGGGCAATGCCGAAGCGCGCGCCAATGGCAAGACGCGCCGCACCACGGTGATTGGGGCGGGACACGATTTCACCGATGCCTTTGCGATCAGGGTGCAGACCGGCAGTTTTCTGCCCGATGATGATCCCACTCAGGCGCGCGCTTTCGTCGTGCTCGGCTCCAAGGTGCGCCAGGAATTGTTCGCCGTGCAGAACCCGCTCGGCAGTTACTTGCGCATCGGCGGGCAACGCTACCGGGTGATCGGCGTGATGGAGCCCAAGGGGCAGATGCTTGGTTTCGATCTCGACGACACCGTGTTTATTCCCGCCGCGCGCGCGCTGGAATTATTCAACCGTCCGGGGCTGATGGAGATACAGGTGAGCTACCAGCCGAATGCCGATCTGGACGGCGTGGTGCGCAGCATCACCGCGCTGCTCAAGGAGCGGCACGGCAGCGAGGATTTCACGCTGGTTCCGCAGGAAAAGGCGCTGGAAGTGCTCGGTTCGGTGCTGGACGTGATCACTTTCGCGGTCGGCGCGTTGGGCGGAATTTCCCTGCTGGTGGGCGGTGTCGGCATTTTGACTATCATGACGATGGCTGTCACCGAGCGCACTTCCGAGATCGGCCTGCTGCGCGCCTTGGGTGCGCGCGAACGGCAGGTGCTGGCGCTGTTCCTGGGCGAGGCAATGCTGTTGTCGGCATTGGGCGGCTTGGCCGGGCTGACGCTCGGCGTCGGCATCGCACAAGGCTTGCACCTGCTGTTTCCCGCGTTGCCGGTGCATACGCCGTGGCTGTTCGCCGTGCTCGCCGAACTCAGTGCGGTTACCATCGGTCTGGTGGCGGGCGTGATGCCGGCGCGGCGCGCGGCACGGCTCGATCCGGTGGAGGCGCTGCGTGCGGAGTGAAAATGCGAACTTACGGAAAGTATGGACAATAATGCTGCTGTTTGCCTCCACCTGGGACCATACAGGCGCTGAACGTATGGGTGGACAAGGCGTGCAGGGGGCAAGCGAGAATGAAGGATGTTTGCAAGCCTAATGAATCAACCCGATGGTGATTATCGCTTCGTATGTCCCGTTTTTGCCGTAGTGGTTTGAAAAAGCATGTTTCGGCAGCGTTGTCATGGTCGTCATGACTTTATCGTCCAATCCTGAATCGAGCATAAAAAACCTGTCATGCACATCCGGCGTATCTGGATTGTCATGCATCCGGGCAAATACATGGATTTGATAATCCGATGAAAAAAAGGATTCAGGATGGTTTACACTGACTTCAATATCTTTTCCTGGCGCCTTGTCTCCTGTGTTTATCCTGATTTCATACGGCAAACGAGGCCCCGCAGCATGGGCTTCAAAAACATCCTGAATTAAGGGGGAAGCAGTGACGGATATTGTGACATCCTGAGTAGCGTCAAAAGTGCCGGCAGGAAATATGACCGATGCATATCCCTCGAGATCAACCGCCTCTCCGATAGGAGGGATTGTGGCAGCCACCGTGCGTTTTTCCAGGCTCATTATGGTGACGATAATCGATGCATCGGTTTCACCTGTCACCTCAACCGAAATATCATTTTTCTTTTGGAGTGTTACGGGTTTCGTAAGTATCTTAAACTGCTCGCCAATCTCATCAGGCGTGGCGACAAGCTTCCCGTTTATACTAACTGCGCCCTTAGCCATCCTTTGCTCACTGTTTATTCCGTTTTGGATCGAAACGAAAAACTTCTGATTGGCATCGTGAACGGAAAAATGCTTAACCACCCGTTGGGGCTTGCCGCTTTCACTGGAAAAAAATTCTGGGCCGAAGACCAGAGAATGCCCATGGGCAAAAGAAACAAGACCAATGCAAAAATACAGTGACAGCGCAGCCAGAATAAAGGTATTGGATATCTTTCCCATGATCAATAATTCCTCTAAAGATGCCGATTTCGGATGACCAAAAATAACCATCGTCCCCATCCTGCAAGTCTGTGCTTAAGCATCTCGTTCATTTGCGCTGGATCGACCCCGCCCTTGCCGGCATTGATCGCCAAGCCGACGAGCAAGCCGAGCAGGCTGCCCTTGCCGCCGCGGTATTCTGCGATCTTGCCGGCATTGGTGTCAACGATCAGCCTCTTCCAATATAAAATAAGCCTGAAGGCGGATCGCATTTCCAACGAAAACTCATCATCAATGGGTCGACGAACAAGGCGTGAACAGGCGGACAGGCCGGACAACAATGCAACCAAAGATGTGAACGATGGAGAGCAATTGTGATGCCAGCCGGAAATCATGGCCTTCCCCCTATTTTTTGCGACATCTTCTGCAACGTCATCGACAACTACGGCGACATCGGCGTGTGCTGGCGGCTGGCGCGGCAATTGGCGCATGAGCATGGCCTCGCGGTCAGACTGTGGGTGGATGATTTGAACAGTTTGAGCAAGTTGTGCCATGAAGTGGACGCCACGTTGGAGAGCCAGCACTGTCGCGGCGTAGAAGTGCGGCATTGGGCCAGGCCGTTTCCCGAAGCACAACCTGCCGAGCTGGTGATCGAAGCCTTTGCCTGCAAGTTGCCGCAAAACTATATCGAGGCGATGGCGGCGCGGCAGCAATCGGTCTGGATCAATCTCGAATATCTCAGTGCCGAAGACTGGGTGCATGGCTGTCACGGCCTGCCATCGCCGCATCCGAGCTTGCCGCTGACCAAATATTTTTTCTTTCCCGGCTTCACCAGACAGACCGGCGGGCTGTTGCTGGAACACGGCCTGTTCGCGCGGCGCGATGCTTTCCAGAACGATACCGCGCAACAGCAGGCATTCTGGCAGTCGCTTGGTATGGAAATGCCAAGCGCAGAAACATTGAAAATCTCGCTGTTTGGCTACGAGAATGCCGCGCTGGCCGGGTTGTTCGATGTGTGGGCGAACGGCGCGCAGCCGGTGCTATGTCTCGTGCCGGAGGGACGCATCCTGCCGCAGACCGGGCAATACTTCGGCGATGTCGCGCCGTGCGCGGGCAGCGGTTACGCATGCGGCAACCTGAAAGTGCGCGTGCTGCCGTTTGTCGAGCAGAAATACTACGATGAACTGTTGTGGGCATGCGATGTCAACTTCGTCCGTGGCGAGGATTCCTGCGTGCGGGCGCAGTGGGCGGCGCGCCCGTTCGTGTGGCAGATATACCCGCAGCACGATGCGGTACACTGGGACAAACTGCAAGCTTTTCTGGATTTATACAATGTCCCGCTCGGCGCGGCGGCGGGTCAGGCGATGCAAGACCTGTGGCGGGCGTGGAATAGCGGCGGAGGGGCAGGGCAGGCCTGGCCTGCCTTCGCCGCCGCACGGGGCGAGTTGAATGAGTATGCGCAACAATGGGCGCGGCAATTGGCCGCAAATAATCTGGCGTTGAATTTACTGGATTTTTCTCAAGAAATCGGTAGAATGCGCGCCTTGAAAATTGAGGGCAGCAAACATGAAAACAGCACAAGAAGTTCGCGTAGGTAACGTCATTATGGTGGGCACCGATCCTATGGTCGTGCTGAAGGCGGACTACAGCCGCTCGGGTCGTAACGGCTCGGTGGTCAAAATGAAGATGAAAAATCTGCTGACCGAATCCGCAAAAGAAACTGTATTTAGCGCCGACGATAAATTCGAACAGGTCATGTTGGATCGCAAGGAAGTGACTTATTCCTACTTTGCCGACCCGATGTACGTGTTCATGGATGGCGAATACAACCCGTATGAGATCGAAGCCGAAAGCATGGGCGACGCGATCAATTACATCGAAGACGGCATGCCGTGCGAAGTGGTGTTCTACAACGAAAAGGCCATTTCGGTTGAATTGCCAAACACCATCGTGCGCGAAGTTATTTATACCGAACCTGCGGTGCGCGGCGACACTTCCGGCAAGGTGATGAAGCCGGCCAAAATCAACACCGGTTTTGAATTGCCCGTTGCCGCCTTCGTCGAAATCGGCGACAAGATCGAAATCGATACCCGCACCAACGAGTTCAAAAAACGCGCTTGATTTTTGTTGAGTGACTTAATAAAAAGGCCAACTGCGAGGTTGGCCTTTTTTTCGGCCGCCGTTTTTCGGAATGCTGTAATGCGAATGCCGGGGGGTAGGCTATCCGCAAAAGCCCGCCGCCGATGGTAGAATGCCCCGGCGATTGACGGCGGCACTTCAATGAAACTTGAATAGCATACTGGAATGGTGCAACAAAACGACGAACTAATTCAGGCTCAGGCGGAGCTGCGCGATTTCAAGCGCACGGTGTTGGCCTTGCGTCAGGAGCTGGAGACTGCCCATGCGGAGATGGACGCGCGGCTGCGCAAATCTGCCGCAGACGCCAAGGCCGAGGCCGCACAGCTCGAATCCACCGTGGTCGTGTTGCGCGAGGAGCTGGAGGAGGCGCGGGCGGAACGCGAAAAAGCGGTGCAGCAGGCCATTGCCGCCAGCCACAATGATATCCAGCAATTAAAGGCAACTATCGCCGCGTTGCGCGATACGCTCGAAATCGCGCGCATCGACAAGGATAATGGCATTGAAAAGGCGGTCAGCACGGCGAATGCCGAAATCGCCCAATTGCATGGCACAATTCGCGCATTGCGCGAGCAGATCGAAATACTGTCCGCCAAAACGACAGCCTGAACCAGCCTAAAACCAGAGCCCACCGAAGATGGATCAGACAACTGCCAAAACCGGAAAAACGAAACCTGCCGCGAACAATGACGTGCAGCAGCGCCGCCGCCTGCACACGGCGGAATTGCTGCTTACAGTCTCGCACAAGATGGCGGAGTTCGACACGCTTGACGAGGTGCTCAATGCGCTGGTGGAAATGACCACCACCCAGCTTAACGCCGCGCGCGGTTCGCTGTTTCTCAACGATCCGGCCACCAATGAGCTTTATTCGCGTGCCGCGCAGGGCAATATCCAGCGCGAGATCCGTATGCTCAACACCAGCGGGATTGCCGGTTTTGTGTTCACCAGCGGCGAGCCGCTGATCATTCACGACGCCTACTCGGATACGCGTTTCAACCGTTCCGTCGATGAGCAGACCGGCTTCGTCACGCAAAACATCCTGTGCGTACCGATCAAGACGTTGAAAGGTGAAGTCATCGGCGTCGCGCAGACCCTCAACAAGCGCAAAGGCAAATTCACCACGCATGATCTGCACCTGCTCCAGGCGATGACCAGCCAGGGGACGCTCGCGCTGCAAAGCGCGCAGTTCATCGAGCGCATGAAGGCGCGCCACAAGCAGGAAATGGAATTTATCGATGTTGTCTCCGAAGTCACCGCCGATATCAAGCTCAGTTCGCTGTTGCAGCGGGTGATGGGCGAGGCGACGCGCATGCTCAATGCCGAGCGTTCCACGCTGTTTCTCAACGACGAGAAGACCAGCCAGTTGTGGTCGGAAGTCGGGCAGGGGCTGGAGTCGATGCAGATCCGTTTACCCAATCACCTCGGCATCGCGGGCGCGGTATTCACCTCGGGCAAGTCCATCAACATTCCCTATGCCTACGCCGACCTGCGTTTCAATCCGGGCTTCGACAAGAAGACCGGGTTTTTTACGCGCTCGATTCTGTGCGTGCCCATCGTCAATAAGCACGGCAAGACCATCGGCGTGACCCAGGTGTTGAACCGGCGCGGCGGGCCTTTCACCATTGATGACGAATCGCGGCTGCGCGCCTTCACGGCGCAGATTTCCATCGCCCTGGAAAACGCCAAGCTGTTCGCCGATGTGCAGGCGATGAAAAACTACAACGAGTCCATGCTGGAATCGATGTCGAACGGGCTGCTCACGCTGGACGGAAACGAGCGCATCGCCACCTGCAATGCGGCCGGCCTGCGCATCCTCAAGGCGCATGCCGATGAGGTGCTGCACAAGCCGGTGGCGGAATTTTTTGCCGGAGAGAATGCCTGGGTGCTGGAAAAACTCAAACAGGTGGCCGAAGGCGGGCAGCAGCAGACCTCTATGGATGCGCCCCTGCAAGTGGCGGGTGAAACGCTGTCGGTCAACTTTACCGTGCAGCCATTGCTCGATGCCGACCAGAAGCATATCGGTTCGATGTTCGTGATCGAGGATATCAGCAGCGAAAAACGAATCAAGTCCACCATGTCGCGCTACATGGATCCCGGCATCGCCGACCGGCTGGTCGCCGCCGGCGCCGAGGTGCTGGGCGGCAAGAACGTCGAATGCACGGTGTTGTTCTCCGACATACGCGGCTTCACCACGCTGACCGAGCAGCTCGGCGCGCAGGGGACGGTGGCGCTGCTCAACGAATATTTCACACTGATGGTGGATTGCATTCAGCGTGAGGAGGGCATGCTCGACAAGTTCATCGGCGATGCGATCATGGCGGCATTCGGTATTCCGGAAGGCCACGAAGACGATGCCGACCGCGCGGTGCGCGCCGCCATCGCCATGCTCAAGACGCTGGAAACATGGAACCGCCAGCGCATCGGCGAGGGTAGGCTGCCTGTCAATATTGGCGTCGGCCTGAATACCGACAGCGTGGTATCTGGAAATATCGGATCGAAGAAGCGCATGGATTTCACCATCATCGGTGACGGCGTCAACCTGGCTTCCCGCCTGGAATCCGCCTGCAAGCAATATGGCACCAAGATACTGATCAGTGAATTCACGGTGCGCAAATTGCAGGGCACTTACCGGAAAAGGGAGGTCGACCTGGTGGTGGTCAAGGGCAAGACCGAGCCGGTGTCGATCTATGAAATTCTTTCCTACCACACCGAGGAGACATTCCCCAATATTGCCGAGGTGCTGGAGCTGTTCAAGGATGGGCTGGCCAGCTACCGCGCCCGCCGCTGGGATCAGGCCATCAAGCTGTTCAGGGAAGCCGCAGCGCTCAATCCCAACGACAAACCGAGCCGGATTTATATCGAGCGCGCCGAACATCTCAAGGCTAATCCACCGCCGGACGATTGGACAGGCGTGTGGGTGATGGAGTCGAAATAGCCTGCCGCTGTTTTCAGCCCGGTCGGTCGCGCGACGGGATGCGGTAGAGCCAGATCACCATCATCAGGCCGAAAAAAGCCAGCGCCAGTTGCAGCCAGCCATCCCGGATGAAAAAAATGATCGAGCTGCCGAAGGTCAGGGTCATCATGGCTACCGCCACCAGCTTGACCCGCCAGGGAATGCTCCGGTGGGTGCGCCATTCGACGATCAGCGGGCCGAGAGCCGGATGGTTCATCAGCCAGTTGTAGAAGCGGTGCGACGAGCGGGCGTAACAGGCGGTGGCCAGCAGCAGGAAGGGTGTGGTCGGCAGGATCGGCATGAATATGCCGACAATGCCGAGCAGCAGGAACAGCGTGCCCAGTGCGGCAAATGCAACCCGCACCCACAGGAAACGATGCTTGCGCATCTCGTGGCTGTAATCCTGGCGCTCGTGGGTCTTGGCCAGTTTCAATCTATCCCTCTCAACATTCCGATAAACCGGTCGATTTCATCTTGTGACATGCGCCGCGATGTTTCGAATTGCGCATGGGCTTGCGGGTGCTGCATATCCAGGCGGATGCCCCACAGCGGGCGGGTGCTGGTGGGCAGCATCGCATAGCGCACGTCGCCGAGCAGCCCGGAATCCTCAGGGTGCAAGGCCAGATAGCCGTCCGAGAAAAAGTCAAAGCGCCGGATGTCATGATGCAGCATCGAGTCGCGAGAAAGTGTCGGCAGGTCGCGGGACCGGTCGAAGGCGCGCGCCGTATTACCCGGATAAACTCGCACGGTTCCGCCCATGCCCGCCCGCACCGCGTCGACATGGTAGATGCCGCCGGAGCGGTAGATCGAGCGCCACAGCAGCAGGTTGCCCATGGTTGGCTTGACGGTCAGTTTCTCCGCTTCGTGCCCGCGCAACACAATGATTGCACGCATCGCATCTTCGGCGCGCTGGTGCTGGAGCCAGCCGACGGATAGATACGCCGCCGCCAGCAACAGGCCGATGCGCGCCGGCAGCGTCTTGCGCCAGCGCAGGCCGGCGAACATCGCCGCGCCGAGGATCAGCGAAAGCAGCGGGTCGAAAATCGGCACGATGCTCCAGGCGATGCGCTCGCCGGTAAACGGCCACAGCAGGTGCGTGCCGTAGCTGGTGCAGGCATCGAGCAAGCCGCTCGTGGCGCAACCCAAGAAAGCATACAGATAGATGCGCCGGAAACCGAGCGGGCGCCCGAATGCCTTGAATGCGGGCCAGAGAATCAGCGCAACCAGCAGCGCCCCGGCGGGAATAAAGATCAGGGAGTGGGTGAACTGGCGGTGATACTCCAGCGTCAGCAGCGGGTCGGTTGACGACCGGATCAGCGCATCGGTATCCGCCAGCAGCGCGGCAAGAAAACCCACCGTCGTGGCGGCGCGCGTTTCGCCTTTTTTGCTGCACGATTGCGCGAGCGTTCCGCCCAATAGTCCGTGAGTCAGAATATCCATCTGATGGCGCTCCTAGCCATTCCAGTTGGTTGTCAAAGAGAGACAATCAAGTGACTGGTTATAGCCGCGTTCCATGCAACAGGAGCCGCAAGCCATTTTCGGTGCGGCGGTATTGGGGGCGGAACAGGGCTGCCACGGGGCATGACTCCGGTGAATGTGGCGTCCGGTAAAAGTAGGCAAGGGCATGATCGGCAAGTCGGCGTCCGGCCTGATGCCGGGGTGGCGAGTTTATCAATTGTCCGAATGGGTGTCCATGCAAAGCCGCGCACCTGGCAAGCCGAGCCTCCCTCTGTATGGCCATAAACCACGGTGTGCTAGACTCAATAAAATTTAAACCAGAAGGATGATCGCCATGAAAAAAATTCTGCTGATTTTGTTAATGCTTGCCAGTGCAAATGCTTTCGCCGGGCTCAATAAATGGGTAGACGCGGACGGCAAAGTGCATTATTCGGATCAACCGCCTCCCGCCAATGTGAAAGCGCAGACGCTGCGTGTGACTTCCGATGCCGCCGCTTCCGCGAGCGCGCCTGCCGTGCCGAAAACCATCGCGGAACGTGAAGCGGAGTTGAAAAAGGCTCAACAGGCCAAGAAGGAAGCTGCCGATAAAGCCGCTCAGGAACAGGTCAAAAAAGAAGCAGAACAAGCCAATTGCGCCGCAGCGCAACAGGATTTGCGCGCTCTGCAGGAGGGTCTGCGCATGATGGGAATCGATGCCAAAGGCGAACGTTCTTATTTGGACGATGAACAGCGTAAGCAACGCATCGAAAAAGCCCAGCAGGATATCGTGACTTACTGTAAATGATCGGGATTGGGTGAGCCGCATTTCCTCAATCTCATGTTCAGCGATGCCCGCCTGCGCGGGCATGGCAACCTATCCGGCATCTCCTTAAAAGTAGCCATCAAGCAACCCTTTTGAAAATAGCGATTAGCCATGCTGAACAAACTAAGTGACTTTCTCTCTACGATCATTGCTCCTGCCAGCGTCGAGAGCCGCCCCGAACACACCCTGCAACTGGCAACTGCCGTGCTGTTGATCGAGGTCATGCGCTCGGATGCCAATAGCACAGTCCAGGAGCAGGACACGATACTAAAAATCCTCAAGGAGCATTTTCATCTACCGGATGCGGAAGTGGCGCAGCTTTCCGAACTGGGGCATCGGACGGCAAAGGCCGCCAATGATCTTCACCAGTTCACGTCCCTCATCAACCGGGAACTGGAATTATCCGAAAAGGTGCGCATCATCGAATACATGTGGCAAGTCGCCTATGCCGACAGCCAGATCAGCGCACATGAAAACCACCTGATGCGCAGGATGGCCGACCTTCTCCACATTTCTCATGGGGACTACGTTGCCGCCAAAATGCGCGCCAGGCCTGCCGACCTGAAGTAGCCGCCCCGGCAAAGCCAAGGGCTTTCGATTGCCGGCCCCTCAAAGTGCCTTCTTGCGATCGAATAAAAGCCGTGTGTGGATAAGTAGTGGCTTGGCACGGGGGTATCGTGCTTAGTCAATACTTAGTTGTTCACTTAGTTGTTCCATCAGAGTTTGTCGAACCATGAACGGCTCCAAGCAAACGTGACCGGCCTACTTCGCCATCGTTTCCAGTTTGCGCTTGTCTGCTGCGCTTGGCTGGTGGCTGATTTTCAGGATGATGTCGGCCAGTTCACGCACCTCTGCCGGCGCGGACATATCGCCCATCACCTGCTTGAGCTTTTCCGCATCCCCCGCCGCCACCTTGTGCTCCAAGTTCGAGATCGCGGTCGCGATCACGCGCTCCTGCTCGGTGCTGCCCTTCTCCGCGACGATAGCCTTCAGCCTCGCCTTCTCCGCATTGCTGGGGTAATGGTTCAGATTCATCACGATTCCCGCCATTTCGCGCACCGCCGTGCTGGCTGCCAGCGCAGACTGTGCTCCCAGCATCAGGCCCGCTACAGACAACAGAACCAAAAAATATTTGCTCTTCATCGCCGCCTCCTTGGTGTGGATTGAATGAATAATCGCTGGTACCGCGGCTGCCATTCTATACCCCTCCAGAAGAGATGATATGGGGAAAAGTATGAAGCTTGAAGTGCTGCGACGGAACTCTAAGGAAACGCGGATTAATTCGTCATCCCCGCGAAGGCGGGGATCCAGATGCTTGATTTTACTGGGTTACCGCCTTCGCGGAAACGACGAAAACGAATTAATTCACATTTCCCTAATCCGGCTTTTTGTCGTCCCGGTGACAAAAATTATCTGCATGGTGGACATGCTCATGCGTTCTTGCTGTTGATCAGATTGATAACCACTTTGACCATGATCTCCCTCTCGTCCGGCTTGCTCTCGGCAATCAGCAGGGTAAACGCAACCAGGGCATTATCGGCAATGCGCTTTTCGCCGTCGGCGTTATACAGAAAATCCTGGCGCTCCAGAAACCAGACAAAAATAGCGGCGGCGATCCGCTTGTTGCCGTCAGTGAACGAATGGTTCTTGACGATAAAGTGTAAGCGCCCCATAAACCCCAACCTTCCTGCCTGAATAAAAACCCCGCATCCTTGCGCCCTCAAAAACAAGTAAGGAGCGAGCATGAAGATGGGAACAGAATTTTGGGCAGCTCACGTAGCCGCCGT
>Ga0209212_1005450_pt1 | contig 15138 bp, 11 predicted proteins | sample RifGroC2_FD_183996 | JGI IMG/M metagenome (GOLD analysis project Ga0209212, IMG submission 183996) | Groundwater microbial communities from Rifle, Colorado, USA - Groundwater C2 (SPAdes) (version 2) | ecosystem: Environmental > Aquatic > Deep subsurface > Groundwater | place: Rifle, Colorado... | reverse complement strand
AGAGCCTGACGGCCGGAGGGCGTTCGACTTCGCCCACGAACTCTTTCACATCCTGACCTGGCAGAACATGCAGCCCGAGTGGGTGGATACGGACAGCCCATCTAAAACGAAGGCCAAGAGGGTGGAGCAGCTTGCCAACAATTTTGCGGCAGCTCTATTGATGCCGCGGCGGGTCGTGGAGGATCGCTGGAAGGGGCGGGATGAGAGTGAAGACATTCACGACTGGATCAATCGGACGGCGGATGAATTCGGGGTGACCGCGAAAGCGCTCTATTTCTGGTTGAGGAACCTAGAACTTCTTTCGACCCGGGATCGCCTTTCAATCGTTGAAAACCGACTGATCTCGAACGGTCGGACACCTGAGGAAAACAACCTTCCCATCCTGTACTCCAGAAAATTCATGGAGGCGATCAAGAAGGCTCTGGCTAAGGGGAACATATCGGAAAGACGGGCGGCAAGCATTCTGGATATGTCCACAGATGGGTTACGGAATCTGTTGGACGGTTACCACCTGTTGGAGGTCGAAGAGGGACCGGTTACAGAAAATGATCCGGCCCGGTGAGAACGTATTGCTGGACACAACGGCTATCATCGAAGCCCACAGGCAAGGAGTGTGGGGGTCTCTCGTAAAAGGGTTTCGGTTGGTCACTGTCGAAAAATGCATCGAGGAGATCGATACCGGAAATCTCGTTGGAGGAGAACGCCTGGAGATCGATACCGGACGTTTAAGGCAGGAGATTACCGTTTGTCAGGTGGATGACACCACAATGGCAGCTGCTGTCCTTTCCAGTGAAGGGAGACTGCAGATTCTCCATGACGGGGAGAAAGAACTTCTCGCCTACGCGACAAACGTCAGCGGGATCTTTTATATCTCGTCGCAGGACAGGGCTTGTGTGAGGGTAGGAGCGAAGATGGGCCTCCTCGATCGATTTGTTTCCCTGGAGGAGATAGCGGAAGCGGTTGGCAGAAAGCGCCTCCCCCTGCCGTGGCATTACACCAAGAAATGGCTCTCCGACGTCCGGACCGCATGCAGGCTGGAGGAGCTATGAGCAGCCCGGCGCTCAGTTGCGTACAACACTTGACCGAAGAGTACCGGAGATTCCTCCGGAGTACTTATCGGCTTGCGGATCCCCGGTTGCGGGAGCAGTTCGAGAACCATGTCAACGAGTCGGGAGTCATTGTCAAAGGGCCCTATGTCACGTTGGCCCGCGACTACGCTCGCGGAAAGACCCTGAAGGAACTTATTGCAGACGGATTAGGACATCCCGACCTGAACCGTCTCGGCTGGAAGTTCGGCAACGCGTCACTCTACAGCCACCAGGAAGAAGCGATGCGCCTTTCCGAGGAAGGACGCAACTGCATCATCAAAACGGGGACCGGAAGTGGAAAGACCGAAGCATTTCTTCTCCCCATGCTCGGAGGCGTCCTCAAGCTGCGCGAGCAGGGAGTCGAAGGCACCAAGGCGATCCTCCTCTACCCGATGAACGCCTTGGCCAACGATCAGCTGGTCCGGCTCCGTGATCTTGTCAGGGGGCGTGGTGTTCCTCTGACCTTCGCCCTCTACACGGGAGAGAGCGAAACCGTGGCGACAACGCTCGGGACGCCCGTGGATGGCAATGAAATCGTCCTCAGATCGAAGATCCGGGAAACCCCTCCCGACATTATCCTGACGAACTACAAGGAACTGGAGTTCATGCTGATCCGTAAGGCGGATCGCCCCCTTTTCGGAGAATCCCTTAATTACCTTGTTCTCGACGAGATCCATAGTTACCGGGGGGCTCTTGCGACGGAAATCGCTTACCTCATCCGCCGGTTGAAGTCCCGGTGCAGTCTTCCGGTAGGCCGCTTGCGGTGCTTGGGCACCTCGGCAACGGTTTCGGAGGGCGCCGGGGGCGACAAGGCCCTGGTGAAGTTCGTCGGCAATCTGTTCGGCGAGCCTTTCGAAGAGACAGGCATCGTTGGGGAAACCGCTGCCCCCCGGAAGGTCCCGGATTTTCCGTATACCCCGCCTTTCCTCAGGGTCGAACCGGAAGTTCTCGCCGATTTTCCGGTCGAAGATTCCCGGAAGGTACTTGATCTTGCCCGCCGCATCACGGGCAAGGAGTTTGTGGAAGGAGGGTCCGTACCGACCAACGTTGCGGCGATGCTTCGCGGCAACCGGCTGGTCGAGGCGGTATCGGAAGCTTGCGAAGTCCCCCGTTCCCTGGAGGAGATCGGCGATTTCATAATGGAACGCATCCCGGCAGCGAAAGCGCTGGGAAAAACCAACCTCACAACCCTGCTCGAAGCCTACCTCCTGGTCGGGAGCATCGGGACCGACGAGGACCCACCGGTCTTAAGGCCCAAACTGCACACCTTTTTCCACGGGGTCTACGATGTTGGTATCTGCATGAATCCGGGATGTCGTCTTTTGGTGAAGGACGGCTCCGAATCTTGCCCGCGTTGCGAGAGCGCAGTCCGGCCGGCGGCCTTGTGCCGGACCTGTGGCCAGGACTTCGTTAAAATCCGGTTTCTCAACGAGCCCGGGATGCCACCTGTCGCCAATGATTCTTTCGGTAGCGACGACTCCACCGGCTATGTCACGCCGGTGGTCCACGCCGAGATGGGGGATGAAAACGAGGATGAGGAGGGCGAGGGAGATACCCCTTCGGCGAGAACATCGAAGCGGCGTACCACGGCAGCGCGCCAACGGCTACTCGACCGCACGGTGTGCCACGCATGCGGGATGGTCCACGAGGAACCCGTGGACAGATGCGAGAACCCCGGTTGCGGCTCCACGGATAGCTTGACCGTACAGAAAGTGCTCCGCGGCAGGGGAAATACTTGTCCTGTTTGCAACAGTACCTATACAAGAGGCGGCGATATCCTGTCGCTCTTGCGGACAGGCGCCGCCTCTTCGACTTCGTTGTTGGCGTCACACCACCTGGACAAGCTCGACGGAGACGACCGGAAACTCCTGATCTTTTCCGACAACCGGCAGGAGGCGGCGCATCAGGCGGGGTATATGAAGGACCGCCAGCGTATCTTCGTCATCCGTCATATCATCGAGAGTCTCGTTCGGGGAGCCGGGACCGACGGTCTTTCATTTGACGAGGTTCCTCACAAGATCCTGAACAAATTGCAGGACCTTGGGCTTGCGCGCAAGAGACTGACGGATAAGGAGAGGGATCTTTGGATTCATGCCCTTCTCTTTGAGGCTGCGGGGGAGTTTTGCCGATCGACACATCAACGCGTTTCTTTGGAAAATCTTGCTCTTGTGGAGGTCAGGTACGAATTCCTCGAAGAACTCCGGGAAGATCCGGAATTTCAGGAGGTCTGCCGTAGCTCAGCCATCGACGTGCAGCGTGGCCTCGTATTGGTACGGGGAATCTTGGATCGGATGCGCAGGGCGCGGGCGGTGGATTTCCCCTTCTTTCAGGAGTACATCGATCCCGCGCAAGACAAGTGGGCCATGCTCCAGGTGGAACCTTATTCTCTGTCCATTCCCGAACATGAGCGCCGTCCCATCTTTTTCATGCTGGATCGGAACGAGGCTGCAAGGGCAGGGATCGGCGGATACAAATTCCAGGCAGTGACCCGCGACACCACGCAGGGAGGGGCGGCGATCATACCACGCCTGCTGGCGCGGGAAGGGCTCGCTGAAAGCGCCCAGGATACATGGATCCGATCGGTGGTCCGGTTGCTGCTCAAGAACGAGATCCTGGTTACACCGGCGCATCTTCCTCCACGTGTTCGCAATGCCATTGGAACGGGAAGGCCGATGCAGGTTGCAGCGCGAGTTCTGCGGTTGGTTCCCGCGAAGACCGGTTATCGGTGCAGGAAGTGCCACGTCTGGCGTCCGAATAAAGGGAATGCCTGCTACAGCCACCGGTGCACCGGGACCGGGATCGATCTGTTGCCTCAGGGAGCCGATCCGGAACAGTACTATGTCCGGTTATATACACGAGAAGCCCCGAAAAGATTGATCGCGGCAGAGCATACCGCACAGATTGGCCAGGATCAGAGGGCGGAGCGAGAGAAGGATTTCAAGAACGGAAAAATCGACGCCCTCGTGTGCAGCCCGACCCTTGAACTAGGTGTTGATATCGGGCCGCTCCTGACCGTCCTGTTAAGAAATTGCCCACCGACCCCGGCAAATTATATCCAGCGAGCCGGCCGTGCCGGGCGAAGGCTGCGGATCGGATTCATTTCGACGTTCTGTGGTATGGGGCCTCACGACAGGCATTGTTTCGAGGATCCCCCGTGGCTCGTGCGGGGAAATTTCTTTCCGCCGACGGTTCGACTCGACAACAGCATGATCTTGGCGCGGCATGTCCGGTCCCTTGTGCTGGAAAACGTGGTCAGCACGATCCCGGATCTCATGAGGGATTTCATCACGGACCTCGATAATCCACGGGAACTTCGATTGAACCTTGTAGATCCTCTCTTTGCGGAAATCGGTTTACGGTCCGAGGAACTGATCAGCGGGGCTTGTGGAGCCTTCGGCCCCTGCGACAACGAGCAGATCACCGCCATTGGCAGGATCATAAAGGGCATGCCCGGCGAAATCAGGCGGATTCTCGACAACTGGTTTGTCCAGATCCAACGGGTGTTTGAAGAGTTCGTCCACTATCGGAGAATCACTGCCGACCGTAGAGCCATACAGAAGGCCCAGGCACGTTCCCGGGCGTATCGGGAGCTGACCAGCGATAAGAGGACCGCTTATGTGCTCAACTATTTCGCCAATGAAGGATTGTTGCCCTCCTATCAGTTCCCGACCGATACTTTCAACCTGGAACCGGGGGTCAACGATCTAAGCTCGTTGCGGCGGCCTGCCTGGTTGGCGCTCTTCGAGTTCGCGCCCGGGAACATGGTGTATGCCAATGGACATAAGTTGAAGAGCATCCGGGCATCCTTCGAGGGAAGGACCAGGGTGGTCAGTGGCGATGCTGGGGGTAATCTCGACGCGTCGGGCCGTGTCCGCCCCTATTGCTTCTGCTCCTCCTGCGGATACGCCTCGGAAGAGGTCAGAAACTCCTGCCCCGAATGCGGGAACGTCATCACGGAAGTTCACGATGTGGCTTTCGTCGAATCGTTCGAGGCCGAGCAGAACACGCAGATTACCTCGGCCGAGGAAGGTCGCGAGAGGATCTACTTCGAACGTGGAGAGCGGCTGATCCAGACCGAAGCATTAAGCGTCGATGTTTATCCCTACCCATTCGCCCATCTCGAGTTCTGCCGTCATGCCAAGATCCTGGTTACCAACGAAGGGAAAAGGCCCTTCAATGGGACCAGGGGGGAACGTTTTGAGCTGTGCCAGAGTTGTGGTAAGCATCGTCCCGGATCGCTGAACGCAAAGCAGGGGCAGCGATGGGACCAAGACCATGCGACCCGGTGCTCCGGGCAGGTCGCCTCGTACATCCTCGGGTATGAGTTCTTCGCAGATGCCCTTGTTCTGCCCCTGACGGCATCCCTGCTTAAGGGATACGATTCTGGATCCTTCGCAAGAACTCTTGGGACATCGCTGATTGCCGGCGCGAGGGAGTTGCTCGAAGTTGAAGGAGATGAGATCGCCTTCTTCTACCACCCGACGAGAGCCGGAGGCATGGAAATCGTCTTCTACGAAACTACCCCGGGCGGCGCTGGTTATTTGAAGGTTCTCGCCAGGAAGATGCCGGAATGGGCCAACCTGGCGGAGCAGAGGCTTTTCAACCACGAGTGCGACAAGGCGTGTTATCGGTGTTTGAAGAGCTACAGGAACCAACCCTTCCATCGCAACTTGGACAAGAACATCATCAGGGATGCCCTGTTCCAGTTCGCGAGCGGAGAGATGATCGGCGAGCCCATCGCATCGAGAAGGTACGAGGGGATGAAGTTGTCTGAGCGCTGGATCGGAGAGAAGGGGAGTGAACCGACTTCCGGGACGGTCATCGAGAAGGCTTTGTTCGAAGCCATCAGGGAAAGTGGGAGATTACCGGAACCTGCTCCCCAGAAAAAATTCGAGAAAGATGGTGTGACCATTACCATCGCTGATTTTGCATACGAAGAAGAAAAGATCGCAATTTACTGCGACGGTTTCGCCTATCACGCCGGGAAGGACAAGCTCGCCTCCGATGCCATGAAGCGAAACGAGTTGCAGGCTCAGGGATGGGCCGTGTTGACGTTCTGGGGAAAGACCATCCTCAAGTACCCGAAGCGGTGCGAAGAACAGATCTGGCGCCTGTACAAGGAACGAAAAATTCGGCTCGAGGTGTAAGAGAAAAATTGCATGGAGGCTGACAGGAGGTTCTTATGGCAGGAACTTTTACGCACTGGATGATCGTCGAGGATGCGCTTGATAAGTACAACAGGCTGGGGCGTAAACACAAATATTTCAACCTCATTCTTCGCAGGAATCACTTCGTCAACCTCGGGGCCGTCGGCCCAGATTATCCCTACCTCACCGACCTTTTAGCTGGGGTGCTGAAAGAACACACCTGGGCGGACCGTATGCACTATGAGAATACGAGAGAGTTCCTCAGGATTGCCGCCTCGAACCTTCTCAACCGAAAAAAGGAGGAGTTCAACATCTGCCTTGCCTGGTATTGCGGGTACGTCAGTCATGTCGTAGCCGACACAATCGTCCACCCCGTGGTCAACACCATCGTTGGCCCCTATCATTTCAACTCAAGCGAACACCGGCACTGCGAGATGATTCAGGACAGCTACATATTCCGGGAAATCAAGAGGACTGAGCTTCGGTACTCAGAATATGTGGCTCTCCTGAAGCAATGCTCGGACCCGGCAGATGAAGAGTGCATCCACCCATCCATTAGGACACTTTGGGGGGGGATTTTAGAGGCCAGCCATCCTGGCGGAGGGAAATATTTTGCCAGGATCCAGCCTGATGAGTGGCACGAGAATTTTCTTTCAAAGATCTCCACCGCCGCTGATCCCATCCCCGTCTTCCGACACTTCGGCGAAGAGAAGAGCCTTGTGTACAAGCGGGTGGAGGATTTCGACCAGGAGGAGAGAAAAATATTTATCGAGGAGGTCCGGCTGCCGGGAGGCAAGACCGGAAATTTCAGGAAGAACGTTTTTGACAAGGTCGTGGCCATGGTGATCGACGTTTGGGGGACTTTATTCGCCGACCTCGAACGAAAGGATCTAAGCGGGTTTGATGCTTGCATCAAGAACTGGAACCTGGATACTGGCGTGGATGAGGATAACATCCATTTCTGGTCCTAAATGGAGACGATGATGAAAAGAGCTCCATTTCTTCTTCTCGTCGTAGCTCTGTGGGGATGCTCCTTCAGCGGTCTATTCGCCTGGGAGGGGGAGGAAAAGGAGAGGAAATTTTCGGCGCTGGAGGTCACCCTTTCGGACATGTCAAAAAAGATCACGGGGTATTACGGCGAGCAGGGGCAACCTATACCGCCCGAGTTCGATGAAAAGGTTTTCATTACTCTTCTTGAAAAAATTTACCCTGATCAGGAGAAGGTTGAGGAGATCAAAGAATATCGCATCATGGCAAAAGCCGCCGGTTTGTACTATTCGGTAGTGCTGTGCGACAGGGGAAGTGGAGCCAAACGGATGGAAGATTTCAGTTGCACCCTGAGCAAGGTGGATATTCGGTATTGGGACAAGAACGGAACGGTGGCGTGCGAATTCGAGGGAGATTGGAGGAAATACTGCGAGTGAATCGATGCTGGATCCCGATATGATTTTATTCCGTGAGTATTAAACCCGTTTGCCCCAAGGTTATCACGTTGGCGCCAATAGCCTCTCGGCAAAGACAATACTTCTCCTATAAATCCTGTTGCGCGAAAGCGGTTCGAAGGTTATAGTTGAAAAAGAATTCGATTTTTTTGAGGGTGGAGGAATAGTATTTAGTCATAATATCAATATGTTATGAGCTATATGCAAAATAAAGTTCAGAAAATTTCAATTCGCTCGTGCGAACCTGCCGAAGAGATATCACCAAAAGACGATTTCTATTTCCAGTGGCACATCACGGAGCGCTGCAATCAGCGATGTGCCCATTGCTACCACGACAGATATACCGGTGAACGGGAACTCGACAGTACTGAACTGCTTGAGGTTGCCGAACGGATGTTGGAGGCGGTTGAGAAGTGGGGGCGAGTAGGATCCTTCTCGCTTACCGGCGGCGAACCATTTCTTCGAAAGCGAGAGATGTTTTCCATCGCCAAACTTCTCGACAATCGAGACCCAGTTGGTTACTACGACATTCTCACCAATGGATCTTTAATCGACCATGAGGCCTTATCGGAACTTTCTCTTTTGAAGAAACTGAGGAGGGTTCAAGTCTCGCTCGAAGGGGCAAGCCCCGAGACGAACGACAAGGTTCGCGGCAAAGGAAGTTTCGCGGCGACTCTTGGTGCAATTCGGCGACTGAAAGAAGCAAAGTTGGTGGTCAGTGTCATGACCACTTTAACGAGAGCGAATGCACATGAAATAACTGCTTTGATCGACTTGTTGGAAGGACAGGGAGTTGACGCCCTGGCCGTCGAGCGGTTCATTCCAGAAGGCCAAGGCAAGAGCATGGTGAGCCAAGGTCTCACGCAAGAAGAGACTCGAGATATCTTCAAGACCATACACCAAGCCGGTCGATTACCGAGGCCAATGCGGTTGTTGATGTACCGACCGCTATTCTGCTTGCTGGATCGAGAGGACCAGACCGTGGGAGCCAAATGCTCAGTGGGTACCAACGCACTGACGGTCCTTCATGATGGTACCGTGCTCCCATGCCGGAGACTCCCAATTCCCCTTGGGAATATTCTTCAGGATGGTCTTTATAAGATTTGGTACGACTCGCCGGTGCTATGGGCGATCCGAGATCCCCGGAACCTCAAGGGCAAATGCAACCAATGCGATTTGGTTCCGCTATGCCGTGGTTGTCGCGCTGTCGCTTATGCCTATAGCGGCGATTATCTGGCTGAGGATCCGCAATGTTGGATTTAAGAAAAGAATATGTATTTGAATTAAATAAAGATATTGTAATTCACAGCATACCAGAATTAGATAAGTATTGGGTTTTTAACGTTAATTCAGGGGATCATTACGAAATAAATGAAAGTGCCTATTTCTTAATTTCACATGTTGACGGAAAAACAAACTTAGAGAATATTACTTCCTCATTTTACGATGAGTATAGCGTAGGGACTAGTATAGCTGAAAATGACGTGTCGGAAATTATAAAGCAATTTCTAGACTCTAACATTATACGGAGGAGGTAAAAATGGATAGGGGAAAGAAGAAAGAGTATAGGAAACCTGAGTTAAAGAAAATAGAGAAGATGGTTTTTTCCTTAGAAATTTTTAATAATAAGGGAGATAAAACTATATGCAGGCAGTGTTCATCATGTCACGGGTGTAGGTGACAATAATAATTTCACCAAAAAGGGCGTTCTATGGGTGAGCTATATTCAAAATCTGAATTGATGGAGGCAGTAAAGTTATTTTTAACAAAGAGAGGTTTTGATTTAGCTCAGGAATATGACAATATTTTTGATCCAGCTCGTGTTCCTATATTTGCATATAAAGATGTTGACGGAAAAAACGTTAATATAGATGAGGGTGGTCGGGAGGAAATCTTTGTTGATATTATAACTGAACGAAGAATTAACACCGAAGATTATTTTAGAGATAGAGAATTTGGTAAGAGCATGGATAGGTTGAGAATAGAAAATGCCAGCTCTGCCCAGTTTTTTCGGCATTATTTTCCAAACGCAAAAATTTATTGGGCGGTACCTAAATATGCAATTAATAATGGTAATTTTAAAACCTTTATCGGGGAATGTAATGCTCAAAAAATAGGGATACTAGAAATACATAAAAATAAAAAAAACAAATTTGTTGTTAAAGAACGTAAGCCAATACCGATTTCGCTAATTGATGAAAAAACATCAACGTTAGTAAATGAATTAGGTAATAATGGGGTAAAATTAACATCAAGCCAAATCAGACTTGTAAAAAGCTTATTAGCAAATAATAATCATGATAATTTATCTTATTTGGTTTTTTATCCCGAGCCATTGTACAAGGCATCGGATATATCCGTAAGAGATTATACTCGTAATATAAGTAGGGAATTAATTAATAGAATGTCAGAATTAGAAAACATATCATACAAGGATACACTAATAAATTTTAGCAAAAACTATTTTACGATGTCTGAAGATGACTATATTATTGCCCATAAAGTTACAAACGATTTGTGGAAAAAGTACGATTTGGAATTTCCAATATTGCATAAGGACTTTGAGCAAATTCTTAAGTTAGATCCAAGATATAGAGATCATTTCTTACATGCTTTTCAAGTTTTTTTGTTCGGCGCGTATGTTATTGATAAAATGTATAAAGAACTAAATATTTCGCGTTATGGTAACACAAATGGCGATAGAATAGAAGATGCATGGATAATCGCTTCTACATACCATGATTTTAATTATACAATACAAATGTTTGATGAATGGACTAAAGAGTTTTTTAAAAAGGCTTTGTTTATAAATAATAATCCAGCATCATTGCAGTTGGCTGGTCCATATGTAAAGGAAGGATATATGTTTAATACAAAAAGGTTGGCCAGGGCTCTAGAAATAGAATTAGACAAACTAAGTTTAGAGTTTTTCTACAATAGAATTTTAGATATTAAAAACCATGCTATTTTATCAGGACTATCGTTGCTTAAGTATTTGGAGAATAGCGGCAAATTATCGGAAAGGGTTATTGATTCTGCGGCGAGAGCAATAACATTGCACGATTATGCTATATGGGGGGTTTTATCTGGCCAGGGATCGGATATAGAGAACGATGCTATTAATCAATTTAAATCAAAAAAAATCTTAAGAAATCTGCCATTTGGAAAAGATCCAATATCTTGTTTGCTTATAATTTCCGACAACATACAAGAAGAAGGAAGAGTAGGATCTAAATATACAAATAACAGGGCTCAACTAGATTTAATTAACTATAAAGACGGTAAGATTGTTGCAGAACTATCATTTAATTCTAAAGATCTTGCAGACGTAACTAAGGCTTATGAAAGTAAAAGAAAAGAGCTACAAGAGGTAAGAAAATTTTTAGGTGGCGAAAGAATATACTTTAATATAACAATAAAGAATGGTGGTACGGGAGAAAAAAGTACTATTGAAATGTGAGAAAATGAATTTAAATTTAATAAAGGCTGCAGTTAATCTTTTTGATGTTATACGGACAGGACCTGAACCTATTAGACGATTTCGATGTGCTGTGTCTTTGTTCAAGGCGGGTGAACTTAAGGGATTGAATAATGATATTTATTACAGTTTGCAAGGACGACTTCCTGATGGGGGATGGGCAGACGTAGAGGAAACTGCTTGGGCCGTGGCCTTCCACGATGCCTTCTCGACATGGGTTAGTTCTACTCCCTCATTGCGATCTGAAAGCATTAATTGGTTGGTGACGGAGCGGACTGCAGAGGGTGCTTGGGGGCGCAGTTCCCGGGACAGGTCACGAATACCTGTAACAGCTTGGGTGCTTACACTTCTTCCTGAGTTGGCGGACGAGAATTCAATCCATTGGCTCGAAACTGAATGGCGAAAAGATCTATTTTCAGAAGTTAAGCTCACATACAAGGGTGCACTGGCACTCAAGGCATTCGCGTCCGCGGATTACAAACTAATAGATCCCGACCTCATTCCTGACACGGTCAATTACCTCATGGACGAGCAGCATGACGATGGTGGATTTGGCCCATGGAAAAATCATCCGATCGGGAGCGAGCCATGGAGTACCGGCATTGCTCTTATCGGGCTTACGGCATGGCCGGAGTTGATTCGGGCTAAGACGCTGGAACGGGCTCTGGCTTGGCTCGAGCGGGTACAGCTTCCGAATGGGCTATGGCCCTGCCACTATGTTGAGGAAGGATCTGCATACTGCTATTGGGGCGCTGTCGAAGCCATGAAGTACCTTAAGAGGATTGGACGTTAATGTGCGGCATCTGTGGGTGGTACGGAAGTAACGACCTCTCTTCGATCCGGAAAATGGTTCAGTCGATACGCCACCGAGGGCCGGACGGAATTGAGGTCCGAGCTGTGGGTAGGCATGCCCTCGGTGCGGCACGACTTGCAATCTTAGGCGGAGACGAGGCATGCCAGCCGTGGGCTGGAGCCGGGCTTGTTGTGGTTTTCAACGGCGAAATTTACAACTACGCGGCACTGACGACTGAACTGGAGAAGGAGGGTGAACCTATAGCCGGCGGCGAGCCGGAGATCCTGGCAAGGCTCTACCGAAAGTATGGGCCTGACTTTGCGGCAAGACTCCGGGGAATGTTTGCGGTTGCGATCATCGACCGGCAGACGGACTGTCTCGTTCTGGCCCGGGACCCGTTTGGAATCAAGCCGCTTTACTTTGTGGAAAAAAACGGGACATTGGCATTTGCATCGGAAGTCAAAGCTCTCTTGCAGGCACACGTCGTGGATCCCGAGTTCGATGTTGAAGTCCTTGCAGGCCTCGCGACCTTTGGGTATGTTTTCCAGTTGGATCGAACGCTCTTCCGAGGTGTGCGCCAGTTGGAGCCGGGGACTGTTGCCGTCTATTCCGATCGAGGATTCTGGACAACCCGTTATTACGAAATACCTTCGGCGAAGCGAGTTCCGGAGGTTCAAGAAAGTCATTTGAACGAGGCGACGGAACGGATCCGATTTGCGCTGGATGATGCAATACGCGTTCAATATGGCCACAGCCGGTTGTCAAAGGCCTTCTATCTCTCCGGGGGAGTAGATTCGACTTTCATGGCTTCCTTGGCAGCCTTCCATGCGTCCGGACCGATCACAACATATACGCTTGCTGATGACGAAGCCTCGGAAGATCTCCATTACGCACGAAAGGTGTCGTCTGTCCTAGGGTCGGATCACCGAGAGGTTCGGGTGGATTTTGCTGGTTATCTGAAGGCTCTTCCCGATTACGTCAGCCACTATGAGCATATTTCGGCAGGTGGCGTATTCGACCTGCATGGCGGGGTTGCGTTCCACATCCTCTCAAAGGAGATTGGCAAGGATTTCAAGGTGGCCTTCTCAGGTGAGGGAGCTGACGAGTTATTCGGGGGATATTACTGGACGTTTACGCACCCGCTGGGTTTTGCAGACCGTATCAGGGCCAGGCTTTGTGTCGGAGAGAATGGTGCGGTTGCAGAAGCTCTGGCTTCGTTATTTCCGAAACCCGAGGATTCATGGTTCTACAGGACACAGTTACTGGATTGGCTCATGCGCGGTGGGCTGTCAAATTACCACCTGTGCAGCGTGGATCGATCCTGTGGTGCGTTCGGATTCGAGATTCGACCTGCCTACCTCGATATCCGATTGGCCGACGAGGCGCTACGCCTTCCAGCCGAGCTCAAGTTGGGCCGCGACGGTTGCCAAACAAAACATGTATTGAAGGAGGCGGCCCGACCTCTCTTCAAAAGTCTTGGTATCGAGAACATCCTTACACGTCAGAAGCTTGGAATGCCCTGGGCTGTGCACACTATCGAACCGAAGATTGCAGCTTGGGCTGAGATGCAAGTTAGCGACGAACACATGAGCCGCCACCCCTTCAGGCGATACCTTACAAACAAGTTAGAAGTTCTGATGTTCGATCTGTTCTACCATATCTTCATCGCCCGCCGAGGAGTACTGGAGGAAGGATTTCAGTTGGAAACCTTCTTCGGCTCGGGTGCTCATGAACGTTTGTATTCTTAGCAAGTTTCCCCCCCTCGAAGGCGGCATTTCTGCCCGTACGTATTGGCTTGCAAGGGCCTATGCCGATGCTGGGATTTCCGTTCATGTGGTGAGCAACTGCAACTCGATAGAGAAATCTTATCGGATCGATAAGTGCCTAACCCACATTCAAAATATCCCCGGGGTAACGATACACGAAGTAGAGTCAGAGTTCCCATGGCATATACCCAATGAGCCTCACTCCTTGGCAAAGCTCGTCGATAAGACGCTCGAAGTAATAGACTGTCACAGGGTAGACGTTATCGACTCGGGCTACCTTCTTCCCTATGGGATCGCCGCCTTCCTTGTGAATCGCTTAACCGGTATTCCCTACGCTGTCCGTCATGGAGGAAGTGATCTTGTAAAATTTCTGAAGGCCGGGCGCTTAAAGCACCTGTTAAAGCATGTGCTGGACAATGCAGCAGTTATTGTGACGGATCCTGCTAATAAGGATACCTTTGCGAGCGTCACCTCACGAAAAGTTTTACTCTCGCCCTATGTTCCCAATCCAAGGTATTTCTGTCTTCAAGAGCGCTGCGAGAGCACAGAACCAACTCTTCTCTTCATGGGAAAAATAAATTGGCATTGGGAGCGGAAGGGTATTGATCGCATTCTTCGGTGTGTTCGCCTTTTGCCGCCGAGTTGGAACATGCAGTGGATCGGGCAGGGAAAGGGGGAAGCAAAATTTCGGGAATTCGCCAAGACAAAAGTAAACTTGGAAACTGTCCTTGAGCCTTTTGTACCCCCTTGGGATGTGCCAGATCGGCTTAAACACGCGAATTATATCTTCTGTCTTTCAATAGATGACCCAATATCTTCGTACTCCAATATTGTGGTGGAGGCGGTTTGTTGTGGCGCAACGATTGTTGTGGATAATGGTCTTGATCTTGGATTGTATCCTGTCATTCAAGGCGGATTGAAGACCCGTGTGTTGCAAGTCGACTCCACAAACCCGGAGTCGATGGCTAGAGCCCTCTTGGAGCATTGGGAGCAGAGGAAGGATGTCATCTCAGATGTGCCGGTTTCTCCTGAGTTCTATGAGGGCTATCGGGTTGCGAATGTTGCAGCACTCAGTGTTGCTGCAGGTTGCGAGAAGATACTATGAAGGCTGGAGTATCTGGAGTAATGCGATGACAAGGGTCATAGTTGTTGTTTTAAAAGCCACTGAATTGCACGGACAACGGTCGTGCGGTCCACAGCGAGGTGCTTGGCAATTTGGTTTGGGTTCAATCCCAATTGGCGCAAATGAAGCGAATCCATTGCTATTTTCTGAAAAACGGGAGGCTCATTAGTCTCAAATAGCGCAGTTTCAAAAGGCACCTCCCCCTCGGTTCGAATTCTTTGCGACCGTGTCCACCAGCCTTCGCTCAAGAGCGCGATAACAATCTTATGCTCTTGAGCTACGGCTGGGCATGCCATCATTC
>Ga0209212_1005449_pt1 | contig 15140 bp, 6 predicted proteins | sample RifGroC2_FD_183996 | JGI IMG/M metagenome (GOLD analysis project Ga0209212, IMG submission 183996) | Groundwater microbial communities from Rifle, Colorado, USA - Groundwater C2 (SPAdes) (version 2) | ecosystem: Environmental > Aquatic > Deep subsurface > Groundwater | place: Rifle, Colorado... | reverse complement strand
GGAAATACGATACCACTGAACACCCCGGTATTTATGGAAGGAAACGCCAATACTGTAAGCAAGACCCTGCTTTTCACGCAGGTTGAAGGCAAGCCTGTCACCAAAGATGGTTTCCATTACGTAGAGCGCCGGTTGATCTTCCTCGCTCACATCACACGTATTTGCCACAGAAATATATGATTGCTGTTTACCGACTTTTTCACGGACTGTAGTACCAAGTGTCTTGAATTCCGGTGTAAATGCAGGCGGCTGACAGCCTGCATCGCCCCAAACACCGCCAAAGTTTTGCTTTACCATTGCCAGGGCTTTGTCAATGGGAACGTTACCGGAAATAGCCAGGATAAGGTTTGAAGGATTGTAAAACTTACTATAAAAGGCCTTCACATCTTCCAGTTGAATCTTTTCCATCTGTTCTTTCTTGCCGGATAACCAGCCGAAGCCAGGATTATTTTTGAACAGATTATCGTAGAAAATTCTATCTGCCACTCTGGGAGTGCTCATTGTGTCGTTTTCGGAGAGTATCATGACCTGCTTCTTTGCCTCATTGTATGCCTTTTCTGAGAGATTGGGCTGTCTTACCATTTCTGCAAGGAGTTTTAATCCCTGCTCAAAAAAGGTGTCCACCATTTTCAAACGCATGTACGCAAAGCGTGGAGTATTGTAATAATCGTCAAACGGGATGTAAGGATCGTCATAGAGTTTCAATTCAGCGCCCATGGATTCTAATGTTTGAGAGAATGCCTTATCGGGATGTTCGGTTGTACCACCTTCAGAAAACATTCTCTGCAATATCTCCGTCAAACCCCACTTCTCTTTGCCTTCACTGAGGCTGCGTTCCTTTGCCAGCAAGTGTATTCCTATAACCCTGCTATCCTGGTTTTCCTTTATTACCACGGTAAGGCCATTTTCCAGCTTTTCCATGGAGTATTGGTTGGGTGATCGGGTGGCGGTTTCGCCTGCTGTTTTCTCGACCGGAGGAGACATGAGTGTGACCACAGGCATTTGAGCGCTTAGATATTGCGCCGCCGCCTTCTGTATTGACTGCGGCGTTACCTTCATCAAACCGTCCATATAATCACGGAGGAAGGCATATCCACCCGCCGCCAGATAACCGGATTTCATCATGCCATAGTAATGTAAACTCTCCTGCAAATAAATCTCATGTGTTGCCCTGGCTATCAGCGTTGATTGCACTTCGCTTGCCTGGACAGGGTTCTTCTTCATATCCCGTACCGCCTGTGTAATCAGTTCTACCACATGTTCCACATCAATATTTATGGGGAGTTCTACAGATATTTGCAAGGTAGAAAAGTCGCTGTTGAAATCTATGCTTGTACCAATATCAATAACAAGGTCTTTGTTTTGTTCCTGCATGAATAACGTCTTCAGGACAGAATTATCTCTGCCACCTAAAAATTCGGATAGCAATACCAGCGACTGAAAATCATCGGAAACTGGCGGCGGCAAGAGATAACCCAGGGTCAGATATTGGCGATCCTTGGGGAATTTACCCATGCCGTTTGCCTTGATAATGCGTAATCTTTCAGACGGATTCAGTTTTATGGTTCGGTGCTCAGGTATTTGCCCTGCCGGGTATGAGCCGTACTTTTTTTTCACCAGTTCTACCATTTCTGACGTAGAAAAATCACCTATCACCATCAAGGTCATATTATTCGGCACATACCAGGTCTTGTAATAATCCCATACACGTTCACGTTTTAGATGTGAAATAGTAGAAACCGTCCCAAGCACCGGACGTTCGTACGGTGTGCCTGCGTAAAATACTTTCAGGAACTGATTGCTTACCTGATGTTCTGGTCGGTCTGCATCCTTTCCAATCTCTTCTATAACGATACCGCGTTCCTTTTCGAACTTTTCATCAGGCAGGGTAGAATTAAAGAGCATATCCGCTTGAATATCCATCCCCTGAGCGATGTACTCCTTCGGCATGAGGATCATGTAGTTGGTATAATCCGGGCCGGTATGGGCGTTATTGTAGCCGCCGTAAAAATCCATCTCATCGTAAATCTGTTTCTGTGTGCGTGTCTTTGTGCCGTTGAATAAGAGGTGTTCGAGGAAATGGGCAGATCCATTGCTGGCCTCATCTTCATTCCGGCTGCCGGTCTTGACGATAGTAACCACAGCAATCATTGGATTGGCATGATTTTCAACAAGAATAACTTCCATACCGTTATCGAGGTAGAATACTGCGGCTTGTTGCGTTTCTTTGAACATCGACTGTATTTGGTTGTTTTCATTTTCACCGTAACACAATTGGCATCCCATCCAGATGGATATCATTATAATCGCAATTCTCTTTTTCATGTTTTTTATCAACTCTCCATAACAAATTACGCTGCCTTCGGCAGCGACTTTTTATATACGGGGCAAATGCCGTTGAAACACAACCCCCTCGCCCCCTTTATTAAGGGGGATTCAGGGGGTTGTCTGTATGCTATGATACAAACTTTGAAATTCCTGAACATCAAATTAGTTCAAGGCTGGTTCAATCTTGTAGATTGAACCAGTTATTTCGAACAGGGCTAAGGGCTTTTAATAAATATCAGCAATAAAAAAACAAATGTTTCGGTTCAATCGAGGACGATTGAACCAGCGAGAACCACGAAGGACATCCGTGTAGGGGCAGGTTTGAAACCTGCCCCTACGTTAAATTTTCTAAATATTATAGCAATTTTCCTCGAATTCTTTTACGCAAAAATATTGAAAAAGCTATCAAAACTAAGCTTGATATCTTAAGTACAGCCAGGATCAGACAAGTCCCGAATACGCCCAGAAGCGGGACGAAGATTACCCCTGTCAGTATCGCCCCTAAAATGGCACCGATGTGATCGGCGCTGTACGTCACCCCTGCGGATACTGCCATATCTTTGTTGCTTTGCATAAATAGCTTGTTGACCAGTGGAAATTCCAAGCCCGTCAACACCCCTGCCATACCAATGAAACAGGTCAATCCAACCTCTGCTGCAATTGAATAAGAAGACAGTGCATGAATCATAAACGGCAAAACAAGGGCATAGAATCCAATAATCCCTTCAAAGACCATCAGGAGATTTACCCATTTGAGATTACTCTTTTGAATGATTCGGTTTGTTATGTACCCGCCGAGTGCAAGCCCAACCATAAAGATGGCAACAATAACACCCATTCTCTCATAGATGTAGCCGTAGATATTTTGGAAGGCGTAGAGAAGCACAATTTCCAAAGCAATACCGGTAAACCCCGTTGTGGCCAAGGCAATCAGACAGTTTGTTTTGAGTTGTTTGATGTAATAAGGGTTGAATCCTTCAACAGATGAAGGTGTGGTTGATTTGAAATCATTCAAATCCCCTCCTTTAGAAGGAGGGGACGAAGGGGTGGTAATTTTCAAATTATCTTTTTCGGCAGGAGGTGAATATCGATTTTCCCCCTGGTATTGGCTCATTACCTCATGCTTGTCGCATTTCCTTCTTAGTTTAAATTGCCTTAAAACAACATAGATTATTCTGCTTGCAAGTACAATCACAATTGGGATGAGGAACCATTGTAATTTCACATCTTTTAAGCCGTGAAAGAATCCATGCAAACGCCCACCCGTAAGCGAATCCCATAATACAAGGTTCAAAAAATAGGTAACGGGTCTTGCATCCGTATTGACAAGCAAATCCTTTCTCTGTCCTAGTTGATTTTCAATAAATTTAACCTGCTCTGGCTGGAGCAGGGTATAAAAAAGGTATTCAGTAAAGTAATCGGATTTTACCTGAGATTTTCGATATCGTTCCATGAGTGGCTCTATATCCAGGGTAATGACACCGTCCTTGTTGCATGCAAAGTAGGAGTTGGTTTGACCCGGTGTCACCAATACATTTTGAAAGGTTTCGTGCAGGGTGCGATAGAGAGAACCCGTGTAACTCCCGACTTCCTTGCCAATATAGGTAACCGCCGAGCTAACCGAGGCGATCAAAACCCCGTCAGACTTTAAAATTTTCTGCGCCTCTCTAAAAAATTCCAAGGTATAGAAACGGTTGAGGAAGGCCGTTGAGGGGTCGGGTGTATTTACCAGAATGATGTCATAGTGCTGTCTTTTTGGGGTATTTTTTACGTAATAACGACCGTCCTGGTGAATTATCGTTATCCGACTATCTGAAAGCGCCTGCCTATCCGAAGGAGAAAGATACTTGTCGGAAATTTGCAAGAGGTTTTGGTCCAGTTCCACGTAATCCAACGATTCGATAGGATGTAGAAGCATTTCTGAAACGAGTCCGCCTAATCCCGAACCAATCAAGAGCACGTGTTTCGGCGATGGATGCTGGGTCATTACCAGATGGGCAATCTGGGCGTATTCGTATTCATTGGGAAAGGCAGCGGCGTATTGTCCATTGAGATAAATGTTATATTGTTCGGCCTGTCTGCCCATATCAATATGCTGGAATTTTGAATCTGCTGAGGTCATCAGTTCAATGTGAGGGTTCAATGTTTTCCATCGCATTTTTGCAGATAATGCCTCGGCGCTGTCAGGGATTGGCGAAAACCAAACCACTATCATAACCAACGCCATACTCAGAGAAATAAAACCCAAATACCTTTTTATCTTCTTATGCTCTTCTCCACCGGAATAAACTTGTCCCTTTCTGTGAAAATGGAAAAGTAAAAAGGTCAAAAGGATAAACATGCCTACATTCAATAATGTGATGATTTTAAATGGATGAAATCTTGAGACCAGGAAAAATGAAAATACGAGTCCTCCAAAGAGACTGCCCATAGATTCTATAATGTAAACGACTCCAATGTCCACAGCGGCATCGCGGGTAGCGCCTAATATAACCTTTGATGAGAACGGAAAAATGAAACCAATGATAAAACTATAAGGGAGGATTAGTCCGATGGATGTGAGCAGTAATGGCAGGATAGAAATGTATTCGCCAATTCCGACACTCAAAAGACCGCGCACACCACGCACAAAAATAATTTGTACGGGTAATACAAAACACATAACCATCAACGTAATCACAAAAACCGTGAATGCGTGTTTAAAGGTATGTTCGATCTTTGCACCGGCAAATGCGCCAGTCGCAATACCAAGAAACCATGCGCCAAAAACGATACCCAGACACAATTCATTGCCATAAAAGATATTCAGGAACTCACGAATCAACATCACCTGGGCAATGGTTGCATAACAACCAATGGATGCAATACACAGGAATAGTAAGGTATAAACTGTTTTGCTTCGCATGTTTTTGCTTGAAATAGCTTGCTAAAAGAGTAAACTAAGAAATCACTAAATTAATTTGATAAAACCTAACCCGAATGAATTGGAAAAGACCGTAGTGGCAAGGCGCGCCTTGCCACTACAAAAAATATTTTTGCTGAAAATGTCAAAATATTTTTTGCAAGGTACCGTTCCACATAGGGTTTGCTCAATATTTTAACATATAATATCACAAACACGAATCTGGAAAAAACACCATTGTTACAAACTAAAAACCACGATAATTATTCCACTTCAAATGCTACTATAATCCGGCAAGAGGCATGGTCTAAATACGACTGGTTCGCCATACTGACCTTATTTCTCCTTACACTGGCGTACTTCTATAACGTTGTTATCCCTGACGGTTCGAGTGTACTGAGCGACCAGAACACGGACACCAGGCACCAGCTATTTTACTGGAGATATTTTGGTTTTAATACCTTAGCCAAAGGGATATTACCCCTCTGGAATCCGTACATTTACGGGGGAACACCCTTCGTAGGCGGATTGCAATCCGCCATATTTTACCCACTCAATTTGATTTATCTGATATTCCCTATTCATGTAGCTATCAATTATAGTATCATCCTCCATGTTTTTTTATCGGGCGTCTTTACCTATCTCTATCTCAGATTTATAAAGTTAAATCCGCAATCCAAAGTCCGAAATCCGCAATTGTATTCAGGCAGGCTTTCCAGAACAAGCTGCCTGGTTTCTTCCATTATATTCATGTTCTGTGCACCTCAGATATTTCATGTCTATCCGGGACACCTGCCCAATCTGTGTACGATGATATGGTTACCCCTCATCCTTTTATTCTTAGAACTGTTTATCCGCAGCAGAAATTTTTTATATGCATTCTTTGGAGGGGTTGCGGTTGCGTTTAATATATTGGCGGGACACCCTCAATACTTTTTTTACACTGCCATTGCCGTTGTTGTATACTTTATCATTCGTATAATTCAGGAATTCCGAGAACACAGGAATTGGAAATATGTCGGTCATCATGCAGCAGGCATATTCATTATATACACGATAGGCGTCTTACTTACAGCCATTCAATTATTGCCGGCCTTTGAAATGATTAAACATTCTGCCCGACAATCGCTTTCCTATGAATGGGTGGGGCAGTTCTCCTTTGCGCCGGAAAATTTTATCACCCTTTTCATTCCAGAATTCTTCGGGGATTCATTAAAAACCCCTTACTGGGGGCGATACTACCTCTGGGAGATGTCCCTGTATGTTGGTATCATTCCCTTAATGCTGTGTGCGATTGCCTCATTTTATAACAGAAATAAATTCACAAAGACATTTCTTATTATGGCGTTAATCACCACAATCCTTGCGCTAGGCAAGTTCACGCCGCTGTTTAAAATCCTTTATACTATTGTACCTGGATTCAACATGTTTCGGGGGAACTCTAAATTTATACTTATCGTAGCTTTTTCTCTTTCGGTGCTTTCAGGGTTTGGCTTTGAATACCTGCAAAATAATATAGTAAATAACAATCCTTTCCTGCCTGGCTCAAAAAAGAAAAAGCTCCCCGCCTTTCTGTATATTACAATGAGTGCAGTAGCTGCAATAAGCCTGTTCCTTTTAGTCTTCTTTCTCTTCAGGGCAGGATACGGGTCGTGGCATGGTATCATAAACAAAATTTATTTACTAGGCGACCGATACACCACATTGCCCAATTTGAAAGACACCGGGTTTCTGAGTGCAACATTTGCGATTGCAACAAAGAGCGCTGTAAAATTCATTATCCTTATGATATTAAGCCTGCTTGTCATAGGCTTATGGACAAACGGCAGGTTAAAAAGACAGATTATAATCCCCATCACCCTGGCCCTCATATTTGGAGACCTCTGGTTTTTTGGAAACCAATATATGGCAACCTTTGATTCCAGACAATGTTTTTGGGACAAGGAAATGACAAACATCATGAAAGACAATCCTGCGACGTCTCGCATCACGACCGTCGGTCATTTCGAGTTAAACCAGGGTATGGCGCACGACATTTCTAATATCGGGGGATACGATGCAAACGTCATTAAAGAATATAGTGAATTTATAAACCTTTCGGACGGTAAACCCTTAGACACACCAAACATTGTTATGGAGGTCAGGCAAATTTCGAAGCTGACCAATCTGCTTAATTTAAAATACTTACTCCTTCCCGCTAATGTAAGGATAGAACATCCAACTATCAAACCTGTCTTTCATAATTCGAAATATGCCCTTTTTGATAATACACAGGCGATACCGCGTACATTTATCGTCCATGAGGCCAAAACACTTTCGGGAAGGGATGCCATATTTAAAGAACTCGCTAGCGCTGAATTTAATCCGTTAAAACACGTTATTCTGGAAGAACCATCCAGTCTCTCAAGAAGTATAAGCAGCGAGAATTATCAACAAGAACCCAACCCGACAATCGTTGAATATTCACCAAACAGAGTTACAATAAAGGCAACTTTGTCGGATGATGGCTATCTTGTCCTGGGCGATACGTTTTATCCGGGCTGGAATGCATACGTTGATGGGAAAAAACGTCGGGTCTTAAAGACAGACTACATTCTGAGATCCGTCTTCCTGGAAAAAGGCGATCACATTGTAAAGTTTATTTACGAACCGAAATCCTTTACCATCGGAATGATTATCAGCCTTACCAGTATGATTATTTTGATTCCTGTATCTGTATTTCATAACAAGATAGCTTCTCGCAAAAAACCTGTAAATTAATAAAGATCTGAAGACATTGAAAACAAGACCTGTCCACACCGTTAGTTATTTTACTTATTGAATACAACATACAGTATGTCTTGTATCTCAAACCCAAACAATGATTAATCATCCCGATACAAACCAAACTTGTGCTCTAAATACAATTTTAAGACACGCAAAGATTTGGTCAAAAAACGATTGGCTTGCCGTACTAATTCTATTCCTTCTTTCCCTGGCATATTTCTACAATGTTATTATCCCCTCGGACTATAGTGTTCTGGGTGATGAAAATCATGATATGCGCAACCAATATTTTTGCTGGAGATATTTTGGCTTCGATACCCTGTCAAAGGGAATACTCCCTCTCTGGAATCCTTACGCTTGTTGTGGAATACCCTTTATTGCGGGAGTGCAATCCGCCATATTTTATCCACTCAATCTGATATTTCTTATATTACCTATTCATACGGCCATTAATTACAGTATCATCCTGCATGTTTTTTTATCGGGAGTATTTACCTATCTCTATCTCAGATTTATAAAGTTAAATCCGCAATCCGCAGTCCAAAATCCGCAATTGTATTCAGACAGACTTTCCCGCTCAAGCTGTATGATTTCGTCTATTATATTCATGTTCTGTGCGCCGCAAATATTTCACGTCTATGCAGGACACCTAACAATTCTCTGTGCAATAATGTGGCTACCCCTTATTCTTTTATTTTCAGAGATATTTATTTGTGCAAATAATTTTTTATATGCGCTCCTGGGTGGGGTCACAGTTGCATGTAATATATTAGCAGGTCAACCTCAATATTCTTTTTATACCACCATTGCTGTATTTGTGTACTTTATCATACGCATTAGCCAGGAATTTAATAATCATCGGGATTGGAAATCTGCTGGGTATCGTATATCGGGGTTTTTGATTATATATATTACAGGATTTTTACTTTCTGCCATTCAATTATTGCCTGCATTTGAGCTGACTAAACTCTCTGTCCGTCATACGCTTTCATACGAGTGGGTAGGTCACTTTTCTTTTCCGCCTGAAAATTTCATCACATTATTTATTCCTGAATTTTTTGGCAATTTAGTAAAAACACCGTACTGGGGACGTTATTTACTATGGGAAATGTCTTTATACGTTGGCATTCTTCCCCTGATCTTGTGTGCGCTTGCCTCATTTTATAATAGAAATAAATTCACAAAGACCTTTCTTATTATGGCTTTAACATGCTCCGTTCTTGCGCTGGGGAAATTCACGCCGTTTTTTAAAATTCTTTACAACTTTGTACCCGGATTTAGCCTGTTTCGTGGGAATTCCAAATTCATATTCATAGTAGCCTTTTCCCTGTCTGTACTCTCAGGTATTGGCGCAGAATATTTGAGAAATAATATCATAAGTAAAAAAACGGCATCAACGCTTCTACGTTTCGTAATAGGTATTATTTCTGCGTTAAGTCTGTTTCTCTTGATTTTCTTTTTATTCAGAATAGGGTTTGAAAAATGGCATTATATAATCAACAAGGTTTATTTACTGGGCGATCCAAAGGCTTCACTATCCAATCTGGAGAATTTAAAAAATCCAGAATTTTTAGGCACGACTTTTAACGTTGCTGCAACGGGCGCTGTAAAATTCATAATACTTTCTATATTGAGTTTGCTTATTGTATGTTTGTGGATTAAGAGAAGTTTAAAAAGGCATATCTTAGTTCTTGTATCTGTGGCTTTAATAATGGGAGACCTCTGGTTTTTTGGAAATCAGTATATAGTAACATTTGACTCCAAAAAGTACCTGAACCTTACAGGGAAGGGATACCATATTTAAAGAACTTTCAAGCCGTGAATTTAACCCCTTAAAATATATAATTCTGGAAGAGCCATCCATGATGGTAAAAAACGTAGCCCATCTCAGCCTACAACAGGAACCAGTCCCAACTTTTCTTGAATACTCACCAAATAGAGTTACAATAAAGGCAATCTTGTTAGAGGATGGTTATCTTGTCCTGGGCGACACGTTTTACCCGGGCTGGAATGCATACGTTGATGGGAAAAAACGTCGGGTCTTAAAGACAGACTACATTCTGAGATCCGTCTTCCTGGAAAAAGGCGATCACATCGTAAAGTTTGTTTACGAACCGAAATCATTTACCATCGGTATGATTATTACGCTTGCCAGCATGGTTATTTTGATTCCTGTATCTATTCTTTGCTGGTTCAATCGTCCTCGATTGAACCAAAACGTTTCGGTTCAGACTACAAGCGTGAACCAGTGTAGTTGACATTGAATGCTTGTCATTCAGAACAAGGTGAGGAATCTTAAGATTTATCAGTCGTGCTGCTCCTTCGAAATGGTAATTTTGTTTTTTCGTTCAGTATAAATTTAACAAGAAAGGGGAAATTATGATTAATACAAAACGTTTGTCAGGCATATTTCTAACTCTTGTCAGCTTTATTTTTATTTTGACCGTTACAAACTGTTCAGCGGATACGTGGAAGACTGAGCGTGTGGATGTTACTCCAAAATATTTCCATGATTTTTATTCGAGGGCAATCGCCACCGATACAAGCGGCAATCCACACGTTGCGTATGGCGGTAAAAATCTTTACTATGCATATTATGACGGCAGTGCCTGGCGCAATGAGACGGTGGATACATCATATGGAGTGGGAGAATATCCATCCATTGTGGTCGACACATCAGGTAAGGTACATATCAGCTATTTCGATGATACGAATGGAGACCTCAAGTATGCCACTAACGCATCCGGCTCATGGGTGACGACCGTGGTGGACAGTGAAGGAGGCTGGGATACCTCCATAGCGCTTGATGCATCTGGCAAGTTACACATCAGTTATTACGATGTTACCAACAGAGACCTCAAATATGCCACCAATGCCTCTGGTTCATGGGTAACGACAACTGTGGATAACAGTGAAACGGTAGGCTGGTACACCTCCTTAGCGCTTGATACCTCAGGCAAGATACACATCAGTTATTATGATATTACCAACGAAGACCTCAAGTATGCCACCAATACATCAGGATCATGGGTAACGTCAACCGTAGACAGCACGGGAGACGTTGGCAGGCATACCTCCTTAGCGCTTGATACCTCAGGCAATGCAAGCATCAGCTATTTTGATGCTACTAATGGAGACCTCAAATATGCCACCAATGTCTCTGGCTCATGGACAACGACAACGGTAGACAGTGATGGAGACGTAGGCTATTATACCTCCATTGCACTCGACACCTCAGGCACGGTATACGTCAGTTATTTTGATAACACCAACGAAGCCCTCAAATATGCCACTAATACCTTAGGCTCATGGACAACTTCAACTATTGATAGCGATGGATTGACAGGCTTATTTACTTCCATAGCAGTCGACACCCAAGACAAGTTACACGTTAGCTACTACGATTGGGGCAATGGAGACCTCAAGTATGCAACCAATGCCTCCGGCTCGTGGGTAACGACAACAGTTGACAGCGGCGGGGATTTAGGCGAGTATTCCTCCATTGCGCTCGATACATCAGGCACGGCGCACATCAGCTATTATGACGGTATTAATGCCGACCTCAAATATGCAACCAATGCTTCTGGTTCGTGGGCAACGACAACCGTTGATAGTGACGGATTGACGGGGTTGTATACTTCCATAACAGTCGATACATCAGGCAAGGTGCACATCAGCTATTACGATATTACTAACGGAGACCTCAAATATGCAACCAATACCTCTGGCTCATGGACAACGACAACGGTTGACAGTGATGGGGATGTTGGCGAGTATACTTCCATAAAACTCGATACATCAGGCAAGGTATACATCGGTTATTACGACGTTGAGAATGCGGATCTCAAGTACGCCACCAACGCCTCTGGTGCGTGGGTAACGACAACTGTGGATAGCGATGGGGATGTAGGAGAATATGCTTCCGTAGCACTTAACACATCAGGCAAGGCGCACATCGGTTATTATGATAGTACCAACGCCGACCTCAAATATGCCACCAATGCCTCTGGCACGTGGACAACTGCAACCCTGGACAGCGATGGAGACGTAGGCTTAAATTCCTCCCTGGCGCTCGATGCATCAGGCAATGCCCACATCAGCTATTATGACAATACGAATGACGACCTTAAGTATGCAACGAATACCTCCGGAACATGGACAACAACAACCGTGGATACTAATGAAAATGTAGGATGGGATGCATTCATAGCGCTTGATACGTCAGATAAGGCTCATATCAGCTATTACGACAATACTAACTATGACCTCAAGTATGCAACGAATATCTCCGGCTCGTGGGTAACGACAACCGTGGATAGCGCCGGTGATGTGGGTGAGTATTCCTCCATTGCGGTAGATAACTCAGGCGAGGTACACATCAGCTATTATGATTGGACGAATGGAGACCTCAAGTATGCCGCCATTCCGGAATGCGAGGCGAAGACGTTATCGGTATCTCCGGGCAAGTTGGAGATTAAGGTGGGTAAGAGTAAGGCTGTAGTTGTCACCGTGAAAGGAGATGGCGATTGTCTGGCAGAAGGCGCAACGGTGAATGTAAAGATAGATAAATCCGGCACGAAGAAGGTCTCTGTTTCTGAAGAAAGTGTAAATACCGACGAAAACGGCGAGGCTGCATTTACCATTACGGGTATCAAAAAGGGTAAAGCAAAGATTACTTTTTCAGTAAATAGTTTGGAAAAGAAAATAACGGTAAAGGTTAAATGAATAGCAATAGCTTAAAAAAATTCTTATTCTTTAAAATTCAAAGACGTTGAACAAGAAGATTCGCTTAATATTATTCGCACTCATCACGGTATTGCCCTTATTAATTTATCTGAATTCTCTGGGGAATACCTTTGTTTACGACGATTATCTCACCGTAACCAACAACCATTTCATTCGGGAGTGGAGGTACCTTTCTGCATTTTTCAATCAAAAGTATTTTGTAGTTTCCAATGAACTGACTTACCGGCCAATCGTTACCCTATCCTATTTTGTGGATTACGCCATCTGGCAATTGAAACCATGGGGCTATCATCTGACAAACGTAATCATCCACACCATCAATGTCTACCTGGTCTATTTTGCAGCATACTGCCTCTTCAGGAACCGGACAACGGCCTTTATTTCCTGTCTGTTGTTTTCATTACATCCCATTTTTTCTGAGGCTGTAAATGCCGTTAGTTACCGGGAAGACCTCTTATCCGCCACCTTTCTGCTGGCGGCATTTATCCTGTTTGTTAAGTACAATCAAAATCCAACCAGGCGATCTTTCAGCATCAGGTACCCGCTTTCGTTACTTTCGTATCTTTTAGCCATGGTGTCGAAAGAAACTGCAACTGTGCTTCCCTTGTTGATTCTTTCTTACGAGTTCATCTTTAAAAGAGACCCTATTCCGAACCGTCAGTATCTAACAAGACACCTTATAACAAATTATGCGGGGTACATTGTCGTTGGTGGTTTTTACCTGTTTTTACGATTTTATTTGATCCATAATCCCGGCGAATGGGTTGAGTATCCCGGCAACAGCATCTTCGTAAATTTTATCATGATGACAAAGGTGATTGGTTATTATCTAAAGCTGTTGTTTATTCCTGCCCCACTCAATGCCGATTACGTTGTGCCCCTTACCTATTCTCCTGCTGATGGCGCTTTTATTGCAAGTGTTATACTATTGATAATTACGGCTATTCTTATAGTTAAAAAATGCCGCCTTTCAGGGATATGGATTTTTTCGGTCATCTGGTTTTTTGTTACCCTCCTGCCCGTATTAAATATTATCCCGATAAATAACATCATTGCCGAGCGATACCTCTATATTCCGGGCATAGGATTCACGATGCTATTTGGTTCAATATTAACCTCAAAACCCCCTCAATCCCGCTTTTCTAAGGCGGATTTAATGGGAATTAATGCGTCTTTGGTTTCAGTTCACCCCCCTCCCCTAACCCCTCCCACCAAGGGCGGGGGAAAAACGTTTCCTCCCCCTATCCCCCTCACTGAGGGGGAGAAAGGGGGAGGGGGGAGGTCAGGTGGGGGTGCTGAACTGTTACCATCTCTGAATGAAACTTCAAATTATAAACTATCCACTGTCGTTTCAAAGTATACATGGACAAGGTTATTTCGGATAGTATCGATAACCCTAGTTTGCCTTTTATTTACCTGGTGTACGGTAAGCAGAAACAGGATATGGTTAAATGAATTTACCTTTAGCACAGAGACCATACGCCGTTCACCTGCGAGTTTCAGGATATACAACAACCTGGGATTTTTTTACTACCACAAAGGGCTGAATGACGCAGCTATTCAGGCATTTAAAGATTCCATAAAAATACGGTATAATCAACCCAAGGCGCATTGCAATCTGGGCGCTGCATATTCCTTGAAAGGTCTCAGCGATGAGGCAATAGAAGAACTCAAGGTTGCAATCCAATTAAGGAATCAGTACCCTGAGGCGCATAACAATCTGGGCATCCTTTACAAAAGAAAAGGCATGCTCAATGAAGCAGTCAATGAGTATATTGAGGCGCTGAAGGTTAATCCTTATTATGCAGACGCCCACAACAACCTGGGAAGTGCCTTAATTGATCAGGGAAGGTTGGACGAGGCTCTTTCTGAAATAGAGAAGGCCGTAAAAATACGAAGGGATTTTGCCCTTGCACATTATAACATAGCCGTAGTTTATTTTAAAAAGGGGCAAATAAACGAGGCATACAATAAACTCCTAGAGTCTCATCAATTAGACCCAACAAATGCCGATGTCCACATCAGTCTGGGCGTTGTATATCTGGATCATTTTCATGATAAAGAAAAGGCATTACATCATATAAAGGAAGCCCTACGGCTCAACCCCAAGCACAAACAAGCAGAAGAAATGAAGAAGACCGTCAATAAGCTGACATCTCCGGAGAACAGACCTTAAGTGTTCTGGTATTTCATTTCACAAATTCGTTATATCGGCTCGGATGGTTCTTGGAATCCCATCCGAGCCGGTTTGAAGTTAAGACTTATCTTGCCCTGTGGAAATGAATCTTTTTCAGCTTTCTCAACTCGATTTTAACATCTGTTTTTTCTTCACCTTCTCCAAGTTTTGCCTTTTGTTTTGCCTTTTTGTAACCATTTTTCTTAGCGGTAATAACATACG
>Ga0209212_1005448_pt1 | contig 15146 bp, 12 predicted proteins | sample RifGroC2_FD_183996 | JGI IMG/M metagenome (GOLD analysis project Ga0209212, IMG submission 183996) | Groundwater microbial communities from Rifle, Colorado, USA - Groundwater C2 (SPAdes) (version 2) | ecosystem: Environmental > Aquatic > Deep subsurface > Groundwater | place: Rifle, Colorado... | reverse complement strand
CGGCACTGCGCGCCTTCGCACTTGCTCCGCCGGTAGACTGCATCTTATTAACACCTCCTTTTGCGCGGCCGGCCGGCCCCAAACAGGCCTTACCCGGCCGCTCCCGTCCGCCTTCGGCGGCCGTACAACAAAGAAAATTATTTCCCGCGCCCACCGCAAAAGCGGAATCGAATTACATCAATAAAGACTCTGCCCGCGCTCGCCTGCGGGGCTGCGCCCCGCCCGCAGCGCGGGCCTGTTGTTGATTTCTATCTTAACTGAGCCGGTGGCCGCAGTAATGATAAAACACCAGCCCGGCGTCCGCTGCTGCGGCCGCCGCGCTGGTCTTTTCTGTTATTGTTCAGCAGCCACCGGGGGGAAACTGCTGGGAAGTAAGGTGGGGGAGGGCCAGGCCGGTAGCGGTCTTGCGCTGGGTGGCGCCGCCGCCCCCGGCCTGGCCCGCTTTAGAATTAACCCGCCCATTCATGATACGGCGTATTATCCCACCCAAAAGAAAGAAAAGCCGTATAATCTCTCCTAACGCATCACACCCTTGTCGCGTTGGTCCTCTACAATATCTCAATGCCTTGGACGTTGATAACCCTCATGGTAATTTGTCGCTCAATGAAATATAATTATTAATTAAGGGGTTTCAATGCCCCCATCGTTTTTCTTTGTGCTCTTTCGGAGACCAAATGCCCAGAACCGCTAAGTCCGACAGCAAGATAAAAAAACAGGAGTCCTTTGAGGCTTCCCTTTGGCAGTCCGCGGACAAACTGCGCAAAAACATGGACGCCGCCGAGTATAAGCACGTCGTGCTCGGCCTTGTCTTCCTGAAGTACATATCCGACGCTTTTGAGGTCCTGCACTCAAAGCTGGTCGCCGGCAAGGGCGACTATGCCGGCGCCATGCCGGAAGAACCCACAGAATACACCGCGGAAAAAGTTTTCTTCGTCCCTCCCGTAGCCCGCTGGGCGCGCATCTCCGACAACGCCAAGAAAACGGAAATTCTCCTGGAGAACGGGAAAAAGGTGGACATCGGCGGCTACGTGGACGAAGCCATGGAGGCCATCGAGCGCCAGAATCCCTCGCTTAAAGGCGTTCTGCCCAAGGTTTACGCCCGGCAGAACCTGGACAGGACCAGCCTGGGCGGGCTTATCGATATTATCGGCACCGTCGCTCTTGGCACCGAAGAGGCGAAAAAGAGGGACATGCTCGGGCAGGTCTATGAGTATTTCCTCGGCCAGTTCGCCCTTGCCGAAGGAAAAAAGGGTGGACAATTTTACACGCCCCAAAGCGTGGTTAAGCTGTTGGTCGAGATGCTTGAGCCTTACGAAGGCCGGGTTTTCGATCCCTGCTGCGGTTCCGGCGGGATGTTCGTGCAGAGCGAAAAGTTTGTCGCGGCGCACCGGGACCACTACAAAAAGAAAAACAAAGGCGTAATTCCCAATCCCGCCGACATGATCTCCATCTACGGGCAGGAATCCAACCAGACCACCTGGCGCCTTGCCAAAATGAACCTCGCTATCCGCGGGATAGACAGTTCCAATATCAAGTGGAACAATGAAGGCTCTTTTCTAAACGACGCGCATAAAGACCTCAAGGCCGACTTCATCATAGCCAATCCGCCGTTCAACGATTCCGACTGGTCCGGCGCGCTTTTAAAAGACGATGCCCGCTGGAAGTACGGCGTTCCACCCGCAGGTAACGCCAACTACGCTTGGATACAGCATTTCATCTATCACATGTCGCCCAAGGGCATGGCTGGTTTTGTGCTTGCCAAAGGGTCGCTTACCTCTAAAACCAATAGCGAGGGGGAAATCCGCAAAGCCATTATTGAGGCCGGTCTTTTGGACTGCATCGTAAATCTCCCGCCCAAACTTTTCCTGAATACCCAGATTCCCGCCTGTCTCTGGTTCCTGTCGCGCCGCAAAGAGGGCCGGCTGGATAAAGTTCTGTTCATAGACGCCCGCAACCTGGGCTATCTGGTGAACCGCAGGACAAAGGACTTTACAGAAGCCGATATAGCCAAGATAACAGAAACCTATCATCACTGGCACAATAAAACCGACGGCTACGCTGATGTGCCCGGGTTCTGCAAATCGGTCTCGCTGGAGGAAATCCGGGCGAAAGACTATGTGCTTACGCCGGGCCGCTATATCGGCCTGCCGGACGAGGAAGATGACTTTGACTTCGCCGAACGCTTCGGCAAACTCAAGGCCGAACTGGACGAGCAGATGAAAGAAGAAGTTCGGCTTAATGAACTGATACGCAAAAACCTGGCCAAGCTGAATATTTCCAAGAAGTAGCTGTATATCAGGAGGAGATATGGATAACCCTATTCGCTGGAAACAAAGGTTCGAGAATTTTGAACGGGCTTATGCTCAGTTCGTGAAAATCATCGACATTCCCAAACTTTCCGAGATAGAGAAGATGGCTCTTATACAGGCTTTTGAATTCACTTTTGAGCTGGCTTGGAAAACGATGAAGGACTTTCTTGAGGAAGAAGGCTTTGAGCTGGACAGCCCCAAGAGCGTGCTCCGGCAGGCGTTCCAGTCGCAGCATATAGCCAACGCGGAGATCTGGATGGAAGCGCTGAAAAAGCGCAATAACACCGTGCATAACTACAATGCCACCGTGATGGAAGAGACGGTGGCTTTTATCCGCGACCAGTTCTTTCCGCAGGTCAGGGACTGGCACTTCGCGTTTAAAAAGGAATCAGAAAAATGAAGTTCGGTCTTTCCGACGACCAGCTCCGGCAGATCCAGGCTATCCTGTCGAAATATCCCGCTATTACCGAGGCCGTAGTGTTCGGCTCCCGTGCCATGGGTAATTACAAGGAGGCCTCGGACGTGGATGTGGCTCTTAAAGGGAATGTCACTCTCTCAATGGTCGCGGATGTGAAGTATGCGCTGGAAGAAGACAGCTACCTCCCGTTTTTCTTCGACATCATCGCCTACGGAATTATAGACGCCCCCAAACTGAAAGAACACATAGACAAATACGGCGAGGTGCTCTACCGCGCCGGGTGGATGGAAAGGAAGTTGTCTGAAGTTGCTTCCTTAGTGAAAGATACCTGTACCCCTAAGCCAGGGAATCATTTACCATACATAGGCCTTGAACACATACAGGAGCAGGGATTGCGGTTGTTAGGTGTTGGAGATTCCGATTCGGTTACAAGTCATAAATTCTGTTTCAAACCTAACGATGTGCTCTTCGGTAAACTCCGGCCCTATTTTAGAAAAGTCGTTAAGCCTGATTTTGCTGGGGTATGTTCAACGGATATATGGGTTGTGCGCGCAAGAGAGGGAAGCGACCAGAATTTCATCTTTTACTTCTTTGCGAATCAGGAGTTCGTGGATACTGCAAATTCTGGCGACTCTGGCACCCGAATGCCGCGCGCAGACTGGAATTTCTTGAAAGAAATATCATGGCAGTTCCCGCCATTGCCCGAGCAGCGCGCCATAGCCGCTGTACTTTCCAGTCTGGATAATAAAATCAATCTCCTCCACTGCCAAAACAAAACCTTGGAAGAAATGGCCTCCGCCCTCTGGCGCAAAATGTTCGTGGATGAAGCCAACTCGGAGTGGGAAATGGCAACTATAGCCGAGGTCGCAACTATCAACGGCGAAGGCATTGATAAAAATTACGCATTTTCCGAAATAGAGTATTTAGATACAGGCTCCATAACGGAAGGTCGAGTCAGTGAATATCAACACCTTCAACTTAAAGACGCCCCAAGCAGAGCCAAAAGAATTGTCCGGAAGAATGACATTGTTGTTTCAATGGTCCGACCGGTTCAAAAGCACTATGGCATTCTGAAGAAGGTTAAGCCAAACACCATTGTTTCCACGGGCTTCGTCGTAATATCGTGCCACAAGATCGACCCGCATTTTGTGTATCTCTTGTTGACGCAAGAGGAAATGACGGAATCCCTCGACATCATTGCCGAAGCGTCAACTTCCACATATCCGTCCCTGGCTCCATCAGACATCGCGGGGATTGAATTCCAAATGCCGCCAGTTGAACTGCTACAACACTTTTCGGAGTATGCCGAGCATGTTTGGGATAAGATAGAGGAAAACAATTCACAAATTCGCACTCTGTCTCGCTTTCGTGATACACTTCTGCCCAAACTAATATCCGGTGAGGTGCGGGTAGCATTATGAGTCTAGCTGCGGGCACAGTCGCATACAATCTTGGCACCGCGCCGGTCACCGGTCTCGGCCTTTCATTGGCAGCACAGGACTTAGACGATGCTTTGGCTGGCCCCGTTGGCGGGATAGTGTTCGACGAAACAGGCAAGTCAGACCTCTCTGCCCTGCTTTCGGGGTTGCCTGACACGGATTTTAAACAAACAGCAATTCGCTCACTATTGTCGGATTCTAAGGCCCCAGAGAATTGGCGTGTCGGAGAGGCTCTGGCTGAAGCTTATCTGGTTGAGCATCGGGATTGTACGTTCCCTTGGCCGGATGGCCGGGATGAACGCAAATCCGGTTCAAGTCTGCCTGGGGCCGACTTGGTTGGATTTAACGGGACAGTGACTGAGGCTAGATTTGCGTTCGGCGAAGTAAAGACGTCTAGTGAAAAGAAGTATCCACCCGGAGCGATGCACGGGGAAACTGGATTAAAACAACAACTTGAGGATTTGAGGGATAAATCTGAGCTTCGCAATGATTTAGTCAAGTATTTGGGACACCGTGCTATAAACGCCTCTTGGAAAGGAACATTCGAGCAGGCCGCCTCTAAGTATTTGAAAAACTCTGCCGATGTCATGGTTTTTGGTGTGATGGTTCGGGATGTTACTCCCAATCATGAGGACATTAAAACCAGAGTGTCTAAATTGGGTAGTGGTTGTCCGCAGAATATGGTCATGGAGTTGCTGGCTATTTATTTGCCGGAAGGCAGCATTGATACTTTAAGCGATAAAGTGCTGCGCTTCCGGAAGAATGGTAACGCATGAACATTACGAACGAGGCCTTAAAGAAAGTCGATTCCCACTGGGCAGTACTTGCCATCGGTGAGGAAAATCGGGACCGCGGGTTGGCGGTTGCGGGCGCACATCTGGTAAAAAAAGCCGTTGGGCTCCAGATGCAGATTGATTTTCCGGAAAACGGACAGGATGCAGAACTTTTGAATCGACTTGCCATGGCATATGAAATGGCCGCGATAGAAGGATTAAATGCTTTTCTGAATCCCACGTCTGATGCGCAGTCTTTACGTGAGCAGTGCGCTTCTGGAGCCTATCGGGCTTTTGAACTACGTCGGTTATTCGATTTGCCGGCATCTAATGAGGCGCGAGTCTTCCACGTTCTGCATTTGTCGGCTTTAGCCTATTGTGGGGATAGGTGGCCTGATCTGCGACGCTGGTACAATGAAAATCCAGCGGCCAGCCAAGCTCCGTCTGTGGCTGATGCGGCATGGCAATATCGGTTACTCTACAAACTATTTGACTGCTGGATTAGTCTGTTCCGTAAAAACAGATGGGATGATCTGGACCGAATCCGGGAAGCTATAGCTGGTCTACGTAAGGATCAAGAGACTTACGAGGCTATGTCGCTTGATAGCGGCTCCAACGCCCAGGATCGTGTCCTCGCACTTCGATTGATCGGCCTTTATCACTGGGCAAAAGCTACGGAGCTCCTTGCCCAGTATATGCTCCAAGGGGAGCCGCCAAATATTGCGACGTTACTTGATAAGCATTTTGAATCGGCTATTGACGCTGCTGCATCGGCAGCGGATGCGCAGCAGGAAGTATTAATGCGCTGGCTACAGGCCGCCGCCAGGCAAATGGTGTCTGGATCGGTTTGGTGGGTGGCGAGGGCCGTCAACTCCCGTGTTACTAAGTTCGTTCGCCAGGTAACAAAGCAGCAGGCTATGTTTGAGTTGTTGCCACCCCAGCGCGCTGCATTGCAGGAGCAGGGGCTCCTGGACCAAGCTGCTACTGCCGTGGTTATTGATATGCCGACGTCCGGCGGGAAGACTCTGTTGGCTCAGTTCAGGATGCTGCAAGCGCTTAATCAATTCGATGCTGAGTCCGGCTGGGTCGCCTATGTAGCCCCGACCAGGGCGCTAACCGCGCAGATTACGCGACGTTTGCGCAGAGATTTTGAACCAATTGGCGTGCGGGTGGAGCAGCTTACGGGGGCAGTAGAGATAGATGCTTTCGAAGAGGATTTGTTGCGGGGCGCGGCTGGCAGTGCGCCCTTTAACGTGTTGGTCGCTACCCCTGAGAAACTACAGTTTGTAATCCGTAATAAAAAAGTATCCCGTCCATTGGCTCTTGTCGTCATGGACGAGGCACATAATATCGAGGATGAAACACGCGGTCTTCGCATAGAGTTGCTTCTAGCGACAATAAAGCGAGAGTGTTCCTCGGCCAATTTCCTCTTACTGATGCCCTATGTGGAGAAAGCTGAGACGCTTGCAAGATGGCTTGCGCAAGATGTTAATGCCGGACGGGCCATCAGCTTCGGGACTGTTCCATGGAAGCCTAATGAACGCATTGTTGGCACGTACCATATAGAGGCGGATAATTCAGTCCGGGCTGGCTGGAGGCTTGTGTATGAGACTTTGCTGACAACTAGGGGCTCTATACACCTCAAAGGGCAACATAAGGTCGGGGGCGTAAAACCGCTGGATCGCCCTAAATCCAAGGTTAATCCGACATTACAGACCGCCGCTATGGCTAGGGTCTTGTCTGGCCGTGGGACAAGCATTGCGGTCGGCATGAAAATCAATGATGTATGGGTAATGGCGCGGGAAGCCAAAAAAGTGCTTCCGGCGCTTTCTCCAATACCGGAACAAATACAGCTAGTACAAAACTTTCTGAGGACTGAGATTAGTCCCAATTTCGAGCTGATAGATCTGTTGGGCCATGGTATTGGTGTTCATCACGCTGGTCTTTCAGACGAGGTGCGTGCTCTGATCGAGTGGCTTGCGGAAGAAAACAAGCTGGTTATTCTCTGTGCCACCAGCACGATATCCCAGGGGATAAATTTCCCTGTTTCTTCTGTGTTCCTGGCCTCCCGTTTTGTGCCGCAAGGGCAGCAATGCCGGGAAATGCGCCCTCGTGATTTCTGGAATCTGGCTGGCCGCGCAGGGCGGATGAATCATGACAGCGTCGGCGTGGTAGGGCTGGCTGCGGGAAATGAGCCCGAAAAGATTGTCGAATACGTTAGCAAGGCAACAGGAGAATTAATCTCATGTCTTGTTACTCTTTTGGATGACCTTGAAAAGACCGGGCAGCTGAACAATCTGGAAACCGTTATTCAGGGGGAGCAGTGGGACGATTTTCGGTGTTATGTAGCACATCTCTGGAATGAGAAAAAGAACCTGGATGCTGTTCTGGCGGAGACCGAACAATTGCTTCGGAATACTTTAGGTTATGGTATATTACGCGGTTCTGATGCGGGACGCGCGAAAGCCGATAAACTTCTTGAAGCGACAAAAAGTTATGCCGCGAAGCTTGCAGAGCATCCGGAACGCGCCGCCCTTGCGGATATGACTGGCTTCTCGCCTGAAGGTGTGGGGCGCGCTCTTGCAGGAATTAATAGTCTTGAACACAAACTGACTGTTTCTGATTGGGCTCCTGAGAGCCTTTTTGGGCAATCATCTTCGGGCATGGCAGATCTTTTTGGCGTTATGCTGCGCGTCCCGCAGTTAGCGGCTTCTCTCAGGGCGCTTAGCGGAGACGGGACCACAAATCAGCATATTGCTGAAATCACAAAAGCCTGGGTCGCTGGCGATTCTATTCAGAAGATAGCGCAGGATTATTTCCGGGGCGACGGGGATGAAACGCAGGCTATTACGGACGCTTGTAAAGCGATTTATCGTAACCTGGTTAACAATGGTACCTGGGGACTTTCTGCCCTAAGCCACCTTTCCGGTATTGATTTCGATTCATTGTCGGATGTTGAACGGAGAAAGATCAACAATCTTCCAGCGATGATCTATCACGGTGTCAGGACAGAGGAGGCTGTGCTGATGCGTATGAATTCCGTCCCCCGTAGTATAGCGGAGCAGCTTGGGACGGAATTCCGTGATGCCGTTGCAACTAAGAACGGAACTTCCGGAATACAACAGGCTAGGGACTTTTTAAAAGAACTGGATGCAACCGGATGGGGACGGCTTCGCCCTGAAAACGCCTCTCTTTCCGGAGCAGAGTATAAACATGTTTGGGAACTCTTATCCGGAGAGCGTCGATAGGCTGGTATACTTCGCATATCAAAAATGACCAATCAGGGCCCAGATTTCTCACTTCCCAGAAAGATTGAAAGTCTTTTGGCCGCGCTTTCTAAGATTTATGCTAACGACGGGGAAACCGCGCTGCAAGAAATCGTTGTTAATGCCCAGGTCAGGATCAATGAGGCGACGAGTGTTCAAAACGACTGGGGGCGCGAGATATACGGACATGCCATCTATTTGGTCGTCCCGGAGCCCATCTATCTGAAAATCGTCAAGGCCAAAGACAAAATACAGGCGCGCATAAAGACCGACATCAACAGTCACCATAATGTCCAAGATGAGTATATCGACGGAGTCTTCCTGGAATTTGAAGAGGTTGAGGATCCTGACTGGCGAAAAAAATCCGGGCGGCTCTTGTCCGGGAAGCGATACGTCCTGCCGGAAACTGAAAAGAGAATATGGGGGGATTCCGGGTACAGGCTGTTTTTAAGTCATAAGTCGGAAGTTAAGGCCGAAGTCGCAAAGCTAAAGGAAGAGTTGGCGTTTTATGGGGTAACTTGTTTTGTTGCGCATGAGGATATCAAGCCCACAAAAGAATGGCAACTGGAAATTGAAAATGCGCTGGACTCCATGGACGCACTTGCCGCGATACTAATAGCGGATTTTCACAATAGCGAGTGGACTGACCAGGAAGTGGGGTTTGCCCTTGGGCGCGGTGTGCCGATAGTGCCGGTTAAACTTGGACAAGACCCGTGTGGATTTATTGGGAAATCCCAGGCGCTTCCTTGCACCTGGGAAACAGCCGCAAAAGAGATCACTAAAATTCTCGTTAAGCAGGAAAAAATGATGGATGCCTATGTGCAGTCTGTGCGCCAGTGTTCATCCTGGGATGGGGGAAATAAATTGGCGGAGATCTTGCCTGGGCTTGATAGAATTACGTCGCAGCATGCGGCTGCTTTGATTGATGCGTTCAATATCAACGATGAGGTCTCCGGGAGTTTTGGGTTTAGGGGCAGTAAGCCACACGTCTGGGGTAACGGCCTGGTTCATCATTTGACCCGGCTGACAGGCAAGGAATATAAATACACCGAATCAGGTCATATCCTGGTCGAATAATATAATGCCAGCTTTCACCGAATCTGAAATTGAAGCATTCTCGCTTGATGAGCTGAAGCGGCTTGGGTATTCTTATATCCCCGGGCCTTCTATTGCGCCGGATGTGGAAGCCACGGACGCTCTTTTTACCGCTGAGCCCTCTGTGCCGTTCGGTGAGCCGGATAAGCGCGAGAACTACGGCGAGGTGGTTCTAAAAAGCACGCTGGAACAGGCCATTGAGCGCCTGAACCCTGAAATCCCCGCCACAGCCCGCCAGGAGGCCTTAAAGACGGTCCTGGGCGTGTACTCCCCGCAGCTTATAGATGCAAACGAGGCTTTTCATAGGCTGCTTGCCGAGGGCGTGCCCGTTACCGTGCGCAAGGACGGGCAGGACAGGGGGGAGCGGGTCTGGCTGGTAGATTTTCAGAACCCGGAAAACAACGTTTTCTTTTCCATAAACCAATTCACCATCATTGAGCGTAACCAGAACAAGCGGCCGGATGTGATCCTGTACGTTAATGGTCTGCCGCTGGTAGTGATAGAACTAAAAAACCCCGCCGACGCCCATGCCACTATCAGGAAGGCCTACGACCAGATACAGACCTACAAAGCTGTTATCCCGTCGCTGTTCTTTTATAACGCTTTCTGTGTTATATCAGACGGGCTTGAGGCAAAAGCCGGGACGCTCTCCTCGCCTTTTAGCCGGTTCCAGGCGTGGAAGACCATAGACGGCAAAAAGGAATCGCCCGGGCATGTTAGCCAGCTTGAAGTGATTATCAATGGGATGTTCAGTAAGGCTACCCTGCTGGATTTAATACGCAATTTCATCGTTTTTGAAAAAGACAAAAAAATAGACGCTAAAACCGGCCTTACGCAGATAGAGACCATAAAGAAGATGGCGGCATATCATCAGTATTATGCCGTAAACAAAGCACTGGAAAGCACCCGCCTGGCCGCAGCTGTTGCCGGTAGCGGCAAAGCCGGCGTTGTCTGGCATACCCAGGGCTCGGGCAAAAGTCTTTCTATGGTTTTCTATGCGGGCAAGTTGATCCGCAACCTGAATAACCCTACCATCGTAGTGATTACCGACCGCAACGACCTCGACCAGCAGCTTTTCGACACCTTTGCCGCCTCCTCAAGCCTGCTGGGCCAAACGCCGGTGCAGGCGGAATCACGCGAGAATTTGAAGGCCCTGCTGAAAGTGGCCTCCGGCGGCATAGTGTTCACCACTATTCATAAGTTTTTTCCGGAAGGCGGAAAGGCTGAATACGACCAGCTTTCCGACCGCCACAACATTATTGTGATCGCGGACGAGGCCCATCGGACGCAGTACGGCTTTGAGGCTAAATTTGTCGATACAAAGGACAAAGGGGGGAATGTCACCGGCACGCGCAAGGCATACGGATTTGCCAAGTACCTGCGCGACGCTATCCCCAACGCCACCTTTATCGGTTTTACGGGCACGCCTGTTGAAAGCACGGACATAAACACCCCGGCGGTGTTCGGCAATTACATCGATAAATACGACATCGCCCAGTCCGTGGACGACGGCGCTACCGTTAAGATTTACTACGAAAGCCGCCTGGCGAAAGTTAACCTTACGGAAGATGGCCGCAGGCTCATTGAGGATTTCGAAAAGGAAATGACGGACGAGGGGGCGACGGAAACACAGAAGGCCAAGGCGAAATGGACAAAACTTGAAGCTATCGTCGGCCACCCGGAACGATTAAAGAACCTTGCCCGTGATATTGTGGCGCATTATGAAAAGCGCTCGGAAGTCTTTGACGGCAAGGCAATGATAGTGGCGATGAGCCGCCGCATTGCGGTGGCTCTTTACAGTGAGATTGTCGCGCTGCGCCCGCAGTGGCATAGCGAGGATCTGAACGCCGGGGCGCTTAAAGTTGTTATGACTTCGTCTTCCTCGGATAAAATGGAGTTTGACCCGGAAGACCCCGACAGTCTGGTTATCCCTGCCCATCACAGGACCAACAAAGAGAGCCGCGGCAAGCTGGCCGAGCGCATGAAGGGCCCCAAGGACCCGCTGAAGCTGGTAATTGTGCGGGACATGTGGCTGACCGGCTTTGATGTGCCCTGCCTGCACACCCTTTATATCGACAAGTTGATGAAGCGCCATACCCTCATGCAGGCTATCGCCCGCGTGAACCGCGTTTTCCTGGATAAGCCCGGCGGCCTTGTGGTGGATTACATCGGCATAGGCAGCGCGCTCAAAGAGGCCTTGTCCTTTTATGCCGGATCGGGCGGCAAAGGCGATCCCGCCGAAACCCAGCAGAAGGCCCTGGAACTGCTGCTTGAAAAAATAGAGATCGTGCGCCAGATGTTCCACGGTTTTGATTATATGCGCTTTTTCAGCGTGAGAACTTCTGAGCGGCTTTCGCTTATCCTCCAGACGGAAGAATTCGTTCTTGCCAGGGAACACGGCAAGGACCGTTTTATCAAGGAATCCACGGCCCTCTCTAAACTCTTTGCCCTGGCCGTCCCGCACGAAGACGCGCTTGAACTGGCAGACGAGATCGCCTTTTTTCAGTCCGTGCGGGCCAGGCTGGTAAAATTTGAGGGGGACGGCGAGCCTGACGGCAGAAAGAACTATGAAACCGCCATCCGCCAGATAGTGAACCAATCCGTGGCCTCAACCGAGGTTGTGGATATTTTTGACGCTGCCGGCGTGAAAAAGCCGGACATCTCCCTGCTCTCCGAGGAATTCCTGCAGGACGTTAAGGAGATGGCGCACAAAAATCTCGGCGTTGAACTTCTAAAGAAGATACTGAACGACGAGATCCGCGCGCGGCTGAAATTCAATATCACAAAAGGTAAGAACCTTCTGGAAATGCTTGAGGGCTCTATCAAAAAATATCAGAACAACCTTTTGACCACCGCCGAGATAATAGAGGAATTGATCTCCATCGCCAGAGAGATACGCTCCGTCGACGACCTGGCCGAAAAGCTAAAGCTGACGAAGGATGAATTCGCTTTTTATTCTGCGCTGGAAGTGAACGATAGCGCCGTGCTCGATCTGGGTGATGACGCGCTGAAAAACATCGCCCGCGAGATAGCGGACAAAGTGCGCAAGAACGCCACCATAGACTGGACGATGAAGGAAAGCGCCCGGGCCAAGCTGATGGTGATAGTCCGCCGCACCCTGAATAAATACGGGTACCCGCCAGACAAACAGCGGAAAGCCGTGGACACCGTCCTTAAACAGGCGGAGGTCCTGGCTGATTATTGGGTGGAGGCGGGGGGGAACGCGTGATGAAGGATCACAAACTGAGCTATCACTTTTCTCCGGCGGCCGCAAAGAGGTGGGGAATGATCCCCCAGGAAGCCCAGGCCAGAATTCTCGCAAATGTGTGGTGCGGTAATTGCGCCCGTTCAGTTGAAATCTCCCCCAAAACCGCGGAAATAAAAGGCAAGCACCTGATCCTTAAGGGTAAATGTAAAGTGTGCGGGAAGAATGTGTGCCGGGTCGTTGAACCAGAGGGTGAATAGTTCTGGTGATGTTGAATGAAACTTTTTCCGCGAGACTATAGCGCTTTGCGCCCCGAAGAAGAGAGAAGATACTCGCGTGTTAAGAGGCGTGAGCGAATTAAGGGTGGCATTGGCAGGAAAAATCTATTCCGGGATTATCCCAGGGCTGCCCGGCACTACCTGCAACTCTTCCCCAATAACTACTTGGATGTCGTCGAGTTGAAGGATTCGGACATGTTGCGCCGAAAGCTGGAAAAATTCCGGCGTATGCTTAAGACGGGAAAATGCACTGAGCGAGATGTGCTCCGGTTCATAAAGAGCAACAAGGCGTATTTCATCGTGGCTTCGATACTGAAACGATATCAATTCGGACATCATGAAGCTTTCCTTTTCCCGGAGTTCCCGCTGGGCAATTCTCATGTTGCCGACTACCTCCTTGTCGGGAAAAGTTCCGGCGGGTATGAGTTTCTGTTCGTTGAGTTGGAAGACCCGGTTCGCAAAAGTGTCCTGGCAAAGGGCGCTTTTGGAAAGACATGCCGAAAAGGGCTGGAGCAGGTAGATGATTGGAAGTCTTGGCTGGACTCGCGTTTCGCCTCATTGCACGGGGTCTTTAATAGCGCGAAGAAGCCTGGGACGGCTCTGCCTGATGAGTTCATCGCCTATGACAGTTCTAGGATGCACTTCGCGGTCATTTCCGGTCGACGGGAAGATTATTCCGAAAAAACCTATCGCCTTAGACGGGACAAGCACAAGAATGGCGGCACGTTGGTTTTGCATTATGACAACCTCAGTGATGACGCCGAGGCCATAATAGGCGCAGAGACCTATTAGACGTTCGCTTAACATCAAGAGGCCGGGCTTTCTCGCCCGGCCTCTTGCTTTGTGGCTTGGCAGTTTAACTTTACCGCGGCAGGTTCTTAATCAGGCAATCCAGTGCTTTGAAGGCGTATTCTTTGACGCGCTCTGACTGGGAATTGAGGAGGAAGGAGACCTTGCGCTCCCAGCGGGCGGCGTTCTTATTCTGGGGTTGCATAAGTTCGTTGGGCTGGGCCTGGAGCGCCTTGGTGATCTTGTCGAGCGTGTGGACGCTCAGCTTCCTTTCTCCGCGCTCTATCAGTCCCAGGAAAGAGGGGGTGACTTCGGCCAGTTCGGCGAGCTTTTCAATTGAGAGGCCGCGTAAAGTGCGCTCTTCCCGCACCCGGCGTCCAATGGAAGTATAGATGTCTGACATGTTGAGTATATCCTACCAAAGGGGTTTTATGCATACTATGAACTATAAGTATTGTTATAAAATAACCATAGGTATTGACAGGCCGTTGTTTATCTGCAAAAATATTGGAAGGGTTTGAGGAGCGACTTTTGTCACTTCGGCGGTCTGCTCTCGCGAAAGCATCACCGGCATACTGGCTTCTGCCCGCGCGGTTGGGTGGTGGAGGGTTATGCCCCGGAAGATACTGGTGATTGATGACGATCTGTTTTGGCACCGGCTGCTGAAACGGCTGTTCGGCGAGATGGATTATGATATCCACACCGCGGCCAGTTGCGAGGATGGCATTCGCCAAGCCGAAAAGCACAAGCCGGACTGCATTCTGTTGGATTTTCACCTGAAGGACGGCGACGCGGTAGATGTTTGCGCGGCGCTAAAAGCGGACGGGGGGAAGCCTAAGTTTCCGGTCATTGTGGTCAGTTCCGACCCCGGCGCGGAGATAACGGCCTATGCCGAATGCAGGGCGGACTATTTTGTTTTGAAGGGCTCCCGCACTATGACGATATTGCCCAAAGTCGTCAGTGAGGTTCTTGGCGACGGCGGACGAACGATTTCATGGGAGCAAGGGCATTAAAAATTGCGGCGGACGGCCTTTCCGAGCCTGCCCCTAACCCAAACCCCAGGAAAGGCCGTCCGTCCCTGCTTTAGCAGCGGGGAAAACGGACGAAAGGTGTTCTGCACCTTAGATTAATGGGCGCGGGAAATAATTTTCTTTGTTGTACGTCCGCCTACGGCGAACGGTATGGCCGGGTAAGGCCTGTTTGTAGCCGGCCGGCCGCGCAAAAGGAGGTGTTAATAAGATGCAGTCTACCGGCGGAGCAAGTGCGAAGGCGCGCAGTGCCGAGCCTTGCGCACCCACTTCCAAGCGGCAAGCAGGGGCGGGCGCGTAGTGCCCGCCCTTGCGGCATCTCGCGGATAAGATCCGCCTACCGCAGCTCCTGGGGAAAAGCGGAACTTATAATGTTACCTCGGGATGTTGCGCAAAGTAGGTGCGAACTGTGTCCTGAAAACAGCGCCAATTTACAGAAGGTATATACCGGACACATCGGTAACATATTATACCGGATACATAGGTAACACTTTGAGCCCAAAGGGATTCCCGATGGGCTCAAATCTTTTATCCTCCAGATCAAAA
>Ga0209212_1005446_pt1 | contig 15148 bp, 8 predicted proteins | sample RifGroC2_FD_183996 | JGI IMG/M metagenome (GOLD analysis project Ga0209212, IMG submission 183996) | Groundwater microbial communities from Rifle, Colorado, USA - Groundwater C2 (SPAdes) (version 2) | ecosystem: Environmental > Aquatic > Deep subsurface > Groundwater | place: Rifle, Colorado... | reverse complement strand
CGAGAAAGAGCCCTTCTCCGCCCTTGTCTTCAAGACCACCTCCGACCCTTACACCGGCAAGATCACCATCTTCAGGGTCTACTCCGGCGTGCTCAACTCAGACTCCACGATCTTCAACTCCAGCAAAGGTGTTGATGAGCGCATCGGACAGATCTATGAGCTGGAAGGGAAAAAGCAGCACCCGATCAAACAGGCCGTTGCCGGCGATATCGTGGCAGTTGCCAAACTCAAGGAAACCGTTACCGGCGACACGCTTTGCGATGCTGCAAAACCCATAGTTTACGAGCCTGCCAAGCAGTTGCTGCCGGTCATCTCCTATGCCATCGAGCCCAAGACCAAGGCTGACGAGGACAAGATCCACAGCGCCCTGCATCGTATGATCGAGGAGGAGCCGACCCTGGAGTCACATCGCGACACCCAGACCAAGGAGTTCATAATTTCCGGCATGGGTCAGGTTCATCTGGAGGTCATCGTCGAGAAGATGAAGCGTAAGTTCGGTGTTGAAGTACTTCTGAAAACCCCCAAGGTGCCTTACCTGGAGACCATCCGCGGCTCAGCCAAGGTCCAGGGCAAATACAAGAAACAGTCCGGCGGTCGAGGTCAGTATGGCGATTGCTGGATCGAGATGTCTCCGACCGGTCGCGGCGAAGGTTATGTTTTTGAGGACAAGGTTGTTGGCGGCGTGATCCCGCGCCAGTATATCCCGGCAGTTGACAAGGGTATTCAGGATGCCTGCCTGGAGGGCTATCTGGCCGGTTATCCGGTGGTGGATTTTAGAGTGGCACTCTATGACGGTTCGTTCCACACCGTTGACTCATCCGAGATGGCTTTCAAAGTGGCAGGTTCCATGGCCTTCAAAAAGGCGATGGAGGTCTGCAAGCCGGTATTGCTTGAACCGATCGTGAACATGAAGATTACTGTGCCGGATGAAAATATGGGAGATGTCATCGGTGACCTCAACTCACGGCGTGGCAAAGTCGTTGGTGTCGAACCCAAGGCCAATTCGCAGATCATCCGGGCCGTGGTGCCGATGTCCGAGGTACTGGCATATTCCAATGATCTGAAGTCTATGACCAGCGACCGTGGTATGTTCAGCACGGAATTCTCCCATTATGAAGAATTGCCGACGCATCTGTCGCAGAAGGTGATTGCCGAGTCCGAAGCAGCTAAAAAGCATAATGGCAATGCCTGACAGAAAACAGCCGGCAGGTTAATGGATCTGCCGGTTGTGCTGTGATGAAAAGGCAGGCATAACAGTACATGGAGGCTATAGATGGATTTCAAGTTTAGTAAGGATCAGGAGGACAGCTCGAACAAGGCTGTTGACGGGAGCAAGGGGAAAAACCAGAATGCACTGTTGATACTCCTGCTAGTTCTTGTCGGTGGTTTTGCATATCTGTATTTTTTCACCGGGCTGATCAAGCCGCTCAAGGAGCAGAAACCTGCTGAGGTTCAAGTTCCTCAGGTGATAAAAAACCCGATCCCTGCCCGTAATGGGGAACCGGTAAAGGTTGATGCGGCAGCTACTGCTGAAATCAAGAAAGATGCTGCAGATAAAGCAGCTACGGCGCCTTCAACAGGCAAGCCCGAACCTTCCAAGGTTGCCAAGGTTGCCCCTGCAGTATCTCCGCCTGCAAAAGAGGCTGCCAAGCCCAAGGAAGAAATCAGGAAGCCTGAAACCTCTAAGCCGGCATTAAAAAAACCTGTGCCTGCCCAGGCTGACAAGCAGGTCCAGAAGCCTGCAGCAGTCAAGGGTAATGATAAAAAAGCTGTCCCTGTTGAGAAAAAACCAGCTATTGCCGTTGTGAAAAAAGATGCTGAAAAGGCAAAGACGGCTGGCGGCGAGGTAAAGGGCGTAAAAAAGCCCGCCAAGTCTGAGAAAAAGTCCGTTGCAGGAACAGTTCAGACCCCTGGTGGCCGCTGGACGGTAATGGTTGGCTCTTACACGCTGGAGGACGCCTTGGCGCTTGATCTTGTACGGGTCAGACAGGCAGGTCTGGAAGCGAAGGTTACACCAGGTTTACGCAAGAAAACCCAGATGAACCGGCTACTACTTGGTGAATATGGTGATCGCAGTGCTGCCCAGGCAGAACTGGACAAAATCAGACGCCACACCTCCGATGCATTCATCATGGGGCATGGTGGCATGCATGCAGTTTATGCCGGCTCTTACCTGCTGAATGAGCGGGCCTTGTCCGAGAAGGAGCGGTTGGCTGCAGCCGGATTTTCCTTGACCCTGAAGCGGGCCGAGGTGGCTATCCCGTCCAAAACCCTGACGGCCGGAACCTTCAGCGACAAAAAAGCGGCGGATTCGGCTCTTAAAAAACTGAAGGCTGCTGGTGTCAAGGCTAGTCTATCCAAGCAGTAGGATTCCATGGCAGAGAAGATCAAGCTTAAAATATCACCGGCAGTGGCGGCTTATGTCGGTCCCGACGTCTCTGTTGATGAAAAGTTGAAGGGGCTTGAAGCTTCAGTAGAAATGGTGCCCGCTGATCAAGTGCTGCTGCTGTTTTGCCTGACAAGAGATTCGGATGGTGTCGTTAAGGGGGCTGCAACGGTCGCTTTTGGCGCATTACCGGAAAGAACGCTGCTTGCTTATATTAGCGAGTCAAAAGCTCACCCGGCAATCCTCGATGCCATTGCTCGATATCACCATACCTGCCCGGATGTTGTTGTCGCGCTTCTGGAAAATGAGGCAATTACCCCGCAGGCGGCCGGATTTCTCCAACGGTTCACTGCACTGAATGAGCAGTCCCTGGATACCAATACCGCGGACACCCTTTCTTCTGAAGAAGACGAAGACCGCGACGAAGCAGGCTTGCTCGACGAACTGAACTCTGAGAATGATGATGGTGAGCAGATGGAGGATGCCGACGATTCTGATGAAGATGAACCCGGCGAACTCGATGAAGCAAACGAAGAATTTCTGAGTAAATATAAGATGGCTCAAATGATGGGGATTGCCGAAAAGATCAAAATGGCACTGTCCGGAGACAAGGAATGGCGTGCGATCCTCATCAAGGATTCCAACAAACTGGTGTCTGGCAGTGTCATTAAAAATCCTCGCATCACAGAAGCAGAGATACATACACTTGTAAAAACCGGGGTTCAGAACGATGAAATCATGCGCTTGATCTGCTCCAACAAGGAATGGATCAAGAACTACAAGATCCGCAAGGCTTTGGTCGAAAATCCACGAACGCCGCTTCCGAATGCACTGCGCTATCTGGCCACATTAGGGGTAAAGGATATTGCCGGCTATGCCAAGAGCAAGAACATCGGTTCGGTGATTTCCACGCAGGCCAAGCGGATGCTGCTGAGCAAGAAAAGATAATTGACCGGGAGCAGGGATGGCAATAGTTAATCACGCCAAACGAGAGATCAACGCGAAGATTGTTTACTACGGCCATGAAGGCGCAGGGAAGGGGACTTCACTGCGTTATGTGTTTGAAAGGATCAAGCCGACCTTGCGCGGTGACCTCAAGATTCAGCCAACTGCCGGGTCAACCTTGCTTTTCTTTGATTTCAGTCCGTTTGAGCAGCCGGTCTTTGGTGGCTACCGCATTCGTTTCCATATCTATACGCTCCATGGAAATGTTACTAATCCGGCAGCCTGGAAGATGACCCTCAAGGGAACGGATGGTCTGGTATTTGTGGCGGATGCTTCTCCTGGAGCATTGCCGGCTACGCAGCAGAGCCTTTTGCAGGTGCGTGATTTTCTGAATGCATATGGCGTGGGACTTCATGATATTCCGATGATTGTTCAACTCAACAAGGCTGACCAGGTCGGTCAGATATCGCCACTGGAGTTCGCTTCGACAGTGGGTCTTGCTGATTGCAGTACCATTCTGACAACGGCTACAACCGGAGAAGGGCTGCTGGAGGTCCTTTCACAGTTATCCCGCGATATCATGCTGCGGATCAGGGAAAGCGGCGATGTGCCGCTGGAAGAGGTTGTGGTTGTTGAGAACAGCCCTGTAGCCGATAATTGTGACATGGAGGATAACAGTGACTCTGATTTGGATGCCCCGGTTTCTGAAGAGCTTTTTGTAGAATGCCTGCCGGAAGAAGAGCCCGCTAATGCCGGCCAGGCAGTTACGGACGGGTTGCAGTTCAATGTAGGTGAAGCAGGTGTAAGCATAGAAGGCGGCATGGTGAGGATACCTCTGGATATTACTCAAGCTGGCGGTGTTCAGCGTTTGGTGCTGACTGTTGCAATCGGTCCGGGTTAGGGCCGCGCCATGATGCCAATGGATTTTGATCTGATAATGTCCGGCCGTCTCCTGCTGGCGTCGCTGTTGGGGGCGATGATCGGTCTGGAACGTGAAATCCATGGCCGTACAGCCGGTTTTAGAACCCATCTGCTGGTTTCTCTCGGGTCGGCGCTGTTTATGGCTGTTTCCATAAGTTTATACCGTGAATACGGCGATTTTAGCGGTAAGTTGCCGGTTGGAGTTGATCCGGGACGGGTGGCTGCACAGGTTGTAACCGGTATCGGTTTTCTGGGGGCAGGGGCGATTATTCGTGATAAGGCCTCGGTACGGGGGCTGACCACAGCGGCCTGCCTCTGGATCGCGGCAGCGATTGGACTTGCCTGTGGAGCCGGACTGTATCTGCTGCCGATCCTGGTTGCTGCCATAGCTTTGATCAGTCTGGTTGCCCTTAAGAAGATTGAAGGAGTGCTGGCACGTGACAGATATGCAATGCTGAAGGTTGAGAGCGATGATGTTGAGGGGCAGCTGGAACGGATAATCCAGGCTGTTGAGGCCATTGGATTCAAATTGACGCCTTACGGAATTGAACGGAAAGTAAACGGCGTGGTTACCTTTGAACTGCAGGTAAAGATGCACGGGAAAAGCATTTCAACAGAAACTATTGATCGAATTTCCATCCTTGGCGGAGTTAAGAGGGTCGAATTCAGGATTCAGGCGACGGTCTGAGCTTTTTCCTCGAAGGCAGCAAAAAAGGGACCCTGCTCTGGTAACGCCGGTATTCATCGCCAAATGCTGCAACCAGACGCCGCTCCTCGATAAATGCTCCGCTTATAAAATAGATTGCTGAGAGGATGGTCAGCAGCAGCCACTGGACGGTCATGACCGGGTTGAGGATCATGAAGATGAATGAGAGCAGGTAGAGTGGATGACGCACGATTGCATAACAGCCACTGGTAACAAGATGCCGGTCTGATGATTCTGTCCCTCTGATCTGGCTGAAGCCGAGAAAATCAGCAGTCCCGGTCTGGCGTACACAGTTGAAAAGCATTGCTGCGATCACGAGCTGAACCAGATAGATGACCAGGCTCCACACACCTGGCACATAATAAAGCACCGGCGAATTTCGATACGCCGACATTACCCAGCCAAACATAACAAGAGCGCTCAGGTTATAGATCAGTCGATAGAAGCGCGGCTCTTTTTCATTAGTGCCTCGGACCAACTTTTTTACCAGTTTTGTGGCGAACAGGGAATGGACTAGGGCAAAAAGAATGAAGCGGAGTATAAAGACTGCATAGTCTGGCAGAACAGACTCCTTTTTAAATTAATAGTTGATTTCTGCATTTTTCGGCAGAAAATAAATTCGTTAACGCACGGTCCTGATTGTCATGGTTTAGTCATGGGTCACGGGCAGATTAGCATTACCGTCTTGTTTAGACAATCACAACGTGTTATATACCGCTGGAAATGCGTCACCACCCTGGGAGGATTTGTCGATGGCAGTTATTACAATTTCACGTGAAATGGGTACAGGTGCCTATCAGATTGCGAATGAAGTCGCCAAGAAGCTCAAGTACACACTGGTAGACGGCACTCGCATCAGCGCCTGTGCCTCCAAGTTCGGGCTTGGTCCTGACATGCTTCAAATGGTTGATGAAAAGCCCCCCTCGTATATCACAGCTGAAGATCGCAAGCGCGCAGCTGCGCTCAATTCGGTTGAACTGATACTGCTGGACTTTGCCCGCAAGGGAAACGTGATTCTCTATGGCCGAGGTGGCCAGGATTTGTTGCGGGATTGCGGCCACGTCCTCAGGCTACGATTTATTGCCGACTTTGAAGAACGGGTGGAGCGCTTTGCCGAGCGGGAGTGGATCGATCCTGACCTGGCTCGTTCCATGATTCGCCGTAGCGACCACCAGCGAGGTGGTTTTATTCACTTCTATTTCGACCGTAATTGGGACGACTCGCTTGGCTACGACCTGACCTTTAATACGTCACGACTTTCATCGTCATCGATTGTTGAAAGTATTGTTGCTGCTGCCAAGGATCCTGCACTCAGGGAGGCTGAAAAGGGGGTTGTCGAAGTCATCGACAACACAATCCTGATGAAGAAGATCGAAGCCGCCCTGCTGAATTCGCCCGATTTGGATTATCGCCCATTTAAGATTATTGTTGATAAAGGAAACGTACTCCTTAGTGGTTATCTGGCCTCGGAAGAAGAAAAGACTTGTGCCTTCAAGATCGTTGAGTCTGTTAAAGGTGTCAAAATGGTGGGTGGAGATATTCAGGTGGTAAATTATAAGGCTTACAAGGATAAGAGTTAGCTACCTATCAACCTGACATATTTTTTGAGAAGCAATCCCCTGCAGCAATCCTAGCGGCAGGGGATTTTTTTATCTGCTGACAGGGATTAGCCTGAATCGCCAAAAATCCTACGCATTAGCAATTGACAATTAACAGTGTTTTATTTACTGTGCCTTATCTTTCTTTCCGCATATATTCCCGCTTATTGAAGGCAATCAGCACCATAACTTTCCAGATATAAAAGGGTTTCCGCATCAGATTCATTTATGTTGCGGCAAGTTGTCAAGTGTCTGGACGATTAGAGTTCACAGACGCTGGATACTGTTATCCAAAAGCCGTCTCCAGTGACCGGCATTATGCTAATAGCGGAATTGCAGTTGCCTCAAATTCGCTGTCAACAGACTATCAAATACTTCTTCAGGAACCTGGACGCAAGGTTCATGTGAGAGTGGATAAGCGTTATGTTGCATCTATATTAAAAGTGGTTTCAGTTGCCCATAAACATTATTGAGGATAAGGGGTACTCTAATGAGCAGAATTGGAAGGTGGCTTTGTAATTCATTTTATGTGCTTCTCATAGTCTGTACTTTTGCATCACATGCGATTGCGGATCCGGTTATTGTCGCACAGACAGGGGCAAACTCCGATCTGTCGAACTCAAGACAGATTGTAAGAACCTCAACCGGCCGGGTATATTATCTCAGTGGCAACGCCGGACACACCTCCAGTTGGGATGGGTGGATCGAGGTTCATGAATCCGGTGACGGATCAAACTGGACCAAGGAAAGTACAAGAAATCAATGGTATCTTGGGTCTGATGTTGCTGTATCCGTAGACAGCAAAAACATACTTCATGTTGTATCGTACGACTGGGAGCATCGTCCCTATTACGTAAGATACAATACTGCCGACAGCCCAACGGCAAACCTCACTTGGGATGGTTATGAGCTTCTGGAAACCACCAAGACTTCGGATAAAGGCATATGCGCCGTGGCTGTGGACGCAAATGGCAAACCGCATGTAGTTTTCCAAGCTTTGGAGAGCTACAAAGGCAAGACATATTATACGCTGACCTACGCCAACAAGGTCGGGACGGCTTGGAGCAAGGTGGCAATATGGCCTTTAACACTCAAGACAAATTTCAACGGTAAAATTGAAATTGCGGTTGGCAGCGACAATATTCCCTACATCATGACGGGCAACAAGATGCTGAAAGGGAATGCCAATGCTGCAACAGCATTTGAAACAAAGGATCTGGGGTCAGATGGTACATCATTTGTTATTCAGCAAAATGGCGATATCAAGGTTTCCCAGATCAGTAACGGCAACTATTCCATAAACTCCCATGACCATACACTGCCCTGGAGTAGTGGGTGGACGCTCGCTGAATCAACAACATCCGATTCCGGCAGCACCCTGCTGCTGGCAAACGACACCCTCTATGCCGCACGGCTGCGATCCGACGGCATCTGGTTGCAGAAAAATTTTGAACCTCCCTTTCTAGCCGTATCTCAGCCCGCAAACACAACCTGGCAATCACTGACAACACGTTGGAGCTCCTTTAATCATAGTAAACAGGGAATAATTGATCTGGGTACCAGATCGTGGGACGCGCAAAACGGAAATCTGTTTTGGTATTCGGCGAACCTTGCGGACAGTCGCGCCAACTTTTATGGCGGTCCTTTTATTGGCGTTGCGCCGCTTTCAGTTTCCTTGTCTGATTCCTCAATTCCACGAGAGGGAAGTAACATCGCATCCTGGCAATGGGACTTTGACAATGATGGGTCTGCGGATGCTTCCGGACCAAATGCCACTCATGTGTACTCCACTTCTGGAAAGTATTCCGTCTCGTTGGCAATAACGGACTCATCCGGAGGGCAGGATAAAATTGTAAGGCCCGATCTTGTACAAGTAGACGGCGACAGCGATAGCGACGGAATACCTGATTCCCGGGATAATTGCCCTTTAGACTACAACCCGCTCCAGATCGATCTTAACGGCAATGGTATCGGCGACGCCTGTGAACCGCAGATTAACAGGCTTGCCAAATCGAATTACATGACCGGATTGAGGTCGATCACATCAGCTGATTCAAGAAAGGCTACCGATGTGACCGGTATCTTGACCGACGGACTTCTGGACCAAATAGTGACCCTGTTGCCGGCCAGCAAGGACGCCTTAACCGTTCAGGTCAATAAAGAGGCTGCAACCATAAAAAAACTGGTCATGCGATATTATCTGAATATCAATGGGAATCCGCAAAATACCAGAGTCTATATAATGCCCTATAACCGGGATCTTGCAACTACGGTGGATGCAGGATTGAGTGGCGGATGGAATGGATGGAACGAGGTTGATTTGACCCCGATCCTTCACAGAATGGATGGGTTTGGTCTGACCAAGTTCAGGCTAGTCGCGCTGAACGATCCAAGCGGAGTCAGTATACATGAGCTGAATATCAAGGAAACGCTTGACAACAGGGAAATTGCAGCCACTCCCGCTGCCGTTGATTTTGGATCGGCAGAGGTGACTACAAGCGCAACCCAGGATTTCACCATCAGCAACAACGGTGTAGAGTCATTAAATATCGTCAGGGTGAAATCTCCTTCCTGGCCATTTTCGGTGGTTTCCGAGGATTGTTCGGGAAAGATCCTTGCATCTTACCAGACTTGTACCATTAAGGTCTCTTTCTCTCCCCTGACGAATGGCCAGTATCATGATGCAGTGACAATTGATTCCAATGATGTTGATTCCTCCAGCTTTAAAGTGCCGATACAGGGAAACGGCTTTCTGGTCTTGAGGGGCATGGTAAAAGACCGTGCGACGGGAAGCCTCCTGAATGCAATCAAGGTTGAGGTTACAGACTCTGTTAAGACCTATACGGCAATTACCGACACTAACGGCGTATATATGATTAACGGTCTGGCGGCCGGCAGCTATACCGCCAGGTTTTCCAGAGCGGACTATATCACTTACTCGGCAAACGGGTCCATCTCACAGTCCCCAAATAACTTCCTTGATACCCAACTTGACTTCAACTATGCCTCAATCAATGGAATAGTAACCGATGTCATAACCGGCACACCTCTTGCGGGCGCCAAGGTGACAGTTACCCTGAGCGGCATCAGCAGCAAAGATCCTGCCGACAAGACATACACCTGCAATGGCGCTACACTGGCGGCGGCAGACTATAACAGGATTGCTATAAATGATGGAGACAAGTACGCATGTTCCACATCATACAATAACAGCATGATGTTCAAGGTTAGAAATCCCAATGGAGCCGAACCTTTTACAATAAGTTGGAATGGGATAGGCGCTTTGTCGCCAGGTGAAATATTGTATGATCCTAATTCAATGATTGAATATTTGGCTCAGAGCTTCAAGCCATCCAAAAGCGGCAAATTAACCAGGGCAAGTTTTTATCTACCTCAAACTCCGTGTTGTATGGAATACGGAGGGGTATATGTGATGCTCAAATCAAAATTGGGGGGGGATAGAGGGACACATATAGCAATGAGCAATTCGGTCCGTCTTGATAGTTTAACTGTCGCACCCAGTTGGGTTGATTTTGATTTTGTGACCCCTCCGGTGCTTGAATCGGGCCAGGAATATTATCTCGAAATTAACGGTACGTTTTTTGAGAATTATGACACGCTTCTTGATCTTTTCTGGAGCAACTCGGATGCTATGTCATATGGTTATTCTTATCGGAGAGTTGGGGGATTGTGGTTCGGAAGCAACACTTTGTCCTTCAGAACATACCTTGACGGGCAAACAGACATAATTGCCTCACCTTCAACTTCTTATACAGGTATGTATGGCGGCAACAAAGTAGGGTTGAAAGCTTATTTGTATGGTATTGAAAATGCAATATTTCCATTTAATCAATATAGCGATGGCAGTGATGGACTCTCTGGTTATAATGGAGACGACCTGACCGGATCGCTAACGGTCACAGATAACTATGCAAATTATTACGATGCGAATGGCAGGCTTTCTGTAGGTATAACAAGTTCTTCCGTTTGGAGCGATTTTGGACTTTTTGTTTTCTGGAAAAACAGCTTGGTTACCGATCAATTCGACATCACTTTTAACAGAACCCTGACAACTACGACAGATGCAAACGGCAATTATTCATTCTCTTTGCTTCCTGGTTCGGATTATAAAATACAATTCAATAAACCGGGGTATTATACAAGTTCCAGCGGAACCTTGGCGTATGGTGAGCAGAAGAACCTGGATGCTCAAGCTGTTTCTATCCCACTTTTAAACGTTAACATCACGTCTCCTTTAAATGGAAGTGTTTATTATTCCGGACTAATTACCGTATCAGGCAATGTTAGCGGAAATGCTACCGCAGTGACCGTGAATGGTATTGCGGCAACGGTTGCTAACGGCATCTTTTCCGCGAATATCTATATTAATAATGGCAATAACACTATCACCGCTGCAGCAATAGATCAGTACGGACAGGAAGCAACTTCCAGCATAACTATTGTTAAAGCTGCAACGCCAATAATAAGCAGTATCAATACCAAAGATATCACCACAGATTCGGCGATTATCACCTGGAACACCGATCAGCCTGCAACCAGTGTTGTGGAATTCGGTGAATCCACCGCCTATGGCAGTTCAATTACTGATGGGGTGTTGACCACAACCCACTCCGTCACTATTACCCCCCTTAAACCCGGAACGACTTACCATTTCAGAGTTTCCTCAAAAACAAGTTATAATTACAGTGCGTTATCCGGGGACATTTCTTTTAAAACCCTTCCTTTTTCCATAAATTATCTTGGTGACTCTGGCAACGTAACGGTAATGGAAATAACCGGCAACTACGACGCCAAAAACCCTGACGGCACAGTCAACGACCAGCCGCGCCAAGCCATTGCGAAAGAGTACTTCGAAACCCACGACGACACGGATTTCCTGGTCTTCCTCTCCACCTTCGACTACGCCCTTCCAGAGGCAGGGGCAGAGGGGTTCTACCTCACAGTCAAAAACGACACCCAGGGGATCAATCAGCCGTTCTTCGACAACAGCGCCCAATTCGGGAGCGCAGGCAAGCTCCAGGGGACTATCGACATGGGCAATATAACGCCACTGGCAACAGCACCGTATGGGTCGCTGCTGGACACCAACGTCAGACTCCTGAATCACGAACTGATGCACCGTTTCGGGCCATACGTCAGGTTCAAGAACCCCGATGGCACGCTTAACACGAGCCTGCTGGGCAAGGACAGCGCCCATTGGAGTTATCTGCTGGACAGCAAGGGTTCGCTCATGTACGGCAATGGTTGGCAGGCTAACCAGGACGGCACCTTTACGGCAACTTCCTCAACAAGCGGTTTCAGCCCATTGGACCTGTACCTGATGGGGATGATACCCAAGGAGCAGGTGCCGCCGATGATGTTGATCGACAATCCTGCTATTGACAAGACAAAGCTTCCGCATCTGGGGGACACCATCACCGGCACGACGAAAACAGTTACGATAGACGATATCATCGCGGCGGAAGGCGAACGGATACCCAATGCTGCAATCTCGCCCAAAACATTCAACATTGGGTTCGTGCTGCTGACCAGAGCTGGAGACAATGCAACTGCCGCGACACAGGCCATCGAGACCTTGAGGAAGGCTTGGGCCGGCAGGTTCACCGAGTTGACGCAAGGGAAAGGCTCTGTCGCAAACATTCCCGCTTCGCTGGAGATTGCGGTTGATAGCCCGGTAAACGGTGCTACCATTACCGGGCCGGATGTTACTTTTAGTGGGACGGTGATTAATACGAGTGGGGCAGAGACAGGCATTACCATCAACGGTATCCCGGCAACCGTCATCGGTAGCCGCTTTATCGCCAACCATGTACCGCTGGTTGAAGGGGCGAACAGTATCGAGGTTAAGGCCACCGACGCCAACAGTCTGACGACCACCACCACCAGAAGCGTAACCGCAAGCCCAGGTAACTACATCCGTATCACAAGCAACATTGAATCCGGAACCTCACCGCTGAACATCTCACTCAGGCTGGACGGATCATTCAGCATTGCCAACCCTACGATGACGGCATCTGGGCCGGTTCCGGTGACGTTGATACCGGGAGCAAGTTCGACTGAGTTCACGGTATCGCTGACGGTTGAAGGTACGTATACTTTTACCGCCAGCGCTGTTGGGCCGGATGGGCAGACGTATACGGATAGTGTGACGATTACGGTTCAAAATCAGGCAAAAATCGACAATCTGCTCAGAACCAAGTGGAACAGTGTCAACACCTGCTTATCAAACGGCGACATAACAAAGGCATTAAGCTTCTTTACCGCATCATCCAAGGATAAATACAGCGCCATCTTCAATCAGCTTGTTTCGACCATGTCAAGCATCCAGGCGACGTTCACCGAATTCAGGACAATTGATGTCGGAGACGGGATAGCCCGCTACAAGCTGATAGTCAATGAAGACGGCAAACTGTACGCCTACGACATTGAATTTCTGAAAGATGAAACCAACGGACTGTGGTTGTTGAATAGCTATTGAAAAGACGAGGGAACTGAGATGAAACGAACATTCGCAATACTGTTGTCGATATTATTGCTGAGCACCGTCACCTGCGAGGCGTCGTGGCTGATCTTTCACAAACCCGAATTCAGGGGGAAGATAGTCGATATCGAGACACATGAACCGATTGAAGGCGCGGTTGTTGTCGCCATTTACCGAAAAGAGGAAATGTCGATTGCCGACTCTGTAGATATCGATATCGATGCACGCGAAGCCTTGACCGACAGGAATGGTGATTTCGTGATACCATCCTACACCACCTTCATAAATCCGCTTTCTTGGAGCATTCCGGTTCAATTCATCATCTTCAAGCCGGGGTATATATGTAACACCCCCATCAGTCTTGAAGATGAATTTTCGGGTTCTGGTAAAAGGCCCGACAGGGATATTTCAGCCTCGTGGAATGGTTCTCTGCAATATCGTATTCTGAAGTCCGGTGTTGTGATGTTGAGGAAAGTAAATGGCAAAGATCGAATAGAAAGTTTTGATAAGGCTAGCCGTATTGAATCGTTACAACAAAAATTTAATAAAAAACTAAAATCAACATCTATGATAGATGAAGAATATAAAATAATACGTAAGCTTGAAAAAACAGTGGAGAGATAAAAATGAGACAATATCCATTATTGAGTATTTGCTGTCTTATATTTGTGGTTTTGCTTGGTAGCCTGGAAAGTCATGGTTATCGTGCTGAAGCTCATAAAGCTATTAATAATAGTGTTGTAAATCAAAAAATAGCTTCAGGTACTCTAAAAGGATATTTTGCCGTTCAATTGGGGTATTCAAGTGTACGTACAATGGTTTCTGGTAAGCGCATTAACAAATGGTTCGAAGATGCCGGTGCCCAGGAAGATGAACCCGTTTTGCGGACACTGAACCACTTCCTTGATCCGATTGCAAACGAAGCAATTGTCGGCTCTTATGACCCCACCGCAGTATGGGCGCAAAAAGGGGTCGGGCAGCAGTCGCCTGGCGATCCCTATAGCTGGCAGGATGGGCGAGAGTATTTTTATACCGCACTTACATCGAATGTTGGCGCTACAAGAGAAGAAAATCTGGCGAAATCTTTCCGGTCGCTGGGGCAGGTCATGCACTTGGTTGCTGACATGAGCGTGCCGGAACACACCAGGGACAACAGCCATATTACGATCTACACCATTGAAAAGTGGGCTGAAGAGGCATTTAATAAAAATACAGAAAAACCGTTTTTCAAGAACTACTCGTCCAGGTTGACCCGCGCCCTTAACAACCCGATTCCACCAGATCCATCGCTTTTGCAACAGGTCGGCAAATTTGTCTCATCGAAAGGCATCTCAGCTCCGATCCCAATCGCCAATCTTTATGACTTTGAGCTATACACCGGCTCGAACCCGGGCATTACCACTACCGGGCCGATAGGGCTGGCGGAATACACCAACGCCAACTTTTTCAGCCGCAACACTATCTTCAAGGATTACGACTATCCAGCCAAATCCAGTACGGAGGATTATGAGGAAACGGATGAGGAGAGCGGAAAGCCAATGAAGTTCATCCGTAAAATCAAAGATGGCGAGTTGGTCAATCATCTAGCGCAAGCAAACGTTTTTCATAAATATTTACCTGTTTTTACCAATGCCTATACCATTGTGAATGACAAGATATATGCGGATTACCTGGAAATGCTGCTCCCACATGCAGTTGGATATGCTGGTGCGCTTGTTGACTATTTCTATCGCGGTAAGTTGAGCATAACAACCACCTCCCCAGGCGACATCTCCTTCAGCTCCGCGAAGGTAACCGTATCCAACTCCACCCCAGGCGAGTCCATGGGACTGGGCGACGTGTCGTTGGTCATACGATACAAGACCCTGACAGAAACTGAACTTGGTGACGGCAAATACAAGCTGAATTACCCTTCCACCGACTACAGCTACAAGGTGATCACGCTCCCCGACAAGATTGACATGAGTACACCTCAGCTCCTCACCTTCAATTTTGGTAATGACCCGCTTCCGATGAACTTTTCCGACATGACCATGCAACTTGTCTTCAAGGGCAAGCTGGGTAATGAAGAGGGGGCCGTTGCGGTAAGT
>Ga0209212_1005444_pt1 | contig 15151 bp, 16 predicted proteins | sample RifGroC2_FD_183996 | JGI IMG/M metagenome (GOLD analysis project Ga0209212, IMG submission 183996) | Groundwater microbial communities from Rifle, Colorado, USA - Groundwater C2 (SPAdes) (version 2) | ecosystem: Environmental > Aquatic > Deep subsurface > Groundwater | place: Rifle, Colorado... | reverse complement strand
TCAATCCGGGTTATCTCCTGCGGCAGGTCGGCCAGTACGCTGCCTGCCACTACCCCGATGCCGTCCAGTTCATTATGGCGGAAAATCGGATTTTCGTATTCCAGCACAAGACGTTCCGTGCCACGCATTCCAATGCGAACATTCTGAAAACCGATAGTTGTCAGACGCTGCTGCAGGGCCTTGAAACGATCCAGGTTTGTAACACCATCTGCTTGTTTTTCATTTTCGCCTGACAGTGCAGGATGCTGTTCCGAAGGTTTATCGGTTATTGTTGCAGCAATCGCATCGGCTTGCTGTGTCGGAGCAGCCATAGCGTCATCAGGTACAGATGGAACCGGAGGGGCGGAAACGGTCTTTATAAGTTTCGGGGCTCCTCCCAGGGGGATTTGCATGCCAAACAAAAACTCCGGCTGTTCCGGCTTATGATCAAGAGAGGTTTTAATCGTTGCCTGCAGATGGAGCGGCATCTTGAACAGGGGGGGTGATACGAGACGAATCCCAAGGTTGGTTTCCGAGGTATCATACTCGCCCAGCAGGTACAGATAGTCGTGAGCCTTGAATTCCGCACCGCCGAAAACACCTTCCATCCGATCCGGACCAAAACCGTAGCCGGCGCTCAGACGAAAACGCCAGAGGTCAAGGGATGAAACCAGATAACGGTTTTGCAGATGACGCGCACCACCTCCCACATCCTGGACTCCAACGGCAAAGGTCGGCAGGTAGGGGGCTTTGGGGAGAAAGGGGATGATGATCTTGGCATTTGCAGACAGGTCGCGGGCTACCCGTGGCGCTTCAACAACCCTCCCGCCGATTTCCAGCAAAGGGAGTAGTCCGAGGGAAAACGCATAATTATCCTGGCTTTTGACTTTATCGCGCCATTGACCTTCTGTCTGGTTTGAGTACGAGACATACAAGGCGCCTTCTGTGGTAACTGCTGCCGATGGGGTGTTGAGTATGCCGGTATACCCTTGCAATGACAAGGCAGGGTGAAAATCAGCCGCGTTGAGAGGGGCGATGCCAGCAAACAACACCGCCGTACAGCATAACGCAAGACATACACAACGATAAAACATATGAGACTCCAGTTGATATATTATGCTATAACCCTGCGCTTCAAAATACCGTAACAGATACTTTAAACACAAAGAAATTTTTTATTGGTTTCCATCCGGGGACTCCGGATGCGAAACAGTTGGTTTACTATGCGGAAAGGCGGAGTTTTTCGTCCTGGCATGGAAATCAAGGAATTGCGCGGAGGCGTACATCAGTACGCCGCACAAGCGAGACCGAAGATTGACACAGCCAGGGCGGAAAAGAACCCTTTCCGGACGGAAACTTACTAAAAAGGGGAGCCTGGTAAGGCCCCCCTTGGATGTCATCAAAATCTTGACGGATACAGGTGGAAATTATGGATGGACGTTAGTCAACGGTTCCCGGAGAACCGGTGGGGCTAAGCCAGACCCCATCGATAATAAAAAAGCAGAAGTTGGTTACATTATTAACCGTGACAGTTTTTGCCGTCGCATCATAGGTTCCTAGGTAAGATTGTGTTGTACCGTTGGACTTGACTGCAGTGACCGGCACGGCAGTATTACCATCCGTAAGACCGGTTGTAACGACTACCGGTATTTTTACGGTAGCGCCAGGGGCGCTGACAGTAAATGAAGACACGCCGCTAATGGAGATATCTACTGCGCCTTTTGATTCGCTAAGCCTGAAAACAGTTCCGTTGATAGTAACTGTCGGCACGCCGCTGGTGGTGCCGTTTACCGGGGTTGCAACAACAATGGTAGGTGTTGTGGTAAATTTTGTGCCTGCAGGGGGAGTGATGTCCGAACCGGCCGGAATGGCAACTGCCACAACCGAGGAATTGGCAGGTGTTGCAGCTACCGCTGTAGTCGTAGTTGCTACTCCTGTAGTTGTATTTACATTTGCTGCCACCGGAGTAGACTTTGATACTGTCAGCGCATTATTATCATCGTCCCCGCAGCCAGCCAACATCAACGGCACTCCCAAACAACCGGCAACCAGCATTTTCTTTAACATCTTCATATTGTTCCTCCTTTTTTGGGCTTGGTTAAGTGATCCCAGCAGTTTGACATGACTTAAGATTTATATCGCGATAACTTTTCTTGTCAAGTAAATAGTGGGGGCACAAACCGTATTATATTTTTTCAATTCAATTGATTTCCCGGAATTCCGTTGTAATATACGAGCATGCTTTCAGTTCTTGATTTCTTCATATTTCTTACCTCTGCAGTCATCTGCATCATCCTTGTTCCTGTTGTGGCGAAACTTTCCATCAGGGTTGGCGGCATAGATACACCGGATGATCGCAAGATTCATACCCAGGCAATATCCCGCCTTGGCGGCGTTGCCATTTTCTCTTCCCTGCTGTTCACCATTATATTTTTCTGCGAGATAGACCAGCAACTCAAGGGCATATTATCCGGTGCAATCATTATTTTTCTGACCGGACTGGCTGATGATCTTACCAACCTGACACCACGCCAGAAGTTTGCCGGAGAATTTGCCGCAGCTGGACTTGCTGTTTTCATGGGGGGTATCTGTGTCACAGATCTGGGGGATCCCTTCGGAATCGGGATTCTGGAGCTGGGTCCTTTTGCCGTACCGTTTACCCTCATTGGAATTGTCGGTGTAATCAACGCCATCAATCTGCTGGACGGCTTGGACGGCTTGGCAAGCGGGGTCTGCACAATTGCCTCAACCTCATTCATGATACTCGCATACCAATCCGACAACACGATTCTTTTTCCACTTTCAATAGCCATCCTCGGTTCATTAATCGGTTTCTTCATTTATAACAACTATCCGGCACAGATCTTTATGGGGGATAGCGGAAGCCTTCTGCTGGGCTACTTCATGGGCTGTTTTTCAGTTATGGTGGTAAGCAGCGGAGAGAGCAGGGTCTCCCCATATATCCCTCTGATCATCCTAGGGGTACCGATACTGGATACCGTGACGGTTATGGTTAACCGCAAAAGGACCGGCAAGAAGTTGTTCCTGCCTGACAACACCCATTTGCAACATCGTTTGCTCGGATTGGGGATCGGTCACAAGTATGCCGTACTGATCGTGTTCGGCCTGTCCTACCTGCTCAGCATTATCGGCATTGCCGGTCAATACGCAAGCGATAGTGTTCTGCTGCTGGTGTCGACACTTATCTACTCAGTTGTTTACAGCCTTCTGTACTCCCTGAAATCAAGGGGATGGTACTTCAAGCAAGACCTGTCAAGTAACCAGTCACTGCAAAGTACGGCAATGCACCAAGCCCTGGTTCGTTATTCAGGGAATCTCGCTATCATCATCAAGTTGCTGGTTGTGGCGATCCTGTTATTGCCGTTGTTACTCTCGAAAGGTGATGTCAGATTATTACCCGTTATTCCGTTGGTACTTCTGATAATGCTGGCTGTTATCTATCTGAGAAAAACTTCATGGCAAAATAATGTCTTGCAGGCTTTCATCTATTCTGCCGGTGCCTTTATAATCTTAATTATTGAAAATTTCGGCAGGAATGATCTTATTCTGGGATTTCCCCTGCTCAAATATTCTCACGGCCTTTTTCTGCTTCTTCTGGTTTTTGCGGGAATAAAAATATTACTCCGCAAAAGAGTAATAAAATTATTAGGTTCTCCGTTTGAATACCTTATCATGTTCATTGTTCTGAGCATCCCCCTGATGCCTGCTACCTTTACAGCCAGCTATTATCTCGTAGCAGTTGCAGCCAAATCCGTGATACTTTTTGTCGGCTTCAAGCTTGTCCTTTCGGAAGAGAAACAACAGAACCGATACATCATTATGGCCATAACAGCTGCTTTATTGGGGCTCACTGTCCGAAGCCTGCTGGAGTTTTAATCACACAAAGCCACAGATTTCACGAAGGAACCCGGCCAGCCATCAACGCTTACAACATTAACCCATAAACGGCAGTTGAACCGCCGAACACGCCGAATAACGCCGAAAAAACCAAGAGTTATTATAAAAATACAGTTCGCCTTTTTGTTAGCCGAATATCTTTACAGGCCTTTGATTTATCTGCGTGTATCGGCGTTCATCGGCGGTTAACTGCTTTATTAAGGTTAATAGCAGTTGCACCGCTTGACACAAAAAAACCGCCGGTGTTTACAGGCGGTTTCTTTTGTACAGATACATGGCTGTCACGACTCAACCCTATCCTGTCATCGCAATAACCTCTTCATAGGTTGTAATCCCCTCCAGCATCTTCTGGATAGCCACCTGGCGAAGACTGACCAAGCCATCCTCTTTGGCGGCCGATACCAGATCAGCCAATTCAACTGAACCTGTGACCAAGGCCTTGAATCGCTCACTCATGTCCAAAACCTCAAACAGGCCTGTACGCCCCTTGTAGCCGGTGCTGCGGCACTCCTTGCACCCCTGCCCTTCCCAGACCGTATAGGTTTTTTTGGGCATTTGCAGGTAGTTGCGCTCATCACGGGTCAATTCGCGGTTCATTTTACAGTGAGGACAAATCTTGCGCACCAGCCGCTGGGCAATAACGCCTATCATTGTCGCTGAGAGGAGAAAAGACGGTACTCCCAGGTCAAGCAGGCGGACAATGGCGGAAACGGAGTCATTGGTGTGCAGGGTAGACAGCACCAGATGCCCGGTCAGGGCAGCCTGAACTGCGTTTTCGGCGGTTTCGCGATCGCGAATCTCACCGATCATAATAATATCCGGGTCCTGACGCAGAATGTTGCGGAGGATAGTGTCGAACCCGACGCCGATTGCCTGTTGGACCCCGATTTGATTGAACTCCTCCATGACCATCTCTATCGGGTCTTCAACCGTGACAATGTTGACCTCCGGCGAGGAAAGCGAACGTAACGTCGAATACAACGTAGTGGTCTTACCGCTGCCGGTCGGGCCGGTTACCAGGATGATGCCGTTAGGCCGCCGGATAAAGGAATTGTACAAGGTCAGTTCGCGGGGGTAGAAACCCATACAGTCCAGATCCTGCAGCAGGATATCGGGATCAAAAATCCTGATGACAACCTTCTCGCCAAAGGCCACCGGTACCGTTGACACGCGCAGTTCAATGTCCTTGTTGCTGAAATTGGTCTTGATCCTGCCGTCCTGGGGGCGGCGTTTCTCTGCCAGGTCCATGCGGGCAAGCATCTTGATCCGGGAGATAATCGGTGCATGGAGCGGCTTGGGTATGGCATGGATGTTGTGCATGACACCATCCATGCGGAAGCGGATCAGCGACTTTTCCCGTTTTGGTTCGATGTGGATATCGCTGGCCCTCTGGTCAAAGGCGTATTGCAGCAGAAAATCAACTGCCGTCACGACATGCTTGTCGTTTTCTCCGACGTCATGATGTCCCTTGAGAGTGAAGAACTGCTCCAGATTGCTCAGGTCAATTGAATTGGATGCCTCTGCTTCAGCAGCCACAACCGAGGCGCGGAACCCGTAGAACTCTCGCAGAATCTTGAGGATATCGCTCTTGGAGCTGAGCACGCGTTTGATCTCGAGGCGCCGGGCGCTGGCCAGCTCATCAATGATACGGTCATTAAAGGGATCTGCGACGGCAACCGTTATGGCTCTGCTGTCTTCCGCTACGGCAACGATCAGGTTACGCAGTGCAAAGGGGCGTGGGATATGGGTGGTAACGACATCCAGGTTGAGTTTCAGCGGATCGATCTTGAGATAGGGCATTCCCACTGTAACGGCAATGGCCTCGGTGATGGTGTCCTCGTTAAGATATTTTCCCGTAGTACCTGGAATCTCAAGGTTAAAGGAAGCAATCACCTCGGCCGGAGAAACAACCTCGGCACCGGGATGTACCCGGCGTGAAGCACCGGCAAGATGCTGGGAGAAAAGCCGTGTTTCCTGGGCCTTCCCCCTGGAGTGAATATCACTCATCTGGTCATGGGAGATTAGTCCACGACGCTGGAGAAGCAGGGCAACGTTTTCAAAGGTAAGTTTCTTAGGTTCCGGCATATGCCCTGTCAGTTAACCATTTTATTTTTCTTTATCGCCTCGGCCTTTTGAGCCTCGATCCGCTTTGCGACCTCATCCAGCACCTGTTCAGGCGTGAACTTGGCAGGGGCGGCAATCTGAGCGATAGCAGCATGATCGGGCTGGACATTCTCACGGCGAGGCGCTGGATGCGGATGAGACGGTACAGACTGGTAAGCGGTCATGGTGGCCACGAAGCTGCGCATCAGATTGAACGACATAATTGTCAGCAGAACTATCAGCACGATGTCCTCCTGCCAGTATTCAAAGCTGCGCTGACTTACCATGGTACCGGCCAGCAGGCCACCCAGGGCAATCAGAACCCCGAAGGCATTGCCGATGACCTTGTATTCTACTTCCTGGAGGATTTTTACCCCGACCGCATCGTTTGCCATTTTCCTCACCTGCACCTAACCCTGATAAACAGGATAAGTGCGTTAACGAAATTACTTTCTGCCTGAAAGCGCAGAAAGTAATTTCTAACTTACTAACAGCTGACCTGCAAACCCGTTATCAAACATTTTCCATATGATAGCATTCGTATCGCCCTTTTTCAATGGTTTAGACTTGAGAAAACGATTCCATTAAATTCCAGAGGAAATGCCATTCTTTCCACAACGCCAACAATTTTCCCCATTGCAACGATCAACTATATAATGGTATATATAATCCTATAAACCACAGGGGGTCTCCTGTGGTTTTTATTTGTCAAAACCAAACAAGCACCTGAATGTGTTGCACCAATTTTCAAAGGAGTTTTTGTGAAACACCCGCATTATGAAGTATCCGCTTTTTTGATTGCCCCCCTGCTGCTGGCAGCAACCATTCTGCAGCTTACCTTGACAGGCTGCCGCAGCGACAATGTCGGCGACCTGTCAGCAGCCAAAGATATGAATAATGCCGCACCTGTAGTTACGGCAGCAACAAGCTTTACTGCGAACAGCTCAGCTCAACGTACCGTAACGACATTCTCCAATACAACCAGCTCCATCCATAGCGCCAAACCTCCTGAAATCACGGCCCCCAAGATCAAATACAATGCCGGAGAAGATCCCGAATTTGCCAGGAAACATGGCTGGCCGGGAAAAGCCCCCGCGCCGCTGCCGGGATCAATCCTGCCGCAGAAACGCATCGTTGCCTATTACGGCAATCCGCTCTCCAAGAAGATGGGGGCGCTGGGGGAATTCCCGAAAGACGATATGCTGGCCCGGCTGAAGGGTGAAGTGGCACGCTGGCAGGCAGCGGATCCTGCGACACCTGTGCAGCCCGCACTTCATCTGATTGCAGTGGTGGCACAGGAGGAACCTGGAAAATCCGGCAAGTACCGGATGATCATCCCGGACAACATCGTCAACCAGGTGTATGGCTGGGCAAAGGAAGCAAATGCCCTCCTTTTCATCGACATCCAGACCGGCCATGACGATATCCGGACCATTCTGCCCCGCTTCGAGTGGCTCCTGAAGAATCCCGATGTCCACCTGGGGATCGATCCGGAATTCAACCTGATCAATAGCGGCACGAAACCTGGGAAGAAGATCGGCACCTATGATGCGGCGGATATAAACTATGTATCAGGCTACCTGAAAGATCTTGTTAAAAAGTACAATCTCCCGCCCAAGGTGCTCACGGTACACCGCTTCACACGCAACGGAGTCACTAATTCCCGAAGCATCGTGCTGCGGCCCGAGGTGCAGATCGTCATGCATATGGACGGATGGGGCGCGCCCTGGCTGAAGCGTGATTCCTACAAGGAATACGTGGTGGCAGAACCGGTCCAGTACACCGGGTTCAAGCTCTTTTACCACAACGACACAAAGAAGGGGAATCCGCTCATGACACCCCAGGAAGTGCTCAGGCTGAATCCGAAACCGATATACATCCAGTACCAATAGTCTGGTCGCTCGCAGATACGAAAAAAGCCGCTCTCCCAGAAGAGAACGGCTTTTTTCGTGTAAGTGCAAATTTTTCGGTACTGAAATTATCCATCTACTCGCGTACATAGGTATCCATATCCGTCTCATCCACCATCCCCATGATGCGTGAGTATTCTGCCTCGATCAACAGATAGTGGTTATGGGTTTCATGGGCATTCAGCTCGAATACCGCCCGCACATCACCTTCGTCAATTTTCGCGGAAGCCTCAAGCAGAGCCTCCTCCAACTTTTGTTCCTTGTCCATGGCAAGCTCCAGCGCCTTTTTTTCACTGAAATCGGCATCAACAAGGCCGCTCAGGGCGGAAATCCAACTGGATTCATTGTCGGCCGGCGTATCAAGGAATGCATCCAGAGAGGGGATATCACCGCCTCGGTATACCTTGTAGAAATGACCGGCATGCTCCCTTTCTTCGCGGGCAAGGGTTTCAAAGATTCTCCGGGCATCCGGGTCCTTCATCTGTCGTGCCCCCAGCTGGTAAAAATTCATGGCGTTCTTTTCCGTCTGGATGGAACGTTTTATGGCCTCTTGTAAGTTAATGCCCATGTCAGTCTCCTTTTACCGCAAAATTTGACAAATATAAACATACCAATGAAACTAATAATACCTTTTTGATCTTATTTGTCAAGCAAATGCTTGTCGTGTTTCGCCAAAGCAATTGACAGCAACATCTTCGGACGTGTAAAAGTAGCAGGTATTTTATCCTGAGGAGGCAATGCCGTGGCAATTGAACCTAATAAAATCATCTATTCCATGATGCGGATATCGAAGTTCTACGACAAGAAACCGGTAATCAAGGACATCTCCCTTTCCTACTTCTACGGCGCCAAGATCGGCGTACTGGGCCTGAACGGCTCCGGAAAGAGCTCACTGCTCAGGATCATGGCAGGTGTTGACAAGGATTTCAACGGCCAGGCCGTTCTTTCTCCAGGATATACGGTCGGCTACCTGGAGCAGGAACCAAACCTGGATGAGAGCAAGACCGTACGCCAGATCGTGGAGGAAGGGGTGCAGGAAACCGTAGACCTGCTGGCAGAATTCAATGCCATTACCGACAAGTTTTCGGAACCGGATGCTGATTTTGACAAGCTGTGCGAGCGTCAGGCCGAGCTTCAGGAAAAACTGGATCATATGGATGCCTGGGATCTGGACAGCCGTTTGGAGATGGCTATGGATGCTCTGCGCTGCCCTCCGGGTGATTCGCCGGTCAACATCCTCTCGGGTGGTGAAAAACGTCGCGTGGCGCTCTGCCGCCTGCTGCTGAAAAAACCGGACATCCTGCTGCTGGACGAGCCGACCAACCACCTGGACGCCGAGACAGTGGCCTGGCTGGAGCACCACCTGCACAGCTACGCCGGCACCGTCATCGCCGTAACCCACGACCGCTACTTCCTGGACAATGTGGCCGGCTGGATCCTGGAACTGGACCGGGGTGAGGGTATCCCCTGGAAGGGCAACTACTCGTCCTGGCTGGAGCAGAAGCAGAACCGCCTGGCAGTGGAGGAAAAGACCGCCAGCGAACGGCAGAAAACCCTGCAGCGCGAGTTGGAGTGGATCAGGATGTCGCCCAAGGGACGTCACGCCAAGGGGAAGGCGCGTATCAGTTCCTACGAGGAGCTATTGACGCAGGAGAGCGAGAAGCACGCCAAGGATCTGGAGATCTATATCCCGCCCGGACCGCGCCTGGGAGGGATTGTGGTCGAATTTAAAGACGTGGCCAAGGGTTATGGCGATCGTCTGTTATATGAGGGGCTTACCTTCAACCTGCCGCCGGGCGGCATCGTCGGTGTGATCGGCGCCAACGGGGCCGGCAAAACGACCCTCTTCCGCATGATCACCGGTCAGGAACAGTGCGATGCCGGCTCCATCCGCATCGGCGACACGGTCAAGCTCGGCTACATGGATCAGTCCCGCGATGCCCTCAAGCAGGACCAGAGCATCTGGGAAGCCATTTCCGGGGGTGACGAGCAGATACAGCTTGGCAAGATCGCAGTCAATTCCCGGGCATATGTCTCCCGCTTCAACTTCTCCGGCTCGGATCAGCAGAAGAAGGTAGGCATGCTCTCCGGCGGAGAGCGCAACCGGGTTCACCTGGCCCGGATGCTGAAGGACGGAGCCAACGTGCTGCTGCTGGACGAACCGACCAACGATCTGGATGTGAACACCATGCGGGCCCTGGAAGAGGCGTTGGAGAACTTTGCCGGCTGCGCCGTGGTCATCAGCCACGACCGCTGGTTCCTGGACCGCATTGCCACCCATATCCTGGCCTTTGAGGGGGATTCAAACGTGGTCTATTTTGACGGGAACTATTCGGAGTATGAGGAAGACCGGAAGAGAAGATTGGGAGCGGCGGCCGAACAGCCGCATCGCATCAAGTACCGTCAGCTGACCAGGGCGTAACCCTGCTCGACATTTCGCAGTATCAAGCCCCGGGTCTCATGGAGATCCGGGGCTTTTCCTGTTTTTATCCGAACCGCCCGGCTTGTTCTTTTTATTGGGGTCTGGCTGCAGAAAAACCATAACCAGTCCGACAACAAGGAAAAGAGGCGCATAGAGCAGGGCCTTTACGCCGAACATGACTAACAGGAGGATAGTCCCTGCAAAGGCGGTGATGGCGAATGTTTTATTGTTGGACATGCTTTCCCTTCCGACACGATCAGGTAAATATCAGCAATAGTTCAGAATCCTGAGTCAATCTATCAAACCACCATTGCCGCGATTGGAGATAAGGATGCATTTTGCGGCATGGTTCAGCCCTTTGATCTGCAGTTCCCTTTTTCCGGCCGTACTGCGGGTGTGGTCACTTTCCTGATACACCACACGCAGCGCCTGCCGGCCGCGAAAGTACTTTGCTCCGGACCCATCGGCATGCTGCCGGAAGCGCCGCACCGGGTCCGTGGTAATGCCGGTATAAAGCGAGCCATCCGAACAGAGGATTATATAGACATGCCAGTTCATGGTTTATCGTCGGCCCCGATTCCTGCGGTCGCGATTTTCCTTTCGGGTAAACTTGACCGGCGCCGGGCGATATGCGCAATCGGGCGGCAGCCAGTGCAGCTGGGGGACCAACTCTGCTGTCAACTTCACACAATCAGGGTTGATCTCGAAACGGCGTTCAAAGACCTTGCAGCGCCGGGTGACCACATCCAGGTAGCGGCAGGCGGTTTGGGTGTAGATAATCTTGCCGCGGCCATCCTCCAGTTTTTCAAAGCAGCATCGGCCGCATTGATTGCAGAGGTTGTCCCATTGGCGGTCATCCGTAGTATTATTAGTCATTGGCATGTTGAATTCAATCCATACTCACCGGCCGCTTTCAAAGCTGGCCTTCATCAGGGCGGCAAAGGCCTCGCGGGTCTCTTCATCGGCAATCGCGGATGACTGCTCGTCGATCAGGGCCAATTGCCGTGCGGTCAGTTTCTTTTTCGGGGGCAGCTTTTTAACGTCGGAAGCAACAGGTGGAAGGACTTTCCCGGATTTGAGGATAATCGCCTTGACGACCTCACTCCCCAAGCGTTCGTTGAGTTTTTCCTTCATCATCTCTTTGAGAAAGGTCAGCTCCTGCATCCATGGGCCACTGGAGACCGCCACGGTGAGGGTGCCATTGATGATGCGCAACGGTTGTGCGCGGGTGGCCACCGCCTGTCCGACCACCTCGGGCCACAGCCGCCAGATATCAGCCTCACGCAGCCGTTCCGCCAGCCCCAACCCCTGCAACTCCTGAGCAAGAAGGTTGGTCAAAGGCTGGGGAAATCTCATTCTAGCCCGTTTTGCCATTCCTCTTCCTCCGCCGGTTCAAGGCTCCACCAACAACCTGTCCGGCAATTGTTCCTCCCAGGGTCAGGGGTATGACATGCCAGCTGATGCCGGCACAGATGCGAAGCAGCACGATAAACGGGATCGGTATATGTATAAGCAAAAACCACATGAACGAGTACTTGGGATAATTTTCACGCAGATAGCCGCACGGGATACTGATAACAAATGCGAGAAAAATCAATCCGACTGTGGTTAACGACGCTTGCATGCCCTTCTCCTTTCAGGCATAGTAGGAAGTCAGGTGCAGTTTGTCAATCGGCTTATGGTGCATACAGGACAGATCTATGGAGAATCGTTTAATGATCGAAGAAGGACACCTGCTGGCGGTATTTAATTCAGCCCACCGGGTGATGAAGGCCGAGAGCATCCTTAAGGCACTGAACCTGCCTATTCTGCTCATCCCGGCACCCCGAAAACTTCAGACGGATTGTGGACTGGCAATACGTTTCACCGAGGACAACCGCAATAGCGTCATGGAAGCGCTGGCCAATGAAAAACTGCTGCCCGAGTTCGTCACCAGGTACGGGAGCGGAAAATTTGTCACGGTGTGGACAGAGGCAAACCCTTCCTGATCAATATCTAATAGAAAAGGCTATCTCGCATGGAAAAAATCGATTGCAGGAATATGGCCTGCCCCGCGCCGGTAATCAGGGTCAAGAGAGCTCTTGAGGAATCGGGTGAGCTGCAGGTGCTGCTGGACAACGGGGCGCCTCGCGAAAATGTCGGCCGTTTTGCCCGTAACCGGGGATTCGCCGTAAGCGAAGAGCAGGATGAAACCGGTGGCTGGGCGCTCACCATTACCAGCGACAACAACACGGCAATGCCTGATGCGTCCAAAGATTTGAACCGTGGCCGGGTGTTGCTGATCACCTCCAGCTGTCTTGGTGAAGGTCCTGAAGAACTGGGCCGTCTGCTGATGAAAAACTTCATCCACACCCTGCTGGAGACCAGCGACCAGCCAGCCAGAATATTATTCCTCAATAGCGGCATCTTCCTCACCACCGAGGGTTCCGAAGTTCTTGAGGCCCTGGAAAAGTTGCGGGGCATGGGGGTAGAGATTTTTTCCTGCGGACTCTGCCTAGATTTCTTTGGCCGCAAGGAAGGCCTCCGGGTCGGCGAAACAACCAATATGCTTGCAACAGTCGAGAATCTGCTGAGTGCGGAACAGGTGATAAAACTCTAGAATTCAATTAGTTCTTGACAGTTCTCCGCACAGTACTTTATAGTGAACCCCTTTTAGAATAATATGCTCACGAGATGACGTAACCAACGATGTTTGACAGCCTTTCGGAAAAACTTGAATCAGTCTTTAAAAAGCTCCGCGGCCAGGGAGTAATGACTGAGGAAAACATCAAAGAGGCGCTGCGCGAAGTGCGTCTGGCCCTCCTTGAGGCTGACGTAAACTTCAAGGTCGTCAAGGATTTCGTTGAAAATGTCCGGGGCAAGGCAGCCGGCACCGAGGTGCTGCAGAGCCTGACGCCAGGACAGCAGGTCATTCGGATTGTCCATGACGAACTCGTGGCTGTCATGGGCGGCAACGAGGACAACAGCCTCAATCTGGCGGCAAAACCACCAGTGGCCATCATGATGGTCGGCCTTCAGGGGGCCGGTAAAACAACTACCTGCGGCAAGCTCGGCAGACACCTGAAGGGGCTGAAGCGCAGACCGCTGCTGGTTCCTGCTGACGTGTACCGCCCTGCTGCCATTGAGCAGCTCATGACTGTCGGGCGTCAGCTCGGCCTTGAGGTATTCAGTTCCTCGACCGATCAGAAGCCGGTTGACATCTGTGTTGCCGCCATGAAATATGCCGAGCTGAACGGCTATGACACCGTAATACTGGACACAGCAGGCCGGCACCAGATTGATGATTATTTGATGAACGAGTTGACGGAGATTTCGTCAGCCGTTGATCCGCTTGAAATCCTGTTCGTGGCCGATGCCATGACAGGCCAGGAAGCAGTCAACGTAGCCAGCGGATTCAATGACCGCCTGAACATTACCGGTGTGGTTCTAACCAAGCTGGACGGTGATGCAAAGGGTGGTGCAGCCCTTTCCATCAAGGCTGTAATCGGCAAACCGGTCAAATTTGTCGGTCTGGGCGAAAAGCTGGACGCGTTGGAGATATTCCACGCCGACCGGCTCGTTTCTCGTATTCTGGGTATGGGCGATGTTCTAACCCTGGTTGAAAAGGCACAGTCGGTCTTTGACGAGAATGAAACTGCCCGGCTCCAGCAAAAACTGAAGAAGAGCCAGTTCGACCTGGAGGACTTCCTCGCCCAGCTTCAGCAGATCAAGAAGATGGGCTCGATGGAATCGATCATGGGCATGATCCCAGGCATGGGCAAGATGATGAAACAGATGCAGGGTACCCAGCCGAGCGAGAAAGAATTGAAACGGATAGAAGCCATCATCCGTTCCATGACACCGAAAGAGCGGGCCAACCACGGTATCATCAACGGCAGTCGCCGCCTGCGGATCGCCAAAGGTAGCGGCACAACCGTGCAGGAGATCAACCAGCTCCTGAAACGTTTCACCGAAGCACAGAAGATGGTAAAACAACTGCAGAAACTCGGCCCCAAAGGTCTCCTCAAGGGGATGGGCGGGTTAGGCAAGGGAATGCTTCCCTTTAGATAACAAAATGCTTCACCGTTTATAAAATCGCAGAAAGAATGATTCAGGAGGAATCACAATGGCAACAAAGATCAGGCTTGCTCGCGCAGGCGCCAAAAAAAGACCATTTTACCAGGTGGTTGTCGCCGATGAGCGCTGCCGCAGGGATGGACGTTTCATTGAGAACATGGGAACCTACGATCCCACCAAAAATCCGGCGGTCTTCAAGCTGAACAAAGAGAAGATTCTGGCATGGCTCAGCAAGGGCGCGCAGCCAACCGATACCGTCCGTCAGCTTCTCAAAAAAGCCGGTATCCTGGACAAGGCGGTAGCCTAGACAATAGAGCGTATCCTACATCCACCCCGGCACGCCGGATATTCTACATCAGCAGAGGAAACCGACATGAAAGCACTTGTAGAAACCATTGCCAAGTCACTCGTCGACGACCCCGCACAGGTCCAGGCTGCAGAAGAGATGGAAGAAGATACGCTGGTCATTAAACTGACCGTTGCAAAGGAAGACATGGGGCGCATTATCGGTAAGGAAGGCCGTACCGCCAAGGCAATCCGCACCATTCTTAACGCTGTATCCACTAAGGATAACAAGAAAGCTATCCTCAAGATTGTTGAGTAATGCAAGATTCTGATGTTTTGATCCCTGTGGGGAAGATTATCGGAACCCACGGGATCAAAGGAATGCTGAAGGTCCACTCCTTTTCGGGTAACCTTGAGAGCTTGCAGGCTTCCAATACCGTTACCCTGAGGTCTAAAGATGGCAGACTTCAGGAGTTCG
>Ga0209212_1005440_pt1 | contig 15165 bp, 14 predicted proteins | sample RifGroC2_FD_183996 | JGI IMG/M metagenome (GOLD analysis project Ga0209212, IMG submission 183996) | Groundwater microbial communities from Rifle, Colorado, USA - Groundwater C2 (SPAdes) (version 2) | ecosystem: Environmental > Aquatic > Deep subsurface > Groundwater | place: Rifle, Colorado... | reverse complement strand
TAATAACATGAACAATACCGCTAAAATTTTTTTCATTATGGGATACACCTCCTAAAAATTAGCCGCGATGAGCGGCAATAATCAGCAAAGCAATTTGCGTGCCATGTAACGCGAAAATTCGCCCGGTCCGCGGATACACAAAAGCCGCCAGCCGTAAAGTTAAAACGTCTGATCGTTTCAGCTCCGCAAAATTTATGCAATAAAAATATCGCTAAGTGATAAAAAATTATCACTTATATCATGCCGGTCATCACATGATTTTTGAAAGGTTGACGCGCGCATCGGCAAACCCGGGATCGACGGCAAGCGCCTTTTTAAAAAGCTCTGCCGCCAGGCCGCTGTCGTTCAATTTTAAATGGAGGATGGCGCAATTGTTTAAAAAAGCCGCGCTGGCCGAAAATTTTTCGTTTTTTTCATCGGCGTATTTTTTCGCCCGCTCGTATTGTTTGAGGCTCAAAAGACATGAAATAAGGTTAATGGCAGTGTCGGCGTCGCCGTCGTCGTGCTTTTCGGCCAGCGAATAAAATTCGACGGCCCTTTCATAATTTTTAACGGCCTGATGACTGAACGCGATCTGAAAATATGCCAGATGCTTCTTTTCATCGTCGCCCGCGGCTTCCAGGGCGGCGTTAAGACACTTCTCCCGCTTTTCGAATTCGGAAAGCGGGACGAGACGGGCATGATAATAAACGGCCTCCCACGGCGCGGTCTTTTCATTCGGTTTACCTGCGATGAAAAGTTTTTCGAACTCGTCCGCGGCCTCCCGCATCGCGGAATCGTCGTCCGCGGCCGCTGACGATGCGGCAGCCCTGCTTTTGAAAATTGAATAGGCCGTCTGATAATAACGCCGGAAATGCTTTTTGTCGGGAGTGAAAGCCGCCAGCAGCGACGCCGCTGCATTATAGTTTTTTGCCGCGATATTTTTAACCGCTTCGTCCATCGCCATCGAATTCGCGCCCAGGACCGCCTCGCTTTCGGCGTCCTCTTCCAGCTTCAGTATTTTATTCAGGCCTATCAGCAGATCGTTTTCGCCTTCGGTTATCTTTCCGTTCAAAAGCATCCGGTAGTATGCTTCGCGGTAGATGGATATCTTGTATTCGCGGCCGTTCTCGTCGAGGTTACAGCCGCCGGCGAATATATTGCCTTTTTCTTTGATCTCCGCGACGGTTTCGGCGAGGACCTCGGAATATTTAGCGTCGCTTATCCCGAATTCTACCTTGAACCCTGCAAACAGGGTTTTTTCGGCGCCGTCGATCTTATTATCGCAAAGAAGTTTTTCGAACAATATCTTAAGCAGGTCTATCCTGTCGATGTCCTTCGTCGTATGTGGCGTAGTCTGTTCGATGGAATTCGTCATATTACAGCGGCTCCTTTACCCAGTAAGTGAATTTTTTCGAAACGCTTACGAAAAAATCGTCCTCGGTTTTCATCTCATGAAAAAGCGGATCGTATTCTATGACCGTGTTTTTCGGGAAAGCGGCCAGATTGAGGTGGTCCGCCGCGAGATTGCCTTTTATCTTCAGGCTGTTCGCGCCGCCGGACCCCGAAGCGGGGCCGCTCACGAACGAAATGAGGTTTTTATCGGGATTATAGAACGGATGCAGCGCGACGAGCGAAGCGTTTATTTCGAGATTGTCGCCGGTTATGGCGATGGTGCCCCAGCTCGAATAAAGGCAGAGCAGGTCGGTCGGGCCGGCCTTGGCGATGCGCGTGCCGATGTATATGTGACGCGGCAGCGGAACCATGCCCGAAGTGTCAGGCGCGACCGTTATGGTGCCGCAGCCTTTATAGACGAAAGGCGCCCCCATGAGATGAAGGTCGCTTTTGACGATAACGTTTCCGTGCAGATTCAAAAAATTCACGGTCGTTCCGCCTATGATAGCCTTCGAGACGCTCTTTTTAAAAAATTCAGTCTCGTTGTCGTATATGACGGCGTTTTTACTTGATATTACCGGCGTGAGCTCCTCGTAGCCGCGCGGCGGCGGAATGAGCGTCTGAACGGCCTCGGGCGCCGCGAGAGGCACTTTCACGGCCGCCGGCACGCCCATATTGTAGGGCCTGACAACGACCTCCGAGTTGTAGTCGATGTTAGAGCTGCCGGCCGCCGTCTGGAACGGTCTTCCAATGGTCTTTCCACCTTCCTCGCGAATGACGGTGGCGCCGGTTATGTATATCGCCGAAAGCTGCGCATCGGTGTACATGGTGTCTAAAAACAGCAGGAACGCCTTGAAATCGACCGCGGGAAGGTTTTTTTGCACGGTGTCCTTCGAAACTGTTTTAAACATGGCCGGTATAACGAAATTGATGTTATAGGTCTTGCTGGCCGGCGCCGGCAGAACGATCTCCATCGCGAGCGTCGAAAGGCTGGAATACCTCTGCCAGACATTGCCTTCGACCAGGCCGAACTGGCGCGCGCCGGGCGCGCCGAAAATGTCGATCCCTCGCCTTGCGGTGTCGGTGCTGTGATTGTAATGGATGAACGTCTTCCGGGCGATCTTCGCGGACGAAGAAACATCGGTGGCGGGCGCGTCCTGGTCGTTGAGCTGGTCGCAATTTACCCATTTATAGGCGCTCGACGGCTTCATTACAGTGTCGGCGAAAAGGAGCATCGAGCCGAGATAATTCGACGTGTGCGCGCCGAAGACCCACTCTTCCTTTGCCAGCTCGTCGAGGTCGGACATGTTCTTAAGCGACGTCTTCGGCTCGGCGTCGGCATTCGCCGGCTTGGATTTCGCGTAAGGCGCAGAGGTGTTCTTGCCGTATATATATTGCGGATTGAAGCCGCAGTTCTTCTTCTTGAATAAAAAGACGGTGTTATTGGTGAGTTCGGTCCACGCCGCATCGGTCAGCGGGTTGCTCGTGTCGTAAAACAGGCTGCGGTAAAGCGCCTCGAGCTCCTTCGCGGGCATCTTCGGATCGCTTCCGGCCTTGGTGGCCGATTTCGAGTTCGGGCCCCATATCTTGTTAACGGCGCCGGCGGCAGGCCATACTTCGTCCATCATGTCGGTGTCTTTATCGGAAAGGTTGATTATCATCTTTTTGTCCGAATCCATCGGGCCGCCGAAAAGCACCCGCCCCGCCGGCAGGCTGGCTTCCGGCTGCAAATTGATCTTAAGGTAGCGGTCTTTCGGGTTATATCCTTCGTGCGAGCCGGGAAGGCTTTTATACGCCGAAGGGTAGCCGGCGTTACCCGCCGACGAATATTCTCCCCAGGCGTCTTTTATGAACAGGGCGTAGTTATTCAGGAACGGGTTCCTGGCGTGAACCACTTTGAAGTCTCTGCGGGCCCTCAGCGATGCGCCCGTTTCCATGAATTCGGATATACATTTGAACTCGATCGAGCCGCACTTTTCAATATCGCGGAACGATTCGGCGTTTCCGCCCAGATCGTAAAATTTATCGACGGCTGATAAAGTGGCCCTCAGTTCCTTTATTTTGGCGCCACGGTCCTTGAACTGCAGCAGCAGAGACTTCACGCCCGGAAGGTCGCGCAGGTCCTGCGTCAGTCCCTCCGAAGCGCCCACGCCCTTGCGCAGGCTGGAATACCAGAAGTTCTTGCCAGCGTTGTAATTCACGTCGTTCATTTCGTTGTTCACGTGCAGAATAGCCAGCTGCATTGCCGCTTCGGCCAGGTTCATGGCGGAGCTTGCGAAGAATAGTTTGTGCGCCTGGCGCGAGCGCGTCTGGGCGTTGTAGATATGCTGAAAGGCGTAAAAAGCGACCAGGAAAAGCACTATCAAAACCAGCAGCAGTATCGAAAACCCGCGCCGGTTTTCAAAATATTGAAAAATACGGGACGGCAAGCCGCTTCTTTTGCCGCTGGTCTTTAAAATTTTCATATCGTTTACCGCCGTTTGTGAAGTTATTTTCGTTAGACGTTTTTCGTTATTATAAAATCATTTTATTTTTGGTTTATTCCTCGCGTTACCTTATTTAATTCTAACACAAACCCGGCAAGTTTTCAACAACATATAAATTTTGCCGATAAAATTTATTCCGGATAAAAAAAAATCCCGCTGCGCGCTGCGCTGCGGAACGGTTTCCTGCTTTTAATCCTGATTTTCATTTTTATTTTGATTTTGATTCGGCGATATGACGATACGACGAAGATTTGCAAACGCGCCCCGCCCCGGCCGCGAAAATTTTACCTTATCATGCCGATACGCGACAGCGGCCAGTAAATGACCAGCGCCTTGCCCTTGAGGCCGGAGTATGAAAGGAAACCCCAGAAACGTGAATCCTGGCTGTTATTGCGGTTATCGCCCATGACGAAATATTTGCCTGAGGGCACGGTGATCTTCGTCTGCGCCGCGACGCTCACGATCGAATTTCCTTCGCCCTTTTCTATGTGGGCGTGAAGTATCATGTCGTCGGCGGCCTTGTCTTTGGTGTATTTTTCCTCGTAGAGCTTGTCGTTGACGTAAACGTCGCCGTTCTTCAGCTCGAGCGAGTCGCCGGGAAGGCCCACCACGCGCTTGATGTAATCTTTCGAAGGGTCGTTGGGGTATTTGAAGACTATTATATCGCCGCGCTTGATGTCGGTGAAATAATATATGAATTTATTGACCAGAATCATATCGCCCGGAAGCAGGGTGTTTTCCATCGAGCCCGAGGGTATATAGAAGGCCTGAACCACGAAGGTGCGCAGCGCGAACGCCAGTATGAGCGCCAGAACTATAGTTTCGACTACCTCGCGCACAAGTGACTTCTCGCTTTCTCCGCCATCGATATCTTTTTTTTCTTTTTCGTTCGGTTGAATGGTTTCCGCTTCGCCTGTGGCCATTGTTACCTGTCCATTCCGTTTATTCGAGCGATACCGGCACATCAACATATTCAAGTATTAATGCGCCGGTACCAGTTGGATGTTATCTATAAAAATTCTTAAACTTTGGCCGCCTGAACGAGTTTGGGCTTACGTTCTTCGATGCGGGCGGATTTGCCGAATCTTTCGCGCAGGTAGTACAGTTTCGCGCGTCTGACCTTACCGTGTTTGACGACGGTGAGTTTGCCTATCATAGGCGAGTGAATGAAGAAACTTCTTTCGATGCCGATACCATAGGAGACCTTCCTGACGGTGATGGTTTCACGGGCGCCTACGCCCTTTCTGGCTATGATGACGCCTTCGAACGCCTGAAGTCTTTCACTGTCGTCTTCGACAATACGCACGTCTACGCGGACGGTGTCGCCGACGATGAAGTGCGGAACGTCTTTTTTCAAAAAGCCTGATTCGATTGATTTGATTAAGTCCATTTTATTCCTCCTGGTTGATTCATTATTTTTTTATTAAATCAAATATTATTTTACATTAAAATAAACTTTTAGTTAAAAATGTTCTCTCCCACGACGCGGTCTATAATTATGGCCGCCGCGGCCCTTACCGATAAGTGATTGTATTTATGAACCGTAAGCGGCCTTATCGGTTCGAGTATAAAATCGGCCTTTGCGACGACTGCTTCGGCCAGTCCCCAGCCGGTGCCGAATAGCAACAAAAAATTAGAATCAGATAATTTTAACATATTTTGCATAGAATTGCAAGTAATATTTCGCGGATCGCTGTAAGTTTTAGCGTCGGTTATTACGACGCTGGTTTCCCGTCCTGTTTCCGCGCTTATCGCGTCCCTGACATCGTCGATGGTGCGGGCCATTTTGACCAGCCGCAGCGCCTCGCTCCTGTCGGCGTTATATTCGAGGCCGAATCCGCTCGACCAGTGGCCGATAATCTTTTCAACGAGCCCGCTCTGGCATTCGGGCGGCGCGATCAGGTAATAGCCGGCCAGATTATACGTTCTCGCCGTGCGCGCGATATCGTGGACGTCGAGGTTGGTGACCGAGGTCTGCACTATGGCGCGGTCCTTGCCCTTTATGGGATAATGGACGAGCCCTATGTAAAGCCTCGCCTTTAAGCTGTTGTCTCCGCCGCCCGCGGCCTTAGAGGAGTCTGCGGCGCCCGGATGCTTTTCATGGCTCATAAAGCGTCAATCCCCGATATCGTGATAATCAAGAAAATATCTTTTGACGATCTTGAAGTCTTCTTCGCTCAGCCGCTCGATCTTCAGTAAATCGGGGCGGACCCTCATCGTGTTTATGAGCGCCCGCGCGCGCCTGTACTCGGTTATCTTTTTATGATCGCCGTTCAAAAGAACGTCTGGAACGCGCTTCCCTTCCCACTCCGGCGGCCTGGTGTAATGCGGGCAGTCGAAGAGTCCCTCTTCTTTAGAGAACGAATCTTCGGTCGAAGACTCGGGATTTCCCAGCGCGCCCGGAATTTTTCTGACAAGCGCGTCGGCGATCAGCGCCGCCGCCGGCTCGCCCCCCGAAAGCACATAGTCGCCCACCGATATTTCGCGGTCGAACAGAGAGCGCGCCCGGCAGTCGATGTCTTCATAGTGCCCGCAGAAAAGCAGTATATGCTCCCTCTCCGAAAACTCTACGACCGTCTTCTGCTTTAAAAGCTCGCCCTGGGGCGTAAGATACACCGTCAGGGGAGGTTCCGCGCCCGCCGCGGCGCACCTTTGCTTTACAAAATCGAGGGCCGATTTGACGGGCCCCGGCTTCATGACCATTCCGCAGCCGCCGCCGTAGGGGTAATCGTCCACCGTGCGGTGCCTGTCGGCCGTGAAATCCCTGGGATCGACGAAATCGAATTCGACGAGCCCGCCCTTTTTAGCCCTGGCGATAATGCTGGTAGCGAAAGGGGTTTCGAAATAGCCGGGAAAGAGGGTCACGACGGTGATTTTTATAAAAGCCCCTCCAGAACCTCGATATATACGGCCCCGCCCTTGATATCGATTTTTTTAACGAACTGCTTCACGAAAGGCACGAGCGCGGTCTTTGCGTCTCCCCCGGCGTCTCCTGCGATCGAGATCTCGATCATGTCGTTTCCCGAGCCGCTGTAGACGTTTATGATCTCGCCCAGGCGGCGGCCCGTTGCGTTCTCGATGACCGCGAGGCCGACCAGGTCGAACGCGTAAAAGTTGTCTTCGCCGGCGTCCATTATATCTTTTTTCTCGATATAGATGTACTGCTCGCGAAGCGCCTCGGCGCGCTCGATGGTGAAGCCCTCCGCGCCGACTATGACGTAGCGCGGAGTGAATTTAACGGAAACGACGGAGCATTTAACCGCTCCGTCATTTTCGTTAAATATAAAAAAATCTTTAAGGTTCGAAAACCTTTCTTCAATAAAATCAGTCAGCGGCAATACTTTGAACTCGCCATGAACGCCGTGAGGCTTTATGATCTGTCCTATCGCCACGAAGTTTGATTTATCGGGCATTTATATCATACAACTACTTTACTGCAAAACTTCAAGGATGACTTTTTTGTTATCCTTGCTCATGGACGAGCGAAGAAGAGTCCTGATGGCGTTGATAGTGCGGCCGTGTTTGCCGATTATCTTGCCGACGTCTTCGGTGGCTACCTTGACTTCGTACATTAAAGTTTTTTCGCCTGAAATCTCTTTTATTTCAATCTGATCGGTATGATCGACTAAAGATTTAATTATGAGAGTGATCAATTCTTTCATTGGTGCGTTAACCTCCAAAGTTAATTCAAAAAAACGAATTTTTTAAATTCGATCGGACTGAAATAAACGGACGCCTTTCAGGCGCCAAAACTGTCCGGAGTCATATTCGGCGGTTATTAAGCCTTCGCCTTTTTCGCTTTTTCCACTTTTTCTTCATGGAATTCTTTCAATATTCCAAGAGGTTTTACGAGTCCTTTTACGGTGTCCGACATCTGAGCGCCGCTTCTAAGCCATTTCATCAGGTTTTCTTTATTGACTTCGAGCTTATGGGGAACGGTTATCGGATTGTAAAAGCCGAGCTCTTCTAAGAATCTGCCGTCGCGGCGGCAACGCGAGTCCGCGGCTACCATTCTGTAGAAGGGTCTTTTGTGAGAACCCATTCTTTTAAGTCTGATTACAACTGCCATTTGTTCACCTCCTTGATCGAGTATTTCTTTTTTTCTTTATTTTCTTTTCGGTTTTTATCGTTCGTTTTTATTTTCGGTCGAGCCTGTTTTCTTTTTTATATCGGCTTTTTATCCCGATTTTCGTTTTATATTTTATTTTAATATTTTCTTTTGCTTTTCTTTTGCCGGGGTTAGTGCGCTTCGCGCAGCCGGAGCGTTAAAAACTTTTTACTTGAAAAACGGCATTTTTCCGCCGCCCCCGCCGAACTTTCCGAAAAGGTTCGACATTTTTCCCATCTGTTTCATCATTTTGCGCGTCTGCTCGAACTGCTTCAAAAGTTTGTTCACGTCGGAGACCTCGCGCCCGGAACCGGCCGCTATGCGCTTTCTGCGCGAGCCGTCGATAATGGAGGGGAGCTTGCGTTCAATCTTCGTCATCGAACGTATTATGGCCTTGATGTGTTCTATCTCTTTTTCGTCGATCTTGACGTCTTTCATCTGCGGCATCGAAGAAAAGCCCGGTATCATTCCTAAAAGCTGGTCGAGCGGCCCCATTTTCTGCACCTGTTCGATCTGGGTGAGGAAATCTTCGAATGTAAAAGTAGCCTCACGGAGGCTCTTTTCGAGTTCCTTCATCTTCTCGACGTCCATGTTCGACTGCGCCTTTTCGATGAGCGACATAATATCGCCCATGCCCAGGATGCGCGAGGCCATTCGTTCGGGGTGGAACGGTTCGAGCGCGTCGAGTTTTTCGCCCGTGCCGACGAGTTTTATAGGCTTTTCGGTTATGTGGCGAATGGATAACGCCGCGCCGCCTCTGGCGTCGCCGTCCATCTTGGTCATGACAAAGCCCGTGACGGGAAGAGTATCGTTGAACTGTTTGGCTATATTGACGGCGTCCTGGCCGGTCATCGCATCGACGACCAGAAGTATTTCTTCGGGCGGAACCGCGGTCACTATGTCTTTGAGCTCCTGCATGAGCTGCTCGTCTATATGCAAACGGCCGGCGGTGTCGACGATTACAACGTCGCAGGCATCAAGCATGGCTTTATCTCTGGCGCTTTTAACGATCTCGACCGGCGAGACCTGGTTGCCCATTGAAAAAACTGGCACTTTCAACTGTTCGCCTATAACCTCGAGCTGTTTTATGGCCGCGGGCCTGTAGATATCGGCGGCGACGAGCATGGGCTTGTGGCCTTTCTTGCGAAGGTATGCCGCGAGCTTGCCGCACGACGTGGTTTTACCGGAGCCCTGCAGACCGCACAGCATAATAAAATGCGGGGCCTTTCCGCCGAGCGTTATGCGGGTTTCCTTGCTGCCTACGATGGCGATAAGCGCGTCGTGGACTATTTTTATTACCTGCTGGGCGGGAGTGAGCGAACTCAGAACTTCCTGTCCGACGGCTTTTTCTTTTACGCTGTCGATGAAGGCTTTTACGACCTTGAAATGGACGTCGGCCTCCAGCAGCGCGAGTTTTACCTCTTTGAGCGCGTCCTGAATGTTCTGTTCGGTGAGGCGCCCCTTGCCGCGCAGGGAATTGAATATATTCTGCAGTTTGTCGCTTAAGCTCTGAAACATATAAACTCCGGTAAATAAAGCAATTTTTTTAACACTTAATTATACTTGAATGCGGCGAAAAAGTCAAGAGGTTTTATGCTATAAAATTTTTCGACGTTTTTTGTATTGACAACTCCGGGGTTGTTATGTATAATGACGCCAATCACATTTTAAAAGTAAAGGAGTTAATTTCCTATGAAATTCAAAACAATCGTTATCGTACTTTTAATACTCGCTTTTGCGATCCCCGCCACTTCTTTCGCGCGTGAACGCAAATACAAACACGAAGGCGAGCTCACTATATGGCAGAACGAGCTCAGCGGCTCGCTCAATCTTTCAAACGCCGGCTACAACCTCAGAACCAACTTTAAAGGCGACGGCAATTTCAGCAAAGAAACCACCGCGGGCCTCGGCTGGGTTTACAACATAGGAAAACTCTCCGATGTTTACATACACTACAATAAAATAGAAAATTCCGGCAGATTAAGAGCGGTCGGCACAGGCGCCGTCGCGTTCAACGGCATCAACTACACCGTAGTAGGCGGCGTGGCTACCATCGACATGAACCTCAAAATGGACATATTCGACATCCTCGGCGCCCGCGAAATCTCCAGAGGCGAAAACGGCCACATCGATTTCGTTTACGGTTTGAAGATACTGAAATGCTCTTTCAACGCCGTCGACGCGGCTAACGCGGCCAACACATCCAACTACGACATAACCCTTCCCATCCCGAATTTCGGCGTTCGCGGCGTATACCACATGAGCAAAGACTGGGACGCTTACGGCCAGTTCTCGGGCTTCAGCCTCAACCGCAGCGGCAAGAGCGGCACGCTGAAATATCTGAATTTCGGCGTCGAATACAAGCTCAGAAAAATGACGAGCCAGAACGTAGACTGGTCGGTAGCTCTCGGCTACAAAGACGAATACATCAAAGGCACCGACGGCAACAACAATATCGTCGTAGAGCACAAAGGCCCCGAATTCAAGATCATAGGCCGCTTCTAATTCAGAACGAAACATCAAAAAATCTATAAGGCCCCTGAACCGGGCCTGTAACCAAATTAAAGAGCCGGCGTGAAATTCGATTTCCGCCGGCTCTTTTTTTATCAACTTTCAGGTTGACACGGTTTAATTTATTTAGTAAAATCAATTGAAATAATTTAAAAATTCGCGGAGGTTATTATGAAAAAGTCCTTTACCGCATCGCTGCTTGTTTTCATGTTCGCGCTCGCTGCGCTCGTTTTATCGTTCCACGGCGTCTCGCACGCCGCCGCTAAAAAGATCGAATGCGGCGTCATAAGCGGAAAGGTCATGCACATGCCAGCCGCCGGCGCCGAATGGGCCGAACGCAGCGGCACGTTCGAGATCAAAACCGGCGGAAAAATAAAACTCGACACCGCCGGCGAGGCTCTCGTGCAATATTCCGACGGCACGATGGTCACCCTGCGCCCCGAAACCGAACTCGAAATAAAGGCCGATGGCATAAGGCTCAACGAAGGCGGAATATGGATCAAACTCATCAAAACAAAATCCGGCTTCAAGGTAGATACCCCCTCCGTCACCATCGGCGCGCGCGGAACCATTTTCAGCGTCCTTAAAAAGCAGGAGAAAACGCTCGTAAAACTCGTCGAAGGCCTCATCGACGTGATGAACCGCGAAAGCGGCAAAACCCTCGCCATGAAGGCCGGCGACACGGTCATAGTAAAGGCGAAAGAAATAATCGAAATTAATAAGATCGACCAGGCTAAAATAAACGCTTTGTTAAAAGAAAATTCCTTCGACCCCGTCGATATCGACCTGACCAAAGTTCCCGATATTTTTAAATTCGACATCAAATCTCTCAAAACGATCATAAAAAATGGAAAACCCGAAAAGTCCGAACCCGCCGACGGCTCGAAAGAAATAGAACTGAAAAAAAAGAAAGACGCTAAAACCGGCGGCGCCGACATCGAAAAACCTCAGGGCGCAGCGGCGGACGATACCGTCGAAACAGAATCCGGCGCAAACGATATCAAGGCCGACGATTCCGAAACCGGTTCGGCCGGCACCGGCAACGAAAAAACCCTGAACGAACTCATCGGCCGCTGAGCGCATGCCGAAACTGAAACGGGGCGCGCTTAAATATCTCATTTCTCTTTCGATGCTCGCGGCGGTGTTCTTCCTTTACGCCGCAGACGTTTTCGAAAGTCTCGAACTGCGCGCCATAGACTGGCGGTTCCAGCATAACCAGCAGCAGGGCGACGCGGCCTCCGTCTGCGTCGTCGAAATCACCGAAGACTGCCTTAAAGAAATATCCAACTGGCCCATCAGGCGCTCGATCGTCGCCGCCGCTATCGATAAAATTATGGCGGCCGGCGCGAAAACGCTCGCAATCGATATTCTTTTCGCCGATAAAAGCTCGGCCGAAGACGACGCGGCCCTCGCGGCCGTCATAAAAAAATACCGCGGCCGCATCGTTCTCGCCGCCCAGCTGGTCGAAAGCCGCTCGATCGAAAAAGGCCCGACGATAGAGCTTCTCACGCCCAACGGCGATGCCTTCGAATTTTCTCAGAAAGACTGCGGGCTGATCAATATCGATTACGCCGGCCTCAATAAAGACGGCGCCGTCAGAAACGTAAACCTTTTCACCATGGCCAACCGGAAACGCTACGACCTGCTTTCACTCGCCGGCGCCTTCAACTACCTCGGCCCGGGCGCAATAAGAGACGAACGCGAAAAACTCTACTCCCGCGAGGCGCCTTTTTTCATAAATTATTACAGGCCTTACCGCGACTCCTATTTTACGAAACTCGTATTCTCGACGCTTTTAAGCACGGACACCGACGAAGCCGCGGGCCTGCTCGCCGGCAAACTCGTATTTTTAGGCGTCACGGCGCCCGCGGTTCCCGACATGCGCCTCACCCCCTTCGGCGTGATGCCCGGCATCGAGATCCACGCCAGCGTGGCCTCCAACATCATCGAAAATAATTACGCATACCGCGCGGGCGCCGGATTCATTTTCATCGCCCTCGCGCTCTTTTGCGTATTGATGCATTTTTATCTGCAAAGGGCGCGGGCCGCTTTCGATATCCCGTTCATAGCGGCCGTTTACGCGGCATTCTGCGCGGCGGCGTGGCTTTTCACCCTTAAATACCGCATTTTTATCGATATCCTCCCGCCGCTCGCGCTCATGACGGCGCAGGCCATCTGCTTCCGCTTCTACCAGAACGTCCGGCAGATCTATATTTCAAATCTCGAGCTGCAGAGGATGCTCGAGCGCATGGAAGGCCTTTACACAATCGCGCGCATTTCGCAGGAACTGACCGGCCTGCAGGAGCTTTTGAACATCACCGTCGTCGAGATGTCGAAAATACTCAAATGCAAAAGAATTTCAATTGTCATCGAAGACCCGAAATCCAGGTCGCTCATCTTGAAATCAGCCATAGGCTTTTCCAACGACGACCGGCCTATCGAAAACCTCGTACTCGACCGCAAGAGCCCCGTCGTTTCAAAGGTGATCGAAACCGCCACGCCCGTGCTCGTCAAAAACCTCGATCAGCGCGAAGACCTGAAAGCTGACGGAGACCTCAATTATAAAACCAAGTCCTTCGTCTGCGTTCCGGTCGTAATCAGCGGCCATGCCGTCGGCGCGCTTTCGCTCACCGACAAGGAAAATCTCGAAAACTTCACCGACGAAGACCTGAAAACGATAGTCGTCTTCGCGGGCCAGATCTCGAGCAATATCGAGCACCTGTTCAATATCGAAACCGAGGTCGAACGGCGGCGCCTCGACAAGGAACTCGAAATAGCGAGCGGCATGCAGAAAAAACTCGTGCCCTCCGGCATAAAAAACATCGCGCGCTACGAGATCTACGGCAGCTATATCCCCGCTAAAGAAGTGAGCGGCGATTACTACGACTGCATTGAGCTCGACTCCGATAACCTGCTCATCATCGTGGGCGACGTATCCGGAAAAGGCGTTCCGGCCGGCCTTTTTATGATGACCACGCGCACGTTCCTTCACACCATAATCAAATACGAGCGCGATCTTTCTAAAATAATGGGGTTTTTGAACAACTACCTCACTGACAACTCTGAAGCCACCGCATATTTAACGGTTTTCACCGGCGTTCTCAACATCAAAACCGGCGAGCTCGAATACGCCAACGGCGGGCATCTATCGCCGTACCTGATCAAAAAAAGCGGCGAGCTCGAGGCGCTCGAGACTAAAAACCTGATCTGCGGCATGTTCAACGACGTGGTCTACGACGTCGGCAAAACCGTCATCGAGCCCGGCGACGCCCTTTTCATATTCACCGACGGCATCACCGAGGCCCAGGCCGCCGACGAAAGTATGTACGGCGACGATCTGCTCAGAAGCACCCTTCTCGCGCTCGATAGAAACGAAGGCGCAGCCGATCAGACCGAGCGCGTCCTGAAATCGGTCAAAGACTTCGTCAAAGACGCGCCTCAATCGGATGACATTACTATCCTCACGATAAAGGCGGAGGATGAGTCAGTGCATAACGCATAGTGCATAGTGCATAGTCGGGGCATTAAATATTATAAAAATCTCTGATAATATTGCCATAAATTGAATGAAATTATGATATAATTAAAATAGGCGGACGAAAGTTTCGTTCGCCGGATTTTTATTTTTTTATTTTTTGAAATATCGTAACGAGTCTTAAAGATGTCGGTCAAATTATGAAAAAAAATCTGGCTATCATAAAAGGCTTTTCACTGTTCGAAGTTATCGTGAGCGTCGTCATTTTATTTCTGGCGCTCACTCCTTTGTTCGCATCTTTTTTCTCTCAAAAAGATTTCTCCGTGCTCACCCTTAAAGAGATACAGGCCGCCTGCTACGCGGAAGAGGTCACCTCCCAGCTTTACGTCTATCCCGTCGCGTTCATAAAAGCCGGAAATTTCGCGGCGAACACGCCCCTGAATGCGGCCGCCCCGCCGGTCAACGAAATTTACGGCTCGCGCCTCTTCGGCCCCGATTCGCCGCCCCTTTATTTCACCTCAATGGATGAAGGCTTCCAGAGAAATATCAAAATAAAATACGACCCGACGCTTAAACTCAACAACATCGAGGTCGCCATAACTTTCGACACGGTCACCGCCGCGGGAAAACCCGTACAAAGGACGATAACAAACCATGCCATTATTGCGGCTTTTAAATAAAAACAGCGCGTACGCGCTCATAAAGGCCCGTAAAAAAGGTTTCAGTATGGCCGAACTCATCGTGGTCACGCTGCTTATGGGCATCATCTTTTCCATGGTGATGATGGTCTATAAATTCGTCTTTCTGAAGCAGACGCTCGCGTCTCAAATGATGGAAGGCATGCGCGATATAGTCCTGACGGTCAATTACCTTAAAAGCGATCTGAACTCGGCGCAGATAAACCCGACCTTCATGATAACCGACAGCCTCGGCCGCCAGAAGACCGATAAAACCGTCGCCGAGTCGCTGGGCGAATCGATCAGCGAAGGCGCCGGCAAATTCAGTTTCATAATCTCCGAAGCGGGCGAGGCGTGCGTTGTTACCTACGAGATCGACCAGAACAGGGTCTTAAAGCGCACGATCTACGATGTCTTCAAAAACCCCGTCAGCTCGAGCATTTTATCGCGCGGCAAGATCGTCGGGGCCGCGCTTGCGTGCAAATTATTCAAAGACGGCGACGACCGGTCCGTGTGCATGAACCTGTCCCTGAA
>Ga0209212_1005439_pt1 | contig 15167 bp, 14 predicted proteins | sample RifGroC2_FD_183996 | JGI IMG/M metagenome (GOLD analysis project Ga0209212, IMG submission 183996) | Groundwater microbial communities from Rifle, Colorado, USA - Groundwater C2 (SPAdes) (version 2) | ecosystem: Environmental > Aquatic > Deep subsurface > Groundwater | place: Rifle, Colorado... | reverse complement strand
CCCATCCAGCTGCCCAGCACGCTGCCGCCGAGCACGTGGTGCAGCCAGACCACCAGGCTGGAGCCGACCACCGGGCCGAGCAGGGTGCCGACGCCGCCGAGCAGGGTCATCAGGATCACCTCGCCGGACATGTGCCAGTGCGCATCGGTCAGCGAGGCGAACTGGAACACCACGGTCTTGGTCGAGCCGGCCAGGCCGGCGAGCCCGGCGGAGATGACGAAGGCCAGCAGCTTGTAGGCGTCGACGTTGTAGCCGAGCGAGATGGCGCGCGGTTCGTTCTCGCGGATGGCGCGCAGCACCTGGCCGAACGGCGAGTCGACGGTGCGGCGGATCAGCAGGTAGCCAGACAGGCAGATCGCCAGCACGAAGTAGTACAGGGCGAGGTCGCTCTTCAGGTCGATCAGGCCCAGCAGCTGGCCGCGCGGTACCCCGTGCATGCCGTTCTCGCCGCCGGTGAAGGGCGCCTGCAGGTAGATGAAGAACGCCAGTTGCGCCAGCGCCAGGGTGATCATCGCGAAGTAGATGCCCTGGCGGCGGATCGCCAGCACGCCGAACAACAGGCCGAGCAGGGTGGCGGCGCAGGTGCCGCCGAGGATGCCCAGCTCCGGGGGCAGGCCGCTGTAGCGGGTCAGCAGGTAGCCGGTGATGTAGCCGCCGGTGCCGAGGAACGCGGCATGGCCGAAGGACAGCAGGCCGACGTAGCCGAGCAGCAGGTTGAAGGCGCAGGCGAACAGGGCGAAGCAGAGGATCTTCATCAGGAAGATCGGGTAGGCGACGAAGGGCGCCGCCAGGGCGATGGCCAGCAGTACCAGGCCCAGTTGCAGATGGCGGCGTTGCCGGCTGCGCTGCAGGGCGGCGTCCGGGTAAAGGGTCGTGGTATTCATGCTCATGCCTCCTTGCCGAACAGGCCGTTGGGTTTGATCAGCAGCACCAGCACCATCACCAGGAAGATCACGGTGGTGGCGGCCTGCGGGTAGAGCACCTTGGTCAGCCCCTCGATCAGGCCCATGGCCAGCCCGGTGAGCACCGCGCCGACGATCGAGCCCATGCCGCCGATCACCACCACGGCGAACACCACGATCAGCAGGTTGGCGCCCATGCCCGGCGACACGCTGTACAACGGCGCGGCCAGCACCCCGGCGAAGGCCGCCAGGGCGGCGCCGAAGCCGTAGGTCAGGGTGATCAGGAAGGGGATGTTGATGCCGAAGCCCTGCATCAGCTTCGGGTTCTCGGTGCCGGCGCGCAGGTAGGCGCCGAGGCGGGTCTTCTCGATCACGAACCAGGCGGCGAAGCACACCGCCAGCGCCGCGACTATCACCCAGCCGCGATACAGCGGCAGGTGCATGAAGCCGAGGTTGACCGCGCCGCGGAACACTTCCGGCGTCGGGTAGGCGTTGCCCGAACTGCCGTACAGGTTGGTGAACAGGTTCTGGATGATCAGCGCCAGGCCGAAGGTCAGCAGCAGGCTGTACAGGTGGCTCTCGTGGGCGATCGGGCGCAGCAGGAAGCGCTCCAGCAAGCAGCCGAACAGGCCGACCAGCACCGGCACCAGCACCAGCGCGGTCCAGTAGTCGATGCCGAAATGCCGCGCCAGCAGCAAGGCGACGAAGGCGCCGAGCATGTACTGCGCGCCATGGGCGAAGTTGATCACCTTGAGCAGGCCGAAGATGATCGCCAGGCCCAGGCTCAGCAGCGCATAGAAGGCGCCGTTGATCAGGCCGAGCATCAGCTGGCCGAACAGCGCGGCCGTCGGAATATCGAAAAGCGTCATATCGTGTTCTCCGTCCCTCGGGGAGGTCCGGATGACGGCGCAAGCCGCCATCCGGGTGCGGTCACGCGGTGGTCAGGACTTGGCGGCCAGCTTGGTGTCGACCAGCTTGCACTTGCTTTCCGAGAGCGGGCGGAACGCCTCGTCGCCGGGGATGCTGCGCACGATCTTGTACAGGTCCCATTCGCCGCTGGACTCGGCCGGGGTCTTCACCTGCACCAGCTTCATGTCGTAGACCATGCGGCCGTCCTCGCGGATGCGGCCGTTGCGGGTGAACATGTCGTTCACCGGGGTCGCCATCATCTGCTTGCGCACGGCCTGCGCCTCGTCGCTGCCGGTGTCCTTGATCGCCTGCAGGTAGTGGCGGGTGCTGGAGTAGATGCCCGCCTGGACCATGGTCGGCATGCGCTGGGTGCGCTCGAAGAAGCGCTTGGCCCAGGCGCGGCTTTCCTCGTCCTGGTCCCAGTACCAGCCGGTGGTCAGCTGCATGCCCTGGGTGGCCTCGAGGCCGAGGGCGTGCACGTCGCTGATGAACACCATCAGGCCGGCCAGGCGCTGGCCCGAGTCGGTCAGGCCGAACTGCTTGGCGGTGGTGATGGCGTTGACCGTGTCGGCGGCGGCGTTGGCCAGGCCGATGACCTTGGCCCCCGAGCTCTGCGCCTGCAGGATGTAGGACGAGAAGTCGCTGGAGGCCAGCGGGTGGCGGGCCTTGCCGACCACCTTGCCGCCGGCGGCGAGCACGGTGCGCTCGACGTCGGCTTCCATGGCATGGCCGAAGGCATAGTCGGCGGCAAGGATCGACCAGCTGTCGCCGCCTTCCTTGACGATCGCCTTGGCGGTGCCGTTGGCCATGGCGTAGGTGTCGTACACCCAGTGGATGTGGTTGGGGGTGCAGTATTCGTTGGTGATCGCCGAGGAGGCGGAGATCGACACCAGGCCGAGACGGTTGGTGTCTTCGAGGATGCGCGTCACCGCGATGGTCACCGCCGAGGAGACCAGGCCGGCGACCATGTCGACCTTGCCCTGGTCGATCCACTCGCGGGTGGTGTTGGCGCCGACGTCCGGGCTGTTGCGGTCGTCGGCGCTGCGCAGCACGATCTTCGCGCCGTTGACCTGGCCGCCGAAGTCCTCGACGGCCATCTTCAGCGCTTCCAGGCCGCCCGGACCGCCGAGGTCGCGGTAGGCGCCGGACATGTCGGCCAGGTAGCCGATGCGGATTTCGTTGTCACTGATCTGGGCGTTGGCGCCCGCGGCGGTGATCATGGCAAGTGCTGCAACCAGCGGTTTTATTGTTGTTTTCACCAGCTAATCCTCGTTTTCAGGGTTTTTCAGGCGCAGAAAGCCTCTGGCCTGAGGTTTCAGGCCGATTGCTACGGACTGTTAACGGAGTTGCGGCAACCGGGCCGGATACTTGGCTGTGCGCTAGACGCCCAGTTGCCGATGCAGCAGATCCATCCTCCCGGGCAGCTCGGCCGCGCTGATCTCCTCGGCGATGCGGCCGTGCTCGATCAGGTAGTGGCGGTCAGCCAGCGGCGCGGCGAAGCGGAAGTTCTGCTCCACCAGGATGATCGTCAGCCCGCGCTCCTTGAGCTTGACCAGCACCTCGGCCAGCTTCTGCACGATCACCGGGGCCAGGCCTTCGGTGATCTCGTCGAGCAGCAGCAGGTTGGCGCCGGTACGCAGGATGCGGCCCATCGCCAGCATCTGCTGCTCGCCGCCGGACAGCCGGGTGCCTTGGCTGCGCCGCCGCTCGTAGAGGTTGGGGAACATCGCGTAGATTTCGTCGAGGCTCATGCCGCCGCTGCGCACGGTGGGCGGCAGCAGCAGGTTTTCCTCGACGTCGAGGCTGGCGAAGATGCCGCGCTCCTCCGGGCAGTAGCCGGCGCCCAGGCGCGGGATGCGGAAGACGGGCAGGCGGGTGGTTTCCCGGCCGTTGACCATGATCGAGCCGGTGCGCCGGCCGACCATGCCCATGATCGACTTGAGGATGGTGCTGCGCCCGGCGCCGTTGCGGCCGAGCAGGGTGACCAGTTCGCCGCGGTTCACCTTCATGTCGATGCCGTGGAGGATGTGCGACTCGCCGTAGAAGGCGTGCACGTTGTCCAGGCGCAGCTGTTCGATCGGGGTGGCATGCAACTCAGACATGTGCGGCCTCCTTGCCCATGTACGCTTCGCGGACCTGCGGATTGGCCGAAACCGTCGGGTAGTCGCCCTCGGCCAGCACCTTGCCGCGGGCCAGCACGGTGATGCGGTCGCACAGGCTGCTGACCACCTGCAGGTTGTGCTCGACCATCAGCACGGTGCGGCCGACCGCGGCCTTGCGGATCAGCTCGACTACCCGCTCGACGTCCTCGTGGCCCATGCCCTGGGTCGGTTCGTCGAGCAGCATCACCTGCGGGTCCAGCGCCAGGGTGGTGGCCAGTTCCAGCGCGCGCTTGCGCCCGTAGGGCAGTTCGACGGTCTTGCGCGCGGCGAAGCCCTGCAGGTCGACGGCTTCCAGCAGCTGCATGGCGCGTTGGTTGAGCTGGTCGAGGCTGCTGGCCGGCTTCCAGAAGTGGAACGAGGTGCCGAGCGGGCGCTGCAGCGCCACCCGCACGTTCTCCAGCACGCTCATGTGGCCGAACACCGCCGAGATCTGGAACGAGCGCACCAGGCCCTGGCGGGCGATCTGGTTGGGCGCCAGCTTGCCGATGGCCTTGCCCTGGTAGAGCACTTCGCCGCGGGTGGCGGGCAAAAAGCGCGTCAGCAGGTTGAAAAAGGTGGATTTGCCGGCGCCATTGGGGCCGATCAGGGCGTGGATATGCCCTTGTTGTACCTGAAGATCGACCGAATCAACGGCGGTGAAGCCATTGAACTCCTTGGTCAATCCCCGGGTTTCGAGGACGACATTGCTCATCGGATACCTTTCCTGCCAGGTGTTGATTGTTGTTGTTCATCCGGCACCGCGCCCAAGGCGCGGGTAACGCTGCGGCCGAGGCCGCGTACGCAGGAGAGGAATCCGTGGTGCGTCCTGCGTACCGAGCTATAGCAACTGCTGTTCCTGTCGTTCTTCCTGTTCCCCGGCCGCCAGCGGCTCCAGTTCCACCTTGGCCAGCTCGGCCTGCAGCTTGTTGAGAAAGTGCAGCAGGCTCACGCTGTCGTCGAAACCCAAGCCGCTCAGGGCCTGCTGGTAGAACGCGTAGATCCTCGGCTGCAGGCTGTCCCAGTAGGCCTGGCCCTGTTCGGTCAACTGCACCAGACGGGCGCGGCCGTCGTCGGGGTGCGGAATGCGCAGCACATGGTTGTCGCGCTCCATGCGCTTGAGCACGCCGTCCAGGCTCTGCCGGCTGACCACCAGATACTCGGTCAGCTGGTTGAACGAGATGCCCTGCTCGTAGCCCGGGCGGGACAGGGCGCCGAGCACCGCCCACTGCACGGTGCTGATGCCCATCTCGTTCTGCACCTGGCGCTGCAGGATGTTCCCCGTCTGGAACAGGCGGAAGAACAGTCTGTTCGCTACACCCCTGGATGCGTTGTCGGTCATTTCGATTCCTTTAGTCCCGGTAAGCCTGGCCTGGTCGCGGTGGCTCCGTGCCTGCCGGGGCAGTCGGGAGTCACTTGGGTACGTATTCGCGGGCGATGATATTTTTCATGATCTGCGCGGTGCCGTCACCGATCTGCAGACCGAGCACGTCGCGCAGACGCTGGGCGAACGGCAGGTCCTCGCCATAGCCGGTATGGCCATGGGCCAGCAGGCACTGGTTGATCGTGTCATAAGCCAGCTTCGGCCCCCACCACTTGTTCATCGCGGCCTCGGGGTTGTGCGGCAGGCCATTGTCCTTCAGCCACAGCGCGTAGTAGCACTGCAGGCGCGCGGCCTGGACGAAGGTCTGGTACTCGGCCAGCGGATGGGTCAGGCCCTGGAAGGCCGCCAGCGGTTGGCCGAAGGCCTGGCGCTCGGTCAGCCACTGCCAGGTCTCGTCCAGCGATTGCTGGGCCAGCGCCAGGCACTGCAGGCCGATCAGCGCGCGGCTGTAGTCGAAGCCCTGCATGACCTGCTTGAAGCCCTTGCCTTCCTCGCCGAGGCGATGGTTGAGCGGTACTTCGACGTTGTCGAAGAAGATCGAGCCACGGCCGATGGCGCGCTGGCCGGCATCCTCGAAACGGGTGGTGCTGATGCCTTTGGCGTCCATCGGCACGAGGAAGGCGCTGATGCCGCTGGCGCGCGATTCCTGGGTGCCGGTACGGGCGAACACCACGGCGACGTCGGCCTGGTCGGCCATGGAGATCGAGGTCTTCTCGCCGTTGAGCACGTAGACGTCGCCCTTGCGCTCGGCTTTCAGGCGCAGGCTGGCGGCGTCGGAACCGCCGCTCGGTTCGGTCAGGGCGATGCACACCACCTTGCGCCCGGCCGTGATCTCCGGCAGCCACTCGCGGGCCAGGTCCGGCGCGGCGTGCTGGGCGATGATCTGGCCGTTGAGCGAGGTCAGCAGCGGGATGTAGCCGACGTTGAAGTCGCCCCGGGAAATTTCCTCGATGATGACGCCGGCGGTGACGCAGTCCAGGCCGCTGCCGCCGAACTCTTCCGGCAGTTCGCCGCCGAGCAGGCCCATTTCACCCATCTGCCGGATGACGGCGCGCTCGATGTTGCCTTCGCGGTCGCGCTTGCGATAGCCGGGGGCGAGCACGTCGGCGCTGAAGCGGGCAACGCTTTCGCGGATGGCGTTTTGTTGTTCGTTGAATCCGAAATTCATGATTCTCTCCAGTACTGGTCTGGGGTGCCGCTGGCGTGGCGAACGCTCGAAGCTGCCTGCAGGAGCCGATTCATCTGCGATTCCGACGCTGCCGGGATCGCGAATGAATCCGCTCCTACAGGGGGAGGGGGCTTACCGGTAGAACTTGCGGAAGTCCGGCTTGCGCTTTTCCTTGAACGCGGCAGTGCCTTCCTTGGCTTCGTCGGTGTCGTAGTACAGGCTCAGGGCCTGCATGCCGAGGCCGCCGATGCCGGCGATGTTCTCGCTGTCGGCATTGAACGAGCGCTTGGCGATGGACAGGGCGGTCGGGCTCTTCTCGAGAATCTCGTCGCACCACTTCTGCACTTCGGCATCCAGCTCGGCGTGCGGCACCACGGCGTTGACCAGGCCCCACTCCAGCGCCTGCTGGGCGCTGTACTTGCGGCACAGGTACCAGATCTCGCGGGCGCGCTTCTCGCCGACCACGCGGGCCAGGTAGGCGGTGCCGAAGCCCGGGTCGACCGAGCCGACCTTCGGGCCGACCTGGCCGAAGACGGCCGTCTCGGAGGCGATGGTCAGGTCGCAGAGCACGTGCAGCACATGGCCGCCGCCGATGGCGAAGCCGTTGACGCGGGCGATCACCGGCTTGGGTACTTCGCGGATCAGGCCCTGCAGCTCTTCCACCGGCAGGCCGATCAGGCCGCGGCCGTCGTACTGGCCTTCGTGGGCGCTCTGGTCGCCACCGGTGCAGAACGCCTTGTCGCCGGCGCCGGTGAGGACGATGACGCCGATGGCCTTGTTCCAGCCGGCGCGGTTGAAGGCGTCGATCAGCTCCATGCAGGTCTGGCCGCGGAAGGCGTTGTAGCGATCCGGGCGGTTGATGGTGATGGTGGCGACGCCATCGACTTCGGTGTACAGAATGTCTTCGTAATTCATGGGTGAATTCTCCTGGTTAGCCGGCCATGGTCAGGCCGCCGGACACGCTGATGACCTGTCCGGTGATGAAGTTGGCGTCGTCGCTGGCGAGCAGGGCGATGATCCCCGGGTAGTCTTCCGGCTGGCCGATGCGGCGCATCGGCACGGCGTTCTTGAAGGCTTCCAGCAGTTTTTCCGGGTTGCTCGAGGTGTCCGCCACGCTCTTCAGCAGCGCGGTGTCGGTCGGGCCCGGGCAGACCACGTTGAAATTGACGTTCTTGCTCGCCAGCTCGCGCGCCAGGGTCTTGCTCAGGCCGACCAGGCCGGCCTTGCAGGCGGCGTACACGGCTTCGCCGGAGGAGCCGACGCGGGCGGCGTCGGAAGCGACGTTGATCACCTTGCCGCCGCCGGCCGCGAGCATCTTCGGCAGGACCACGTGGTGCATGTTCAGCGCGCCGGTCAGGTTGATGGCGATCAGCTGCTCCCACAGGGCCGGCTCGGTCTTGAGGAACGGCATGAAGCGGTCGAAGCCGGCGTTGTTGACCAGCACGGTGGGCACGCCCAGATCCTGCTCGATGGCCGCCACGGTGCTGACGATGGCCGCGTAGTCGGTGATGTCGGCCGCGTAGGCACGGGCCTTGCCGCCGGCTTCGACGACCAGGTCGACGGTGGTTTGCGCGGCGCTGGCGTCGCGGTCGAGCACCGCCACCAGGCTGCCTTCCTCGGCGAAGCGCAGGCACACCGCACGGCCGATACCGCCGCCGCCGCCGGTGACAATTACGGTTTTTCCACTCAGACCTTTCATCGCTGTGCTCTCTCTTGTCGGTTTTATTTGCAGGGGATCGCCTGGTCTCAGGCGCGAATCTTGTTGTCCGGGAACAGGTCTTTGGCCATTTCCCGCAGCTTGAACTTCTGGATCTTCCCCGACGGGGTGCGCGGCATGGCCGGCAGCACCTCGAGGTATTCGGGCAGGTACTGACGGGTGAATTTCTTCTCCACCAGGAAGTCGGTCACGTCCTTGAGGGTCAGCGAGGCGCTGGCGTCGTGCAGGGTGACGTAGGCGCACAGGCGCTCGCCCAGGCGCGCATCGGGCGCGCCGACCAGGGCCACGGCCTGGATCGCCGGGTGCTGGTAGAGGCTGTTCTCGATGTCGGCAATCGGCAGGTTCTCGCCGCCGCGGATCACCACGTCCTTGGTGCGCCCGGTGATGCGGATGTAGCCGTCCGCGTCCTTGCGGGCGATGTCGCCGGTGGCGAACCAGCCGTCGGCATCGACCTGGTACATGTCCGGCTGACGGAAGTAGCCGACGCACTGGCTGGCGCCGCGCACCAGCAGGTCGCCCTCGCTGCCGGCCGGCAGCTCGTGGCCGTGGTCGTCGACCACGATGACTTCCATGTAGGGCAGGGCCAGGCCGTCGGAGTGGACTGCCGCGGTCTGCGGGTCCTGCGGGCGAGTGGTGGTGACGGCGCCGTTCTCGGTCATGCCCCAGGCCGAGATGACCTTGGTGCCCTGCATCACGCTGGCGGCCTTTTCCACCAGGGCGCCGGGAATCGGCGCGCCGGCCGAGATGAAGGTTTTCAGGCTGGCCAGCTGTTCGCGCTCCTCGCGGGCGATGTCCACCAGGTCGGCGAGGAACGGCGTCGAGCCGAGGGTCAGGCTGCACCCCTCTTCGGCGACCACCTTCGCGGCGAACGGCGGCTCCCAGACGTCCTGGAGGATTGCGGTGGCGCCGAGGTAGACCGGCAGCATCAGGCCGTAGAGGAAACCGAGCTGATGGGCCAGCGGCGAGGGCATCAGGATGATGTCGTCCGTGGACAGCCCCTGGCGCTCGCTGAACGGGCGGATATTGCTGAGCAGGGTGTTGGAGGTGTGCATCACCCCCTTGGGCTTGCCGGTGGTGCCGGAGGTGTACAGCAGCTGCACCACGTCGTCGGCGCTCGGCCGGCGCTCGGCGAACAGGCTGGCGGTATCGCACTCGCTTTCCCAGGCGCGCTCCAGCAGCACCTGCTCGAACGACTGCGCGCTCGTGCCGCCGATGACCAGTACATGAGCCAGGTCCGGCAGCTCGCTGCGCAGCCCCTGCATCATGGCGTCGTAGTCGAAGTGGCGGAAGCTCTGCGGGATCACCAGCACCCGGCTCCGGGCGTGGGCGAGCATGTACTGCATTTCATGCTCGCGAAAGATCGGCATCAGCGGGTTGAACACGGCGCCGATGCGTACGCAGGCCATGAACAGCGCGCTCATCTGCCACCAGTTGGGCAGCTGGCAGGACACCACGTCGCCTTTCTCGACCCCCAGGGCGGCCAGGCCGGCGGCCATGCGGGTGATGCGCCGATCCAGTTCGGCGTAGCTCAGCGAGACACGGTCGCCGGCGTGGACCCGGTAGCCGGTTAGGGCCGTCTTGTGCGGCGTCTTCGCGACCGCCTTATCCAGATAATCTGTAATGATCATGTCATTCCAGGCGCCGCATGCGTACATTCCCGTACGCCGCCCGTCGTGCATGTTTGTTGTTATTTTCATGCATTCCCTCACTTATTAGCGTTTTTATGTGTGGTTACGACTGCTTCCTTTGCTTCTGCTGGTTGTGAAGATAAGCCGTAGTTTTTTGTTGTGTCAACATGTTGTCTTTATTTTTGGGCGGATCTAGACTCGGTCCAAGGCTTGGGCGTGACGGCAAGCCGGGAGCGGTGATCGAGGCCTTGCCGGGAGACGCTGTCTGCCCGGCAAGGATGGCAACGCTGGCCCGAAGCGGATGGGGTCGGGCGCTTCAATAAGAACAAGAGGAGCGGGTCATGGAGTTCGAGAACATCCAGATTGAGGTCCACGGGGCGGTCGGGCTGATCCGCCTGCATCGACCGGAGGTCTACAACGCGCTCAGCGGCGCGCTGATGCGCGAGCTGGGCGAGGCCTTGCGTCTGTTCGAGAGCGAGGTGGACATCCGGGTCATGGTCGTGACCGGCAACGACAAGGCCTTCGCCGCCGGTGCGGATATTTCCGAACTGCAGTTCAAGACCTTCTCCGACGTGTACCTGGAGGACTTCGTGACCGCCAGCTGGGAGCAGGCCACCCGCTGCCGCAAGCCGGTGATCGCCGCGGTAGCCGGCCTGGCCCTGGGCGGCGGCTGCGAGCTGGCGATGATGTGCGACTTCATCATCGCCGCCGACAACGCCCGCTTCGGCCAGCCGGAGGTCAAGGTCGGCACCCTGCCGGGCGCCGGCGGCACCCAGCGCCTGACCCGCGCGGTCGGCAAGGCCATGGCCATGGACATGTGCCTGACCGGGCGCACCCTGGATGCCGAGGAGGCCCAGCGCTTCGGGCTGGTCAGCCGGGTGGTGCCGCTGGACAAGCTGCTCGACGAGGCCATGACAGCCGCCGCGCAGATCGCCAGCTACTCCGGGATGGCGGTGCGCCTGAACAAGGAAGCGGTCAATCGCGCCTTCGAGACCACCCTGGCCGAGGGCGTGCACTTCGAACGCCGGCTGCTGCATGCCAGCTTCGGCTCCGAGGATCAGAAGGAGGGCATGCAGGCCTTCGTGCAGAAGCGCAAGCCGCTGTGGCGGCACCGCTGAGCCCCGAACTTCAGCGACTCCGCGTCAACAAGAATAAGAACGGCAAGCCAGCCGGCTTGCAGGAGCTGAACGATGTCATCCCCCGTGCAGTTGTCCCGCCAGGGCGCCATTGCCCTGATCACGATCAGTAACCCCCCGGTCAATGCGCTCGGCCAGCCGGTGCGCGCCGCCCTGCTGCAGGCCTTCCGCGACGCCGAGGTCGACCCCGCCGTGCAGGTCGTGGTGCTGAGCTGCGCCGGCCGTACCTTCATCGCCGGTGCCGACATCAAGGAATTCGGCCAGCCGCCGCAGGCGCCACTGTTGCCGGCGCTGGTCGAGGCCATCGAGGCGTGCACCAAGCCCAGCGTCGCGGCGATCCACGGCTCGGCGCTCGGCGGCGGGCTGGAAGTGGCCATGGCCTGCCATTACCGCATCGCCCGCGACGATGCCGCCCTCGGTCTGCCGGAAGTCAAGCTCGGCCTGATCCCCGGTGCCGGCGGCACCCAGCGCCTGCCGCGGCTGACCGGGGTCGGCCGGGCGCTGCGCATGATCGTCGGCGGCACGCCCATCGGTACCGCCGAGGCGCTGGCCTGCGGGCTGGTCGATGACTGGTTCGAGGGCGACTCGCCGGCCGCCGGCCTGGCCTTCGCCGAACGGCTGCTGGCCGAGCAGCGCGGCCCGCGCCGCACCGGCGAGCGCAACGACAAGCTGCAGGCCGGCGACAGCGCCGGGCTGATCGCCGCCATGCGCCGGGAATTGGCGCAGCGCCTGCCCGACGTCTTCGCCCCGCAACGGGCCATCGACGCCATCGACGCGGCCACCCGCCTGCCGCTGGCCGAAGGGCTCAAGCGCGAACGGGCCCTGTTCCTGGAGTGCCTGGAGTCGCCGCAGCGCGCGGTGCTGGTCGAGGCCTTCCTGGCCGAGCGCGCGGCGCGCAAGCGTGCCGCCCAGTCCGCGGCACCAGCGGAACAGCAGCCTGCGCACTGACTGGCGCTCCAGCCACAGCCATCGGCCGGTCGTCTCCGGCCCCGCGAAATCACTCGAGGAGTTTGCATGGACATCAACTACACCGCGGACGAACTTGCCTTCCGCGATCAGGTACGCGAGTTCCTGCGCGCCGAACTGCCGGCGGACATCGCCGCCAAGGTCCGCCTCGGCAAGCAGCTGAGCAAGGACGATCACCAGCGCTGGCAGCGCATCCTCAGCAAGCGCGGCTGGTATGCCGCCAACTGGCCGGTGGAGTTCGGCGGTACCAGCTGGAGCGTGGTGCACAAGCACCTGTTCGAGGAGGAGTGCGCCGCCTTCGGCGCGCCGCGACTGATCTCCTTCGGCGTCAACATGGTCGCCCCGGTGATCATCAAGTTCGGCAGCGCCGAGCAGAAGGCCCGCTACCTGCCGCGCATTCTCGACGGCAGCGACTGGTGGTGCCAGGGCTACTCCGAGCCGGGCGCCGGTTCCGACCTGGCCTCGCTGAAGACCCGCGCGGTGCGCGAGGGCGAGCACTACGTGGTCAACGGCCAGAAGACCTGGACCACCCTCGGCCAGCACGCCAACATGATCTTCTGCCTGGTGCGCACCGATCCGCAGGCCCAGCAGCAGCGCGGCATCTCCTTCCTGCTGATCGACATGGACACGCCCGGCATCAGCGTGCGGCCGATCATCACCCTGGACGGCGAGCACGAAGTCAACGAAGTGTTCTTCGACAACGTGCGGGTGCCGGTCGCCAACCTGGTCGGCGAGGAAAACCAGGGCTGGACCTGCGCCAAATACCTGCTTACCCACGAGCGCACCGGCCAGGCCGGCATCGGCATCTCCAAGGCGGCGCTGGCCCATCTCAAGCAGGTCGCCGCGCGCGAAGGGCTGCTCGACGACCCGCTGCTGCGCGCACAGATCGCCGAGGTGGAGATGCAGCTGATGGCCATCGAGGTCAGCACCCTGCGCATCCTCGCCGCCGCCCAGGCCGGCGGCGTGCCCGGTGCGGAAAGCTCGATCCTCAAGATCAAGGGCTCGGAAATCCGCCAGGCGATCAGCCACCTGTTGCGCAAGGTGCTCGGCCCCTATGCGCTGCCGTTCCTCGAGGCGGAACTCGGCGGCGTGCCTGCCGGTGAGCCGCTGTATGCCGACTACAGCGCCGGTCCGGCCAGCCAGTACTTCAACCTGCGCAAGCTGTCGATCTTCGGCGGCTCCAATGAAATCCAGAAGAACATCGTCGCGAAGATGATCCTGGATCTGTAGGAGAGCACCCCATGGACTTCAAATTGAGCGAAGAGCAGCAGATGCTGCAGGACACCGTCGCCCGCCTGGTGCGCGACAACTACGGCTTCGAGCAGCGCGAGCATTTCTACCGCAGCGAGGCGGGTTTCAGCCGCGCGTTCTGGCAGCAGCTGGGCGAACTGGGCCTCACCGCGGTGCCTTTTGCCGAGGCGCATGGCGGCTTCGGCGGCAGCGGCGTGGACAACATGCTGCTGATGACCGAGCTGGGTCGCGGTCTGTGCCTGGAGCCCTACCTGCAGTCGCAGATCCACGCCGGCGGCCTGCTCCAGCAACTGGGTAATGCCGAGCAGCACGAGCGCCTGCTGCCGGTGGTGGTCAGCGGCGAGCTGCAGCTGGCGCTCGCCCTCGAGGAGCCGCACAGCCATTACCACCTTCAGCATGTGCAGACCCGCGCCGAGCGGGTTGACGGTGGCTGGGAGCTGAGCGGGCGCAAGGCGGTGGTGATCGGCGGGCACAGTGCCGGGCTGCTGCTGGTTTCGGCGCGCATCCGCGGCGACGTGCGCGACGAGCAGGGCATTTCCCTGTTCCTGGTCGATGCCCAGGCCCACGGCCTGAGCCGTCAGGTCTACCCGAACATCGACGGCCCCAAGGCCTGCGACCTGTTCCTCGATCGCGTGTTCGTGCGCAGCGACGATCTGCTCGGCGAGCCGGGCCAGGCGTTGCCGGCGCTGCGCTACCAGCAGGGCCGCGCCATCGCCGCCCAGTGCGCCGAGGCCATCGGCAGCATGGAGGAGGCCTGCAAGCTGACCCTCGACTACCTGAAGACCCGCAAGCAGTTCGGCACGCCGATCGGCAAGTTCCAGGCCCTGCAGCACCGCATGGTCGACATGCGCACCGAGCTGGAGGTGGCCACCTCGATGGCCATTCTCGCCGCCTGCGTGGCCGACCAGGCCGACAGCGAGGAGCGCAGCCGCCGTCTGGCCGCCGCTAAGTTCATCGTCACCCGGGCCGCCCGCTTCATCGCCGAACAGGCGATCCAGCTGCACGGCGGCATCGGCATGACCTGGGAATACAACCTGGCCCACCACGCCAAGCGTCTGGTCATGCTCAGCCATCAGCTGGGCGACGATGACCATCACCTGCGTGCCTACGCCGAACTGCTGCAAAGCGCCTGAATTCCACCCAAGACCTAAGGACAACAAGATGAAAGTACTGGTCGCGGTAAAACGAGTGGTCGACTACAACGTCAAGGTTCGCGTCAAGGCGGACGGCTCCGGCGTCGACCTCGCCAACGTCAAGATGGCGATGAACCCCTTCTGCGAGATCGCCGTGGAAGAAGCCGTGCGCCTGAAAGAGAAGGGCGTGGCAACTGAAGTTGTCGTCGTCAGCATCGGCAGCAACGCAGCCCAGGAACAGCTGCGCACCGCCCTGGCCCTCGGCGCCGACCGCGCCGTGCTGGTCGAGTCCAACGACGAGCTGAACTCCCTGGCCGTGGCCAAGCTGCTCAAGGCCGTGGTGGACCAGGAACAGCCGCAGCTGGTGATCCTCGGCAAGCAGGCCATCGACAGCGACAACAACCAGACCGGCCAGATGCTCGCCGCGCTCTCCGGCTTCGCCCAGGGCACCTTCGCCTCCAAGGTGGAGGTCGCCGGCGACCAGCTCAACGTCACCCGAGAGATCGACGGCGGCCTGCAGACCGTCGCCCTCAAGCTGCCGGCCATCGTCACCACCGACCTGCGCCTCAACGAGCCGCGCTACGCCTCGCTGCCCAACATCATGAAGGCCAAGAAGAAGCCGCTCGACGTGCTGACTCCGGAAGGGTTGGGCGTGTCCGCCGCCTCGACCGTCAGGGTGCTCAAGGTCGAGGCGCCGGCTGCGCGCAGCGCCGGGATCAAGGTGGGCTCGGTCGCCGAGCTGGTGGAAAAACTGCAGAACGAAGCGAAGGTGATCTGATGGCCATTCTCGTCATTGCCGAACACAACAACGCCGCCCTGGCGGCGGCCACCCTGA
>Ga0209212_1005435_pt1 | contig 15184 bp, 12 predicted proteins | sample RifGroC2_FD_183996 | JGI IMG/M metagenome (GOLD analysis project Ga0209212, IMG submission 183996) | Groundwater microbial communities from Rifle, Colorado, USA - Groundwater C2 (SPAdes) (version 2) | ecosystem: Environmental > Aquatic > Deep subsurface > Groundwater | place: Rifle, Colorado... | reverse complement strand
ATAAGGATTTACCTTATTTCCGTTTCCCCTCTCCGAGGTGGCAATAATTGGGTGGTGCTTCGGCTTTCGGTTAGGCAAACTTCATGAGGATGTGTGTCGGTGTTTCTGAAATCTGTTTAAATCCTAGCCGACGGTACAGCTTAAGGGCGGAATGATTCGATTTGAAAACCCCCAGTTCAACGGGGAGATGCTGAGTTCTGGCTTCTGAAAGCAACTTCTCAATTATTCCTGTTCCGATGCCTGAGCCCTGGTGCTTTGGAAGTACGCAAACATCAACAAGATAAAGGCTTGAATCAGTGCGTTTAATCCAAACGTAGCCGACGTCTATCCCGTCGGCTACGATGACATCAAACTGTCCAGAGGAAAAGTCTTTTCGGTGCTCGTCCAATTGCCAGGCTTCATTCCAAGGGCCAAAGGTGGCGACGATATAGTCCTTTAATGCCGCCTTCTTTATTTCAAAGGTCAGACTGAGGTCAGCTTCGCAAGATTTTCGGAGGACAACTGTTTTCATGAGGCGCGACCGCTTTAATTGGCAGATTTCTCTTTGACGGTCCAGAACCCCTCGAAAATGTAGCCGATCTTAAATCCAAGCGCCGGCTTCAGCGTCCCGGCTTTCCCCCCGCCCACGTTGTCTAGGTCGAGGTCAATCAGCCTGTAGAAAATGTCAAAGGTGAAGCCTGTGGGCGTATCAGCGAACTCATTGGTAGTGTAGAGCAACCCGGCGGAAATCATGGGAGCGGCGTAAAGCGTCGTGTCAGACAGTCCAAGGTCGGCATAAGCCTGTGCGGTAAAGCGCAGGGGCTTTCCCTGGACCTTTGGCGTCATGTACTCCATACCGAGCAGTAGATCAAAAAGATAAAACGTGTCTTTGCCGGTGTGCGGGTTATCAACCTTTATGCTTTGAAACTGCAACCCTCCAGTCTTGGAGATGGTTTCATGCCCTACGGCTCGAAAGCCAAACCCCCAAGGTTTTACGCTCTCACTACCGCCGCCTGAGATGTCCAGGCTCTGTCCGGTAGGCATGATCATGTAATACTCATTAGCTGAAACCCATTTATATACCGGTTTTGGGTCTGCTGCGCTGGCTGAAGACGCCATAAAATATATTGTCGCAATAATAGAGACTATTCTTTTCATAGTTTTTTGTCGCCTTGTAAGGTCTGTGCTATTGCACTGTCCTTCCCAGTAGGAAGTATTTAGATTTCCTGTTGCCGAAGGCGCGAGCTGTTCCCTCTAAAACATCAACTAATCCCTTTTTGATGTCCGCATTTTCTATGGCACCGCTAGTGTAGGTAATACTGTTTCCTGCCTTACGATCTATCTTTGCGAGTATTACTTGTTCGGCATTACACACAACCGCCAAGTTGGCGTTGTGTGTGATGATAAATATCTGGCGCTTTTCTTTGGCTTTTTTTATGCACGGGACAAGAACATCAACAACGGTTTCATTATCCAGATTCTCTTCAGGCTGGTCTAGAAGAATGGGGTCCTCTCTTTTGTCTACCAGTAAATAAAAAACCAGTAGCAATGTGCCCCGTTCTCCAGGGGATAAATGTCCTAACTCTCTTCCTGCATAGCGCATTGTGTATCGTGGTTTTAGAAATTCAAAGGAATAAAGGAAATCGTAGAATTCCAATTTCTTTTGGCCACTTCTTAGCTGTGCGTCCAGGGATGTTTGCTTAGGGGGACTTTGTCTGCAATCTTTAATGAGACTTCCCCGTATATCTTCGAGAAAAGATATTGACGCTGGTTCTGTGGAAAAATCTGTTTTTGCCAGTTGCCCTGATAAATATCTGTCGCCTGCCTCCTTTCCGTTATATGTGCCAGCCGCGCTTTGGGAGAAGAATGTGAAGAATTTATCTTTAAAGCAGGTATCTTTTATCGTAACCTCAAATTCGAGCGGGACACCTGCTTTAACCGTCGAATTAGTGGAAATAAACTCTTGGACTGGTTTATACAACGCTCGGTAAACCTCGGCCCGATTGCAAATCTTTTCATATATCTTTTTAGAGAAATCTAGTCGCTTTTTGTTGAGCTCTTCAATCGCAACGGGGATGCTGGTCAGATTGGTAAGTAGGTTCTCGTAGTATTTAATTGACCCCAATTTGTTCTCTTTTCCAATAATTTCTGTTTTTTGTGCCTCCCATAATTCAAGTTTCTTTTTGGCTTCGTGAGCGGCTTTTGCCGGAGCATCTAGTTTTTCATTGAATTGCTTTATTGCAGTTTCTAGTTTTTGTTTCTTTCCTGCTGTGCTCATTGGTTCTGCGGGGTTGAGCTCAAAATTGCACTTCTGTATTTTTGTCAGCACATCAGTAAGGATATCCTCGACCGGCTTTATGTCTAATTCTAACTTTGCCAATAAATCGGCTTTTAATCCGACAAATTCGCAATCATCAGCAACTAGGGTCTTAAATGACTCATAATTGGTCTTTAGGTTGGTTAATCTCTCCTTTATTCGTGTTGTCGCCTCTCGTTTTGCGATTAAAAGTCTGGAATCTTCTTCGATTCTCGCCAAGTCCTTCTTAATTCCCTCAAGTTTCGTTTGTTCTGTCTCAATGGACTTCTGGAGTTCAGAGGTGCCTTCTCCGCTTGTGGGTGGAACGGCTTTAGGAGGATCTGCTTTCAGGGCAGTTAGTGCTTGTCTTTTTTGAGCTAATTCGCCTTCCAGTTTTTGGCGATATCCCGGCGCAGACTTTGCTTCCAAATCGACAATCTCTTGGTTTATGGCATGTAGCTGGCCGACTAAAATCCCCATTGATTCTTTTATTGGTGCGGCTTTCTTGCTTACAAGTTCGTCAAGGCTTGCAAAGCCCTGCTTTTCAGCATCGGATACATGCGAGAAAATAACAGCTTTTAATTCCCCCTCAAACTGGGACTCCTCTGTTTTTCCTAATTCAGTGCAAACTTCTTCCAGGAGCTGTTGTGGAATATATTTTACAGTCTCTACTGTGTTTTCGTCTACTTTGCCACTGAGAGCTGTCTGGGGCGACACAGTGTTGTCATACCATTTAAGTTGGGCTTCAAAATGATCGGCACGATTGCCGCCTTTTGGACTGCAAAACTTGTCACCACGGAGAAAAGAAAACGATTTCTGTCGTTTCGAGTTCCCAACGAGTCCAATAATATCAGCTAAAGCGCTTTTCCCGCTGCCCTTGCGGCCGACAATAGCAATTAAATCGGTGTTAAATGGGATTTCCTGATCGAACCAGTGTTCCTTTAATGGGGAGTCTGGCTTCTTGGAAAGTTTAACGGATTTTATGAATTTTGTTGGGTTCCTTCTGGTGTGCTCAAGCTTTGGCGGGCAGTCTCCTACAAAAACACTGTCGTCGTATTCAATCAAGGCGTGAGCAAGTCCGTCAAAAGTTGGGTCAGCTTTAATCCAGGTATAGCATTGGCCCAATCTATTGCTTTCGGAAGAGTCGCTGAAATGATGTGCATCACTGCAATCGAATAACTTCGAGTTGACTTTTTCTTCCTGTAGTTTTTTAAAGCTCGCCTTAAAAGCCTCTATGGTCGGCGCGGCGGTGAATACCATGTGTGCCCCATTGATTAAAGACTTTTTCTCTGCGGCCGCTTGGTCCCACCTCATTGACGCCCATTCAGCTTTCCCAATTGTGGTAATATGTTTCCCGGCGAAATAGTTCCGATTAAGAATCTCTTTTACGGAATCGAGCGGAATACAAATATTGCGAAATGCTTCTTCTAGCGGCGACTTTCCAGCCTTTTTGTCTTCCGGCAAGCCTGTGATAATGCTGTTGCCTAAATCTATTAACGCATCTCTGGTAAGCACGCCAGACCAGCTTGTTTGATGTGCTTCCAGTCCGGGATCTAAATGGTAGTTGGCTGCTAAAGCATAAATAAATTGTTGTTCTATTGTATCTGGTTCAATTTCCTCAGAAAATATTACGTGATAGTTGATTCTCGCCCAATCTCCGGCAGCCCCTGCAAATTGCCTGAGTCGCAGCTCAATTATTGGAAGAATCAGATCGATATTAGGAAGTTTTCCGTCGCGCTTTGCTTGACGCAGTTTCTTGTATCCATCAATAAAAAAATAATCACTTACCCCAATGACTTTAAATTCTTCGGGTAGAGCTCGTATATCAGAAATGAACTTGTCCCAGGCTTCTTTAGTGTCACCCCCATAGCTTTGTTGTAGGGAAGCCGGAGTATGCACATGCAAATCCCATTTGCTCCATTTTGAGCCATCGATATGATTTTTTCCCATATTATCTCCGATTCATGCTTAAGGATTAGCTGTGTTCTCTTTATCGCTCAAAAATCTTAACTGAATTACTTTTCGGTGAAAACTATGTTAATGGATGCCTTGGTTTTATTCCCGGCAGCCTTGGCTTTGTAGGGCCGCGTGCCAGAGTTTATATAGGCGGTGAAAGCTTTGGCGGTCTCCAGGGAAGTTTGTTTGGGTTTTAAGGCCAGAGGGATATTCCACCCGGCGACATGGTTTGTTGTCCCATCCGGGCGCTTAAAACGAAATATTGAAAGCCACAAGTCTATTGTGCCGTCGATGCCTGCATCCAGTTTGCCGGTTGCAAGCCCTGAAATTTCAACAATCCCAGGCTTTCCACCTACAGTTACTTTACCAGCCGTTACAGAAATCTTTTGAGTTTTGTCGTAAGATGCAGCTGTAAGGTTTGCCCCCTTGGCTAACTCTATCGTGGGATCGTACCCGCCATTGCCTACCTTTTTCATAAACCAAATCCCCCTGTAAATATGTCTATTCCGCCCATCTTGAAGACCGCAACCCAAATAGTGCTTCTATGTCCTGAGCGCATATCTTGAGGCTTCCTACAGGCCCCGGCCACATAATCTTTTGCCCGCAGCTATGAGATGCGGCGTTTCTCAGCTCTCTTTTGGTGTCCCACATCTCCCTATCTTTTTCAAGAAGGATCCCATTCTTTGCAAGCCAATTGATCTTGGCTGACATCTTTCTTAAACTTAGTGGCGCTTTGGCCGCAATACAGCGAAGAGAAATTGCAGTTTCAGCTAATCGGTCCATCTGCTCATCTGCGACTGTAAAAAGCGGATAGAAGAACAATCCATATATTGCCGTTCCGCGGGCAACAGCAAACATCTCTTGTATCTCTGCGGGCAGGCGTTCATCGATGGACACTTCTAAAATCTCGTTAACCCATCTTTCGGCATGTTTCGGGTCAAAGCCTACAGGTAGATGGCTGAATCCATGCATGGCATTAATAAGCGGATCAGGTTTTAACCAGTTTCCGACTGTTAATACTTTGAAAGGCGGTTTAGTCATGGCTGACACTTAAAGTCATTTTTTGGCAGATTCCGACGTCAGGCTAATCTTTACATTGTAGAGTTTTAATTCCACGTTGGGGATTGCTGCCATTGCTAAGCGGAGCCTTTCATCTGCTTCATGGGCTACAACAATCCCTCTTACTGTTTTTCCCTTCGGTAAATGGTTTATTTTTACATAGCCCATGTAACGTGCCAACTGGGCAATTACGAGGTCAGACGAACCGTCCCGTTTTAATTCAACTACGACAGGATTGCCGTTTTTATCCTTACAAAAAAGATCAATTCTCCCGGCGGCGCCAACAGTAATCTCTTCGGCTCCGCTTTTTAAATCAAAAGGAACAAGACCTGGTTCAAGCTGGGATAGGTCCGCCGCAAGCATTTTCCGGAGGGCTGACTCCCTAACCGGAGAATACCAAGTTTCCTCGGATTCATCAGGGTACTCGTCGTCCTGCTCTTCGGAGAGTTCCGCAATAGGTTCCCACCTAGAACGATCTCCAAGGATTTTCTTCAATCGTTCAAAGGCATCTGGAGATAACGGATTGATTGTGGAAAGGCAGGTAAAGCCTTTTACGTCTTCCGGGAGCATTCGTGCAGCCTGGCCAATTGGGGGTGAATGCTTTTCATCCCAGGAGACAGAGATTACTTTCCCGAAGTCCGCCTCTTCTGTGTTGGGCGCAAGTTGTGGCTCAAAAATCTGTTCATTGAAAGGCTTTGTAACTGTCCCCCAACTTCCTAATCTGCGGTCTTTTAGAAAAGCGACAACGACATCACCAGGTTGAATCCTTCTGAAATAGCCTATGGCTTTTTGATATGAGCTAAGATTCTCAATCTCATCTTCAGTCCATCGACGCCAGCCGATAGCCGCCAAGCCATTTTTGCGGCAGTTCTGCCATATCTCAATGTTGAACGACCAGTTTAAATTGATAAGCCAGTATGCCATTGTAGCCCCCCCTGCTGAATAACAAGCTGATATTACGTCACGGCCCAACCCTCTGATAATACCTCGGCCTGTTCCAGGACTGTTTTGGTAGCTTTCTCCTGCTTGTCCGGCGGGTAGCCGTATTTGCGTAGTATGCGCTTTACAAGGACGCGGAGTTCGGCGCGTACGTTCTCACGCATGGTCCAATCTATTCTCACATTGGCTTTAACGCTCTTTACCAGCTCCTGGGCTATCGTGCGCAAGGTTTCGTCACCTAGTACTTTTACGGCGCTATCATTAGCTTCAAGCGCATCGTAAAAAGCGACTTCGTCCTCGTTAAGGCCAAGCTTTTCGCCGCGCTCTCCGGATTTGCGGATGTCTTGGGCAAGACCTATTAATTGCTCCAGCACCTGCGCAGCCTCTATGGCGCGGTTCTGATAGCGCCTGATAGACTCTTCTAGCATTTCAGCGAATGAACGAGCCTGCACAACATTCTTCTTATGTTTTTTGAGTATTTCACTGGTTAAAAGTTTTTTCAACAGTTCAACTGCCAAGTTGCGCTGCGGCATGTCCTTTACTTCAGCCAAGAAGTCGTCCGAAAGTATGGAAATATCCGGCCTTTTAAGACCGGCCGCAGTGAATATATCCACTACGCCTTCAGAGGAAACAGCGCGGGACACTATCTGCCTTACGGCTTGGTCCAAATCTTCTTCAGGGCGGGCGTCTTCGGGGGCGCGCTTAACTAAGCTGGCCTTTACGGCCTGAAAGAAAGCTACATCGTCGCGGATGCGCAGGGCCTCGTCGCTGGGAACGGCCAGTGCAAAAGCCTGGGAGAGGGCCTGAACAATCTGTAAAAGCCGAGGGCGGCCATCTTCTTGCGCTAGGATATGCTCCTGGGAAGCCGGCAATAAGCCAAGGCGCTCGGCTGGCGTGCCAGAGGTCCATTTGCTCCAGTCAAAGCCATGAAATAAGCCGCAGCAGACTTCGTGTTTCTCAAGCATAACAGCGATAGCTTGTTCCTGATCTATTGCTGTTTTGCCTGTGCCGCCGCTTTCTGTATAGGTGGCAAGTGCCTGCTTAAGTTCGTGTGCTAAGCCAAGGTAATCCACAACAAGACCGCCCGGCTTGTCTTTAAATACACGGTTAACCCTTGCGATAGTTTGCATAAGGCCATGACCGCGCATTGGTTTGTCTATGTACATCGTGTGCAGGGACGGGGCATCAAAGCCAGTCAGCCACATGTCTCGCACAATAACTAGGCGCAGGGAATCGGCCGGAGAGCGGAAACGATTAGCCAGAGCCTCACGGCGAATTTTGTTGCGTGCATGAGCGGCTACGCGCGGACCTTCCGAAGCGTTACCAGTCATTACAACTTTTAAAAAGCCTTTTTCGTCTTCTTCATTGAACCAGTTCGGGCGCAGTTTCACTATGGCATCATGCAAATCCATGCAGATACGGCGACTCATGCAGACTATCATGCCCTTGCCGTCCATAACATCAAGCCGAGCCTCAAAATGATCCACAATATCCTTGGCAATAAGGTTTAGGCGCTTTTCAGCGCCCACAACCGCCTCGAACTGTGCCCATTTGGTTTTAAGCTTTTCTTTGCGCTCAACCTCTTCCCCCTCTGTAACTTCTTCAAACGTGGGGTCAATCTTTGGGCGCTCGGCTTGATCAAGTTGAAGTTTTGCAAGCCGGCTCTCATAGTAAATCGGGACGGTGGCTTTATCTTCAACGGCGCGCTGTATATCGTAGATGCTTATGTAGTCGCCAAAGACCGCCTGTGTGTTTTTGTCGGTCAACTCTATGGGAGTGCCGGTAAACCCAATAAAAGAGGCATTGGGCAGGGCATCCCGCATGTGCCGGGCAAAGCCATCGATAAAATCATATTGGCTGCGGTGGGCTTCGTCGGCGATAACTACAATATTCCGCCTGTCCGAAAGCATTGGGTAGTGATCGCCTTTTTCTTCCGGCAGGAATTTCTGTATGGTTGTGAAGACTACTCCACCGGCGTTGACTGAAAGTTTTTGGCGCAGATCGGTGCGGTTTTCTGCCTGAACTGGCGGCTGGCGCAGGAGGTCGCGGCAGCGGGAAAAGGTGCCGAATAGTTGGTCGTCTAAATCGTTGCGGTCTGTTAGGACGACAATTGTCGGGTTTGACATTGCAGGCTCGCGGATTATGCGGCCTGCGTAAAAAGCCATAGTTAGACTTTTGCCGGAGCCCTGGGTGTGCCACACAACACCTACGCGTTTGTCACCAGGTTGGCCGCCAGGCTGAGCGCCGGCTTCCCACCGCCCTTTTCCCTCTGCCGTAGCAGAATCTTTTTCTTTGGCAGCGCGGATGGTTTCGCCTACTGCGACGCGTACGGCATGGAACTGATGATAACCTGCCATCTTCTTTACGAGTGCGCCGTGGTCCGGGTCCTCGAAAACTATGAAATCGCGCAGAAGGTCCAAGAAACGGCGCTTTTCAAAAATGCCGTCCAGCATGACCTGAAGCTCGGGCATACTCGCCGGGGCGAGTTTTTCTCCTGATATCGTACGCCACGGCTTAAACCATTCACGCCCGGCGGTGAAAGTTCCTATGCGAGATTCCACACCATCTGAAATTATTAAGAGTGCGTTGTAATTAAAAAGCGAGGGCACTTCGGTTTTGTATGTTTGGAACTGTTGATAAGCGGACCACATGGTTGCGTTTTCATCGGCAGCATTTTTTAGTTCGATTAAAACAAGCGGTAGTCCGTTTACAAATAGTGTAAGGTCAGGCCGGCGATTGTGTTTGTTTTCAATAACAGTGAACTGGTTGACGGCCAACCAGTCATTTGCAGCAAGATCGCTAAAATCAATTACTTTTACCTGCGCCCCTGCAATATGCCCATCTTTGTGGCGATACTCAACGTTAACGCCGTTGATCAACATGCCATGGATTGCGCGGTTACGTACTTCTAAAGTCGCACCTTCGGGCCGGGACAATTTACGGAACGCATCTTCAATAGCTTCCGGGGGCAGCAAAGGATTAAGTCGTGATAAAGCGTCGCGAAGGCGCGATTCAAATATAACCTGTCCATAATCAGTACGCTCGGGATACAAAGAATCCGGCGCTATATTCGGGCCGTGTAGGATAGCCCACCCGATACTTTCAAGCCAAGCTAGTGCGGCCTGTTCTACAACCGACTCGGTAAAACCTTGATCTGTCATTGTACTTCTCCAGTGCTGGCATCCGGGGGTACATCTTTCTCCTCCAACTCAAACTCGGCAAGGGACATCCGGTATGTCTGGGGCTCCATTTCGAAAAGAACTTCACTGGGGCGGAACTCAACGCCACAAATACTTACTTTCCCAGATGTCTCATCAATGTAGGCATTGAATTCTTGGTTTTTATCATAAAGTGGGACTGTCGGTAGTTGTGGGATTCGGTCTTGCCGGTGAATGTTGTATAGAAACCCGATAATAGCATCAGCCGCCGCGGCAGCCAAGATTGCCTGCTCTCCACCCATTGTCGGACGTGGTTTCCCTGACCCATGAGAAGCAAAGCCGCATTGGTTGCGCAACTCACAAAGGCCGTGTATGGAAGTGTGTAATCCTCCCAATGTCTGGCCCAGGCTCCGGCGGACTTCGGCTTTGTCACTTGCTCCAATCGGTAGAAATGGTACGTTCTGTGTAACCATTTTAAAAAGGCCGGGGAGGTCCTCTTCTGTGCTAAACGGAATGGCGCGATCTTCTAGTACCGCGCGGCACACGCTTTCCACAAGTGTTTTGGCTAAATCAAAAGCTAACCCCGGGTTTTCTACGACAGCCTTTTCTAGTGCTTTAACTTGTTCATCTATATGCACCAAGCCGTTTGAAACAACATCGCGTGCGCCTTGCATAACAAAGGGCATGGGAGATGCTTCAGTCATTATATGGTCACTCTTATTTCACCTGACATTAATTTGGGTAAGAGCGTATCGCGCAGATTTGCAAGTATACGTGATTCATTCCGAATAGCTTCGAACTGGCGTAGAATAGGCTGTAAGCTTTCATCAAATACGTCCATTATTGCTTTTGGCGGGATTATTAACGGGATTGTACGTAGGTAGGTGACAGGCTGTGCAATAGATGGAACCCCTGACGAGGAAGCATTGGCAAGCAATCTGTGTTGCCCTTCAGCTGTCTTGAAATAAAAAACCATAAAGCTCGGCGACACCCATGATAAATTGCACCGCACGTAAAATTGCCGCTGCGAGATAACATAGCGGGAAAACTTTCCGTTTTCAGGAATATATGCCACTTGGCCTATATTGCCAGCATGTGTAAAAATAACATCACCAGGTTTAACATTTGCGTTTTTCAGTTTGTCTGCATGCTCAATGGTCACATAATTAAAATCAGAGTCCTCAACCATAAACCCGCGCAAGTGTTGCCCACTTATTACAGGTATACCCTCAGGGACGAAGGTGTCTACCTTTATGGATGACCCAAATGGGCCCATTGCAACACGTTCAGCAATGTCCTGTATCGTCTTAACTTCCCATCCCTCGGGAATCTCGCCTAGTTCGGATTCTACGAGGCGGGATGAGAAGAGATCCGCTATTTCTTTAGGTAGACCAATGGATTTCCCGGAGAGCTTGGCGCGGACGGGATCAAAATCAATAAACCAGGATTTGAAGATGGTGTGGGCCATGTTCTCCAACGTCTCATTCATTTGTCGGTTCAGTTCTATCTTTTCGTCCAAGTCACCCAAAATCTTCGCAATTCTGTTTTGTTCACCAAGAGGAGGGAGCGACCAATTAAGTTTTTTTAAATGTTCCCAATCTGCACGTGGCATCCTAGTCCCGGAACTCCCGGAGCTAGCTAAACTGACAAATTCATGACTCGCTAAAAGGTAGAACAAGTATCCTTGCGCTACACCTTCTTTTGCTCTGAAAACCCAAATATCTGTGGAACACACCCCAGAGAACTTAGGTCGAAAAACTTTTCTGAAGTAAGGCCTAAGTTTCCCAAACAAAACATCTCCACTATCAAATTTAAATTTATTGCTTCCCGCCTTAGAAGAGTCACCTGCCCCATTTAATGACAATGTCTGTTGATCAATATGCTCAAGACCTATATATGGGAAATGGGATTCTAAGTCGGGAGAATGAATCTCCTTAATGATTTGCGCTATCTCCGATAAAGGCCGGACTTCTCTATCTTTTGAGCTGATAGTAGCGCTAAAATTTATCACCTTGGAATCATTCATGCTAAATTTCATATCCCAGCTTCTTAAGATTAGTCTTTATCTCTTTTTCTAACTGTTCTGATTTTTTAAACTGTGCTGATAGCTCTGAACTGAAAGACTTCATCCTGTCTTCAAAGGGCTCACTATCAATTTCTTGTGATTCAGCACCGACATACCTACCTGGGGTGAGCACATAGCCGTGATGACGTATCTCCTCAAGTTTGACACTCTTGCAATAACCGAGAGCGTCCACGTATTTGCCGGCTCCCTTTTCGCCACGCCAGGCATGGTATGTTTTAGTTATTTTGGATATATCATCAGCGGCAAGCTCTAGGTGCGAGCGGTCTACCATGCGGCCCAATTTGCGTGCATCGATAAATAGGATTTCTCCACGTCGGTCGCGGAATTTATGATTTTTCCTATCACGGGCGAGGAACCACAGGCATACTGGTATCTGAGTGGAATAAAAAAGCTGGCCAGGCATTGCTACCATACAGTCCACAAGATCGGCCTCAATAATATTTTTACGGATTTCTCCTTCGCCGCTGCTGTTTGAAGACATGGAACCGTTGGCAAGAACAAAACCTGCAACGCCAGTAGGCGCAAGATGGTGAATTATATGTTGAACCCAGGCGTAGTTGGCATTCCCGGCAGGAGGTACGCCGTATTTCCACCGCTTATCATTTTTTAGCAGTTCGCCGCGCCAGTCGCTTATATTAAATGGTGGATTGGCAAGAATATAATCCGCCTTAAGGTCCGGGTGGCGGTCATTATGGAAAGTGTCGCCGTGGGCGATATTGCCATCTACCCCGCGTATGGCGAGGTTCATTTTGGCTAAGCGCCAGGTTGTGTAGTTGGATTCCTGACCAAAAATATTTATATCGTTAAGTTTGCCGCCGTGCGCTGAAATAAATTCTTCGGATTGGACAAACATCCCGGATGACCCGCAGCAGGGGTCGTATATACGGCCCTTATAGGGCTCAATCATTTCAACCAGCAATGAAACCACGCAGCGCGGGGTATAAAACTCTCCGCCCTTTTTCCCCTCTGCGCTTGCGAACTGAGACAGGAAGTACTCGTAAACACGACCAAGAACGTCTTTAGAGCGGCTTTTGGCGTCGCCTATCATTATATTGCTGATCATGTCGATAAGCTGCCCAAGGCGCTGCTTATCAAGCGCTGGCCGTGCATATTCTTTTGGGAGCACGCCTTTAAGGCTAGGGTTATCACGCTCTATGCCGCTCATCGCATCATCCACAAGCTGGCCTATTGTTGCCTGCTTGGCTTGGGCCTTAAGATGCGACCAGCGGGCTTCCGGCGGAACCCAGAAAACATTGAAGCGCCTATATTCGTCAGAATCTTCCGGGTCGGCCCCCTGGGACTTTTCGGTAATTAGTTTTGTATGCAGCTCCTCGAAAGCGTCAGAGATGTATTTAAGAAAGATGAGGCCAAGGACTACATGTTTGTATTCCCCGGAGTCCATGCTGCCCCGCAGGGCGTCCGCGGTTAGCCAGAGTTCGGCTTCAAAACCGATATTGGCCCCGGTGTCTTTTTTTTGTTTCTCGGAAGCTGCGTTAGTATTTTGCATTTTCCCTCTATGTTTTATACCGCCAATACTACCGGTTTCTGGCTATAGATTTTCCCATCCAAGGAGCGGCCGGCCTTTTTCTTGCGTACGCCGCCCCATTGTTTAAAGAAGAAGGGGACAGAAGATTTAAAGCAATTGTCACGGAGTCCTGTTACCCATTCTGGTTTCATAGGCCTGGCGCCGGGGCCCGATTCCCCCCCGACGATAACCCAGTCTATGCCTTTGAGGTTGAGGCCCGGTAACGGCCCCAAGAGTGGCTCTAACGAGAGGAACTTTGTTTTAGCCCCTGTCTTTTTAAGATGAGCCAGACGGTTTAAATGTTTCTCATTTTCAATGGTAACGCCCATGAGAATATTGTCAGCCCAGGTGAGTTCTTTGCTCATGCACAGAAGGCGCTCTGAGCGTTTTGTGAGTACCTGGAACTTATGCCAGTAGGCCTTCTTCATAACCTCGAACATGTCCTGTATAAAGGCGTCCGGGACATCCTTGTGGAAAAGGTCGCTCATGGAGTTAACGAATATGATTTGCGGCTTTTTCCATTTAAGCGGCAGTTCAAGGGAATCCCGGTGAACGGCTAGTTTAAAGCCGTGAGCATAATGGGCAGAGCCCATCGCTTTCAGGCGCTTGGTCATACGTTCAGCGTAGCAATGCTGGCAGCCGTCGCTGATCTTTGTACAGCCCGTTACAGGGTTCCAAGTGGACTCAGTCCACTCTATCGCGGAGTTTTGTGACATAGATTGCCTTAATCTATATATTTTATGATACTTCGCGGGGTAATAATATTAGGCTTTGAAACATAGGGCCTTACTTGCTTCCCATTAGTCACAGTAATCGCAAACTTGGTGTGATGCTTTTTGAGGATATCTTCTGCATGCCTGGGAAGAAATCCCTCTTTGATAGCGAAGTGGATTACGTCCACGTTTGTCATTATCTTGCGGCTTTTCATTTCTGCAAGAAGTGTTTTTTCAAATTCCACCAACGCAGGAGTGGCTGTTTCTAATTCTTGATTTGAAAACAATCCCGGTTCTTCCTGCTCTTTTACAAGAACTCTTTTTCCGTCATAGGCGTCTTCCCAGATCACTTCGTTCATTACAAGCATCCCATGAATGCTTTTGCTCAGGAAGAAGAGAGTGTTCTTTTGTTGGCCTGCGTCGAGGATTATGGGGCGGACGAAATCAATGCCGAGGGAAGTTAAAAGTTTTGCCCTTATGGAATTAATGAAGTCATCGAAATCCGCGTAGTCGGCAATGCCTCTGGTCGTAAAAGATTCGAGAAAGCGTTTGGTCTTTTCTTCGGTTTCAACACCCGCGAACCGGTAGGCGAAGAATGCGGGCATAAAGAGGAGGACTTCCGTGTAGGGTGAATCAATCAGGAGTTTGATGTCCTCCATGGTTACATCGCTGTAATTGAACGGGTCGAGGAAAAAGAATTTGGGGCGTGGACTACGTATTAGAATCGAGTTTCCGTTTATTACGTCCCTGAAATGCTTGCTGGTAGGAGTTTCAATCCGCAACTCTCGTGGTAAGGTCATGCGTGATAGTTCAACCGCAAGGTTGGCAATGTGGTCAGGCTCGATATCGTTGAAAAGGATAGAGACTTCCGGATTGGGGTGGATTTTCTTTAATGTCTCCGAAGCGAGCATCTTCTCGGCTTGTTCGAGTAAGACCAACGGGCTGCCATTCTCTGAGCCGTTTTTACCGGGGCCGCAGAAGAGATCGGCAACGGCACATTTGCCGAATTTCATTAAGACCTTGATCAGGTAAGTTCCGATGTAGCCCTGATAGAGTTTTATCTTGGCTGCTGTGATGTCGCTCTGGCTTGAATAAAAGTCATTTACCGGCATGATATCTCCCCTTAACCTAATAATATTATGGCTTTTCCTGTATATAAAGTGTAGCAGACGAACCCGACAAGGGTGTGTCGCGTTGGAAAAGGCTATTTTTGCTGTTTTCTGCGTTTCCGGGTGGGTAATTCTGCCGTACCTTAATTTGGGCGGGGGCAGTTAAGGCGGGCCAGGGCCAGGGGCGGCGTCCATCTCGAGGAAAGCCGCTACTGGCCCTGGCCTCTCCATATTTTCTTTGCAGGTTTCCCCTTTCCCCACGGGGGCGACATAAATATAACAGAAAAGCCCGCCAGGGCGAGCGAACAGCGAGCCTGGGCGGGTTTTTAATTAGCCAAGGTGCCCCCGTTTAAATTCTTTCCCC
>Ga0209212_1005433_pt1 | contig 15185 bp, 25 predicted proteins | sample RifGroC2_FD_183996 | JGI IMG/M metagenome (GOLD analysis project Ga0209212, IMG submission 183996) | Groundwater microbial communities from Rifle, Colorado, USA - Groundwater C2 (SPAdes) (version 2) | ecosystem: Environmental > Aquatic > Deep subsurface > Groundwater | place: Rifle, Colorado... | reverse complement strand
GCGTAGAAGATTAGGGAAATAATAAAGGTAATAAGCAGCAGAATCAGCCCGGCCCAGCGGGAGCCGCTGTAATCTTTTTTCCCGGGGCCGGTTTTTCGGCGCTTCCCTATTAAAGTTTTACCCGGAGTTTTGACTTGTTGATTTGTTCTATCCATTGGAATTAATAACGTAATCCTTTTTCATGCTAAAATAACCGAACAAACCGGCGGGGATAAAAAAGTCCGGGATGCTTCGCTCATCGAGGCCGCCATAAAAAGGGCATTTGCTACTTTTGATTCCAATGACCTCTATCCGTCTTCAGAAGATAAGATAGCCGCCATAAGCCATGGTTTGATAAAGAACCATGGCTTCATGGACGGCAACAAGCGTATAGGCGTCTGTATGATGCTTCTGCTGGCCGTGATTAACGGCATCAAATTGCGCTACACTCAGGCAGAACTGGTTGACCTGGGACTTGGAACCGCCGAGGGACGACACGATGAACGATATGTTCGTGAGTGGATATGCAGCCACGAAAAAGCCTGATTTTTTTCTCCATTTCAAAACTCAATACATTTAAAATTGCTAATAACGGAAACGGGAATCTATCTGTCTGATTCGGTTTAATGATAATAGTCCTTTTCATCATATAGTCACTCGGAAGAAACAGCACGATAATTTTGAGCACGTTTAACTTTAGAATGATGAGAGGTGCAGCCATGCCGGAAAATAAAGAAGAAAAAATCAAAGTATTAAAAGAAAAAATTGAATCGATTAAAAAAGCTGGAATTCAGGATTTTATGACCGGCCTGGCTCTTCAAGCCGCCAGAAGAGCCCTTGAGAACCTCGAATTCGAGCATCTTCCCCGTTTCGACAGATACTGCTCAAATATAGAGAAGGCTGGAAATCAAGGGCAATTAATAAAATACGGTTGGGGCGGAAACGACAATTTAATACAGGTGGGTAGTTTCGAAAAGCTCGTAAATATCCTTCATGGTCTTGATAATACAGATGAAATAGTTACTTCCAGCCGGCATAAAGGCGGCTTCTCAAAGTTAACTAAATCACCAGGTGAGGAATATACATGGGCGATTATTTCCGCATCTGTTGGCGGCATTCCGGCAGCGAGGAAAACATCCTCAGAAATGCCAAACTCAGGGAAGCGTTTAAGGCACAGGGGATAGGCGTTCTTATTATTGCCGGGCTCTTGAATGCGGCTGGCGAAGATAAAGGAATGGTCGAACACCACTTCACCGCCATTAAGCCCTGTGAGATGCCCGCTGATAAGTTTAAAGAGATATTGTGTGAGCTGTTGACCATCGACGGAAAAACGCAGGACGGTTTCTTAATCAGTTACGGCAAAGAAGCGGGTCATGAAGCCGGAGAATTTTGGGTTAATAGCGATAGAAGTAAAACGAGGATAGGGTATAAGTCCTGCGCCGAGAATATAAACAAAGCTTTCGGGAACAACTATTATTTTCTAGGAGTCGAATGTCCGGGTTCAAAGGACGACGCGGAAACATTTAGCGCCAATAAGGTCTTTTATTTGAACCTTTTGTGATTATGGCGAAAAAATGAAAGCGGCGAGTTCATGGTTAAAGCAATTCATAAAAAAGTCCGGGGCTGTAGTTGGACGAAAGGGTTGAGGTGGAATATGATAAACAAAAAGTTTTGGGGAGGCTACTCAAGTGCCTGCGTAAATCGAAGTCTCTCACATACGGACCCACCCCCGCTAATAAGGTTCTCCCAGCAAGAGCGAACAGGCCGTCACGAAGTCGCCTGATATTTTTTTGAACCGTTAAAACAAGAATAAATATTACAAAAAGTAAATAAATTGATAACTTGTATAAGAGGCTTTCGTTGTATTGCTGTGTTCAGAAAAGGGAATAATGAGCAATAGTCGTTATTAATAAAGCTTAATTTTAAAAATTATATAATGTCCCGAAGCGCTATCACGAAAATTTCTTGGCATGGTTTGTGCTCTGTATTTCTGTAAATAAATATTACAAAGTGAAAAACTAAAGAATTTGAGGTGATGTTCATGAGTAACGTAATCAACGAGGAACCGAACGACTGCATGGCCTTTTTTTTGCAATCATTTGAGTATATCTGTTCTCAATATTGGGGCGAACGGCTTGAAGATGTGGATGCCTTCATAGTTCCGTTCTACGAAACGCTCACCGATTATTATGAAAGAGGGTTGTCTCCCGTTCCATATCTCGAAAGCCTCCTGGAAAAACATCCCGATGCGCCGGATTTATTGAAGGAGCTAGTTAATGCCCTCAGCAAAGAAAGACGGAACATAGAAGCGCTTAAAGTTTCGCATAAACTGATTTCGCTTTATCCTCACGAAGAGGTAATTTCCAGGCATGAGGAAATTCAGAATATGGTAAAAGTATCCCTGATGACCGTCATTGAAAAAATAGAATATTTAATGAAAATAAAAACGGATTGACCTCAAATCCTCATAGATTTGTCGAGTAGCGGCTGTGTGTATTATCAAAAATTATAGATATGTGAATATGCCCTCGGCGGGGAGGATAGTATGAATGAAAGCGCGAAATATACACCGGATTATACCGATTCTCAGGTCGTAATCGATGAGTATTGGGAGCGGAAAGGAATGCCGTCATTTCAATATACGATTTTAAAAAAGCTGGGTGAGCTGAGAAGTAAAGGTGAGGAAGATATACGCTATTTAATAGAAGTTTTCGAGAAGTATCCGGATGCTCCAGGCGTCCTTATTCTGTTGGTGAGCCATTTAGACTTAAGCCATGACTACTATACCGCTTACATCGTCTCGAAACTGCTTGTGTCGATGTATCCAGGTGTTACTGATTTCGTAAAAAAAAGCGAACTTATTAAAATCCTTTTAGATTTTCAATTCTCTCAGGGTGAAGAAGGCCTTCGTGAATTCGGCGAAGCGATAGATAAATGGGCCGAAGGCGTCAATCTCTAAATCCAATATATTCAAAAACGTATATTAACTTTATCAAAATACAGAGAAAACAAGGAGTGATGGTTATGAAAAATACTTTCGCGATTTTCCTGGTGGTCGTGGTTATTGCTTTAATCGGTTGTACCGGCGGTTCATATAATTCATCGACAGAGACTGACATTCCCAACAATTTCGACATGGAACAGTTTGAGCAGATATTTGCGGGAAATGCCGACAATTACCCGTCAGAAATTCCAACAGGCTCTCCGGTCGCCCATGCACCCTCTAACACAGTCCTTCCTTCTAAAGTGGATTGGTCAACTTATTCAACCCCAGTAAGAAATCAGGGTGTATATCAGACCTGTACCGCCTTCGCTTCCATAGCGGCTATTGAAATCCAGGAGAATATAAAGAGCAATGCAAAGAAAACTTTAGACTATTCTGAAATCGACTTATTCTATCGTTCAAAGGGAAAGAATGCAACCTATTACAAGACGGGCGGACTTATTAAATGGTGCCTGATATCTGCGAAAGCATTTAACGGATATTGCAAGGAAGTAGATTGCCCTTACACCCAGATACCTAAAGTTCCGACCTACACGAAGAAAATCCCCCTTTGCCGTAACATCGTAAGTTATTCAGAGTTCAGTGGTGCGGATAACATGAAATACTACCTTCAGAAAGGCCCTATCGTTTCGTCCATGACTCTTTACTACGACCTTGGAAGATTTAGAGGAACTGGGGTCTATAAAGCCTCTACCTCTTACTCCGCTGGGGGTCATGCGGTATGCGTTGTAGGCTATGACGATAACGAGAAGTGCTGGATAATCAAGAATTCATGGGGAACATCATGGGGCAGTAACGGATACGGCAAAATAGGTTACGGACAGGCTAAGATAGAGCAGTATCAGAGCTATAGCGTGGTTACTAAATAAAGAATATATTTCAGTTACATAATGAAAATATGGAGGAAGTAAAATGAAAAAGACGGTTAATCCAAAAGATTTATTGAATTCCATGATAAATAGAAATGTAAATAAATCCCCTGAAAAAGAAAATAAGGAAGAAAAGAGAGTTAATCCCAAGGCTTTACTGAATGTGGGGGTTAGAAAGAAAATAAGGAAGAAAAGAGAGTTAATCCCAAGGCTTTACTGAATGTGGGGGTTAGAAAGAAAATAAGGAAGAAAAGAGAGTTAATCCCAAGGCTTTACTGAATGTGGGGGTTAGAAATAAATTAAATGAGCAAGTAGATATGGGAAAAATAAACGGATATCCCGCCGAATTAAAGAATAAAGGCTTACATGGAACTGCGGAAATATGTAATCAAAACATTCCAAGTTATTCAGAGTTTAACGATAAGTTTAAAGAATTACCTGAAATTTACAAGGAAGTTATTGGAGCCTTTTATTATGCAGAAGGTTACATAGAAGAGCTGAAAAATAGTCTCCATGTGGGAGCGTTTAAGGCGGATGAAATTGAAAAAAGACATTTCAAATTCCAACCTGACCTTTTAATATTTGAATTACAGAAGATTTCAAAACTTTTACAGGAAGATTATAATGTAATTCTTGGCTTTGAAAAAGAATTACTGGTTGAAAGTCTTGAGGGGCTTTACCAGAATAAAAAGAATTTAGGTATTGAGGCAGGAAAGAAGACTGTGGGAGGAATTACTTCTGTGGCGAAACTTTTAGATAATATAGAAATGAATCTTACAGGGTTATATAGTTTGGTAGGGTTGTCACCTTTCATAGTTCAAACCCCCTTAAATGACCCTAATAATACTGTAGGGTTACAGGACGAAATAGAGATTAAAAATCAATACATAAGAATCAGATATAGTATTGCTGGAATTAATGAAAACATAGAAAAACGAGTGTTTGAAATATTGAAAGACAAGGAAATTCTTCTTGTTGTGGGGAAGTGAATGTCATGGAAATAAATAAGGAGACTTATTGTGGAGGTCTTTACTATTGGAAGAAGAAAGTTCCGAATGATATTATGTTTTCGGTTAAGATACTCAAGAAGTATAATGAAATATCAGCCCGAAATGAAAACCCTTTTCCCTACTTACTCGAACTTTATGAGAAATACCCTGATGCCCCAGATATTATGGGCTGGTTAGCTTCTGAATACCAGCGTGAACATGAGTATCTTAAAGCCCTTCAGATATACGCAAAACTTATTGAACTTAACCCTAATGTAATTCATTTTCGTAAATGTATGGAATCCTGTAAAGCATGGATAGAAGCCGACAGTATGCCCGAAACCGAAGAAACCTTAGAATGGTTAAGGCAGAAAATGATTGAAATATGGAAATAAGTTGAGCATAAAGATAGAGCAGTATCAGAGCTATAGCGTAATTACTAAATAGATTGTTTGAAGTCGGCGGATTTTACTTATAATAAGATGAGAGGTGATTATCATGGACAGAAATGATTGCTATAAAGAATACTGGGAAAAACACCCTGATGAATATAAAACATGGTTAAACACAGAACCCTTCTTAGTTGGGTTTCAGTATGGTATTCAAAGCAAAGAATTTCTAGAAGCCTTGAAAGTGTTTTCGCCTGATAATCCCATAATGTTATATGGTATGTTTGAACACCACATTGTATGTAAGCGAATTTCCGAAGCCTTAAAATTCATTGATAAGCTCAAAGAAATTTACCCTGAATATAATGAAGAATGGGACTTGGAAGTAGAATATATAGAATACATTAGACCTAAAATAAATGAAAGTGAAAATAAAAAGAAAGTACAGGATATAAGTGATTTTATAAATAATCGTGGGAGGGAATAAAAGATAGAGCAGTATCAGAGCTATAGCGTAATTACTAAATAGGTTCTCTGAAGGCCGTGGATTTTACGTATAATAGGTTGAGGTGATTAACATGGATAGAGATAAACTTTTGAATTTACGACAGGAATTTGGTTATACCTCTCCAGAAGTCTATAAAGCTATAACGGAGGCTTTAGAAGTTAATCCCAGTGATATTAACTGTTTAAAAGAATTATGGGAGTTCTATATTACGGATTACAGTTTGAGCAAGGCTATGGAAGTTGCAGTCAAAATTAAAGAATTAATTAATGAAGATTATTATGTTGAAGTAGCTAAAGCAGATAGCCAAGGGGCTTTAAATACCATTGAGGGTAAAATAGGAGAATTCGGAGACATAAAAAAACTGAAAGAAGTATTCCCTGACAGCAGATTTATAAGGATAAGGGAAAGAGAGAAATGGGGAATAATGTCAGAGGAAGAGATGAAGGATTTATTGAATAGCTTGTAGGAGGGATGAAATGGAATGCCGTCTTAATTATGAAGATGGTGATGGCATAAGCATGGAACTCTTATTCAGAAATAAATAAAAGGAAGTGAAAGATATGCCAAAATATATTGTAGTTGACCTCAGTGAGATGGCTGTTATAGTTCGTTATGGAGAGCAACCCAGTAGTAAAGACTATAGAATTTCAATATTCCCGGAAAGACACCCAAACCCACATTTCCATTTTCAATATAAGACCAAGGGGGATAATGATTTCTTTATTGTGACGGTTAGTACCAGAGATTTTGAAATAATGAAATTCAAGGAAGGGCGCAAAAGAAGACTTCCCAAAGAAGTTTTTGATAGGTTGATAAAGGTCCTGAAAAGTGAAAGACCACCTGACCACATTGTACAGCCTGGAACGACCCAATGGCAGTATCTTATTTATCAGTGGGATGAAAATGTGCCAGAAGAAGGGTGGAAGGCCAAACCGAAAGACATTGCTAATTTAGATGATATAGAAGCAAGAGGTAATTTCATCTATAACGCTTCTATAAGACTTGAAAGAAAGTAAGAGGTGATTTACATGACAGACCTTGAACAGTCAATAAATAGATTTCTCAGGTTCAAAGAATTAAAACCCGGCGATAAGCGTAACTACAAAATAGTTATACATTTAGATAGATATTAAATTCTAGGGAGTGAATGTTATGTCAAGATATTTTGTAGTAAACCTCAATGAAATGGACGAATTTGCCCACTCCGAATCAGTAAGTTTTGAAAGGCACGAAAAGTTATTGGAACGGCATATCGGTAATCATATTATCGAGGGGATTGATGTAGATAATGACAAAAAGAAAGTGTCATTTAATCCCAGTCATGAAGAAGGGGTTAATACCTCTGTAAAAGATAACCCAAGTGAATACAAGGTCGCAGGAATAAATGTTCCGGTTTGGTCTATATTCAAAAGAGTTAAAACATCCGACCCCCAGAAAAGAGACGGCTTACCGTTATTATATGCGATTAAAAACTATAAGGGATGGTCAATAGATGCTAAAGACTTGGAGTTGATTTATAGTCAGGCCAATAAGATAATTAAAAAGATTAATCAGCATTTTGATGTTGTTATAACGACTCCTTCCTCTAACCCCTTAAATAAAACCATCCTGCATAGCGTGAGTAACCTATTAAATGTTAAGGATAGAATTAGAACACCCATAAAGAAGATTAAGAACTTTGAAGTATTAGACTATATTAATCAAAATAAATCCAATATCCCGGCAGAGGATTATAAAAAAATAACAGATATTTTTTATAAGGAAATATATGGGGACAATCCTGACAATGTGGAGGCTATGGAGGAATATACTTTTGAAATTAAAAAGATACCTCCCGCTTTAAGGAAATACTTCAATAAACTGTTTGACTTGAATCCAATGGCTTCCGAAAGCTCTAAACTGGCGGAAAGGATTGATGGGAAAGACATTCTAATTATTGATGATACGATAACTTCTGGAACAAGCATATCCCTATATACGAAGTTCATATTAGAAAAATTCAAACCGAAAAGCGTTACCGTTCTAACCCTATTCAGTCCTTTAGAAAATAAATAAGAGGTGATTTACATGACAGACCTTAAACATAAGGCAATACAGGTTTTCAAATTTAAAGAGTTAGAACTTGGAGATAAGATAACAGTGATAAACCCTCCCGAAACCTTTGTTCACTATCATCCAAGAGATGCCATAGTTTATCGTGAAGCCATTCTTTATTTGGAAAAGAAAGCGAAGGAACAGAAGAGAGCAATCGCAAGGCCATTCGGCCCACGACCTGAATGGATGAGGGGAGAATAGTTATGCCAAGATATGTTGGGGTAAATCTCAACGAAATGGCTACTATTGGTTATTTCGGATATAAAACCGATAGTAGGGAATTTAAAGTCTTTGTTGCCAGTGAGAGTAATTTAAAACCTTCTTTTCATATTTCAACAGGTAAGAAAAATACGAAGGAATATAAATGCATTGCGGTATTGCTGAAGACATTTACAGTAATCGAATTTCCAGACACTTCCCTTGAAAATAGAACCCGGTTTCCTAAAAAAATATTTAAACTGTTTAGGAAATTCTTAGATGAAATTCACATTATACATAAAGTACCTAACTGGGTCTACCTATTAAGGGAGTGGAATTCAGAACAGATTGGAAGCCCTGAAGTTTGGGTTGACGATACAATGCCTATCCCTGATGTTGATGATTTCCAATATGCACCTAAATTCGGGCTTTAAATATTAGTAAGGTTCTACAGTCTGGAAATAAAGGAGTTTAGTATGTCAAAATTTTTACTTGGGGAAATAAACGAAGACGGAAAGATAATAGTCAATAGAGATAACCTTCATCGCCTATTAGAAATGGCTACAATAGGGGAGTTTAGCCCTACGAAGTCTGACGGCACCGAATATAAGATATATGTGTGCCACGAACCTCAAAGAAATCCAACCTTTCACTTGGAACATGAAAACAAAGGGGATAGTGATTACTTTCTTGCCATTGTCCAGATTGAGGATTTTATGGTTTTGAAATTTGAAAAGGGAAAGGCCGTTAGATTATCACATAAGGTTTTTAATGCTATGATAACCTTTTTCAAATCCAATGACGAAGACCAGATTAATGAACAAACATACTGGCAGACCTTAATAATAGAATGGAACAAAGCTAATAAAGATAAGAAATTTCCCAAAGATTATCCTATGCCTAAAGTAGAACATTTTACTTATGGAAATAAAGTAAAATTTTAACAAGGTCATTCGGTCCAAGACCTTAGTGGATGAGAGGAGTTTAAAGTGAAGATAAGAATAGTACATTTATTACTTAAGGGAATATCCAAATTTATAGTATTTAACAGTAAGACTAAATACTTTGAATTCATGAAGAAGTGGGATTATTCCCCTATAGCGGTATTTGAAGTTCTGGAAGGTGATGTCAACTCAGACAACATGGTAAAAGTAGAATCTGAAATGTGGAAATCTTGGAGGTGAGTAATATGCCCCAGAAACTAATCCCACCCGATAAAAAAAGATGTCAGTCGGAAATTCCTGCAATGTTCGCTCTTGGTGGAACGCATCGCCGTTGTGATAATATTCCGAAATGGATAGCTAAGGAAAATAAGGCTCAAAAGGATGGATGTAAAGGTTCAATGTCTTTATGTGATGAATGCAAGAAGGTATTTATTAAGCAGATGGGAAAAGACTATGCATCCTTTAAAGAAATAAAATAATTTCTTATCTTAGCATTACTTTACGTATAATTAAGTGAGGGGGTGATTATTATGAACGATGAAGAAAGAACTTACAAGAATAAATTAACCGATTCTTATACCGAAGAACAAGAAGCAGAAAAAGACCAATTCCTCTTAGATGTTGCTTTACTTCAGATAAATAAAGGATACATTAGTAAAGAATTGGAGGATTTTCTTGTTGTTGAAACCATAAAAAATCCTAAGAATCGGTATGCCCTGAATTATTTATTTGAAGTATATGTTTCACGCATAGATACAGATAAAGCAAGAGAAGTAGCTTGGAAATTAATTGGAATTGAAGATTGTTCTTATTTCAGAAATTATTTAAGCAATCTGGAAAACCCCAATTTTATTTATACCCAGGTTTATTTACATGGTGATAGGTCTAAACTTCCCCCACAAGTTCTGGAATCGTTAGAAGAAAGAGAATTTTTGAACGGCTTGAAAGATATAAAAAATAAAGGGTAAGGAGCTATAAAAATGAAAAATAAAGATAAGATGATTCAACTTAGAAATAAGGTATCTGAGACTATAGCAGATGTTGTGGACATAGAGAAAAAGATAAAAAACTTGGGTCAGGGATATGTCAATTTAAGTATTAATTTTAAACCTTTTACAACAGAATTGAAGGCACTCTTATTTAAAATTGAAAATGATTTGAAGGGCTTGAATCACACCAATGAAAAAGTTGAAATAATTAAAAAAGATGATAGTAATTTTAAAAGGATTACAGATATAGCTAATTACATTCGGATTAAATTGAATCAGGATTTAGATGTGGTTAGTGAGCTTGTCCAGGAACTATTTGAAACAGATAAAATTCATTATGATTTGACTCAACTTAGGGCTAATTATAAACTGATTGAAAACGAATTAAACTTGGATATCCTTTCAGTAAAATAAGAATCCTTTGGGGATTTCCACAATATCTTATGTGAAGAAGTGAGGTAAATAACATGATTAACTGGGCAAGGAAACCTACAGAAGAAAAACCAGGTCTTTATATTAGCCCCAAACTAGTGAATATCCATGTTCCTATTTATTGTGGCTATTGGTATGCCGTAACAGATAATCAAATACTTTTACAAGAAGTTATTGAATTTTAAAAATTAACTCATTTTAGGTATAATGAGGTGGTTAACATGGATAGAGTTGATTGTTTTCAAGAATATTGGAGAGACCATCTGGAAGAGCACAAAAGGTGGATGAAAGCTAAACCCAATAAGGTAGCTTCTGATTATGGAATTCAGAGCGAGAAGTTTTATGAGTTTTTAGAACTATTTTCTCCTGATAACCCTGAAATTTTATATTGTAAGTATGAATATTTCATAATAAATAAAAATTTCTCTGAAGGACTTAAAATAATAGACACTTTAAAAACACTTTACCCTAAATATAATAGTGACTGGGAAAATGAAATAGAATTCTTTAATTATCATGTAGAAGATATTGAAAAGACGATAAATACTAAAAAGGTTACAAGTGTTTTAGAATTCATAGAAGGTGGAGGCAGATAGTTGTCTTTGATAAGTTATTGAATTTTAAAAATTAACTCATTTTAGGTATAATGAGGTGATTAATATGGATAGAGTTGATTGTTTTCAAGAATATTGGAGAGACCACCCAGAAGAGCATAAAAGATGGATGAAAGCTAAACCCAATAAGGTAGCTTCTGATTATGGAATTCAGAGTGAGGAATTTTATAAGTTTTTGGAGTTATTTTCCCCTGATAACCCTGAAATTTTATTTTACAAATATGAGTATTACATAATAAATAAAAATTTCTCTGAAGGACTTAAAATGATAGATACTTTAAAATCACTATACCCTAAATATAACAGTGAGTGGGAAGGGGAAATAGAATTCTTTAATTTTAATGCAGAAGACATTGAAAAAAATACAAGTACTAAAAAGGTTACAAGTATTTTAGAATTCATAGAAGGTGGAGGCAGATAGTTGTCTTTGATAAGTTTGAAAAGCATAAGTGAGGTGGCTCTCATGACTCAGACTATACAGGATGAAATTAAAGAACTGAAAGAGAAAATCGCTAAGATTGAAAACATCAAATACAAAGGATTCTTGACTGGAATGGCTTTGGATGCCCACCGCCGGGAACTCAGAGAGCTTGAAAAGTTAGAAGAACTTGAAAAAGATGAAGTCCAAAAATAGAGGAAGCAGAGGTGCTTTATGCAAGGAAAACCATTCACGTTCTCATATCGACTACCGCCATGGCAACCACATAATTATTTAAGCAAAGCATATACTTCCGGCGGCCTTCGCACAGTTATTCCACCAGAGCTAAGAGCAAAGCATCATGTGATAGACTATGAAAAATTTAAAGGCCGGACCTTATTCGATGGCACACCCTTTTCGGTCTTCTTAGAGAAACATAAAGAAGAATTTGAATTCGGGGCATATGAGGGCTACTGGTTCATTGATACCTGCGGATACTTTGAAGGACCCGAAAAGGAATGGGAACGCCTAAATACATACTGGTATATCATCCTTCGCTGGAATGAAATTCACCATCATGGCTTCCATTCGGGTTACGAAGATACTGTTGATTTCGGAAAGTGGTTTGTTGCTATAAACCGTTTCTTAGAGCGGTTTCCCGATAATCCACGCGTGATAAGTGATTATGCGGAATATCTTCGAATGATAAAAGAACCCATTAAAGCTTTTGAAATTGCGCTGAATCTTTATGAAAAATTTAAGGTGGGCGACTTTTATATCAATCTGGAGCATTGCTATTGGGCCGTTCTAGAACTCTTTGAAGGGGAGAATTTTCAAAAATAAATCAATAGTTAAAAACAAAATATTTTATTACAAATATGAGGAAAAGTGATTCGAAACACGGCAATAGAAGGGAAAGGAAAAGTAAGTAATAAAAAATAAGGGGGAATTCCAATATCATTCAAAGAGGCATCTGGGGCCTAATGATGAAGACCCCAAAACTCACAAACCCAGTAATGAATCCGCGAATATAATTGATTTGGGAGAATTTGCGGACTCAGAAGGGAATAGATTTGATTTTAAGCGCTATAAATTTATTGAGTTGACGGTTTTCTGCGATGAGGGAACTGCAACATATTCTAACCTTGAAATCAAAGGCAAGAACTAGAGAAGAGGAGTAAAATAATAAGCTATAACACAGAAGTATAAGAATTAATTCATATACCCTGGCGGCGGAAAAATATTAAAAATAACTGGTCGAAGGCGGTGACGTTATGCGACAATGTGATGAAATCAATGAGATTGTAAGGCTTCGTGAGATGCATTTACGTTCTAAATATGGTTATTCCTCAAGGAGGTCTGACATGTATACCGACCTGATTTCAAAGGCTCAATGTACTGCGGAAGAAAAGAAAGAAATCCTGAAAACAATAGCGGTTTTTATCGCTTTAACTGAAAGAGCCAGAAGATATGGCCTTCTTGCGCTGGAACAGGCGGCGGAAAAATTACCGTGCGATTTCATGAGGATAGGCGTGAACATGATATTGAGTGGTTACGACCCTCAACTCATCGAGCGGATGCTTATGAATATTATTTATTTTGAAAATCCCTGCGGTAAAGAGCTCCTGGAAAGGCTGATTAGCGTCGAGGGGATACTGGCGGTGTGGGGAGACGATAACCCGATTGCAGTTAAAACCAAACTGCTCTCATATCTGGGTGAAAAATATTCAGCCGAGGTATATAAAGATGGTTCAGAAGTAAATTCTTTGTTGGAAAAATATAGCTCATTCAATAATTTTAAACAGGATAAGGCTTCGCATAGCGATTTCGACGCAAATCAGTTGGCCTTGAATCTGGTATTTTCGGCTGTAATCAGGTCATCTATTGTCTTGAAAACCCTTTCCAAAATTTATGTTTTAGGGAAAGAAAAGCCGGAAGTTCTGAAAGATAATTTCGGCAGTCTTTCCAATATTATTTATGATTTCATCAATGACGTTTTAATGCCGGAAATAAGGGAAGCGAAATCGTTGAATATGCGTTTTGACCAGGTTGAATTATTGGCGAAGAAACTTCAGACTTTACATGACGATTGCTTTTGCTGGAATGATTCGCTGGAGTCGGTCTTGAGACAACCTGAGCTTATGGATATTAAAGGCAAAGAACGTTATAAGATATACGGTTTCAGAAAAGTGGTCAGGGAATTTTTCAAAGTCATTCTCGCGGTAATTTCTGAAAAGGAATGGTGTGATAAATTTCAGCCCGATTTGTTTAGTGAAATCATCCGTCATTGCGTGGTTGAAGGCAAACCGGCCATTGAATTCGTAGAGGGCGAAAGCCTCAAATTGTTATTAGGCGGGCTTGAAAAATCCGTATTGCCGGCAGTAAACGTATAGGTAAAATGAAAAAGATTCGAAAGGAGGAGAAATATGGACGGTAATATTTTGAGGAAAGCCCAATGTACGGACGAAGAAAAAAAAGAATTTAAGAGGATTTTATAATATGCGCTAAAAGGGAGGTGTGCTCGTATGTATTTAAAGGTCAATCTTGATATAAGAAGTTCCGAACAAGAGAAAAATGACATGTTGAAATTAATTGAAACAATATGCGATGTAGCTGATAAGGCACGGCATAGAGGATTGTTAAGCATCATGGATGAATATGAAAACATTGACAATGCTTTGCTTAAATCGGCTTTAGAATTCACTCTTATGGGATTCGCTCCTGAAGACATAATTGAAAACTTTAATTATCTTATTTTTTCAGAGAATTTTGACGGCAGGCAATTACTTGAAAGATGCATAATTTACGAGGCCGCTCTACGTATTTATTCAGGCTGCAAAAAGGAAGAAATAAAATTACGGTTGTTGTCGATGCTGGGAGAAAAATGGGTCTATGAAGAATTATTTCCAGTCATAAAAGCATGAAATGAGAGGTGAATTATGGATGCCAAACTTTTAATCCGAGCGCGTTGCAGTTACGAAGAAAAAACTGATTTACTGAAAACGGTCGCTTTAATGACTGCTATTAGCGTCAAATGCAATAGAGACGGCATTCAGTCTATCGGTGAAACTTTAGATGATTCTGAAATCCCTTTTTTGAAAATAGCCGTGAAATTAATTATAAAGGGCTATGATACCAGGGTAATATTAGCCGTTCTTGAAAACATTATTCATGCTGAAAACATTGAAGGCAAAAATACTCTTGAAAAAATATTGATTTTCGAAGCGATTAGAATGATATTGTCGGAAGGGAAAACTGGCAATGGAGTAAAAGCTACACTGCTATGCATACTGGGCGAAAGATTTCTTTGTGATTATTTAAATTCTGAAACTTTAAATAAAGAAATCGCGAAGAGGGTTTATGAGATGGTTTATAAGCTGAATACTCATAATCTCTACCCGGAGGCGATAAGCGAAAAAGTTCTTGAATGGATGGAAGGTTGTTCGACCTATGCTGCGCTTTATTACGCCATGAATGATTTGCTTAATTCGCCGGATTTTTTAACGCCTTTTGCGTTGGTATATCTATTAAATGAAAAAAAAGAAGTTTTCAACGAATCGATAGCTGGCAGCGCCGAAAAAATATTAATGTGCGTTGATAAGCGCCTGACATCAAAAATTATTGAAAAAACTAAAAAAGTTGAATTTATTGAAATCCGCACCGACATTCGGGGTAAACTGTTGGGACTCATATCAGAGGGTTACCTGGACTTCGAGAAAAACGCGGAACTCGCTTTGAATAGAGTATTATCATCGCCG
>Ga0209212_1005429_pt1 | contig 15191 bp, 15 predicted proteins | sample RifGroC2_FD_183996 | JGI IMG/M metagenome (GOLD analysis project Ga0209212, IMG submission 183996) | Groundwater microbial communities from Rifle, Colorado, USA - Groundwater C2 (SPAdes) (version 2) | ecosystem: Environmental > Aquatic > Deep subsurface > Groundwater | place: Rifle, Colorado... | reverse complement strand
TCGAAGCCAGGGGAACGCCCTTTGATTTACACCTCGGAGAACTGATCGAACGCGGAGAAGCTCTCGCTCTTACGGACCTCATTTACTGCGAAGTTCTACAGGGGATACTGGACGAAGGCAATTTCCAGCGCGTCCGGACCATCCTCCGCGCCTACCCTATTTTGCCCATGCGCCGTTTAGAAACCTTTGAGCACGCCGCGCTCATCTACCGCGACTGTCGCAGACGGGGCTTTACGATCCGCAAGACTGCCGACTGCCTTATCGCAGCTACCTGTCTGGAGGCCGGAGCGGAGCTTTACCATAACGACCGGGATTTCGAAGCCATTGCCAAGGTAAGGGGTCTAAAAATTTACTCGCCTCAAGTCCGGGTTCGACACTAGCAGAGTTCATGCTCCAATAGCCCTTTACGAGCCACGGCTTTTCCCCTCTCACCTCTCGCCTGTTGCCTATTTTTTCTCCTTGACGGCAACCAGACAGTTGGAGTAAACAAAGACCAATTTATCGGCGTTATAAGCGTCGGCTTGCCCGATCCGGTCACATCTTCGATTCGTTCTACATCAGCCCTGTCGTGCTCCAACGGGAGCCATGAGAGAGTTAGGGGTAGGAAACACCCGCAGTAGGGCCATATCTTTTGATTTTTTATTTCCTCTTCTATTCTGCCTAACTTCTGCTAGCACGCTCGCCGCCCCGGCTCTTCGTAGGCTCCTAGATGGAAATCCTGCAGCTCACGGATGCGCTCAAATATCGTTACTCGTTGAAGATCGGAGTCCTTTTGAGCGTCTAAGCTATCGAATAGTACAGAGGAAAAAATCAGAAAAAAGGGAGAAAGCGATGGCGGCGAAGATCGAGTGCATAACGTGCCGGAAGCGGCCTAAGAAGCATTGAAGTATTCCCTTACGGCGCGCGATCAGCCTACGAGCGGATTACGGATAGTCAGCGTCGGGAAGCGGCCGAAGTCCCTGTCCACCGTCCACAATTCTCGAACGCCGTGCACGAGGCAAATCGCGGCCACGCGGGCGTCATGGACTTGCGCGCCGGCAATACGACCCTGCCCCAGCAGATTGCGCAGCTCCGGCCAGTATCCCTCGGTCTCCGCCAGCAAAACCAGGCTCGGCGACTCCAGCCAGGCTTCCACTTGGTCCAGCGCCCCGGCAAGAGGCGTGGGCGGGGTGTAGATCCGGGGGTGGGTGACAACGGCGATAAATTCGTGCAGGCACGGCCAGGGTATGGCCCACGGCGCCCTGCCCTCCGCCAGCTCCGCTATTCTCTTGTATGCAGCATCATGCCACGGAGAATCTTCCCGGTGGCCATAGACGAGCAGGTTGGTGTCTACGGCTATCATCCTCCGCGCCCCTCATAAGCCATATCCCTGATCCGCTCCCAGGAAGCGCCTGCGGCGCCGGGCTGAAGCCCCTCGCCTTTGAAGGTCGCTTTTCGCAGACGAAAGACGCCGGTCCGCTTGCGCTCACTGATAAGCCTCCTCAGCCCCTGCTCGACCAGGGCTCTTACGGTGCTGCCTTCACGCGCTGCCAGCTTGCGCGCCTCCTCCAAAATAGAATCGGGAATATCTACGGTTGTCTTCATATGGCTAGATGTATCATGGTAGATATCTAGATGTCAATGAAGTCGAGGATCGAATCTTGAAAAGGGTGGCGAGCTTGCCCTTCGACTTGCTCAGGACCCTGAATTGACCGAAGGGTCGAACCACCGGATTTGAAATTCAAAAGGCCCAATCGATAGGCGGACGGGCCTTTTTGTTGAAGTACTCGAAAAAAGAGATTAAAAGAAGTCGCCTCAAGAATCAGGGCGCCAGAGGAACGTGCTTCGAGCGCCGGATTTGCCGATCCCGGGTCACCAGAGGTATCCTGTGTACGATGCTCGTGGCGCCGATGATCTCATCTGCAGGGTCGCCCTTAAAGTCCAGAGTCCGGATTGCCCGACAAACCTCGAGTGTGAGCGGCCATGTTTGCATTCTGGCAAGGGTTCGTACCAGCTCCGGGTGGTCCAGATCGGCTTCGATGCGGCCTAACTCGGAGAGTTTGTTGATCTCCCAGAGAACGATCGCGGAAATACTCCATGCGTTGTTCGAAAGCAACGAGGCTTCGCGCCTGGTCAAATCGCCCGTCAACGCGTAGAGCAGGATGTGGGTATCAAGATTCAGCATCCCACTTTACGCCGCTCGATAAGATATTCCCTTTGATTTTGATCTTGCCCTTAAAGCTTCCAATCAGCTTTACGCTGTCGGTATGGATGGGAACGAGCTTGGCAACCGGTTTTCCGTGCTTTGTGATGATAATGCCGTCGGGGCCTACACGATCCAGCAGGGCCAGGCACTGCTCCTTGAATTGGGCGGCAGGGACACTTTTCATAAAAAAACTATATAATAAACCGGAAAAATTGTCTAGTCAGAAAAAGTGGACATTTTTCTAACGCTCAAAAAGACCGCAGTTATAACCTGTTTATCGTTGATGAAATTAACCGGCCTTCGCAGATTTAGGAGGGCCGGGCCAATTTTCTCTGCTCCTCATCCCGCATCTCCCTGCGCAGCAGCTTCCCCACTTTCGATTTGGGCAGCATGTCCCTGAACTCGATGTAGTCAGGCACTTCGTAGGGAAGAAGCCTTTCCCGGCAGTGCCTGGTGAGATCGTAGGAGGTGACGCCCCGGACATCTTTCTTCAAGATCACGAACGCTTTCACTTGTTCGCCGGCTATGACATCCGGCACCCCCACAACGCAGGCCGCGACGACCGCAAAATGATCTTGAAGAACGGATTCCACTCTAGCAGCGGAGACGCGGTAGCCCTTGTGCTTGATCAGGTCGGCCCTTCGATCGATAAATTCGATCTCTCCGTCCGCGTTTATCTTGACGTAATCCCCTGTTCTGCACCATATTCTGCCATCGAGCTCGACGAAGGTCTCTTTGGTTTCTGCCGGATTGTCCAGATATCCTCCGATGAGATAAGAATAGTCGGAGCTCACGAGCAGTTCCCCCCCGTCACCTGGCGGCACAGGCTTGAGCGCTTCCGGATCAAGGACCTTGGCCAGCCTCGTAGGTATAAGGCAACCAACGCTTCGCGCCGCAGGCTCCGTGGCGGGAGGGGTCACCGACATACAGACGGTTTCGGTTGAACCGTAAACTTGATAGATCGGGATGCCGACTCTTTCTTTCCACCTCGAAGCCACCTCGAGCGGGAGGGTATCACCCGCGCTCCAGCAAAACTTAAGGCTCTTAAGATCGTAAAAATCTCGACGCTCATTTTCCAAAATCAGCCGATAAAGGCTGGGCACCCCGGCGAGCAAAGTCCCCTGATAGGCCTGAATCGATTCAGAGACAGCATCGATGCTCGGCTTCGGGGCTATGACGACGGTATTACCCAAGTGGAGCCCCAAAGCGAAAACCATGTCTTGGGAAAACATATGAAAAAGCGGGAGCGGCATGATGAGCGTGTTTTCGGCTTCTTTGACGGAGCCGCGATAGATCTCCCGGATGCCAACGATGCCGCTCAGAAGCTCCAAGTGGCCGTGCGCAACGCCTTTGGGAAAGCCCGTTGTCCCGCCGGTATAGAGAATGTGGGCAATGTGGTGTTTTGGATCAATATCGATCCGAGGCGGCTTTGGAGGATATTTCCGGATAAGACGCTTGAAAAAAAAGAGGTTGTCTTCGCGGCTTACGGAACCCTCCATGAGCTTATCGAAGAGCTTGCCGAAAAGCCTTTTCCCGATCGGCAGCATGTCCGCAATGCGGGTCACGATGATCCTCTCGATCTGAGTTTTGGGAAGGACCTCTTTGACGTAGCCGAAATTGGTATCGGCACAGATGACCGTCTTCGAGCACGAGTGGTTCAGCAAATAGGTGAGTTCATACGGCGGATAAATGGGAGAGACGGGAACCGGAACCGCGCCGATTTTTTGTAGCCCCATATAGGCAATGAGCCATTGGGGCGAGTTCGGGAGGTAGATCAGAACTCGATCTTGAACTTTTATCCCCAAATCGCTGGCGGCCGCGGCAAAGCGGTAGGTGAGTTCCCTCAACCGGCGGTAGCTGAAGCGAGTCCCCAAAAATATAAGAGCGGAGTCGTGAGGATATTTCTCGGCGCTCGCCTCAAAGGCGGTGAGGATCGTCTTCTCCCGTTCGATGATCTCTTTGAGCGCCGCTTCCACCGTCAAATCCCGAAATAGGCGGCTCTCACGTGAGGGTTATTCATCAGCTCTTTCCCCGTCCCTTCCACAGTGATGGATCCGCTTTCGATCACATAGCCCCGATCGATGATGGGAAGAAGCGGCCGGGCGTACTGGTCGGCGATGAGAACGGTAACCCCCGACTGCCGGATGTTCCGGATGGCATCAATGACGTTGAGCTGAAGCGAAGGGGCCAGGCCCAGGAGGGGCTCGTCTAAAAGGAGCAAATCGGGCTTGGCCATCAGCGATCTGCCGATGGCGAGCATCTGCTGCTCGCCACCGCTGAGAAAGCCTGCGGTTCGGTTACGCAACTGAAACAGAGACGGAAAGAGCTCCCAGACGTACTGGAGCGTTTGCCTTGCCTCCGAGCGGCTTCTTAAGGTGGCGCCGATTTTCAGGTTCTCGAGCACGGTGCTCTCCGGAAAAACGCGCCTTCGCTCCGGGCAAAGGACGATTCCCTCTTTGACGCGCAGGCTCGGTTTGAGACCGCCGATGTCCCTGTCTCTGTATCGGATCCGCCCCAGCACGGTTATCTTCTCACCGCCTCTTCTCTCCTCCTTGATTTTCCGGTCCAGGATGATGCCTGAGATCGTATACATCAGTGTGGATTTTCCGGCTCCGTTCGAGCCCAGCACCCCGACGATCTCCGACTCGCGTACATCCAGAGTCAAATTGTTGACCGCCAGGCCGTTCTCGTAAAAGACCATCAACTTCTCGATGGAGAGCATTCAAAGCTCCGCTCCGAGATAGGTCTCTTTCACGGTGCGGTTCTCCACGATCTCCTCCGGAGATCCTTCCGCAACCTTGCGGCCCCGATCGAGCACGACGACTCTGTTCGTCAGGCGGAAGAGCTCCCTCAGCCGGTGCTCCACCATGATAAGAGTCATTCCTCTATCCTGCAGCTTCTCGATGAGAGGAACCATGCTTGCCACCTCTGAGCTGCTCATCCCGGAAAAAAGCTCGTCGGTGATGAGAAGATCCGGTCTCAACGCCAGGCAGCGGGCGAGCTCGAGTCGGCGGAGATAGCCGTGAGGAAGAGTGGAGGCCGGCTTGTAGGGAACGTGGGAGTCCCGTTCGAAGCCGACCTCTTCGAGGAGATCCAGAGCGACCGCGTCGCGGTCGCCCCAACGGCCGCTTTCGGTAAACTTCCTGATTCTAGGCGAGTAGAGCGGGACGATGAGGTTTTTGAACGCCGGAAGATTGTGGAAAGGCCGCACCGTCTGAAAGCTGCGCGCGATGCCCAGAGCGGCGATGCGGTGCGGTGGAAAACCGGTGATCTCTTTGCCCTTGAACCAGACATGGCCCGAGTCAGGCTCGACGAAGCCCGTAACGACGTTGACGGCAGTGGTTTTCCCGGAGCCATTCAGGCCGATGATTCCCAGCACCTCGTTCTCTGCCACAGAGAAGCTTACAAGGTCCAGAGCCTTGATGCCGCCGAAGCTTTTCGAGACGTCGTTTAGAACCAGGAGATCCATTACCTATCTAAATTCGGCTCGTTCCTCAGGGCACAAGTTTTCGGGCCGTGGCCGATAGAGTTGTACATGAGTCGAACCTATCTGATCGGACGTCCGCGGCCCTCACCCTTGCGCCCTTCGACTTCGCAGTGACGGACGCCGCCCGGTCGGAGAGCCCGTGCATCCGATACCGGCGGTTGGATTCACCACCAACCTATTGCACGGGCTCGGAGAGCGGGTGGTGCCCGTCACCTCACTACACCTCCATCCATCGCTCGATCTGCTCGTACTTCCTCTTGAGGTAGCTCATGATCCCCTCCGGTTTGAACAGGACGAGCGCCACGAGGAGCAGACTGTAGGATACGATCCTGAGCGTTCCAAGATCCCGCAACATCTCCGCCAGAGGGACCAAGATAAAAGCGCCCAACACCGGTCCTGCTAGAGTGCCTATCCCTCCCACAACGGCGCATGCTATGGGAAGAATCGAGAGATCCAGCGAGAAGGCGGAGAGTCCGACGAACATGTAAAGATGGGTGAAGTAGGCGCCGGCAAATGAGCCCAGCGCAGAGCCGATCCAGACCGCAATCAGCTTATAAAGGGTGATGTTGATGCCCGAAGCTCTCACCGCCTGATCATTGTCGCTGATGGAACGAAGCACTAATCCAAAATCCGTTGTTATGAGCCGTCGCAAGGAGAACGTAGATGCCAGGAGAAAGATTAAAATGAAATATCTCTCCACCCAGAGATCGGAAAAAGACTCCACCCCGACCAGGCCGTCGGTTCCCCCGACGATGGCCGTCGCCTCGATGACGCGAGCCATAAGGAGCGGATAGACGAGAGTAGTCATAGCAAAGTAGATTCCCTTAAGAGGCAGGCAAGGAGCTAAAAGGGCCGTACAGATGCAGGCGCCAAGAACGGTGGCAAGCGCGAGCGTCAAAAAGGGCGGCAATCCTAAATACAGATTGAGGAGGGCAGCGAGATAAGCGCCTATCCCGAAGAACAAGGCTTGGCCCAAGGAGACCAGGCCGGTCGATAGCGCGATAAAGTCCCAGCTGAGCGCCAATAGCCCGTAGATAGCCGTAAGAGTGAATACTCTCTGAAAATAGGCGCCGGGAGCGAAAAGGGGAAGGAGAAGGAGAATCAGTGCCGGGAGAAGCCTCGGTGCGGCGACATAAAGCATGTTCCGGATCGAGCTCAGCGCGTAGATGTCTTCGGTAAGCACCTTGATCGGCCTATCGATCCTTTCCAGACGCCGCGCCATGCTTTTTAAACTCTCTCTTCCAGTTCCTTTTGCTTGCCAAAAAGGCCCGAAGGTTTCAGGATTAACGTAATGAGGATCGCAAGCAGGGCAACGATCATCTGGTAATGCGGTCCCAAATAGGCGACAGTGAGAATCTGCGTATAACCGATGAGCAGGCTTGCCACAATGACGCCGGCCGTGCTCTCGAGCCCGCCCAGAATGCACACGGCGATAGCAGAAACCAGAATGTTGGAGCCCGACTCGGTGGCAATGTAACCCAGAGGGAGCACCACGATGGCAGCCAATCCAACCAGCGCAGCGCCGACGGCAAGGCTCAATGCCGCCATGACGTCGGAATCGATGCCGAGCATCATCGCCGCCTGTTCATCCTGGGCGATGGCACGAAAGGCCAGGCCGATCCGCGTATGGTGCGTAAAGAGCCAGAGCGTAAAGACGAGCAACCCCCCAATGACTACCAGCGCAATGCGCTGCGCATCCACCGGGACGCCGTACAAATTCACGCTGCCGCGAAACAAAGGCGGAAGGCTGTAATGAGAGCCGAGAAAGCCGAAATAGCGAAGCGCCTCCAGCGCGGCAGTGCCCAGCGCGAAAGTCACGATGATCTCCAGGAGAGGCATGCCGCGCACGCGGATGAGGGCGAAGCGATAGATCGCCGCTCCGGTCAGACTGATCAGAACAACAGCCAGCAGCGCGGCGAGGTAATAATTCAGATGGAAGCGGTTGAGGAAAAACCAAGCTGAGAAGCCGGCCAGGACATAAAGCGCCCCATGGGCAAAGTTGGCGACGCGGCTGATCCCGTAGGTCAGGGAAAAGCCAAGAGCAGTTAGAGCCAGAGTAACGCTGTTGATAAGGCCATAAACCAAAAGGGATGGCAGCATGCCGTTACTTCGCTTCGCCCTTCGGCGGAGTGACACCGGGAGGAATGCGGATCTTGCCCATGGCGATCGTGCTGGGCCAGATGACGACCCGCTTCCCTTCCTGCCACTGGAACCAGGTGCCGACCGCCCCCTCTTTTGGATTGTAGCTCGGAATCACCTGATGGTTCTTCGGATCAAATGCTATTTTTCCATAGACGCTGTCCATACCGGTCTTTTCCAGCGCCGCCACCAGCTTATCCGAATCCAGGGAGCCGGCGCGCCTAATAGCGTCCGCAAGAACATAAACGGCCGAGTAGCTGCTCGAAGTCCCGTACCCCTCGGGCTCGACCAGCCACCGCTTCGTGTAGGCCTGGTAAAATTTCATGGTCAGCGGCGTCGCGTTGGACGGGGCGTTGCCGGCATTCGCCGGTGAAGCAACCCAGTTGGCGACGGCGCCGTCGGTATTCGCCCAACCGCCCGGCTGCTCGACGGCGCTGGAGATTCCCGCGATGGGCAGCGTGGGAATTTTCAGTTCCTTCCACTGCTTAACTAAAATCGCGATCTCGGGATGGTCCATCCAGACGAAGAGGATCTGCGCCTTCTGGTCTCTCGCCTTGAGCAAACCGGTCGAATAATCCAAGGCGCCGGTGGGATAAATTTCCGTCCCCAATACCTTCCATCCTTTTTGCGCCAGATTCTTGCCCACGATGTCGCCGATCGCCCGGGCGTGGGCGACGTCTTGGACCATGATGAAGATCTGATCGAAGCCATGCTCCTGCTTCAGCCCCTCGAACAGATCGGTCGCCTCTTTGGCCAGTTGTCCGGCCTGGCTCGTGATCCTGAAGAGGTATTTATATTTCGCGTAATTCTCCCCGATCCTCTGGTGATAGGCCGGGGTCAGGGCGCCGGTCGTTAAAATCGACACCTTCTTATACTTTGCGATGAGATCCATGGCGGCGAGAGCCGCCTCGGAGCGGACCGGCCCTCCCATGAGAATATCTGCCTTCCTTTCCAGAATCAGTTTTTCGACGACCAGCATCGCTTCCGAAAGCGGCACGCCGGGCTCGAGATCTCTCGTGTCCAGCACTTCAAGTCTGAAGGGCCTGCGAGCGCTCCCTACCTGCACGCCCCCCTTGGCGTTGATCTCCTCCACGGCGAGAAGCATCGCCCTTTGCGCGCCCCAACCGTAGAGGTACTGCGTCGATAACGGAGCCCCGATAACGATGGGCTGGCCCTTTTGTTGAGACAAGCCGCTCGTAACGGAGGAGAGAACAACCCCTATGGTAACAACAGCGATCAGCGAAGAAATGCGAAGTGATTTCTTCCTCATTTGAGTGCCCTCCTTTGAAAAAAGAGTCTACCGCAACCTATAGGTGGCCTGTCAAGTTGTTTCTAGACTGTCGAAACATATGTCCGAAATGATCGAAATATGTCACCCACCCGTTACATTGTCATATTTGACAAGGCACCTGCCAGATTTTTCCACGTTTGAGAAACAGCGGCACGAAAAATCAGAAATGATCTTTGATTCCATAGTGGCCCACTCCTTGCTTAGCATCATAGGGAGAAGCAAATTTGAATGGTCTGGACGCCGATCAAAAAACCAAAGGGCGGCTGGGTTGTCGTCCCCAACCTGCTCGACTATGACCGAACCCGCGCTGAATTTTCCTGGGAGTCTATACAGCGCGAATTCACCGGACTGCCCCGAGGCCGCGGTCTTAACATCGCGCATGAGGCAGTGGACCGCCACGCAGGTGGCCCGCGGCGCAATCACCTCGCGCTTCGCTGGCTCGGCAAGCAGGGGCAGGTACGGGACTTCAGCTACGCCGATCTCAAGGCCCTTAGCAATCGCTTCGCCAACGTGCTGCGCGGATTGGGCGTAAGCAAAGGCGAGCGGGTCTTCGCGCTCACCGGCCGCATCCCCGAGCTCTACATCGCCGCCCTCGGCACTTTGAAGAACGGCAGTGTCTTTTGTCCGCTCTTCTCCGCCTTCGGCCCCGAGCCCATTCACCAGCGTCTCTCCATCGGGGAAGGAAAGCTGGTCGTCACCACGGAAATACTGTACAACCGGCGGCAGGTGGGCGAACTCAGAAAATCTCTTCCGCATCTTACCAACGTCTTGCTTGTGGGGAGCGACGGCCGGTCCACGTCGGTTCCAGGAACTCACGATTTTCACTCCTTGATGTCTCAGGCGGATGAATACTTTGAGATCCCCCCGACACAACCTGAGGAGATGGCCCTGCTGCATTTTACCAGCGGCACCACCGGCAAGCCCAAAGGGGCGATTCACGTCCATCAAGCGGTAGTCGCCCACCACGTTACCGGGACATACGCGCTCGATTTCCATCCCGACGATATCTTCTGGTGCACGGCGGACCCCGGCTGGATCACCGGCACCTCCTACGGCATCATCTCCCCTCTCACCCACGGCATTACCAGTATCATCGATGAGGCCGACTTCGACGCCGAGCGCTGGTACGGCATCCTTCAGGAACAGAAGGTAACTATCTGGTACACGGCGCCGACCGCGATCCGGATGATGATGAAGGCGGGAACCGAGGTCATCCGCAAGTATGATCTCAGCAACCTGCGCTTTGCTGCCAGTGTTGGCGAAGCGCTGAACCCGGAAGCGGTCGTTTGGGGGGAGGAGGCCTTCGGCCTGCCCTTTCACGACAACTGGTGGCAGACAGAGACCGGGGGCATCATGATCGCCAATTACGCCGCCATGGAAATCCGCCCGGGCTCGATGGGCCGGCCGCTTCCCGGCATCGAGGCGGCGATTGTGCGGCGGCGCAAGGATGGATCCGTAGAAGTGATCGAGGAGCCCGGCAAGGAGGGCGAACTGGCGCTTAGGCCCGGCTGGCCTTCGATGTTCCGCGGCTACCTTCACGAGGACGAGCGCTACCGCAAGTGCTTCGCCGGCGGTTGGTATCTCACGGGCGATCTCGCCCGGCGGGATGAGGACGGTTATTTTTGGTTCATCGGCCGGACGGACGATGTCATCAAGTCGGCCGGCCACCTGATTGGTCCTTTCGAAGTGGAGAGCGCACTGATGGAACATCCGGCCGTTGCTGAAGCCGGCGTCATCGGCAAACCCGATCCGGTCATCGGTGAAGTCGTCAAGGCTTTCGTATCCCTGAAACGGGGCTACGATCCCAATGAGGCGCTGAGGAAGGAGATCCTCGGCTTCGCGCGCACGCGCCTGGGACCGGCGGTAGCGCCCAGAGAGATCGACTTTAGCGCCAGCGTTCCCAAGACACGAAGCGGCAAGATCATGCGCCGGCTGTTAAAGGCGCGGGAGCTCGGGCTGCCTGAGGGCGACCTCTCCACGCTGGAGACGGACCAATGACTCGCAGCCCCAAGGCGACAAAACCGATTTTGGAGCGGGGCAACACGCATCGCCTCCTGCGCCAGATGCTGCGCATCCGGCGCTTTGAAGAGAAATGCGTGGAGCTCTACAGCGCGGCTAAAATCCGCGGTTTTCTCCATCTCTACATCGGCGAGGAGGCGGTGGCTGTGGGCGCCATGCAGGCCCTTGAGGCCGACGATGCCATTGTCGCCACTTACCGTGAACACGGACACGCGCTGGCACGGGGAGTTTCCGCCGCGTCCATCATGGCGGAGATATACGGCAAGGTCGAAGGATGCAGCCGCGGGCGCGGAGGCTCGATGCACATTTTTGATGCCGCCACTCGCTTCTACGGCGGCAATGCGATCGTCGGCGGCGGCCTCCCTCTGGCCGTCGGCCTGGCGCTGGCCGACAAGATGCAGGGACGCAATCGGGTGACCGCCTGCTTTTTCGGTGAAGGAGCGGTAGCGGAAGGCGAGTTTCACGAGTCGATGAACCTGGCTGCCTTGTGGAATCTTCCCGTGCTCTTTTGTTGCGAGAACAATCTCTACGCGATGGGAACCGCCCTGGAGCGCTCGGAATCAGAAACCGACCTCTGTCTTAAGGCCGCTGCCTTCGAAATTCCGGCCTGGCCGGTGGACGGCATGGATGTCCTTGCCGTGGAAGCAGCAGCGAAGCGCGCCGCCTTTGCGGTCCGGTCCGGCGCTGGCCCCCACTTTCTCGAGTTTCGCACCTACCGTTTTCGCGCTCATTCCATGTACGACCCCGAACTCTACCGGACAAAAGAAGAGGTCGACGTTTGGAAAAAGCGTGATCCGATCCCGAATTTCGCCACGCTCCTGAAAGGGCAAGGATTGTTGAATGACGAGGAGCTGACGCGCATGGAAGAAGAAGTAGCCGCAGAAATCGCCCAAGCGGTAGATTTTGCCGAGGCAGGCAACTGGGAAGCGACAGAGGATCTCACCAGATTCGTTTACTCCGAGGAGCCCAAACGGTGAGCGGGGAAGCCAAAACGATCCGGACAACCTATCGCGAAGCGATTCGGGCCGCTCTGCGCGACGCGCTCCAGCGGGACGAACGGGTCTTTCTGATGGGCGAGGATGTCGGCCGCTACGGCGGCTGCTTCGCCGTGAGCAAAGGATTGCTCGATGAATTCGGTCCGGAAAGGATCCGGGACACCCCGCTTTCGGAGGCTGCCTTCGTAGGAGCTGGAATCGGAGCCGCGATGGGCGGCGCGCGGCCTATTGTCGAGATTATGACGGTTAACTTCAGCCTGCTGGCTCTCGATCAGATCGTGAACAACGCCGCCACTATCCTCCACATGTCCGGCGGCCAGTTTAACATCCCTCTTGTGATTCGCATGACGACCGGGGCTGGGAGACAGCTCGCCGCGCAGCATTCCCACAGCCTGGAGGGTTGGTACGCCCATATCCCGGGCATCAAAGTCCTGGTCCCGGCCACGCTCGAAGACGCCAGGGGCATGCTGTGGACCGCCCTTGAGGATCCGGACCCGGTGCTGATCTTCGAGCACGGCTCGCTTTACAACATGGAAGGGGAACTGGCGGTCGACGCCGGTCCGGTGGAGATTCACAGGGCCGCGGTGCGCCGAAGCGGCACGGATGTGAGCCTCATCACTTACGGCGGTACGCTCGGCAAAACTTTGCAGGCCGCCCAAGAAGTCGCGGCTGAAGGGATAAGCGCAGAGGTCGTCGATCTCAGAACCCTGCGCCCTCTGGACACCGAAACGATCATTGGAACGGTCGGCAAGACCCACAGGGCGGTCATCGTAGACGAAGGCTGGCGCAGCGGCAGCATCTCGGCCGAAATCATGGCGCGCATCATGGAAAACGTTTTCTATGAGCTCGACGCTCCCGTCGCGCGGCTCTGCAGCGCCGAGGTGCCGATACCTTACCCCAAGCACCTGGAAGACTCAGCGATTCCCCAGGCAGCTGAAATAGCGGCTGCGATTCGCCAGTTAGTGAGGAAACATGGCTGAATTTCGCATGCCTTCGCTCGGCGCCGACATGGAGGCCGGAACTCTCGTTGAGTGGCGCATCCACCCTGGAGACGCCGTCAAGCGGGGTGCCATCGTGGCGGTCGTGGACACGGAAAAGGCCACCATCGAGATCGAGATCTTCGAGAACGGCGTCGTCGAAGCAATCCACGTGCGCGAGGGAGAAAAAGTCCCGGTTGGAACCGTCCTGGCAACGATTCGCACCGATGGGGAAGCCCCGCGCTCGCCCGCGCCTGCGGCGCCGGCGGTTGAGGTGCCCGCGCGCGTCTCGCCCCTGGCGCGAAAAAGAGCGGAGGAATTGGGCATTGATCTCGCCACGGTAACAGGAAGTGGAGAGAGGGGTGCTATCACAAGAGACGATGTGGAGCGGTCCGTGGCCCGGGTCACCCGGCCGGCTCAGCCCGAGAAACCATCCGAGGATCGGCAGGCCGGCCTGCGCCGGGTGATCGCCGCGGCCATGGGCCGTTCCAAACGCGAGATCCCGCATTACTACCTCGGCATTGACATCGACATGAGCCGGGCAATGGCCTGGCTCGCAGCAGAGAATTCAAAACGATCTGTGACCGACCGGCTGCTCTATTCCGTACTCTTGCTCCGTGCTGTGGCGCTTGCGGTGCATGAGGTGCCGGAAATGAATGGCTTTTGGGTGGATGGGGCGTTTCAGCCCAGCGCCGCCGTACACGTCGGTTTGGCGATCTCTCTAAGACAGGGGGGATTGGTGGCGCCGGCAATTCACGACATCGACAAAAAGAGGTTGGACGAGCTTATGCGCGAAATGCTCGACCTGGTGAAGAGAGCCAGAGCCGGAGTTCTCCGCAGCTCTGAGTTTTCGGACCCCACGATCACCGTAACCAATCTTGGGGAGCAGGGAGTTCAGACGGTCTTTGGCGTGATCTATCCCCCCCAGGTGGCGCTCGTCGGTTTTGGCAAAGTCGCCGAACGCCCGTGGGCCGCCGGCGGCATGATTGGAGCGCGACCGGTAATATCGGCGAGCCTGTCGGCGGATCACCGGGTGAGCGACGGCCATCGAGGGGGCCGCTTTCTCGCCGCCATCGATCGCTTGCTTCAGGAGCCGGAGAAATTATGACATCCGAGCAGATTCGCGACGTAGTTCTGCGGGTCCTCGGCTCGATCGCACCCGAGGCCGCGATGGATTCGCTGAACCCAAAGGTAAGCCTGCGGGATCAGCTCGATATCGACTCGGTGGATTTTCTGAATTTTGTTATAGGCCTCCACAAAGAACTTAGAGTGGACATTCCCGACACCGACGTCCCCAAACTGGCAACCCTGGAGAGCTGCGTCGCCTATCTGCTGTCCAAGAGCGAAGGACAAGGAGGGAAAAAATAAAAAAGGTTATTTGTCCCTTTTCTAAGGTGTCCGTCAAGGCCGGGCTAGCTCAAGCCCTCTTTTCTTCCAACAGCCGCAAGATTTTCTCCTGCACCCCGTCGAAGCCGCCGTTGGACATGACCAGGATAACATCGCCGGATTCGGCGCTTGCAGTCACATAGGCGGGAATCTCGCTTGTCTTTTCAATAAGCCGAGCGCGGCTATCGCCGGAGATTCGGTTGATTTCTCGAACCACCTCCTCGGCCGGGAGCCGTTCCTTTTCCGGGATCTTCTCGGGCTGATAGAGCCCCGCCATAACCACCAGGTCCGCATTCGACAGAGCCTGTGGGAATTCGCGCGCGAAAATCCGTCTCCTGCTGGTGTTGCTCCTGGGCTCGAATATGGCCCAGAGCCTGCGCCCCGGGTAGGCCGCCCGTACCGCCTCGATCGTTTCCTTTATCGCAGTAGGATGATGGGCGAAGTCATCAATAACCGTTACTCCTCCAACCTCCCCTTTTACTTCCTGTCGGCGCTTGACTCCGGAAAAGGCCGCCAGCGCGTCTCTCAAGCTCTTTTGATCTATCCCCAACTCTCTGGCCGTGGCATAGACCGCCAGGGCATTGTTCACGTTGTGCCGTCCTATGAGCGAGATCTCCACGACCCCTTCGGAACTTCCCTTATAGAACGGTTCAAACCGGCTGCAACCCGCCCGCGCGCGGATATTCCGCGCCTGCCAATCCCCCGGCTCCCC
>Ga0209212_1005426_pt1 | contig 15196 bp, 5 predicted proteins | sample RifGroC2_FD_183996 | JGI IMG/M metagenome (GOLD analysis project Ga0209212, IMG submission 183996) | Groundwater microbial communities from Rifle, Colorado, USA - Groundwater C2 (SPAdes) (version 2) | ecosystem: Environmental > Aquatic > Deep subsurface > Groundwater | place: Rifle, Colorado... | reverse complement strand
AATTCGGCCGCCCTCAAAAAACGCAAGCGTTTTTTGGGGCGCCCGAACTTCGCCCACGCGCCGGCGTTAGACGAAAGGCCCCGCTGCCGGCCTATTTCAATACACCCCTGTTCTCAGCTCGCTCGCTGGGCGCTCGCAGAGCTTCGAAATCATACTTAAAAATTTTCAAAAAAGAACGTTATTGCCGAAAAACACTCCCGTTTTCGCGGCGCGCTCGGTTGCACCTCGCACAGCCGCTCAAAACCGATAAATTCATCAACAAAATTCTTGAAAGTAAAGTATAATTAATAATTTTGAAACATATAAGAAATCAGTTGATTTTATGATATTTCTGCCTTACGAGTTATTTAAGGATTTAATTCAACTATAAATCAATAGTAGACATCCTTCTGTAACATATTCAAGATAATTTAAGAAATTCTAAAATTTTTCTTTTAATGTATGGTATTTTATAGTATAATGTATAAAACTTTTAGCTTTCGGGAGCCTTGATTATCATGGCAGATGTTCAAAATTATATAAACATAGGTGATATCGTATCGGGACTTGACCCGTCTGAAATGGTCGAGATTCGAAAAATTTCGCCTTTCGCCAGTAAAAAACTTGTGGAAGGCATCACCGTCCAATCACGGCATGAAATTAAACGCCCCTTAACCGATGACGAACTATCGAAACTTGTTAGAATCCGTGGAACCAACTTTACATTCGATGGTGATCCCAGCATTTTTCTTCTTGGCGCAGAGGCCTTACGAATCAAAATAGCCCATCAATTTGATCCGCTTTTTGCTGTAAATTCAAGTATTGTTGACCCTCTGCCACATCAAATCGAAGCCGTTTATCGATACATATTGCCATTACCACGAATAAGATTTATTCTGGCTGACGACACAGGAGCCGGAAAAACCATTATGGCCGGACTTTTAATTAAGGAATTAATGTTTCGCGGCGTTATAAAAAAGATTCTGATTATTACGCCTGGCGGTCTCACAAAACAATGGAAAGAAGAAGAATTGCAGGAAAAATTCGGGCTTTCGGCATGGCTTATAAACAGACAATCATTCGAAACCGAACCCGGCCAATTTTCACGCTACGATGAAGGCTTGTTTGTTGTATCTATTGATTTTATCGCCAGAAATGAAGGATGTTTAAAAGCAGCCGAAGAAACCCAATGGGACATGATAATCGTCGATGAAGCTCACAAATTATCTGCTTATGAATATGGCAGCAAACTTGAAGAAGGCGAAAGATATAAGGCTGTTAAAGCGCTTTCAAAGAAAACTGATCATCTTCTTTTTCTAACGGCCACGCCTCATCGCGGGCGAAAAGATACTTTTCGCAGACTTCTTATGCTTCTTGATGAAGACCTGTTTCAAAAAGATGAACACGTTACCGACAAAATACGCGAACAATCTGACAGTGACGAATTTGACAGCGAAAAACCTATTACCAAAGCTCGTAATCGCTTCTTTTTAAGGCGTCTTAAAGAAGAAATGGTTGATTGGAACAATGTCGCGCTATTTAAACCTCGGCACACTAAAACCGTTGGTTATGAACTCACGCCTGAAGAACAGCAACTTTATAACGAAGTGACAAGTTATGTTCGCGCCAAGCGAAAAGAAGCTAAAGTAAAGAAAAACCGTAATGTCGAACTTATGTTAATGGTCATGCAACGCCGCCTTGCAAGCAGTATTTATGCTATCACTCGGACCCTTGAAAAACGATTCAACACATTAACAGAAGTTCTGAATATTTTACGTGATTCAACTCTTTCGCTTAATCAGAGAAGACAAAAATTAAATGTTAATGATCAAACTGAGGAAGATCCTAGAAATATTTTCGAATATGAAGACCTTGATGACGACGAAAGAGAAAAAATCGATCGAACTATATTCCGTCACGTTTTGACCGATGATCCGGAAAAAGTCGCCGAAGAACGTGCCAAAGTTGAAGAATTATTGATTCTCGCACAAAGTCTGAAAGAACATAAAGAAACAAAGTTTCTTGAATTGTTGAAAGTTCTTGATTCATCTGATGTTATTCGCTCAGACGACGAAAAACTTATTATATTTACCGAACACCGCGACACTCTTGAAAACTTGTCACAAAGACTTGTAAATAAAGGATATCATGTTTCTAATATTCATGGCGGAATGGATGTTGATATGCGAAAAAAAGCCCAACGAGATTTTCGCATAAAATCTAAAATTATGATTGCGACAGACGCCGCTGGTGAAGGCATAAATCTTCAATTTTGCCGTTATTTAATTAACTGGGACATACCTTGGAATCCTAACCGCCTTGAACAGCGCATGGGACGTATTCATCGTTACGGCCAGCTGGAAGATGTTCATGTATATAACCTTGTAGCAAGAAATACACGTGAAGGCGCCGTTCTCGAAAAAGTTCTTTCGAAACTTGATATAATGCGCGAACAAATGGGAACAGATAGAGTTTATGATGTTATTAGCGACTGGCTTGAAGATATTTCGCTTGTCGATTTAATTGAAAACGCTTTAGACACGGATGACATTAGTGAAATCGAAAAACGCACAAATACAACTTTAAATATTGCCAGCGAACAAAAGGCGCAAACTCTTGTTGCGCTTCAGAAAAAAATATCTTTGACATCAAAACTCGATTTGAAGTCAGCTCGCAATTTACGTGATGCTTCTGATGAGCGAAAATTACAACCGCTTTTTATTCAAAGATTTTTTGAGAAAGCTTGGATTGCCTGCGGCGGAACGATTTATGAAGACAAAAATTTTCCTGTCTGGCATATTGGTTCTACGCCAGTAGCCCTTATTGATATTGCAAAAGACAAAAGAATTGCAATATCACAAAAATATGATGTTGTTTTTGCTTTCGATAAGCTTCTTTTAAGTGTTGCAAGTAAAGCGAAAATTCCTGAACAAACTAAACTGATGGGGCCGGGGCATCCGTTATTCGATACCCTCATTGAATGGGCTATACGCGATTCACATCAATCATTTACCAAAGGCGCGGTTGTTATCGACCCGAATATTTCTCAACCGCACAAATTGTGGCTAATTCGTTCAGTTATTGAAGATGGGCGTGTGGAAAAACATAAAAGAATTGCCAATGAAAAACTTGTCATTATTATTTCTGATAATCTTGGGTTCCGTTCAACATCACCTTCTTATTTTTTAAATTGTCTTGCTCCGAATTCAAAACTTGAAATTCCTGATATTAAGGAAACATCTAACGATGAAATACAAGTTTGGTCCTATGAACAAATAACTGAAAAGCAGTTAAAAGAAGTTACAGAACATCGTAATGAAGAATGCACCATCAGACGTAATTATTTAAATGATGCTTTTCGCGAACTAATCCTTGAACTTCAAAACGAACTGAACGAACTTCAGCAAGCCCAATTATTTGGCGATGATAACATCGATGAACAAAGGCATCTTGAACAACGCATTTCTGAATTAAAAATACGAAAGGCTGAAAGATTAGCGGAACTCGAATTAATGCTTAAATTATCTGCAAATCTTCCCGATTTAATCACACAGGCAATTGTATCACCCGATCCGGGCGCAACAATCGAAATTGATAATCCGTCAAAAGGAATGGCAATGCGCCGCGATGATGAGGTCGAAAAAATTGCCATGGAAACTGCAATGAGATATGAAAAAAGTCGTGGTTGGAATCCAGTAGACGTCAGTCTGGACTGCGAACACTATGACATTCGCTCTGAAGGTCTGGAAGGTGAAAAACGCTTTATTGAAGTAAAAGGACGAGCTCAATCAGGGCCTGTTATGCTAACCGGACCTGAACTTGATAAGTTAAAGCAGCTTGGAGAACGCGCATGGCTTTATATCGTTACCTATTGCAAAGGTGAAAAACCTCATCTTCGCATTATTCAAGACCCGATTTCAAAACTCAATCCTGACATGCTTTATCGTCAAATCCAATTTTTAATAAAAGAGCCAGATTGGATAAATCATAGTCATGAAATAGAAATTTAAAGTTTAAATTCTCTCACCGCCGGTGAGAGAATTACAAAAACCATTGTAAATAAAAGCAAGTGATAAAAATGGCAACAAAAAAAATACAAAATTTCGATTACAAAATATTTCTAAAAGAAATTAAAGAACGTATATATAAATCCCAACTTAACGCTCTTAAAGCCGTAAATAAAGAACTTATCGATCTTTATTGGGAAATCGGTCAAAAGATAGTTAACGAACAAGAAAAATACGGCTGGGGCAAAGCAGTTGTCGAAAATCTTTCTGGCGATTTACATAAAGACTTTCCCGGAATACAGGGATTCTCGCCACAAAATCTATGGAGAATGCGCCAATTTTACCTTACATATTATAATAACGAAAAACTCTCACCGCTGGTGAGAGAAATCGGATGGGCCAAGAACTTAGTAATAATGATGGGTTGCAAAGATGAACACGAAAAAGAATTTTACATCAAAATTACAAAAAAATACGGTTGGACAAAAAGTGTTTTAATAAATCAAATCGAAAATAAAGCATTCGAAAAGTTTTTATTGAACCAGACAAATTTCGATAAAACTATTCCGGAAAAATACCGTCATCAGGCTAAACTTGCCGTAAAAGACGAATATGCCTTCGACTTTCTTGAAATAGGTGAAGACCATTCGGAACGAGAATTGGAATCAGCGCTAATAAATAATATTCGCAAATTTCTTATTGAAATGGGCGGATATTTTACATTTATAGGAAACCAATATAGAATTGAAGTTGATGACGAAGAATATTTTATCGACCTCCTTCTTTACCACAGAAAGCTTAAATGCCTTGTTGCAATAGAGCTTAAAGCGGCAAATTTTAAGCCCGAACATGCCGGAAAGATGCAATTTTATCTTTCAGTATTGAATGATAAAATGAAACTGCCAGACGAAAACCCTTCAATTGGAATAATTATCTGCAAAAATAAAAAACGGGCTACGGTCGAATATGCGCTTCAAGACTTAAATAAACCCCTTGGCGTTGCTTCATACCGAATAAGCGATAAATTGCCGGTTAGTATGAAAAAATTATTGCCTTCTTCAGAAGAACTAGCCGCAAGATTAAGGATATTTGACGAGGAGAAATAAAGTGAATAATAAAAATAATTGTCCGCGCCTTATTGAAATGGCACTACCGATAAGCGAAATTTCAGCAGAGGGTGTAAGAGAAAAATCATTGAGATTCGGGCATATTTCAACTCTTCATCTCTGGTGGGCAAGAAGGCCTTTGGCAACCGCCAGAGCGATAAATTTCGCGACGCTTGTTCCAGACCCGGACTCTCCTTATTGTCCGTTGGAATTTAAACAGGCCGTTGAAAAGTATTTGAAAATACAAGTCTCAACTATACTTCAATATTCCGATTGCGCTAAAAACATTATAGACAAGGACCCGTATAAACCGTATGAAGGAATGAAAGATACTTTAAGAAATCGGTTATTGATGTTTGTCGCAAAATGGTCTTCAAAATATATTGATTTTGAAAAAGGTAAAACAAATAAAGAGCCAAAGTCAGACGAAATGCTTGATAATCGAAGCCTTGTTAAATGGGAAACCTCAAACCCTGAAAACCATCAAGGACAAGAAATTCTTCGTATCGCATCAGAGTTGATAAAAATTGCTCACAATGGAAAAATACCGTTGGTATTCGATCCTTTTTCCGGTGGCGGCTCGATACCGCTCGAAGCATCAAGAATTGGCTGTCAAGCAATCGCAAATGACTATAATCCTGTTGCTTATCTTATACTCCGTGCCGCATGTGAGTTTCCTCAAAAATATGGAAAACCTGGTAAAAGAAAAGAAAGTTCCGGAGAAATAAACGTTAAAAATGTTCTTTCTTATGACCTGGAAAAATATGCAAAGCAAATTCTTGAAAGCGCTAAAAATAAGATAGGACAATATTATCCAACAGGAAAAGACGGTAAATCGATTGTCGGGTATCTCTGGGCCAGAACAGCACCATGTTCAAATCCATCATGTCGAGGTGAAATCCCATTATTAAGAAGCCTTTTAATATGCGATAAAAAAGATAAAAAAGTCGCATTGACAATGAATATTGATAAAAATGCTAAAAAAATTAAGTTTGGAATTGCAAAAGGAAATAATATAAATCAAACTGAAGGAACCACAATATCCCGAGGTGTAAAATGCCCTTTTTGCGATCAAATTACATCTTCAGAAAATATTAAGGCAGTTTCCTTTGAAAAGAAGTTAGACGAGATATTATTAACTGCGATTACTGATGGCCTAAAGGGCAAAGATTATAGGCCGATTGAGGAAACAGATAACTTTGACTTTTCAAAAATTAAAGAAAAAATAAAAATTGAAAATATTCCAACTGAACTTATGCCTAATAGTCCCGATTTTGTTTCTGGTCGTGGTTGGAATTATAAAACATGGGATTCAATTTTTAATTATCGTCAACTTCTCGTTATGTCAACATTTATTGAATGCTTGCATGAAACACTTGATAAAATAAAAAATGAAGTAGGCGACGAAGATTATAAAAAAGCTGTAGGGCTTTATCTTGGGTTATGGATTGGAAGAATTGCCTCACGGCTATCAAGTTTTGGTGTGTGGAGTAATACCGCAGAAACATTAGGGCATCCCTTCGGACGTCAGGCAATTCCAATGGTGTGGGATTATCCTGAAGCCAACCCTTTTTCAGAAGTTACAGGAGGTGCTTTAAGTCAATTAGACTGGATTATTCGAGTAATTGAGCATGAATCAAACTCAAAAATTCCAGCCAAAGTATTTTGCGGTGATAGCTCAAAAATGCCTTTTGAATCGAAGTCAATTGATGTAATTGCAACTGATCCTCCTTACTTTGACGCAATTTCTTATGCCGACCTTTCAGATTATTTTTATGTTTGGTTAAAACGTGCTATTGGCAATATTGTACCTGAAGCATTTTCTTTTCCTTTAACCCCAAAAACTGAAGAAGCAACAGCGCTAAGACACAGGCACAAAGGTAGCTTAGAAGATGCTGATAAGCATTTTAAGAATAAACTCACTCAAATATTAAAAGAATCTCATCGATTAATAAAAGATGATGGCGTAATATCTATTATGTTTGCACATCAATCTGCCAAAGCATGGAGCGCGCTTATTCATTCAATATTTGAAGCAGGCTTAACTATTGATGCCACATGGCCAATTGACACTGAATATACAACACAACTAAAAAAGAAAAATGCCACACTTTCATCATCAGTCACTGTTGCATGCCGATCACGCATAACCGGAAGTGCTGAATCATTTAAAAAAGTTAAAAAAGAAATTGAAGAAACAATAAAAGAATCTGTAAAGCGCTTCTGGGAATATGGATTCAGAGGGGCTGATCTTATCGTTGCTTGCTATGGACCAGCCGTTGGCGTGTTCGGCAAATATGAACGCGTCGAAAAAGCCGATGGAACGTTAGTCGAAATACCAGAACTTCTCGAAACAGCAAAAAAGGCCGCACTCGAAGCCATTGCTGGCGAATTTAAAGGCGATAAATTATCGACATTATACTTTGTCTGGGCTAATCTATATGGAATCTCAGAACAGGACTGGGACGACGCTCGCCTAATCGTTCAAATAGGCAGTAGCAGCGATGAAAATATGGACTCACCCAAAAACTACAACATATTTGTTGTCGATGGCTCTAAATGCCGGTTGGCAATACTTTCAGATCGTTCAAATCTGAAAAATCTTGGTATGGAAAGTGATGCTTCTTTGATTGATATGTTACACCGTGCCATGCTATATTGGAAAGAAGAAAAGCGTAGCGAACTCATAAAATATTTATCGCAAAAATCATTGCTCGATGACGCTCCATTCTGGAAACTTGCTCAGGCCTTGTTTGAAGTCCTGCCGCATGATCTTGCAGATTGGAAGCTTGTAAGTGCACTATTGGGTGAAAGAAACACACTTATCATGGAAGGAAAACGTGCTGAAGCGCCTAAAGTTTCACAAGGGGAATTATTTTAAAGTTGTCTTTGATTAATTTATGAAACATGATACAATAAAAAAAAAAGAGTAATGCAAAGGAGAAGCCATGGAAGACGTCCTCAAGCCGTGGTATGAGATAGCCATACCGCATGAAGACATACGTGATGGAAAGCTTGATGAAGCAATATTCGCTGCTAACATATGGGCTGTAGTTTGCGGAAATGCACCAGATGTATATTTAAATCCCGAAACGTTTTTTAAAAAAACATACATGACTTTGGGACTTTCAAATATATTAAAGCGCGTCGCAAACGGACTCAATATGAAAAGTGACGCTGGCGATAGAATTATCAGCCTTCAAACTTCTTTTGGCGGTGGTAAAACACACACACTTGTGGCGTTATGGCACCTCGCTAAAAATTTTGATAAACTCAAAAAATCGAATATTTTATCAGAAATTTTCAAACAAGGCAAAAATGACTTTCCAGAAAAAGTTAAAGGAATTGCAGTTTTTACGAACGCGACTTGCGATTCCACAAACGGCAGGACCACTACAGATGGTATTAATATCAAAACACTATGGGGCGAAATCGCTTATCAGCTTGGCGGGCGAAAACTATATGAAAAAATAAAGCAGAATGATCAACAGAGAAGCGTTCCTCAAGGAATTTTCATTGAAGTATTAAAAGAAGCTTCACCTTGTTTGATTCTTATAGACGAACTTGCAGATTATTGTGTCGGGGCTTCAAGCATAGAATATGGAAAGACAACACTTGCCGATCAAACAATTTCATTTATTCAACACCTTACCGAAGCCGTGCAGCAAGTTCCGGGAGCGGTTGTTGTAGCAACTCTACCTGCCAGCGCAGTTGAGGTAGCGCAGAGCGAAAAAGGCCAAGAAGCATTTACTACATTAGAAAAGCGTTTTCAAAGACTTGGAGCCGACCTTAAACCTGTAGCTGATGACGAAATTTATGAAGTAATAAAAAGAAGACTTTTTGAAAGCATAACGCCGCCTGATAAACCTGACTATCCCGATAAAGTATCAGAAGCGTATTATCAAATGTATGTAAAACACTCAAATGATCTTCCAGTTGAAGCATCCAAAAGCACCTATAAAGAGCAAATTAAAAAGGCTTATCCATTTCATCCACTTATGATAGATGCTCTTTACCTTCGCTGGAGCAATCATCCAGATTTTCAAAAAACACGCGGTGTGTTAAGACTGCTTGCGAGTATTATTGGTGATTTATGGAAAAACCGAAACCAAAATCATCAGACGCAACATCTAATTCAACCATGTCACATCCGTTGGACAATCGACGCTATGAATGCGGCATTAACAAGATACTGGGGGGCAACGTTTCAATCCGTTATAGCGGCTGATGTAATTGGTGAAAAATCAAATTCTACAGCTGTTGACGAAGAACGTGGACAATCTGATAACATATACAAGCAAGAAAAAATAGCCGAAGGAATGTCCGCGGCAATGTTATTAGGTTCATTTGGCGGCCAGAGCCATTCTTCAGGATTCAGCACTAAAGATTTAAAACTTGCATGCGCCAAATATGGATTGAACTGGAATTATATCGATGGTGTTTTACTTCAACTCGAAGAAATGAGTTTTTATCTTCGCACCACTCAAGCCGGAAGTCTCGGAAAACGCTACTGGTATGGAACTAAGCCCACCATCACAAAATTATTGATCCAATATAAACAACAATTAACGCGCAATATGTTTGAAGAAGAAATACTTGAAGCAATTAACGAACAAACGAAAAAAATTTCAGGTTCAAATTTCAGGATTATTGTTAATCCGGATGTCAATTTATCCGAGCAAAAAAGCCTTTCATTAATAATTTTGCCACCAACATATTCATGCACTGACGATTCAGAAAATAATAAAGAAATTAAAAAGTATATTATGGATATAAGTTTGAAATGTGCCGCCAAAGAACGTATATATAGAAACACTCTTTTATATCTGGGCGCGTATACAAAAGGATTGAATAAATTGCGCAACGCTTATCGTGAAAAAATAGCGCTCGAAGCTATACAGGCTGATTATTTTGATCAACTCGACGCAGAACAAAAAACTGAACTTCAAAAAAAACTTGATGTAGCGCGCAAAAATGCCTTTGAAACATTAGGACCAGCTTATCCATTTGTTTTCAGGATTAACGGTCATGAACCTGAACCATTCAAATTATCTGATGCTAAATTGAATTTTTCTGAACACATTTCTTTTTTGTGGGAATCGTTAAAAGAAGAAGAATGGGTATTATCAAAAATAGGTCCCGTAATGCTTCAAAAAACTGGAATTGTTGGCAATAGTGCGAATATAAGAGTTAAAGATGCTATAGACTCATTTTTGCGTTTCACCGATAAACCTATGATAACAAACAAGGACGCTGTTACACAAGGAATTTCTCAAGCCTGCAAAGACGGGTTAATCGGAATTGGATATGGTCTTAATGCGAATACTATGCAGAAAAAAATCTGTCGGGAATCAATATCAATTGATGCTTCCGAAGATGGCGTCTGGATAATTCCGCCTTATGAGCCCGAAGTTGAAAAACCAAAATCAATTACTGGGGATTATAATAAAGGAACCAGCGGCATAACTCCGCCAACAAACCGGGGAAATCAAACGCCATCTGGTGGCAACGAATTAACAAGTGGCAGTTCATTAACTCCAACGGTAGAAAAAGACAAGATAAGAATTTTTTCTGTCAATGGTTCAGTTCCCGTAGAAAGTTATGGCGATCTTTTCAGATGCTTTGTAGCACCTGCTGTGCGCTTGAATCTCAAAAAATTCAAAATTAACGTTTCTTTTGATGTTGAATTGCATGAAGGCCAGGAGCTTTCACTTGACGAGAATACGATTAAAACCATGAAGGAAGCCGCGAAACAATTAGGCTTAAAATTTGATGTTGTGGAATAAATATGAGTTTTGATAATATTTTTACGGTTAAAAATGAAGATTTAGAGCGTCTTGATGCTCAAGGTGCAGTTGAGTTTTTCGCAGAGCTGTTGAGGGCGGAAGCGAACAAACTTGGCATTCCTTTTAACAATATTAACATTTCAAATCAGATCAATGTCCCCGATGGCGGAATTGACGCTACTGTAAATTATTCGGGGCAATTTCCAGAAGGGTTAATTAAAAATGGACTTACTTCATATCAAATAAAGGCTTCAGAAGCATTTTCGCCATGGCAACCCAGTGCAATAAAAAAAGAACTATTTTCCGACAAAGATGTTGCTAAGATCAATCTTGGTCCTAGCGTCAAAAATTGCTTGGATAAAAACGGAACTTATGTATTAGTTTGCTTCAAAAATGACTTGGTTGAAAGTCAATTGCCAAATGCCAAAGAACACTTGACTGAATATTTTAAACAATGTGGTTATACGGACCCCAAAGTAGAGGTTTTAAGCCAAAATCAGATAATCAGTTTTATAAGTGCTTACCCTTCTTTGTCCCTAAAAATCAATGAAAGAGACCAATCTAAGTTTCAAAGTTATTTAAGCTGGTCGAGTAATGACGATGTCACAGCAAACCCACAATACGATGAAAAACATAAAGATTTAATTAAAAAAATACATAGTGAATTAAGGAAATCACAAGATAAATCATTGCATTTGCGATTATTAGGTGAACCAGGTGTAGGCAAAACCAAATTAGTGTTTGAAGCCTTAAAAGAGCCAGATTTAAACCCATTAGTATTGTATTGCATTAATGCTGAATCATTTTTTAACAGTATATTATATAACGAATTATTAAAAGAAGACAACAAATTTCATGTAATTCTCGTAATTGATGAATGTAATTCAGAAAATCGTGCAATAATCCACAATGTTTTTAAAAACAAAAGCGCCAAGATTAAAATCATTTCGATTTTTTATGAATGTGAAATCACAAGCGAAATTACATATTTTGAATTTCCAGAATTAGAAAAAGCATGTATTATAAACATTTTAAAAGAACATGGTGTGCCAGAAGAAAAAGTTACACAATGGGCTGAATTATGTGGCACTTCACCACGGGTAGCTCATGTAATAGGAGAAAATCTCAAAAATAATATAGAAGATTTGCTACAAGAACCAAGTTCAACAAGAGTTTGGGAAAGATATATCGTTGGCAATGATGATCCACAAAGTGAAAATATAAGACGTAAAAGAACCATTATACAATTCATTTCACTTTTTAAAAAATTGGGATACGAACGTGCAGTAGCAAAAGAAGCTAAAATTATTTATGAAATAATTAATAAGGCTGACAACTCAATATCAGAAGAAATCTTTAATTATATTATTAAAGATTTTAGAAATAAAAAAATTCTTCAAGGCTCAAGCACATTATATATTACACCCAAAGCATTACATATAAAAATGTGGATGGATTGGTGGGAATTACACCCAATATTTGATTTCAAACCGTTTTTCGAAAAATTAACTCCGCAATTAATCAAATGGTTTGGAGAAATGTTGAAATATGCTAATTCATCTGAATTTACTTCGAGAATAATAAATGAGATTTTTAATGAAAATGGCCCTTTTAAAGATATAGACTTGTTAAAGACAGAATTAGGAAGTTCTTTTTTTTTATCAATAACGGAAGCAAATCCGAGAGCAGCACTTAAATTTCTTAAGAAAACTATTGCTAAATGGAACATAAAAGAACTTTCTGAATTTCAAATTGGTCGGCGTGAAATAATTTTTGCTCTTGAAAAAATAGTAGTATGGAATGAGTTATTTCATGATGCGGCGAGGCTCTTGCTAATTCTTGGTGAAGCAGAAAATGAGACTTGGGGAAATAACGCTTCGAATGTTTTTGCTAATTTATTCAATCTACATTTTGCATCAACTGAAACCCCGCCAGAAGATCGTTTGATTATACTCGATGAAGCATTCAGCTCTGACTCAAATGAGAAGAAACGGCTCGCAATAAGAGCATTAAACGTATCATTGGAAAATGGACAATATATCAAATTAATTAATGACAGTGTAACATTCCAAGGATTAGGAAAACAGCCTAAATTTTGGATGCCTAAAGACAATTCAGAACATATTAATTTATATAAAAAATATTGGAACTATTTAAAAAATAAATTATTTAAATTAAAAGATGAATTATTTGATGAAGCTTTAGAAGCACTTTTAAAGCATTTTCGAGAATTTTGTAATAATAAAGGACTTGCCCAAACAGCAATAGATACAATAAAAGAATTATCACAAAATAATAGTATCGATAAAAAAAGTCTACTTGTGGCAGTAACTCACGTAATACATTACGATGGAAAAAGAATAGACAAAACAGCAAAAGTTCAATTAGATCAACTTAATGATTCTCTTACCGGAAGTGATTTTACTTCTCTCTTAAAACGTTATGTTGGTATGGACTTATTAGAAGATGAATTTGATGAAGATGGCAGAGAAAGTGATAAGACCACAATAAAAACAAGGAAATTAGCAGAACAATGCATTTCTGACAATAATTTATTAAAATGCAATTTAGATTGGTTAATGAGTAAGGATGCCGTGAAAGGATATAAATTTGGTTACGAACTGGCAAAGTTGGACAACAAAAACACTCTATTGCCAATTTTGATAGACGCTCAAAAAAAATATTCAAAAAAAGAAAGCGTATATTTTATTAGTGGATATATTAGATGCATTCACGAAAACGATAATGCAAAATGGGATAATTTACTTGAAAGTTTCACAAATGACGAAATAATGAGTTTTTTTATTCCTGAAATCACATGGCGTACAGGAATGACCGATTCAGCATCATTAAGAATGCTTAAAATTATTGCACAAAAGAATATTGATATAACTATAATAATGGGATTTGCAAATATATTATCTAATAACATCACATCAAAAGTATTTGAAAAGTGGATTGAATATTTCTTAAATTTTAAAGAAATCAATTCTTATGCCACAGCCCTTGAATTTTTTCTTTCATATTACCAGAAAAATAAAATTTCTTTCGAAATTCCTAAAAACTTAACATTTGTTTTATTAACGAGCCCGTTAATATATACAAGCACAAAATCTGAAGTAAGGAACAAAAGTGCTGATTATTATTGGCAAACAATAGCAAAATTATATATTGATAAATATTCAGATATGCATCTTGATTTATTTAAAACAATCTTAGAAAATTTCAACAAGTCGAAATTAATATTCTCTGGAGTAAACTCTGACGCCGAAAACATATTAGATTTAATCGTATATAAAAATCCTGATAAAGTTTGGGATATCATTAAACAGTTCTTATTATTAAAAGATCAAAGAGGGTTTTATATAAAAAAATGGCTTCGTGGAAACGATATTTGGAATGAAAATCCTTCAAACAAAACGCCATTTGCATGTATTCCATTAGATAAAATTTTTTCATGGGTAGATGAAGATATTAATAAAAGGGCAATTGATTTAGCTTCATTTGTTCCAAACAAATTATTTAAAGAGGAAGGTGTCATTTGCTTAGCAAGAGAAGTATTGGCGCGTTATGGCAACAATGAAAAAGTAAGAGAAAACTTGATGAGCAACTTTCTTGAAGAAGGCTGGACCGGTTATGCAAGTGAACATTACTCAAATAAAAAGCAAAAATTAATTGATTTTAAAAATCTTGATAGCAATATTTATGTTAAACAATGGATTGATGAATTTGTTGATTATCTTGACGGAAGGATTGAACATGAAAAAATCAGTGAAGAGCGTGAATATTAAAACCCATTAAAGTTAAAGCAAAAAAAGTTGTTAAATTTAACGCCGGCAAAGCATTATCACAAATCCTTCAAAAATCTAAATAATATATCAACGAACCGTGGCGCGCCGGCTTGCAGCCAGCAGCGCCACGGTTAAAGTGTTTTCTTTCTGTTATCAAGCACTCTTGCCACGGCCGTGCGCGTGCTTCCAGCCCGCACCACAGCCGTGGAACAAACTTAAATATATTTTAAAATAATATAATAAAAATCCTTGTGTTTTATCAAAAATCAATATTTATCAAACTTTTGCGCCGAACCGCCTACGCATAACAAGCGAATGGGCGCTGCGTCGCCGCCACCCCGCGGCGGCTCCTCGGGTTCGGCCAGGTCGCCCTGTGGCGCCCCGGCCTCATCTTAAACATCCTTGTTCTCAGCTCGCTCGCTGGGCGCTCGCAGAGCTTCGAAATTTAAAAACTACGATTTCCTAACAAGACCGATCCGCATTCAAACATCCTTTTTCGAAAAAATAAAAACTAAAAAAACAAATAT
>Ga0209212_1005425_pt1 | contig 15198 bp, 17 predicted proteins | sample RifGroC2_FD_183996 | JGI IMG/M metagenome (GOLD analysis project Ga0209212, IMG submission 183996) | Groundwater microbial communities from Rifle, Colorado, USA - Groundwater C2 (SPAdes) (version 2) | ecosystem: Environmental > Aquatic > Deep subsurface > Groundwater | place: Rifle, Colorado... | reverse complement strand
TTGCCGGTTGAAACCGGGATCTTCCAGGCCGACATGCAGGTGGCGCTGGTCAACGACGGGCCGGTCACTTTCGTTCTGGAGCGATGATCCAACGTTTCGTATCCGAATAAGCAAAAAGGGTCGCCCGATTGGGCGACCCTTTTTGCGTACGGCCGGACATCCGCTCCGGAAAATCCTGCCTCAAGCTACCTTGATTTCAATCTTGCGCGGTTTGGCCGCCTCTGCTTTTGGAACCTTCAGCGTCAATAACCCGTTGGCGTAGTCGGCGGTTGCTTTTTCGTGATCCAGGATTTCCGGGATCGAAAACTGGCGATAGTAGGGGGCCAGTTCGAACTCGCTGTAGACCGGACGCCCCGGCGCTGTGCGGAATATGGTAGCGCTGATGGTCAGGATGCCCTTTTCGACGTTGACATCCAGGCTGTCTTTGGCCGAACCGGGTATGTCGGCGATCAGGGTCAGCCCCGCTTCGGTTTCGAGGATATTGACCGCCGGTTTGATATATCGTTCACTGGCCCTGGTCTCTTCGCGGGCCTGTACATTTTTCTCATCATTTCTTTCGGTGATACTGTTTGCCGCCATGATAACGACCTCCTTTCACTGTAAATAGTACCGGTATAGCCTATGAGAGCTTGATTTCGATCTTCTTCGGTTTGGCGTGTTCGGCCTTGGCCAGGGTCACCAGCAGGATGCCGTCCCTGCATTCGGCGCTGATCTGGTTGGGCTCGATATCTGCCGGAAGCTCCAGCGTTCTGGAGAACGTGCCGGAACCGAGCTCGCTGCGGTGCACGACCTGCCCCTGCTGCTCTACAAACGGTTTGCGCTCTCCACTGATGGTGATGGTGTTCCTCATCACCGACAGGTCGATACCGGCGGGATCGACACCGGGCACCAGCGCCTCGACGTAGACCCGCCCCTCGTCTTCACTGACGTTGACCAGGGGAAAACGCCGCGCACCCGCCGGAGCGAGAAACGGGCTTGACAGTTGACGATTGTGCCCGCCACGGAAGGCTTCGTCGATCTCCCTTCTCAGGTTGTCCAGTTCTCTTAATACATCCCAGCTTGCCATGTTGATTGCCTCCTTTCCGTTTTGGTGTTTCCAATCGAAAAATAATGTCGGATTTTAGAATGTCAAGGGGGGGTGGACAAATTTTGTGAACAGGTTAATGTAGGTGTAATTGCTTGTAAAAGACGTGATCCGCAAATTAAAAAGGGCCGCCAGAATTGGTGACCCTTTTTGCATGTGTAAGTTATTTCGACTTAGCTGCTGATCCTTTTGCGGCCGTATGCGGCGAGGGCCAGGAGGCCCGCTCCCAGAAGGACCAGGGTCCCGGGTTCGGGGACAGGTTGCCCATTGGTGTCAGGTGTGGCAATCCAGTTTGTAAATGGGGCTCCTGTAGGATCAGAACCAAAACCTGTATTCCATACTTCTCCGAATTCACCATCTTTTGAATAAAAGTCTCCCCAGACCGGTGCTTTCGTACTAAAAAATGTGTATGTTACAGGGTCACCGCCAAAATCAAACTTAATACCATAAATTGAGCTTGGCATATTGGGATTGCCATTTTTACTTAACCAAGTTTGTGGAGTAATGTGTGCACCTGTGGATAAGGTAAAATCATTTACTGTCGCAGCTGGGCTTACTTCTAGTATGAAATGGCTTACATCCCCACACCCTAGCGGGTCAAGGGTATAACTATAATTGTAGCCACCAGATACTTGACTGATTTCCCATGATAAATTAAACCCTTTCGATACCCACCCCTCACTTCCTTTGCCGCCATCAGTTCCTGAAATCCCAAAATCGACAGAACGGGATCCTGTGAAGTCCGCTGTTATGGGAACTGCCAGAACTAATGACGGAACCAGCATTAGAAGAAACAATGTCTGCAAAATCATCTTCTTCATAGCTATCCCCTCCTTATTGTAGGTTATTAAGATAATGCATAAAGCGTGCAAAGCCTGGAATATTCCGAAATTATTGAAAACATTTCTATAGGTAGATTGATGGTTTATTGTTTGTAAAGTATTTCGACATGGAAACTGCACCATATGTTTTGTAACTTCCGTGCTGCCGTGCCCCGTTGGCACGGCAGCACGGTTCGATTTAGAAAGTGCAGAATTTTGATCCGGGTTAGCATGAAGACATTAGAACGCTCATTAAAAACAATATTTAATAATATCATATTGTTAACATTGTTGATGTGACAGTGTTGAGCAATTGCCTGATTTACTGGTGTTTTACCGTTTATAAATTCTTGACAAAACGGTGTTTGATATGTTTTTTAATGTTCTAACCGAGTCTTGAAAGGAGTTGTGTATGCTATCGAATATGAAGATCGGAACCCGTCTGATTATCAGTTTTACCCTGCTATGTCTGTTTATTGCCGTTCTGGCAGGCACCGGCTATTGGGGCGTCAGCAGCATGCACGGTGAACTCGAAATCCTGGCCCTCAAGGAAGCCAAGCTGGTGGAAAACGCACAGCGCACGAGAGCCAATATCCTGGGGCTGCGCCGGTATGAGAAGGATGTCTTCCTGAACATAGATTCCTCCGAAAAAGTGGCGGAATACTGCAAGAAGTTTGAAGAACAGCTGCAACGCAGCAACAAGCGCCTGGACGCCATCGAAAAAATCCTGGGTGAGCTGCATGACCAGGCGGTTGCCGGCAAGGGCAAGGTCACCATCGCGGAAATACGGAGCGAGCTGGCTGCCTATACCAGCGGCTTTGCCAAGGTATGTGACAGGATCAGGTCCGGTGAACTGAAGACCCCACAGGATGGCAATGCCGCGATGGTGGTCTATAAGGAGCCGATCCACAAGCTGGAAACCAAGGTCCAGGAATTCTCCGAATCGATCGACAGGATGATGGAGGAGGGACTCAAGGAGTCGGTGACATTCGAAAAGCGGATCATGTGGGTGTTGATCGGTATGTCGCTGCTGGCGCTGATTCTGGCGGCCATCATCAGTGTAGTTATCATCGCTTCGATCAGGAAACCGCTCAACGATCTCTATACGCGCATCTCCGACATCGCCGAGGGCGAAGGCGACCTGACCAAGCGCATGGAAGTTTCCGGGCATGATGAGATTGCCGAAATCAGCCGCATGTTCAACCGCTTCCTGGAAAAACTGCATAGCATTATCAGCATGATCTCTAATACCTCGACCCAGGTGGCGGCCGCCTCCTGCCAGCTGAATTCCACCGCCGAGCGGATTGCCACCGGCGCCGAGGAGGTTGCCGCGCAGGCAGGCACCGTTGCCACTGCGGGAGAAGAGATGTCGGCTACCTCCGGGGACATCGCCCAGAACTGCCAGATGGCGGCCGAAGGGGCCCAGCGCGCTTCCCAGTCGGCCAGCAACGGAGCCGAGGTGGTGGAGAGAACGGTTACAGTGATGGGGCAGATCGCCGAGCGTGTACAGGAGTCGGCCAGAACGGTCGAGAGCCTGGGTGCGCGCTCGGACCAGATCGGCGCCATCATCGGCACCATCGAGGATATTGCCGACCAGACCAACCTTTTGGCGCTGAATGCCGCCATCGAGGCGGCCCGCGCCGGCGAGCAGGGGCGCGGCTTTGCGGTCGTCGCCGATGAAGTCCGTGCCCTGGCGGAGCGTACCACCCGCGCTACCAAGGAAATCGGCGAGATGATCAAGGCGATCCAGAGAGAGACCAAGGGGGCCGTGGCGGCAATGGAGCAGGGCGTCCAGCAGGTGGAAACCGGCACGGCCGAGGCGGCCAAATCGGGTCATGCGTTGCGGGACATCCTGGAACAGGTCAATGATGTGGCCACGCAGGTGCACCAGATCGCCACTGCCGCTGAAGAGCAGACCGCAACTACCAGCGAGATCTCCAACAACATGCAGCAGATCACCCAGGTGGTACATGACACCGCCGCCGGAGCCCACCAGTCCGCCAGCGCCGCCGCGCAATTGAGCGGCAACGCCGAAGAGCTTCAGCGGCTGGTCAGACAGTTCAAGTTGTAATCCGTTCCGATCGATCAATGTAGAAACACTGTTTAAAATGAGGGGGCCCCCGAAAGGGAGCCCTCTCTTCTTTTCAGCGTAAAGTTTTGCGGAACTGCGGGATTGTAGGGCTGCAATCAAGATGGTATAATCCGCCGCGACATCCAGGAACAGCGACAGAATCCGCGAGGTACACCACTGATGGCGCCTGAAACTGCCGCTACATTGATCCGCCATGCCCGCACACACGGCCTGCGCCGCTGGCTGCCCGGCGTGGCGTTGCTGTCCCGTTACGATCGCGCCCTGTTTTCGCAGGATCTGGTGGCCGGTCTGGCGCTTACTGCTCTCCTGGCCCCGGTCGGCATGGGCTATGCCGAGGCGGCCGGTCTCTCCCCGATCTATGGCCTGTACGCCACGATCATGCCGCTGTTGGCCTATGCGCTGTTCGGGCCGAGCCGGATCCTGGTGCTTGGGCCGGATTCGGCGCTGACGGCGCTGATCGCCGCCACCATCCTGCCGCTGGCCGGCGGCGGTCCCGTACATGCCGCGGCGCTGGCCGCAATGCTGGCGGTCATAACCGGTCTGCTCTGTATCCTGGCCGGCCTGGCCCGCTTCGGATTCGTGACCGACCTGCTCTCCAAGCCGATCCGTTACGGGTACATGAACGGCATCGCGCTGACGCTGCTGATCGGGCAGCTGCCCAAGATCTTGGGTTTTTCGGTGGAGAGCGCCAGCTTTATCCAGTCATCGGTGGGACTCGCGCACGGCATTTTGAACGGTCGCATCAACTGGAGCACCTGTGCCATCGGCGTATCTTGCCTGGCTGTCATTTTCGGCACGAAGCGCTGGGCGCCTCGATGGCCCGGCGTGCTGCTGGCCGTGGTCGGAGCCACGCTGGCGGTCGGGCTGTCAGATCCGGCAACCCAGGCGCGGATCGCCACTGTCGGTGCGCTGCCGCAGGGGCTGCCCAGCTTCAGTCTGCCGTTGGTTACCATGGAAGAATTCAAGGCGTTATGCGCCGGCGCGGTGGCGATCGCACTAGTCTCGATCACCGACATGAGCGTGCTGTCGCGAATTTATGCGCTGCGGGGCGGTTATTACGTGGACGACAACCAGGAACTGGTCGCCCTGGGCATCGCCAACCTGACCACCGGGCTCTTCCAGGGCTATCCCATCAGCAGCAGCTCCTCGCGTACCCCGGTGGCCGAGTCCGCCGGAGCAAAAACGCAGATGACCGGCGTGGTCGGTGCGACCTGCATCGCCCTGCTGCTGATCTTCGCGCCTCGCTTGATGGTCCACCTCCCCACCGCCGCCCTGGGCGCGGTGGTAATTTCTGCCTGCAGCTCCATCGTGGAGTTTTCAGCGGTACGGCGCTTGTACTATCATCGCCGGGGCGAGTTCCTGCTGTCCATGGTCTGTCTGCTGGGGGTTGCCGCGCTGGGCGTGATCCAGGGTATCTTCATCTCCGTCGGCCTGGCGTTGATGGCCTTCATCTGGCGAGCCTGGCGTCCGCACTGCGCCGTTCTGGGGCGGGTTGACGGCATGAAGGGCTATCACGATATTACCCGTCACCCGGAAGCGCGACGGATTCCCGGGCTGGTGCTGTTCAGGTGGGATGCGCCGCTGTTTTTCGCCAATGCCGAGTTTTTCCGGGAGCAGGCGCTGCGGGCGGTGACCAGCGCGCCGACGCCGGCCAGGTGGATTGTGGTCGCCGCCGATCCGGTCACCGACGTGGATATAACGGCCGCCGACGTGCTGGCCGAACTGGTAACGGAGCTGCAGCAGGCCGGCATCGAATTATGCTTTGCGCAGATGAAGGGACCGGTCAAGGATCACCTCAAACGTTACGGCCTGTTTGACAGGTTGGGCATGGAGAATTTTTTCCCCACCATCGGTCAGGCGGTCGACCACTACCTGATCAAGCACCAGGTGGCCTGGCGCGACTGGGAGGATGAGAAGAACCGGTCCGATGCCACTGTGTGGTAACAGATATTTTTTCCGGCCAGTCCGGGTTAGGAGCAGTCATGAGCAAACAGTTGACCCTCGGTTTTTCCCCCTGTCCCAACGATACCTTCATGTTCTATCCCCTGGTGCACAATCTGGTCGATACCGGCGGCATCTCCTGCCGGGAACGGCTGGAGGACGTGGAAACTCTCAACCAGCTGGCGCTTGCGGGTGAACTGGATATCAGCAAGGTCTCCTACCATGCCCTGGGGCACATCCGCGACGAGTATGCGCTGCTCCGTTCCGGCAGCGCGCTGGGTCGCGGTTGCGGCCCGCTGCTGGTAGCCACCGACAATATCGACCTGTCCGACCTGCGCGGCCGGACCATTGCCGTGCCGGGTCGCTACACCACCGCGCTGCTGCTGCTGCGCCTGTTCGATCCATCGCTGGACAACTTCATCGTGATGCCGTTCAACGAGATCATGGACGCGGTGTTGAAGGGGAACGCCGACGCCGGGTTGATCATCCACGAGTCGCGCTTCACCTACCATGGCTATGGCCTGCACAAACTGCTGGACCTGGGAGAATGGTGGGAGGCAGAAACCGGCCTGCCGATCCCGCTGGGAGGCATCGTGGCGCGCCGTTCGCTGGGAGCAGAAACAATTGCCACGGTCGAACGCGCGCTGCGCTCCGGAGTGGAATACGCACGCAGCCACCCGGAACAGGCCGCCCACTACATCTGCGAGCATGCCCAGGAGATGAGCGCCGAGGTCTGCGCGGCCCATATCGGGTTGTACGTCAACGACTTTTCGTCCGATCTGGGCGATGAAGGCGTTCAGGCCATAACGTATCTGCTGAAGAGGGCTGAAACGGCAGGGATCATTCCTGAATCGGCAATGCCGCTGTTTGCCGGTTCGGATTGATGGCGGTGTAACCTGGAAAATGAAGTTAACCGCCGATACACGCCGCCAGAAGTAGGCGCTTCTAAGCGAGAAATCAAAAGCTTGAGCAAAATACTGATTTACCCATAAGGTGATCAGCTTTTTTGATGTAAGTCCTGGTTTTATCTGCGTGTATCCGTTTTTTTTCGGCGGTTAAAAGCCGTTTATAGATTTAAACCCGTTGGCTTGCGGCAAGCCGTTGCCAGGCTAATGAACACAGATAAGGGGAGCTTTTGACAATTTCGGAGCAGAAAGAGTAAATGGCAGGGGTGGCTGGCGCTTTCAACCGCGATCATGGCGGTACTGGCGGCGCTATTTTGCCTACGCGCTGATCTGCAACATCGGCTGGCTGTTCTTCTTCCTGTACGCCTGGCTGCTGTTTTACTGACCGGACAGTTTTATGGCGCCTTGAAGCCGTATTGTGGATTCTAGATTCCGGGGAATAAGGAGTTATTATCGGAAAGAAGGAGGAATGCATGGAAGAACAAATCGTCAATCTTGAATTCATAAATCCGAACAAGGCTTGGGTTGTCAAGGAATTGGAGAAGTTATTTACTGAGTGGGAAGTTTGGCAAAATGAGATTTCAAAAATTGTAGACCAACCTTATGATGCAAACAGGCAATCTGAAGTTTTTGCCGATGGCGAAGAAAACATGGATTTTCATGAAATCCTGCAGGCGAAAACCCTGACATTCCTGAACAACAATATTAAAGGGCATGGATTTATCAGAGGGTTCGATGGGCATGGCTGTGATAGAACAGACCTCAGATTAATTATACGGGTTAAACATCGAATTCAACAACTTCGTATACTTTTGGCTAGTTTGCAGTATGCAAAGGTTCCAGAATCTTTTTGGAAGGAAAAGAGCAAAGAATTAGTACAAAGCATTGTAAACAAAGGCACTGATGCCGCAATCGAAATCACAACGCAATACCTTAAAAATCCGACGGGAATTTCGTAGTTGGAATAAATAGGGGCACTTCCCGTTATTCTTTTAATTGGGGGAGTATCCCTAATTTATCGTTGAGCAAGGGGGAATCAGGCCGCAAGCAGCTCTTTCAAAACATCCGGTTTTTTTATGGCAATAGTGATGAGTGACTTTGCCGCGCCCGACGGCGTACGACGCCCCTGTTCCCACTCTTGGAGGGTGCGGAGCGACACACCGAGCAATTTAGCAAACTCGCTCTGAGAGAGTCCTATCCTGAGACGGGACGCTGCCAGAGGTGAAATTTCCACCGTAGTCACGCGTCCGGCCCTGCCAGCCTTGAGGTCACGCACGGCCTGAAGCAGTTCCTCGCCGATGTTGCGCTTTGCATCACGTTCGAGCAGTTCTTTTTCATTTAGTGGCATGTTCCATCTCCTCTTTGATGGCTTTGAGAATGTGACCGGGAATGCTGTCAACAGCACTCTTGGCATAAATCAGAAGTAACCAGATTTGCCCGGCCTCTGTCAGGTAATCATGAACCTGTTTCGTGAACAGTGGCGATTCGACAAAAGTAACCATGAGTCAAATAGACGGCATTGACGTATAAAGTCAGCCAGCAAATAAGACAGCATTGAGCCGCCTTAGCACCTACAAGAGAGGCGCAAAATGAAAAACGAACATTTAGGATCAAACTTTGACGGTTTTCTTGAAGAAGAAGGTCTGTGGGCAGAGGCAGAAGCGCCTGCAATCAAAAGAGTTATTGCATTCCAGATAGAACAGGAAATGAAACAAGCTAACCTTTCAAAAACCGCTTTGGCCGAAAAGATGCACACCAGTCGAACGGAATTGGACAGACTCCTTGATCCCGCCAATGTTTCTGTCACCCTCCAAACCCTCGAAAGAGCGGCCCTTGCCCTCGGCAAAAGCCTCAAAGTTGAACTGGCATGACTAAGCGCAGCACCGGTCGGCTAAAAAACGCCGCCGGTGAAAACCAAGTGAGGCTGCTTGCTATTTTTCCATTGCAATAATTAGTGAAATATCAAGCAGCGCCAAACCCATAGATGTGTAGGCACTTCCTTTACTAGCAGTTGCCCCTCATCACCGCGTCATCAGCGCGAACACACCCCACCCCAGATATTCACGCGTGTAAGCGGCGTAACGCTCGGGTTCCGAGGTCAGTTGGGCACGAACCTCTTTGGCTAACTCGTCGTCGGGATTGGCTTCAAGCCATCGGCGCATGGTGAGCCACTTGGCCGCCTCGTATCTGTCCCAGCTGTCCTGGTCTGCCAGAACCATTTCCACGACGTCGTAGCCGAGGTGGCCGAAAGACGCGAGAAGTTGCGGAAGCATGAGAAAATCGGAGATTGATCCGGCGAGACACCCCCTGGCAACTTCTTCCGTCGGCGGTAACTGCCGCCAGTAGGGCTCGCCGACGAGGATGATCCCTCCGGTGCGCAGGCTCCGCGCCAGGAGCTCGATGGTGCCGGCGACTCCCCCGCCGATCCACGTGGCGCCGATACAGGCGGCCACACCGGCCTTCTCGCCAGCGACGTAGCCGGCAGCATCGCCATGGATGAACTGGACTTGATCGGCGACGCCGAGTTCTTCAGCGCGGAGTTTCGCCTGCTCGCTGAACAACTGGCTCATGTCGATACCGGTGCCGATGACCCCGTAATCGCGTGCCCAGGTGCACAGCATCTCCCCCGAACCGCTGCCGAGGTCGAGCACTCGCGTCCCCGTTTCCAGACGCAGCGCCGCGCCCAGAGTGGCTAGCTTTTCGGGTGTGAACGGGTTATGGATGCGGTGAGCACTTTCGCTGATGTTGAAAATCCGTGGAATGTCCATTGCAGAAAAATCTCCTTACTGGTGTGAATAGATTCGGCCGCACTTGGTCAACAAAATTCCTGACCGCAATGGCATTTGACCCTCACCCTTTCAACCCGCTGAAGGCGTCCGTATCGACCGTCTTGCGCCGGCGGTGCAGGTAGACCACCATCGCCAGCGCCAGCGAAACCTCGGCCGAGGTCAGCGCCATGATGAAGATCGCGAACAGCTGGCCGTCGGCATTACCCCAGCGGGCCGAGCCCCCCACAAAGACCAGCATGACCGCATTCAGCATGACCTCGATGCAGACCAGCATCATGATCAGGTTGGCGCGCCAGGCCAAAAGCCCCCCCATGCCGATGAAGAACAGCAGCCCGGCCAGAATCAGGATATGTTCCAGTGGCACGATCATGAGCCCTCACCTCCAGCCCCTCTCCCTGAGGGGGAGGGTGGCCGAAGGCCGGGTGAGGGGGTACGCTGCCGCCCCAGATAGAGCGCCCCCACCAGCGCAAACAGGAGCTGCAGCGAGACCAGTTCCACCGCCAGGCCGTGCTCGCGGAACAGGCGCAGCGCCACTTCACGGATCGGCAGCGCAGCCGGGTACGAGCCCGCCGTGGCGTGACGGGAGACGACCGCCACCGCCAGCGAGGCGATGCTGATGCCGGACAGCGCCATCGCCGGCAGCCATTCCCGCCAGCCGGGCGACAATCCCTTTTCCGGGTGCCCCAGGTCGAGCATCATGATCACGAACAGGAACAGCACCATGATCGCACCGGCGTAGAGAATCACCTCGAAGGCCGCCACCAGCGGCGCCATCAGCAGGTAAAAGATCACCGCCATGGAAAACAGCGAGGTTACCAGGTAGAGGATCGCGTGCACCGGATGCTTTTCGGTGATGGCCAAAAGCGTGGCAATGACCGCCGTGGCGGCCAGTATGTAGAAGAGCACTTGTTCCATATGTTCCCCAAAAACAAAACCAGTCTTACAAGGGTAGAATTAGTTTTGTAACTGTTCAGCACTTTTTCATAACCCCACCTGTCCGCCCCTTAACTTAAGGGGCGGGACGCACTGATGTTGCACAGTGGTATCTGGCAGGTTGATTCTGCTCTCGCTCCCCTCTTAAGATAAGAGGGGCCGGGGGAGTTATGAAGGGTATGCTGAATAGTTACTTAGTTTTTTAGCTGTTACGGCATCAACGTCCGTACATCCACCGGCGCAGTTTCCTCCAGCCCTTCGCCACGCGGCTGGGCCACGCCGATCCCGGCATGCCTGTAGAAGTTGTAACCGTCATCCTTGCCGCAGCCGTCAATCAGCAGATCCTGCTTCTCGTAGACCAGGTCCATGATGTCGCGCTTGCAGATCTCGTAATCGGGGGTCATCTGGATCGCCAGGGTCGGACAGGCCTCGGCGCACAGACCGCAGAAGATGCAGCGCGAGAAGTTGATCCGGAACCATTCGGCGTAGCGCCGGCCATCCTCACGTTCGGCCGACTGCATCGAGATGCAGTCCACCGGGCAGGCGGCCGAGCATAGGTAGCAGGCCACGCAGCGCTCGCCGCCGTCCGGGTCGCGGGTCAGCACGATCCTGGCCCGGAAACGTGGGTACGGCGTCCGTTTCTGCTCGGGGTACTGGATTGTGACCGGCCGGCGCAGCATATGGCGCAAGGTAACGCCGAATCCGCCCAGGATGGCTTTTGTGTCGGAAAAAATGCTCATTTTAAAAGAGGGAACGCGGAATCAGCCGGATTTGAACCGATAAACGCGGATACTGGCAAAGAGACAAGTATCTTTAAATCCGCGCTTAACCGGTTGCATCCGCGTAAATCCGCGTTCCGTTACCTTTCTACAATGAAATGATCAAGCGTGGCCGTGTTTGGCCCGTTCGGCCTTTTTCAAGAGCGCCGACGCCAGCGGGTGGCTGTTGTTCTCGGCATACAGACTGGCGGTATTGCCGGCCGGAGTCTTGATGGACGGGTTGGCGCCGCCGTCGAGCAGCGCCTGAACAGTCTTGTTGCAGCCGTAGATCGCGGCGAACATAAGCGGGGTGTGCCCCTCGCGATCCGTGGCATCGACATCGGCGCCCTTTGTGATCAGCATGTTGACGATATCGGTGTGTCCGTTGGCCGCGGCATAGTGGAGGGCCGTCTTGCCCTTGTCACTGCAGGCGGTGATGTCGGCGCCACGATGCAAAAGGTCGTGGACAAATTCCTTGAGGCCCTCTTTGGATGCATTGATCAGCGGCGTGTGACCATGACGGTTCTTCGCATTCACGCTTTCCATGTTCGACTCCTCTCTTTTTCAGGTTACATGATCGGACAGCACTGTCCGTGGATTAGCGGGTCAAAACCAGCCACCAGCCGGTGACCAGTATGTTTGCCAGAGCAAGCGGCGTCAACAGTTTCCACCCCAGGTGCATCAGCTGGTCGTAGCGCAGCCGGGGCAGGGTGCCACGCATCCAGATGAAGAAAAAGGCGAAGGCCAGCGTTTTCAGCGAAAACCAGATCACCGGTGGCAGCAGCGGCCCGTGCCAGCCACCCAGGAAAAAAGTGGTCGCCAGCCCCCCCAGCACGATGATGTTGATATATTCGCCGACGAAAAAAAGGCCGAAACGCATGCCGGAGTATTCGCTGTGGAAACCGGCCACCAGCTCTCCTTCCGCCTCGGGCAGATCGAAGGGGATCCGCTTGCATTCGGCGGTGATACTGATCAGGAAGATTATGAAGGCCAGCGGCTGGTAGACGATGAAAGGCATCGCAGCCTGGGCGGCGACGATATCTGTCAGGCTGAAGGAACGGGCCAGCATGACCACCGGAACCAGCGACAGCCCCATCGACAGTTCGTAGGAGATCAGCTGGGCCAGGCCGCGGATGCCCCCCAGCAGCGAATATTTGGAGTTGGAGGCCCAACCTCCGATGGCCACGCCATAGACGGCAATCGAGGAGAGCGCAAGGAAGAACAGCAACCCCACGTTCAGGTCGGCCACCACCAGCGGCAGCCGGCGTCCGGCAATTGTCAGTGGGGCTCCGAAAGGGATTACGGCAAAGATAAGAATGGCGGGGATGGCGGCCATGGCTGGCGCCAGGTAGAACAGCCACCGGTCTGCGGCGGCCGGCACGAAGTCTTCCTTGGTGAGGAGTTTGATCAGGTCCGCCAGCGGCTGCAGCAGACCGAAGGGGCCGACACGGTTAGGCCCTTTTCGATCCTGGACCCAGGCCAGGATCTTTCGCTCGGCAAACACCAGATAGGCAGCCAGGGTCAGGATAACGAAAAAAACCATCCCCAGCTTGGCCGCGAACAGCGCTATGTCCAGAGAGAATGCCGTCATTTCCACCTTATATGCTGCTGTGGGAGGGATACCGGCGTGACGTAAACCGTATACCACAAAAGCGGGGCAAACGCTACCGGCTAAAACGACCGGATGAAAAGATTGAAAGATTGTTTTGGGATGTGGCTGGAGATTAGCAGGAGGGACATTAATGTTAAAGTTATTTTATCAGCTGGTTCATCTCGAAGATCGGCAGCAGCACCGCCAGCACGACAACCCCGACCGCCAGACCCATGGCCAGCACCAGCAGCGGTTCCATCAGCCCCATCAGCCGCTGCAGGCGGGCGCCGAACTCGCGTTCATAGGCGACACCGGCCTTGACCAGCATCTCCTCCAGGTTGCCCCCCTTCTCTCCGACACCGGCCAGATGCACCAGCAGCGGCGGGAAAAGCGGGCTCTTCTTCAGGCTGCCGGAGAGGCTGCCCCCCTGGGCCACCTCTTCCATCACCTCCCGCAGGAAGGAGCGGTAGACCCGGTTGACCAGCACTTCGCCGGTTATCTCCAGCGCGCGCATGATCGGCACCCCGCTGGAGAGCAACAGCCCCAGCACGCGGGCGAAACGGGACAGGATCAACCGTTGCAGCATGCCCCCCGCCACCGGTAGCCGGAGCAGCATTGCGTCCCGTTTCATGCGCAGGTTGTCGCGCAGCATCGCCTTGCGGTAGAGCGGCACCGAGGCGATCATCAGGCCGGCCGGAATCCACCACCAGCCGCGCAGAAAATGGCTGACCTTGATCAGCATGATCGTGATCAGCGGCAGAGCGGCCTTGCTGTCTTCGAAGATCACCACGATCTTGGGGATCACGACCGTCAACAGGAAGATCATCACGCCCCCCCCCACCAGCACCATCAGGATCGGGTAGGCCATGGCCGAAGTGACTTTGCTGCGCACCTGTTCCTGCTCTTCCAGGAAATCCGCCAGCCGCTCCAGCACCGCATCCAGGGCTCCGCCGGCCTCGCCGGCCGCCACCATGCTGACATAGCTTTCGCCGAAGATCGATGGCTCGGCCGCCAGCGCCCGCGAGAGGGAAGCGCCCTCGGCGATTCTCTCCTTGACCCGCACCAGCGCCTTGCGCAGGGGGCCGTTTTCCTCCTGCTCGCAGAGCGAGCCCATGGCTTCAAACAGCGGAACCGAAGAAACCGTCAGCGTTGCCAGGCGGCGCGTGAAAAGCGACAGGTCTGCGGCGGAAACGCCCCGCCGGAACGAGAAACTTCCGGGAGTGTCTTTGAGACCCCCCTCTTCCACCACCTCGCGGGTCATGAGCCCCTTGAGTTTCAGCTGCTGCATCGCCTGGCGCTCGGAATCGGCCTCGATGCTGCCGGAAACCGAAGAGCCGGCTGAGTTGTAGGCCTTATAACGGAACGTCGGCATAATCGTCCTGGGTTACGCGCAGCACCTCTTCGATGGTGGTGATCCCGGCCGCCGCCCTGGCCAGGCCGTCGTCGCGCAGGGTCTTCATGCCGCGGTTAACGGCGTATTCCTTGATCTCGCCGGAATGGCAGCGCCGGATGATCATCGAGCAGAGCTCCTGGTCGATCGGCAGGATCTCATAGATGGCGGTACGCCCCAGTGTCCCCAGACCGAAACAGCGCTCGCACCCCTTACCGCGGTAGAGTTTCTCCGGCAGGGTCACGCCGGCAAACTCCTCAAGCGGTCGGTATTCCTCGCGGCAGTGGGGGCAGATCACCCGCACCAGGCGCTGGGCCACAACGGCGGACAACGATGAAGCGATCATGAACGGCTCGATGCCCATATCCACCAGGCGGGTCACGGCGGTGGCGGCATCGTTGGTGTGCAGCGTGGAGAGCACCAGGTGCCCGGTCAGACTGGCCTGGATAGCGATCTCGGCCGTCTCGGCGTCGCGGATCTCGCCGACCATGATGATGTCCGGGTCCTGGCGCAGGATCGATCGCAGGCCGCTGGCAAAGGTCAGGTCGATCTTGGGGTTGACCTGGATCTGGCCGATGCCCCTGATCTGGTATTCGATCGGATCCTCGATGGTGATGATGTTTTTCTCGCTGGAGTTGACCCGGTTCAGCGCGGCGTACAGCGTGGTGGACTTGCCGCTGCCGGTCGGGCCGGTCACCAGAATGATGCCGCTGGTACGGGTCAGCATCCGCTCCAGGGTACGCACACCAAGCTCACCCAGACCGATGTCGGCCAGCGACAGGATGCCCTTCTTCTTGTCCAGAAGACGCAACACCGCCCGCTCACCGTAGAAGGTCGGGATGATCGAGACACGGATGTCCACGTCGCGGCCGGCCACGATCACGCGGATGCGTC